>Ga0081540_1002965_pt1 | contig 13603 bp, 10 predicted proteins | sample TabmetS2T1R1_FD_71024 | JGI IMG/M metagenome (GOLD analysis project Ga0081540, IMG submission 71024) | Tabebuia heterophylla rhizosphere microbial communities from the University of Puerto Rico - S2T1R1 | ecosystem: Host-associated > Plants > Roots > Rhizosphere ... | reverse complement strand
GGCGGAGCCCCCGGGGAACCCGGCGAGGCCCAGGCGGGAGACGACGCCCCGCCCGGCCGCCGCCGGCGCCGGCGCCGCCGCCGTACCTCGGCGGACGCCGACCAGGCGGCGCCGGACGAGTCGCCCGGCAGCGCGACTCCGGCACGGCCGGGCCGTTCCGCCGACCAGCCGGGCGCGCAGGTCCAGCAGGTCCGTGGGTCGACCAGGCTGGAGGCCAAGCGCCAGCGCCGCCGCGAGGGCCGCGACTCGGGCAGGCGCCGCCCGCCGGTCATCACCGAGTCGGAGTTCCTGGCCCGCCGCGAGGCGGTGGACCGCGTCATGGTCGTCCGGCAGCGTGGCGAACGCACCCAGATCGGGGTGCTCGAAGACGGTGTGCTCGTCGAGCACTACGTGGACAAGGCGAGCCACCAGTCGTTCGTCGGCAACGTGTACCTCGGCAAGGTGCAGAACGTGCTGCCCTCCATGGAGGCCGCCTTCGTCGATATCGGCAAGGGGCGCAACGCCGTTCTGTACGCGGGTGAGGTGAACTTCGACGCCAGCGGCCTGGAGGGTGAGTCTAAGCGGATCGAGTCCGCCCTCAGGTCCGGCCAGTCCGTACTGGTCCAGGTGACCAAGGATCCGGTTGGCCACAAGGGTGCGCGGCTGACCAGCCAGGTGAGCCTGCCCGGCCGCTACCTGGTCTACGTGCCCGGCGGCTCCATGATGGGGATCAGCCGCAAGCTGCCCGACAAGGAGCGGACCCGGCTCAAGCAGATCCTCAAGCAGGTGATGCCCGAGGGCGCGGGGGTCATCGTGCGTACCGCGGCCGAGGGCGCGTCCGAAGAGGAACTCGCGCACGACGTCTCGCGCCTGTCGGCGCAGTGGGAAAGCATCGAACGCAAGGCGAAGTCGGCGAGCCCGCCCGAACTGCTCTACAGCGAGCCCGACCTCACCATCCGGGTGGTCAGGGACATCTTCAACGAGGACTTCAGCAAGCTCGTGGTCTCCGGTGAGGACGACTGGGACCTCGTGGACGAATACGTCCGCTACGTCGCCCCGCACCTGGCCGATCGGCTCGAGCACTGGCAGGGGAACGAGGACGCGTTCGCCCACTACCGGATCGACGAGCAGCTCACCAAGGCCCTCGACCGCAAGGTGTGGCTGCCGAGCGGCGGCTCGCTGGTCATCGACAACACCGAGGCCATGACCGTCATCGACGTCAACACCGGGAAGTTCACCGGCCAGGGCGGCAACCTGGAGGAGACCGTCACCCGCAACAACCTGGAGGCCGCCGAGGAGATCGTGCGGCAGCTGCGGTTGCGCGACGTGGGCGGGATCATCGTGATCGACTTCATCGACATGGTGCTGGAGAGCAACCGCGAGCTCGTGCTGCGGCGGCTGCTCGAGTGCCTGGCCAGGGACCGGACCAAGCACCAGGTCGCCGAAGTGACCTCGCTCGGGCTGGTGCAGATGACCCGCAAGCGGGTCGGGTCCGGACTGCTGGAGGCCTTCTCCGAGCCGTGCGAATGCTGCAACGGCCGTGGTGTGATCGTTTCGCTCGACGTGGTCGACCGCCCCACCGGCGGCCGGGGCCGGGGCGATGGCCGGGCGAAGGAGAGCCGCCAGGCTAAGAACGGCAAGAATGGCAAGAACGGCAAGGAGTCCGGCCGCCGGACACCCGAGCCGGCCGCCGCGCGCACGGGCGGCGATGACGGCGCCGACGGCACGGGCGGCGATGACGGCGCCGACGGCACGGACGGCGCCGCCTCGGGCGAGGCCGGTGGCGACGGCGCGCGTGCCGATGCGCCGACGGGCGATGCCGGTGCCGGTGGTGCCTGGGCCGATGGCGCGGGGGCGGACGGTCCGGACGTCGCCGGTACGGAGGCCGAGGCCCCCCAGGTGGCTGGTCCCGAGCCGGCCGATGCCGGCGCGGACGCCGCCGGGATGGACGGTCCCGCGGATGCGCCGCCGTCCGATGGGCGCCGCCCGCACCGGGCCGCGACACGCGAGCAGGGTCCGCCCGAGCCGGTCAGCCAGCCCGCCGAGCCGGCCGGCCAGCCCGCCGAGCCCGCAGCGGGCTGAGGTCGGCCCAACGTCTGATAGCCTTGCGCACGGGATTGGACCCGGGTGGGGCGCCAGGTCGGCCGCGTGTTCAGGCCTGCGGCCCCTCGTGTCGCTTTGGTCCGGTATGCGGATCGGCGCGGGCCCGCATCAAGGAGAGCCCAACACAAGGCAGAGAGAGAGTTCTCGGGTGTACGCGATCGTGCGCTGCGGTGGCAGGCAGGAGAAGGCGGCGGTGGATGACGTCCTCACCGTCGACACGCTCGCCGGCGAGATCGGCTCGAGCGTGACGCTGCCCGCCGTGCTCGTCGTCGATGACGACAAGGTCATCAGCGACCCCGCCGAGTTGGGCCGCTACCAGGTCACCGCCGAGATCATGGGGGCCATCGCCGGCCCCAAGATCAACATGATTCACTACCGGAACAAGACCGGCTACCGGCGTCGGCTGGGCCACCGCCAGCGGTACACCCAGCTGAAGATCACCGGCATCTCGAGCGGGAAGAGTGGCACGGCTAAGGCCAGCACGGCGAAGCCCGGCCCGGCGAAGCCCGGCACGGCGAAGCCCGGCCCGGCGAAGCCCAGCACTGCCAAGCCCAGCCCGGAGAAGGCAGGTCCTGATAAGGCCAGCCCCGAGACGACGAGCGCCGAGAAGACGAGCGCCGCGAGGAGCAAGGCTGCATCGAAGGCCGGGGCCGCGGCCGGGAAGAAGAGCTGACGATGGCACACAAGAAGGGCGCCTCATCCAGCCGCAACGGGCGCGACTCCGCGGCACAGCGGCTGGGCGTGAAGCGTTTCGGCGGCCAGCGGGTCAACGCGGGCGAGATCCTCGTCCGCCAGCGCGGGACTCATTTCCACCCCGGGCCCGGCGTGGGCCGCGGCGGGGATGACACCCTGTTCGCCCTCGTTGGTGGGGTGGTGACGTTCGGGAACGTGCGTGGCCGGCGCGCCGTGAGCATCGTGGCCGCACCGGCGGCCGAGGTGCCGGCCAAGTAGCGTCGCATCCAGGCTCGACGTCAGGGGCGGACCGGCAGCCGGTCCGCCCCTGACGCGTCTGGGCGCCAGCCGGCCGGGCCGCGCCCGGCAACCCGGAAGGAAGGAAGCAGTGGCCGAGTTCGCCGACCAGGCCGCCCTGCGCGTGAAGGCGGGGGACGGCGGGCACGGCTGCGCCTCGGTCCGGCGGGAGAAGTTCAAGCCGCTGGGCGGCCCGGACGGCGGAAACGGCGGCCGCGGCGGTGATGTGATCCTGGAGGTGGACCCGGGTACCGCCACGCTGCTCGACCTGCACCGGCGTCCGGTACGCCGGGCGGGCAACGGCAAGCAGGGATCCGGCTCGAACCGCAACGGCGCCGCTGGGGCCGACCTGGTTGTCCGGGTTCCCGATGGGACCGTGGTGAAGACCGGGGACGGTGAGGTGCTCGCCGATCTCGTCGGGGCCGGCACCCGGTTCGTCGCCGCGCAGGGCGGACGGGGCGGGCTCGGCAACGCCGCGCTCGCGTCACCGCGCCGCAAGGCGCCGGGTTTCGCCCTGCGCGGCGAGCCCGGAGTCGCGCGCTCGCTCGTGCTCGAGCTGAAGATCGTTGCCGACGCCGGCCTGATCGGCTACCCCAACGCTGGAAAGTCGTCACTGATCGCGGCCATGTCGGCCGCCCGGCCGAAGATCGGCGACTACCCGTTCACCACGCTCACCCCGCACCTGGGTGTGGTCGAGGCCGGCCAGACCCAGTTCGTGGTCGCGGACGTGCCGGGCCTCATCCCGGGTGCGAGCCGGGGCAAGGGCCTGGGCCTGGACTTCCTTCGGCACGTCGAGCGCTGTTCGGTGCTGGTGCACGTCCTGGACTGCGCCGCTGGCCCGGCCGGGGAGCCGGGCCGTGAGCCGGTCGCGGACCTGGACGTCATCGAGGCGGAACTCGCCGCGTACGAGGCCGTGACCGGGGCCGACCTGGCGGACCGGCCACGCGTGGTCGCCCTCAACAAGATCGACGTGCCCGCCGCGCGGGAGGTCGCGCAGCGCGCAGCGGACGTGCTCACCGGCCGCGGCCTGACCGTCTGCGAGGTATCGGCGGCCAGCCACGAGGGACTGCGTGAGCTCGCGTACGCGGTGGGCGGCATCGTGGCGGCGGCTCGGGCGGCGGCCCCGCCGCCCGAGCCCACCCGGCAGGTGATCCGGCCGGCCCCCGCGGCCGGGCCCGAGTTCGAGATTGTCCGCGAGGGCGACAACTTCTTCGTGGTGCGGGGCGAGAAACCCCGCCGCTGGGTCCTGCAGACCGATTTCGGCAACGACGAGGCCGTCGGGTATCTCGCGGACCGGCTGGCCAGGATCGGGCTGGAAGACGCGCTCGTCGAGGCCGGTGCCACGGCAGGCGCCGAGGTCGTGATCGGGGACGGGCCGGACGGCGTCGTGTTCGACTGGGACCCCGACATCCCGGCGGGCTCGCAGCACGGGTTCGGCCCGCGCGGCACCGACCGGAGGCTCGCCCCATGATGTCGCGGGCGTCGCCGGCCGAAGCCGCACGACACGGGGGTCATGCCGGGACGGCGCGATGACCGGCGACCGGCCCGATGTCGCCGCGGCCGGGCGCGTCGTGGTCAAGGTCGGGTCGTCCTCGCTCACATCGGCCGACGGTGCGATCGACGACCGCCGCATCGCCGAACTGGCGGGCGTGCTGGTCGCGCGGGTACGGGCCGGCGGTCAGGCGGTGCTGGTGTCCTCGGGCGCGATCGCGTCCGGGCTCACGCCGCTTGGGCTTGCCCGCCGCCCTCGCGACCTGGCCACCCAGCAGGCGGCAGCCAGTGTCGGGCAGGGGCTCCTGATGGCGCGCTACTCCGCCGCGTTCGCGCGCGCCGGGGTTCAGGCCGGCCAGATCCTGCTCACCGCCGACGACCTGATGCGGCGCGCGCACTATCGCAACGCGCAGCGCACCCTGGGCCGCCTGCTCGAACTGGGCATCCTGCCGGTGGTCAACGAGAACGACACGGTCGCCACCGACGAGATCAGGTTCGGCGACAATGACCGGCTCGCGGCGCTCGTCGCCCACGTCATCCGGGCCGGCGCGCTGATCCTGCTCTCCGACGTGGACGGGCTCTACGACATCGACCCGCGCCAGCCCGGTGCCCGCCGCGTCGGCCGGGTGGAAAGCCGGGCCGACCTCACCGGCGTGAACCTGGGCCGGGCCCGCGAGGGCACCGGCGGGATGATCACCAAGGTGGACGCCGCGATGATCGCGACGGAGGCCGGCATACCGACCGTGGTGGCCCGGGCCGACCAGGCCGCCGCCGCGCTGGCTGGTGAGCCGGTCGGCACGTATTTCGCCGCGCACGACCGCCGCCCCGCCACCCGCCAGCTCTGGCTCGCTCACGCGGCGGCGGCGCGCGGTCGGCTCGTGCTCGACGACGGCGCGGTCCGCGCCGTCCTGGCGGGCCGCGCCTCGCTGCTGCCGGCCGGCATCACCGGGGCCGAGGGGGCGTTCGACGCGGGCGACCCGGTCGACCTGTGCGACGCCGACGGACACGTGGTCGCGCGCGGGCTGGTCAACTACGACGTCGGCGAAATCCCCGCGCTCATGGGCCGCTCCACCCGCTCACTGGCGGCCGAGCTCGGCCCGGAATACGAACGCGAGGTCGTCCACCGGGACGACCTGGTCATCCTTGCCAAGCCGGGCGTCAGCCAGCCGTCCAGCCCGCCCGCCGCCGCGCCGGCCAATCGTGATCATGAGGTTGCTGCACACCCGACGACATCAACCCCATGATCACGCTGCGGCCCCAACGCAGTGCGGCCCCCCGAGCCGTGCCTCAAACGTGATCATGACTTGGGTGAACGCCTGACTACAGCAACGCCGTGATCACGAACTGACAGCCCGGGGCCACGGTGCTGGCCAGTTAGGGCTCGCTGTCGTCGTCGTGGCCGCCGTTGCCGCCGGGATCGCGCCGGCCGAAGACGCCGCTGAACAGCCGCCCGCCCGCGTCGGCGGCGGTTTCGGCGAAACCCTTGACCAGGCCGACGAAGGGGTCGGCGGAACGGTTCCAGGACTCCTGGTACGAGCGCGCGGCCGCCCTGACCTCCTCGTTCACCGATGTCTGGTCGTCGTCCTCCCGGTTGGGGTACTGGCCGGCCAGGATGTCCCGGTACTCGCCCTCGGCGACCCACCGGTCCAGCTCGGCGAACCGGATCACGGCGAACGGGTGCGTCGTGCCCTGCATCTGCAGCAGCTTGATCAGCCCTTCGCGCACGTCGGGGACCGCGTCGTACTCGCGGGCCTGCTCGTGGAAAGCGTCGTGGCTGAGCTCGGACATCCGTGATCCGCCGGCCAGCTTCATCAGCGCCCGGCGTCCCGCGGCTGGGTCCTGCCCGGCCAGGACGCCGGCCCGGTCACACGACAGCTCCGACTTGCGGTACCACTCCTCCAGCGCCGCGATGATCACCCGCAGGCTGATGTAGCCGACCGCGAACCAGGCCAGCCGGGTGGCGAGCCGGGTCAGGTGGAACAGCATCGTCCGGTAGACGGCGTGGCCGGACAGGACGTGCCCGAGCTCGTGCCCGATCGCGAACCGCATCTCCTCGTGGTCGTACAGGTCGACCAGCCCGGTGGTGATCACGATGAACGGCTTGTCGGAGCCGAGCGTCATCGCGTTCGGCACCGGGTTCTGGCTGATGTACAGCTCGGGGACCTGCGGCAGGTCCAGCACGGAGGAGCCGTCGAGCAGCAGCTCGTGCAGCTGCGGGAACTGCTCCTGCGAGGCCCGCACCGAGCTGGCCAGGAACAGCAGCCGCAGGCTCCGGTCGCTGAACAGCGAGGCGAGCCGGCGCAGCAGCACGTCGAAGCCGGTGAGCTTGCGCATGGCCACCAGAGCCGACCGGTCGGCTGGGTGCTCGTACGCCCGGGAGCTTATCCCGGGCAGGCGTACCCGGGCACGATCCGGTGGAGTCGTCATGTTCGCCATGGTAGGCCTCAAAATCGCATGGTGGCTCCACCCGTGGGCTCCCGGCGGCAAAGAGTGGGGCTTTGCCTACCCGGACACTGGAGCTTCGCCTACGTCCGCGCAGGCCGGCCACATCGCGGCGGCCTGGCAGCGTCGCCGGCGACCCATGCCGGGGCCGATCATGGCAGGCTCGATCAGGGCAGGGACCGCGGCGCCCCGCCGCGTACCCCGAGAGGCTCGGCCGCGCAGGCGCGGTACATCCGGAGGTGAGGCACATGTTCGAGCCCGGCGCGGAGGCGATGCCCGTCGGCGAGCGCGAGCGGCTCCAGCTCGGCCGGCTGCAGGCGCTGGTGGACCGCCTGCTCTCGCTCGACGGCGTCCAGGCGCAGCGCCTGCGGGCGGCCGGTGTCCGGGCGGGCGGCGACGTCACCACGCTGGCGGACCTGCCCCGGCTGCCGACAACGGGGAAAAGCGACCTGTGGGAGGCATATCCGTTTGGCATGGTCGGTGTCCCGGCGGAGGATGTCGTCGCCGTGCACGGTTCCAGCGGCACCGGCGGGCGGCCGACGCTGGTCGCCTACACCCGCGCCGACCTGGCGCTGTGGGCGCGGATGTGCGCGCGGGCGCTGGCGGCGGCCGGCGCGACGCGCGGCAGCCTCGTGCACAACGCCTACGGCTACGGGCTGTTCACCGGCGGTATCGGCTTCCACCAGGGAGCGGTCGAGCTCGGCGCGACCGTCGTGCCGGTCTCGGGCGGGATGACGTCGCGGCAGGTGACGCTCATCCGTGACCTGCGCCCGGACATCCTGGCCTGCACCCCCTCGTACGCGATCAGGCTCGGCGAGGCGCTGGCGGAGGCGGGGGTGCGGCCGGGGGCGGGGCTGGCGTTCAGGGCTGGCCTGTTCGGCGCCGAACCCTGGTCGGAGCAGATGCGCTCCCGGATCGAGGAGCTGCTCGGCCTGCGGGCGCTGGATGTTTACGGGCTGTCGGAGGTGATCGGCCCCGGGGTCGCGGCGGAGTGCGTCGAGGTGGCGGACGGGCTGCACGTCAACGAGGACCACTTCCTCGTGGAGGCGGTCGACTGGGAGACGGGCGAGCACGTTCCCGACGGCGCCCAGGGTGAGCTGGTGTTCTCCACGGTGACGCGGCAGGCGCTGCCGCTGCTGCGCTACCGGACCGGGGACATCGCGTCGCTGCGCCGCGGCACCTGCGCGTGCGGCCGCACCCTGGTGAAGATGAGCAAGGTCACGGGCCGGCGTGACGACATGCTGGTCGTGCGCGGCGTGAACGTGTACCCGAGCGAGGTGGAGCGGGTCCTGCTCACCGAGCCCGGGATCTGCCCGGACTACCTGCTGGTCGTGGACGAACGGCAGCCCGCCGCCCACCTCATCGCATGCTGTGAATACCTAACGACAGGCGCCGCCGGCTCGCCCGCCCACGCTTCGGCTGCGGAGGGCGCGCCCGAGTTGCGGCTGCCCACCGAGGGCGAGCTTGAGTCCCGGCTCCGCGAGGAACTGGGGGTGAGCATCCGGGTGCGGGTCCTGCCCCCGGGCACGGTGCCGCGAAGCGAGGTCGGCAAGGCGGTCCGGGTGGTGCGCTGGCGCGACGGCAGCCCGCCGCTGCCGGGCCTGGAGTGAGCGGCCTGGCACCCGGACCGCGGGGCTCGCCGGGCCCCGGTTCCTGATCCGGCGACCGGCTGGGTGGGCCGGTCGCTAAAGTCTGCGCATGGGGCGTGCGCAGCGGCTCGGGGTGATGGGCGGCACCTTCGACCCGATCCACCACGGCCACCTCGTGGCGGCCAGCGAGGTTGCGATGTTCTTCTCGCTGGACGAGGTGGTGTTCGTGCCCACCGGCCAGCCGTGGCAGAAAGACCATAGGAAGGTGTCGCCGTCGGAGGACCGTTACCTGATGACGGTGATCGCGACCGCATCGAACCCGCGGTTTTCGGTCAGCCGGATCGACATCGACCGTGGCGGCCCCACGTACACGATCGATACGTTGCGTGATCTGCGTGCCGAGCGGGGGGAGGAGGTCAAGCTCTTCTTCATCACCGGCGCCGATGCCCTGTCGCGGATGATGTCCTGGCAGGACGTGAACGAGCTGTTCGGGCTCGCGCATTTCGTCGGCGTTACCCGGCCCGGGCACCGGCTGACCGGGGACGGGCTGCCGGACGACCGGGTGAGCCTGCTGGAGGTCCCGGCGCTGGCGATCTCCTCGACCGACTGCCGCCAGCGGGTCGCCAACGGGCTTCCCATCTGGTACCTGGTTCCTGACGGGATCGTGCAGTACATCGCCAAGCGGCGTCTCTATCGCCGGGATGCGGGCTGACCTGCGCATGCGTTGCTCTGCCTCGCCCGCAGGGCGGGCAGCCGCGCGGGGGCGTGCGCGGCAGCGAACCGACGGCGCCGCGCCGCGAAACGCTGGTCGATTCGGCGGGGGATGGCCGAACGGGCCCGGCGGGCTATCCTGAATGAGATCCCCGGCCGCATGTGCGCCAGGCGGCAGAGGGCGGGGGAAGGCATACCGGAGGAGAACGAGCTGCCACACGTGACCGCTACAGCCAGGGCCGTCGAGCTTGCCAGGATCGCGGCCGAGGCCGCAGCCGAAAAGCTCGCAACCGACATCATCGCCTACGACGTGAGTGAGCAGCTCGTCATCACGGACGTGTTCCTGCTCTGCTCGGCTGCCAATGACCGCCAGGTGCGCGCCATTGTCGACGAGATCGAGGAGAGGTTGCGCAAGGCCGGTGTCCGGCCGGTTCGCCGGGAGGGCGAGCGCGAAGGGCGCTGGGTCCTCCTCGACTACCTCGACCTCGTCATCCACATCCAGCATGCCGAAGAGCGCACGTACTACGCGCTGGAACGGCTCTGGAAGGACTGCCCGCGTGTTCCGCTGCCGGAGCCGGTCGGGGTCGGCGGGCCCGCCGCGACGCGCGCCGCCGACGGCCGCGGCGGCATGGGGCGTCGCTGACAGTGGCCGTCCAGGGCGCTTCGGGTGGTGCTCCCGCGCCCGCTGAGACGTCCCAGGGCGCGGTGCGGTACTACGAGCAGTCGACGCGGCTGGTGCTGTGGCGGCACGGCCAGACCCAGTGGAACGTCGACGGCCGCTTCCAGGGGCAGAGCGACATCCCGCTGGACGCGGTGGGGGAGCAGCAGGCCGAACGGGCGGCGCGCCTGCTCGCCGGCCTGCGGCCGGATGCGATCGTCTCCTCGGACCTGGTGCGGGCGATGGCCACGGCGGCCCCGCTGGCCCGGCTGACCGGGCTGACCGTGGCGACCGACAAGGACCTGCGGGAACGGTTCGGCGGGCTGTGGGAGGGCCTGACCGACACCGAGATCCGCGCCCGCTACCCGGCCGAACACGCGGCGTGGATGCCGCCCGGGGGCGAGTCGTCCGCGGTCGTCGCCGAACGCGCCCGCGGGGCGCTAGAGCGCATCGCCGCCGGCATGGCACCAGGAACGCTCGTCGTCGTGGTCAGCCACGGCGCGGCGATCCGGCTCGGAGCGGCGCGCCTGCTCGGCTTCCCCGAAGAACTCTGGGGCGCCGTCGGCCCGCTCGCCAACTGCGCGTGGTCGGTCCTGGGCCGGCGCCGGAGCCGCTGGCGGCTGCTGGAGCACAACGCCGGCACGCTCCCCGAGCCGGTGCTCAGCGACGACCGGTGACCTCGTTGGTCTTGTACACTGGCGAGGCGCCACCGGCGGATAGCTCACGGCGCGCGAGGGGCTATAGCTCAGTTGGTAGAGCGCTTGCATGGCATGCAAGAGGCCAGGGGTTCGAGTCCCCTTAGCTCCACGTTTCCGCAGGTCAAGCGCATGTCATGATCTCAAAGTGATGTTCGGGCGCTTGCAGCCAGCAACAGCTCAGGGCTTAAGGTTCTTGCCGGGCCTCAGGCCGATGCAGGTGAGAAGGGCACTGAACGGCTGGGAAGAGGCAGCGTCGCTGCCAGCGCTCGTGGACAGCCAAACTGGCAGCCGTTCGTGATCCGAACGGCTCGTGTCCGAGTGATGGTGATCTCTCCGGCGCAGTGCTGCCTCGCTACTTTCGGTGAATCTGGAGGATCTTCAAAGTCGGCAGACGTAGATACAGTTGCCGAATCTGTCTTTGCTGAGGACTGCTCCGGCTGCTGGTCGCCGTACGCAGATTATCCAGTTAGGCGTCCTCGAAATGTCGTGCGCCGAGGGGTGCTGGAGTGGCGAGCAGTAGGCGGAGAGAGCCTGCAGCCATTTCACCGCCTGCCGGTGACGGCTGAATGCGATGATCGTGGCGGTGGATCATGTTCACTCGCCGTTCTGGCGGCATATGGGTCACGCGGATCGGCCGTGGGCCAGTTGGCCGTCCGCCGGGGGTTGGGCGCCTGCGGGCAACCCGCGTTTCGGCGCGGTGATCGCCAGCGTGAATCTGTTACTGCCCGGTTGCCGGACAGGGAAGGGGCACCCCCGCGGAGCGCGCGCAGAGCGCGCGCTCTCGTGCTGCCCGACCGCGTAGCTGATCACGACGGGGCCGGCGTGTAACAGAAACAGGGTGCCGGTCGATGATGGTCATGACGGCCTTTGGGGACAGGTGGCCGTCTGGCCACCCAATCTTGTGCGGGTGGCCTGGGAGCCCGCGGCGCCAGTGCACTGTCCCCCCTGGTGGCCGCGGGCCCCACGACTTGTTGTGGGACGCGCCGCTGCGCGGCCGGTCACTTGGCGGTGTTCTGCAACGCGTCGCCGGGCTGCCGGCCGCCCCGGTCCGACCCGTACTCTTCCGCTCAGGCGCGCTGCCATGCGGTTGCTGGCGGCTACGTGCCGGTCAGAGCGCGGCGCCGACAGCGTCGATGGCGGCAAGGGCGAGAGACGCGCCGGCGGTCACCTACGAGAAGACCCTGGCGGCCTGACATGCCCGCGCTTCTCCCGCCTGCCAGGATGCGCCAGAGCCCGGCCTCATCCAGGTCGTTCCTCCGCGGGCCTGACGGCCCTTGCGGGCTCCACCAGCACAAGCCCTGCGCCCCGGCGTTGTTATAGGGAAGAGCGCGGGCCACAGCAAGATCCGCATTACGAAAGTCTCCACGCTGGCGTGGGGTGGTCATGACCCGGCCGCGATGCGGCTGCTGCAGGAGCTGCGCCGCGAGCTTCACCGTCTGTCACTACTCGAGGGAGGGGTGGTCGACCAGCCTGTCACGTCCGCCGCGTAAGATCCGTGGTCGGGAGTCCGCACCCGCCCGCTTTCCACCAGAGGCGGGACGCCACCATCGCGGCCTGAAGCGGCTGGGGGGACGGCTTAGGGTTCGGACAGCGGGGGCGGCCAGCCTGCTGGGCTCGGCGCCCTCGCAGGGGTGAGGGGGGAAGTATGAAACGGATTTTCGCCGCGTTCGTCGTTCTTGGGGTCATCGCAGCGACGTTCTTCGCGGCCTCGCCGGCCTACGCGACGTACCCGGGACACAACGGGCGCATCGCGTTCCAGGCGGACACCGGAGGCGGGAACCAGATCTATACGGTGCGCCCCAACGGTCATGACCTGTTCCAGGTCACCCACGTCAGGCCGGCAGCCGGGGGCGATCCTGGCACGAGCGGCGCCACGACGCCGGACTGGTCGCCGAATGGGCACTTGATCGCCTTCTCGCTCAATGAATGCACCGTTGCCATGATCCACCCGGATGGGAAGGGTATGCGGGTCGTGCCCTCGCAGACGCCGGGTGGTTGCGAGACCGACCCCGCCTTCACGCGTGACGGTCATCACCTGGTTTTCGAGCGGTTCGATCCTGCGACCGACGACGATGCGATTTGGGTCATGCGATTGAACGGCACGGGACGTCATCGGCTCGGGACGGGTCCCGGCGGGGCAGCGACACCCGAGGTCTCGCCCGGCGGGCAGACCGTCACGTTCCTTTCCTTCACGCCGAACGACCTGACCGCGATCTTCGCGGTCGGCATCCATGGCGGACCGGTACGGCAGGTGACCCCGACCCTGAACGGCATCACGTTCAAGCACGACTGGGCGCCGGACGGTTCGCGCCTGGTGATGAGCGACAACGCAGATAACCCCGACCTCACCGTGAACGTCGTCACCATCCGGCCCGATGGCACTGGCCTGAAGTACCTAACCGATAATCAGACGCCGGACCAGCGTGCGTTTGCGGGCGGCTATTCGCCCAATGGAAAGTGGATCGTTTTCCGTCAGGAGAGCGGTGACCAGTCGGCGCTGATGGTCATGCGCACCGGCGGACAGGGGATGCATGCCATCATCCGGTTCTCAGACTTCAGACCTCGCAACATCGACTGGGGCCCCGTTCCGGGCTGAACCGGAGTTCCCGCTGGGCCCACGTCCGCTGGCGGCGTACGCAGCGCCGGAGGCTCGCAACGCTCGTCCCGGCCCCGGGGCGCACCCGCGGCCGGCTCACAGAACCAGCAACGGGGTTCTGGCGGTCGGCCAGGGCTCCGTCGTTCTATCGTGACGCCGCGCTCCATCCGACGCTGATGCCGACGGTGGCGAGGGGTCGGCGTCGCCGGTCACAGGGGAGTGCGCATAGTCCGTTGTAACCGGCCCTGGGGTTCGGGCACCGGCTCGGGCGCGGGCGTCGCAGGCGCGACCGCCGTCTGCTTCCGCTCCCGTTGCAGCCTGCGCAGCACCCGCAGCGCCGCGAAGTATGACCCCGCGACGGCGATGC
>Ga0081540_1002964_pt1 | contig 13604 bp, 13 predicted proteins | sample TabmetS2T1R1_FD_71024 | JGI IMG/M metagenome (GOLD analysis project Ga0081540, IMG submission 71024) | Tabebuia heterophylla rhizosphere microbial communities from the University of Puerto Rico - S2T1R1 | ecosystem: Host-associated > Plants > Roots > Rhizosphere ... | reverse complement strand
CGTCGCATCGAGCTCGCCGGTGTTGCGACAGGCGCGGTTTCTCGCCGGACTGTCGCAGCTGAATCTCAAGAAGTACGACGACGCGTTCGCGGCGTTCACGGCATTGACGGAAGGCGATCCGAATCCGAACGTGTTGAACAATATCGGCGTCGTCCAGCTGCGGCGCGGCGCGACGCCGCAAACCGGCCAGCCGACGTTTTATTTCACAAAAGCCGCCGAGGCCGATCCGCAAGACTCGGATTTCTTCTTCAACCTCGGCTACGCCTACCAGCAGGATCGCGATCCGCAGGCGGCGATCTACTGGCTGCGCGAGGCGGTGCGCCGCAATGCGGCAGATGCCGACGCGCACTTCGTGCTCGCGGCCGCACTCTCGACATCGGGCAATTTCACCGAAGCCTCGCGCGAACGCGAGCTGGCGCGGCGCCTGTCGTCGACGTATGCGGCGAGCCGGCGCCCGGGCGGCGACGTCGTGCAGACGCGATCGCCCGTCGTCCATGCCGACGCCGTGTCGGATACGCGGCTCGTCGGCGACGACCCGATGCTCGCCGCGGGTCACGCCGCCTACCTCGGCGTGCCGCTCGTGGGCATGGAGCAGGGGCTGCAAGGAGTGCTCGCCGTCTACTCGGTGCGCCCACGCGTCTGGCGCGAGGAGGAGGTCGAGGCGCTTGCCGCGCTGGCCGGGAACGCCTCCGCCGTTCTGTCCAACGCCGAGCTCTACCAGCGGGTCGCTTTGGAGCGCGAACGGAGCTACGCGATCCTCTCCAACATCGCCGACGGGATCGTGGCGGTCGACCGCGAGGGCAGGGTCGTCCTCTGGAACGATGCGGCGGAGACGATCACGGGCGTGCCCGCGGCGGCCGCGCTCGGCCGGACCCCGGTCGAGGTGCTGCAGCGCGAGCTCGCGTCGGGTGACGAGGGCACCTCCGGCGAGCGGCTGCTCTCGATCCAGCGCGGCGGCGACGAGCTCTGGCTCTCGCTGACCGAGGCGGTGATGCACGACCCGGTCGGGTCGGTCTCCGGGCGCATCTTCGCATTCCGGGACGTGTCCTCGGAGCGGATCGTCGAGGAGATGAAGTCGACCTTCGTCTCGACCGTCTCGCACGAGCTCCGCGCGCCGCTGACGTCGATCTATGGGTTCGCCGAGACGCTGCTCAGGCGCGACGTCCTCTTCGGCGAGGAGGAGCGGCGGACGTTCCTCGAGTACATCGCCTCCGAAGCGCAGCGGCTGACGTCGATCGTCGATGCGCTGCTCAGCGTCGCGCGGCTCGAGGCGGGCGACCTCCAGGTCGAGCTCGCGCCGACGGATCTCCGGGCGGTCGTCTCGGATGCGGTCACGAGCATCGAGGAGACCTCCGTCGTCAACGGGCACCGCTTCGTGGTGGCGCTCCCGGACGAACCGCTCGCGGCCTCTGCCGACCGGGAGAAGCTCGGCCAGATCCTCAGGAACCTCCTCGACAATGCGGTGAAGTTTTCGCCCGGCGGCGGAACGGTCACGGTGGAAGCGCATCGCCGGGCCGGCCGCGTCGAGGTTCGCGTCGTCGACGAAGGCGAGGGCATCTCCGAGGCCGACCGCGAGCGCATCTTCTCGAAGTTCCACCGCGCGGACAGCACCGGGGGCTACGGGGGCGCAGGGTTGGGGCTCTTCATCGCGCGCGGACTCGTCCTGGCCATGGGCGGGCGGATCTGGGTCGATTCGGCCGATGGCGGCGGCTCGAGCTTCGCGTTCGAGCTCCCGCTCGCCGAGGCGACTGAGCGCCGCGAGGACGGGGTATAGAACGGGCATGGCTGCGCGTGTGCTCGTGATCGACGACGAGGGCCCGATCCGCCTCCTATGCCGCGTCAACCTCGAGGCCGCAGGGATGGTCGTGCACGAGGCCGAGAACGGCGCGACCGGGATCGACCTCGCGCGGAGCGAGTCGCCGGACGTGATCCTCCTCGACGTGATGATGCCCGGGATGGACGGCTGGGCCGTCTTCGGCGCGTTGAACGACGACGAGAGCACTGCTCGGATCCCGGTCGTCTTCCTCACTGCGCGGGCCGAGCTTCGGGACCAGGCGCGCGGCCTTGAGCTCGGCGGCGTCGACTACGTGACGAAGCCGTTCGATCCGCTGGAGCTCGCGCCGCTGATCGACGACTTGCTCGAGCGGATCGAGAGCGGGGACGTCCAGGAGCGGCGCCGCGAGCGGCTCGCCGAGCTCCGCCACCTGATCGTCAACGACTAGCGAGGGTTCAGCGGCCCGAGAAGTCCGCGGTGACGAGCCGGGTGGAGCCGCCGGCCACGCCGACCCCGATCCGCCGGAAGCCCCGGTCGAGCAGGTTCTCGCGATGCGGCGGGCTCTGGATCCACATGCGGACGATCGTGGCCGGCGTCAGCGGCCTCGAGCCCTCGGCGAGGTTCTCGCCGACGTAAGGCGCCCGTACGCCGAAGCTCCAGAGTCTCGCCGCGAATGCGCCGTGGTCGAAGTAGCCGCGACGGGCCATGTCCGCCGAGTGCGACCGCGCCGCGCGGCTGAGCGCGGGCCCGACCAGGAGAGGGCGCAGTCCGTTCTTCGCGCGATAGGAGTTGATGAGTCGGACGACCGCGAGCTCGCCCGGGCCGAGCGTCGCGCTCTTCGACGTGAGCGTCTTCGACGTGCTGAACGAGTCGGCGACGGCCGGGGCCCCGACGGCTAGCGCTACCCCGACCACGACGACCACGACGCTGAGAATGCGGCTGTTCCCAGGCATCAGGTTGCGCGAGATTAATTGGCGAAGAAGACATCGTCCAGCTTTACAACTGTAATTTTGAGTAGTTTCCGCAATGTACAGCCCGATTTACGCCGTAGAAATTTCTCGTCAGCGAGCCGTTTGGGCGAGCAAAATGCCCGCGAGTACGATCGCGCCGCCAACGAATTGCGTTCCTGTGAGCGACTCTCCGAGCAGCGCGTACGCCACGAGCGCGCCTGCGACCGGCTCGAACATCGCGGTCACTCCGGCCCGCGTCGCCGAGAGGTGGCGAAGCGCCGCGAGGAGCAGGAGGAACGGGACGATCGTCCCCACGAGGACGACTCCGAGCAGGAGCGCCCAGACCGGAAGTGTGGTCGAGACGAGGGAGCCGTCGAGGCTGACGCGATCGTTCAGGTACTCCGTCGGGAACGACCACCACGGCTGCACGACGGCCCAGAAGAGGGCCGCGAACGCGAAGCCGAGCGCGAGCAGCGAGAAGGGATCCCGCCGGGCGACCGCATTCTCCGCGAGCAGGATGTAGAGCGCGAACGCGACGGCCGAGGCGAGCGCGGCCAGGACGCCGAGGCCGTCGAGCGCGACCCCGCTCCAGAGGTCGACGACCAGAGAGAGCCCGCCGAGCGCGAGGACGAGCGCGGCCCAGACCCGCCGGCGCACGGGCTCCTCGAGGACGAGCCGCGCCCAGAGGGCGATCAGCACCGGGGCGAGGTACTGGATGAGAAGCGCGACCCCGATCTCGAGCCGGTGGATGGCGACGAAGTAGAGGAGCTGCACGAACGCGAGCCCTGCGACGCCGAAGAGGAGCAGGAAGGGGAGCTCGGCGCGCGTGATGCGAAGGCTCCATGGACGCGTGAGCAGGAGCGCAAGGACGAGGATCAGCGCCGCGCCGGTCGAGCGCACCTCGGTCAGGCGGAACGACGAGAGCCCGGAGCTGAGAGCCGCCTTCGCGAACGAGCCGTTGATCCCCCAGAGCGCCGTCGCGGCGAGCACCATCGCGTAGCCGACCGCCGGCCGGCGGACGTGGGCGTGCGGGTCCGCGGCGAGGATCGGCTCGGACACGCCTTCGAACCTATCCGACTACACTCCGAGAGCCTTCGGGGTGTAGCTCAGCCTGGTTAGAGTGCCTGCTTTGGGAGCAGGAAGTCGCCGGTTCGAATCCGGCCACCCCGACCTCTCGCTTCCCTGGCCGGCTCGCGCTTCGCGCTCGCCTCGCGCCGCCCCGCACCCTCCTGCCGGCGGGCCGTGCGGCGCAGCACTGTCCCACCGGCATACGGGCACGGAGCGACGCGCCAGGAAACCGAGAGCAGTTACTTGTGAGTTACGACTGCCTGCGTCGGTCTCTGGGCGGGTTTCGCAGGCGGGTTTGCATCGACTAGCACTGCGACCACCAGGAGGATCGCGATCGCGACCGCGCTCTCGCCTCTCAGGCTGCGCGCCACGGCTCGCGAGCCGACTCCTCGGCCCCGTTCCAGAGCCGGCGCGACGACGAAGTGGTGCAGCGCGCCCCAGGACAGGGCGAGCACGACGAGCGAGCTCTTGATCAGCAGCACCTGGCCATAGCGCTCCTGCCAGAGATCCGACACCTTCGGCAGCCGGTCGTACGCGAGATAGGCGCCCGCGAGCACCATCGCCCCGACGAGCACGGCCGCCAGCTGCGAGAAGCGATGGAACGCGTCGCGTCTCAGGCTCGGAGACGTCGGCCAGACGACGAACGCGAGCATCACCAGGCCGCCGACCCAGAAGGAGGCTGCCACCAGGTGCACGTAGTCCGCGAGCTCGGACGTCCACGACGACCCGACGTCAACGGCGTCGTGCCCCGACAACGAGAGGCCTGAGCAGAGCGCGAGCCCGAGGAAGAACGCGGGCCAGAGCAGGATCGTCCGGTCGGTGAGCCAGGCCAGGAACAGGAACGCCGCGACGACGGAGAACCCGAGCGTCATCGCGATGAACGCGGTCCCGAACCGGGTCCCGCGCGCGAGCGGTGAGAGGTCGCCGTAGATCAGCTGGCCGAGTGGAAGCTGGAACGCGTCGGCCGCCCGCAGGATGAAGACGAGGATGCCGAGCTCGATGCTGCCCACGACCCCGACGCCGACCACCCAGTAGAAGCGGCGCTCGAGCGCGGGGGGCAGTGCGCGCCCACGGAGCACGAGCAGCCTGAACGCGAGCCCGCCCACGAGCAGCGCCAGTCCGACGAAGTAGCCCCACTTGGCGACGTACTCGAGCTTCGTCGGGCCGCGGGCGCCGTAGGCCTCGGTCGGGGGCGGCGGCTTGACGCGGACGCCGAACGTGTAGACGCCGGAGACGATGTGGCCCTCGTTGGAGGTGACCTGCCATCGCACCGTGTAGGCGCCCTTCGGCACCCTGTGCAGCGGGACGATCACCCTGCGGCCGCTGTCCGTCGTGTGCGCCGGGCCCGCCGTCACGACCTTCCCGCTCGAGCTGCGGACGTCGACCGCGTCCGGGAACGCGTCAACCGTCTGGTCGAACTGAAGTTGCACCGAGCGCGGAGCCTTCGCGAGCGTGGCGCCGTAGGTCGGCACCCCCTCGAGCAGGACGGCGTGGGCGAGCGCGGAGGTCGGCAGCCCGAGCGCGACGAGTATCGCCGCCATCAGCGCCTTCGCTCTCATCGAGCGCCTGCGAGCGGGGACAGGTGACCGAAGATCGGAGCGATGTTGCGATCGCAGAAGAGCAGCGCCGCAACGGTGACGATCATCACGGCAAAGCCCGCGTTGAACGCGGGAGACCGCGGCCGGACGGCCCGGCCGAGACAGACGACCGCGCCGGCGAGCAGCGTCCAACCGAGCGCGTGGTGCAGGAAGGCCGAGCGCGAGAAGAGCCAGGGGTTCTGCTCGTGGATCAGGAAGGCCAGGCCGGAAACCACGAGCGCGAGCGGCAGGGTCAGCTCCCAGAGCTGGTTGTGCAGCTTGCCGCGCACGAGCCCGAGTTGCGCCGCGCCGACGAGCATCAGGGTCTGGGCCCAGGCGCTGTGCGCGAGCATGTGGATCGCCGAGCTCGTGAAGAAGACCATCACCGGCCACATCAGGACCCCCATCAGGAAGGCGATCCCGGGCCAGAGGTAGCCCCGCCAGGCTCGTCGTCGCCAGACGGTCGGGCCGACGATCGCCTCAGCGAGCAGGCAGAGGCCTAGAAAGACGAAGCCGACGCCGAACATCCAATGGACGACCTCGGCCGGCGGCTCCATCTACGAGCTGCGCTCCTCGACTTCCTCGAGGTCGGCGAGCAGGCCGGGCACGACCCAGAAGTGGAAGATCACCCCGACGAGGATGACGAGCAACGGCGGCTGGATTGCGAGGTACCAGAACGTGTGCTTGTCGGGGTCGAGCAGCGTGATCCGGTACGGCTGGACGAGCGCCCACACGAGACCCGCGAGCGCGGTCAGCGGCCCCAGCGCAGAGACCGCCGTATGCCGCCACGTGTGCCTGGTCCTGGCCCGTGCACGCTGACGGACGAGCTCAGCGTCCATCGCTCATCTCCCGCGGTGATTGTACGGGCGGGGGCCTGTTCAACGTCCGGAAGGTGTCTGCGCGTGCTTCGCCGGACAGGAAGCGCAGGAAGTAGAACGTTCCGACGGCGAAGAGGACGGCTGCCTGCTCGAGCGCCATCGCGCCGCCTCCGATCTGCTGGTCGGTCAGCGGCGAGAGCCCCCAGAGCCCGGGCGCCTGCACGTAGTAGTCGTAGATCGCGCGCGGGATGAGCGCGAGCATGAGCCCGAGTGGGCTCGCGACGACGAACGCCGCGAAGACGTACATCGCGCGGGCGCCGTACGACAGCCGATGCGGCTCGTCCCGCAGCGCGGGCCACCAGAAGAGGCATCCGGTGACGAAGTAGGAGAGGTGCTCGAGGTGGAGCACCGACTCCTGGTGCCGGAGCGCGTAGTCGTAGACCGCCGGGACGTGCCACACGAAGTACGTGCCCGCCCAGAGCGGCAGCGCAACCACCGGGTGCGTGAGGAACCGCGGGCCACGGATCGCGGCCGGCAGGCCGATCACGCACAACGCGGGCGCCCACTCGGCCAGGACGACGTTCTGGAGCAGGTGGATCGAGAGCAGGTAGTGGAGCGCGATCGGGTGGAGCGGCGTGACGAAGACCGCGAGGATCAGGGCTAGGCCGGCGACGAAGCACGTGACGCGCCAGCGCTCAGTCTTGTGACGGCGGACGAGCAGCGCGTACCCGAGCGCGAGCGCCGGGACGAAGATGAGCGACTCGAAGTCGAGCGGCCAGGCGTACGGATCGTGCACACGCTGGAAGCTACGCTACGAGCGAGCGCGGGCGTAGCTCAATGGTAGAGCCCCAGCCTTCCAAGCTGGTCATGCGGGTTCGATTCCCGCCGCCCGCTTGGCGCCGATCCTCCGAGTCGTCCGACGCCGCCGCGATCCTCCCAAGGCGTGGAGGAGCGCCTCGTCCGGTTCCGGGCCACGACGGTCCTTGCTGTGCTCGGGATCGCGATCGCGGTCGGGGCGCTGCTCGAGCTGATCTGGCTCGCGCGGCACATCATCACGTGGATCCTGATCGCGGTCTTCCTCTCGCTCGCCCTCAACCCCGCAGTCGACTGGTTTCAGCGTCACGGCGTGAAGCGGCGCGGTCCGGCGACGGCGATCACGGTGCTGCTGACACTCGCCGGTTTGGCCGCTCTCGGCGCCCTCTTCATTCCGACGCTCGTCCACGAAGTGAACGGCTTCGCGAATGCGCTGCCCGGCTACATCGACGACATCACGCACCGCCGCGGGCGGCTCGGCTTCCTCGAGTCCAAGTACCACATCACCCAGCGCGTGCGCGACCAGCTCGAGAACGGCGGCGCCAGCAAGCTACTCGGGCTGACCGGCACCGCGATCGCGATCACGAAGGGGATCATCACGGCGATCGTCGCGACGGTGACGATCGTCTTCATGACCGTGTTCATGCTGCTCGAGGGGCCGGCCTGGGTCGACCGCTTCTTCCTGATGCTCCCCGAGTCGTCGCGCGAGCACTGGCGCGGGGTCGGCCACCAGATCTACAGGACCGTCGGCGGCTACGTCACGGGCAACCTGCTGATCAGCGTGATCGCGGGCATCTCGTCGACGATCGTGATGATCGCGCTCGGAGTGCCGTACGCGGTGGCGCTCGGCCTGCTCGTGGGGATCCTCGACCTGATCCCGCTGGCCGGCGCGACTCTGGCAGCGATCATCGTCTCCGCGGTCGGGTTCATCCACTCGATCGTGGCCGGGATCGTGCTGATCGTCTTCTTTATCGTCTACCAGCAGATCGAAAACCATCTGCTCCAGCCGCTCGTCTACAGCCGGACGGTGAAGCTGTCTCCGCTCGTCGTCCTCGTCTCGGTTCTGATCGGGGCGGAGCTCGCCGGAGTGCTCGGCGCGCTCGCGGCGATCCCGGTCGCGGGGACGATCCAGGTGCTCCTGGTCGCGTGGCTCCAGCATCGGCGCATGCGGCAGGGCCGGGCCGCGACGATCTGAAATCACTCGTTCGGGCTGAAGCCGGACGTGCCGGTGGGCCGATCAGGCTCGTATGCGCACGATCCTCGCGGCCGGCGCGCTCTCGATCTTGCTGCTCGGTTCGGCGCAGCAGGCCGTCGCGCGGCCGCACGCGATGCAGGTGCCGCAGAAGCAGAGGCTCAGCCTGTTCCTTCGGCACGCAGCCGTGCGCTCGCTGTCCGCGCATCCGAGGAAGGCCGACAAGGGCCTGCGGGCGCTCGAGCTCGATGTCGTGGCGCGGATCAACGCGCAGCGCCGAGCGCGGGGACTGAGGCCGCTTCGGATCTCGCGGCGGCTCGACGCCGCGGCTGCGTTCCACTCGCGCGAGATGGGGTCACAGGGCTTCTTCGAGCACGAGTCGGTGAACGGGGCGCCCTTCTGGAAGCGCATCGAGCGCTTCTACCCCATGGGTGGCCGCGGTTCGTGGACCGTCGGCGAGAACATCTTCTGGGAGTCGCCCGACTCGAGCGCGGCGAGTGCCGTTCGCGAGTGGATGGCGAGCCCGCCGCATCGCGCGAACATCCTCGCTCCCGAGTGGCGCGAGATCGGGATCGGCGCCGTGCACTTCGCCACGGCCCGCGGTGCATACGGTGGTCGGTCGGTCACGATCGTGACGGCCGATTTCGGCGCGCGGGGGTGAGGCGAGGGCGCCGGATCAGGCGCCGAAGCGGTAGAAGACTTCGCCGAGGCTGCGGCCGACCCAGAGCGGCGACCGACGCAGCACTGGTTTGAGAAGCCGTTCCGCCGATCCGTTGACCGACTTGGCGGGGCGGCCCAGCGCGGTGTAGACCAGCGGCTCCTCGACTGCGCCCCAGCTCCGTTTGAATGCACGCAAGCCCTCATCCTCGCGATCGCTCCGGCCAAAGTCGATGACCTTCGCGTCCTGCTCGCATCCGCGCTTGATCGCCTCCCAAAAGAGGAGGTTGTTCGGGCGCATGGACCAGTAGCGAGCGTCGGACGCGCCGAACTTGTAGATCAGCCGACGGTTCCACTCGAGGAAGACTGCGCCGGCGATCGGCTCGCTGCCGTGATAGACGAGAAGCGCGAAGCCGAGATCCCGGGCGAGCATTCCCTCCCAGAGGTTCTTGAAGAACCGTCGTGGCTGGGTGGGCACGCCGAGCCGCCTCCGGGTCTCTGCGTGGAGCGCAAAGTAGATCTCGGTGAGGTCGTCGATCCTCTCTGCCGTGCGAAGGGTCAGATCGAGGCGCAGCGCCTTGCGAATGTTGCGGCGGACCTGGGATTCGAATCCGGCGAACAACTCGTCTTCGTTCGTGAGGGCGAGCTCGTGAACCACGCCACGCTCGATCGGCGCTCCGGCCTCGCCGAGCGGACCCCTGAGCTCGATCGCCGAGACCCCCGCTCGCGCTCCCTCGTCGGCGAGGAGCCGCGCGAACTCCTCGTGGGGCAGTGCAGGGTCGGTCACCGCAGGGCAAGCGTCGGTGAATGGCAGGGCGACCCACCGCTTGCCGCGGAGAGCTCCGACGGCGACGAGTGGCACGCCTCCGAGCACGTCGCCCCGGGCGGAGCGCACGACGAATACGAACGACCGAAAGCGATATGTCTCTGCGACCGTCTCGACCCACGCGGGATGGTGATACGGCAGTGCGGACGGCTGCTGAAAGAGGAAAGCCCGCCACGCCGGATCAGTGGGAGGCACGAGGGCCGCTTCGAGCGGCCGACTCACGCTAGACGCCTTCCCCCGCCGCGAGTCGAGTGACGAGCATCCTCGCCAGCTCAGGCACTTCGGCGAGCCCCGGCACGGGGTCGTCTCGAGCGAAGATGGCGCGCTCGTGCGGCCGGAAGAGCGACGAGACGTATGCCCAGAATGGCTGCCGCCCCCTGATGATCTCCTTGACCGCCGTCGGCATGTCCGTGGTGATGCGCAGCCACCGGACACCCGTCACTGGCTGCGTGCCGGGCGTCTCCTCCCCTCGAAGTCGAAGCCATTGGAGCCAGGGGAAGTCCACGCCCGCCCGCCGGCCGAGGGTGTGCCACCCCCAGACGCGGGGGTTCATGTCCAGCAGGACCGGCCGACCGGATCGTTCGTCGACCTTGAACTCGACCTCGATCAGCCCCGTGAAGCGGCAGGCCTCGAGCACCCGCCTTGCGGGTTCGCCGATGCCGGGATCGTCGATCGACTCGACGAACGTGCTCGCCCGTCCGAAGTCGGGCGGGTACTGGCGCGTCCGGCGTGCGACGATGTGGTGGAGGACCTGACCCGACTCGGCCAGTGCCGCGTACGCGAGGTTCGCGCCGCTGCCTCCAGGGATCACTTCCTGGATCATCAGGGTGGTTGGATCGGCAAGGCCGGATGCCTCGTCATATCGCCGCATGAGCTCGTCGTGGTCTTCGACGCGCCACGCCTTTGCGGCGACGAGGCGGTTGAACTTCGGCTTGGTTGCGGGCTTGATCACGACTGGAAACTCGAGGTCCGCCTGCTCGAGATCGGCTCGGTCACGCGGGTAAATGGTCTTGGGACACGTGACACCCGCGCGCTCGCCGAGCTCATGGGTCAGCCGCTTGTCGTAGGCCCAACGGAAGACATCCCAGGGCGGCGTCGTCAGTGCGTACAGGCGCAAGAGCGTCTCGTGATTGCGCGACACGAGGGCGGCCGTCTCGTCCGCCGACGGGAAGAGGGCGAGCGGATCCCCGGCACGCCGGGCGATCGCATAGAGGTGCTCCAGACGTTCATCGTCGCTTTTCGGCCATTCCGACTTGTCCTGCACATAGCGAGAGTGCGCCGCCAGCCGGTCGTCCCTGTCGACGATGACGTGAACGGGAACCCCACGGCGGCCGAGGCTGCGCACGACGCCCAGCGCGCGGTAGTCGGATCCGAGAACGACTGCGCCTGCGGGCCGCAGAGGAGTAGCTGCAGCCGCCGGCGCGCCGTGGCTACGCGCCTCGGCCTTCGCGGACATCGTCAGTGCCGCGCTCTGCTCCGGCCGGCTACTGCACGGGCCAACTCACCGGCCGCGAACCCTGTTCCGGCCACGAAGCGCATGAGCGGGCCAAAACTCCAGGCTGCAGGTGCGCCGAGAAAGTGCAGGCCTGCCAGGTTTGACTCGAAGCCGCGACCGAGCACCGGATAGCCCTTGACGGTGCGGAGCTCTTCGACGAGCTCGGGCGCAAGGAATGGATACTTCGTCACGTCGACCCTGTAGCCCGTGCCGAGCAGGACGTGGTCCGCCTCGCGCACGGTGCCGTCGTCGAACGTGACGGAGACGCGGTCGTCGACCTCGGTCGCCGCAACCGGGGCGATGCCGACGTTGATGGGAACGTCATTCAGGCGGGGCGGCAACCAACCGGCCCCGGCGGGCCGAAGCGACTTCACCGTCATCCAGTCCTGGGCGCCGCGAGGCATCCTGCGGAAAACCTGCGGCAGCGCTACGAACCAGCTGATGACGGCCGGGCCGACTTCGGGCGGCGCGTACAACAGCCACGAGATCGGGCCCAGTTTGTGATGCCAGCGGCGCGAAAGCCAGCGGACGGTCGGCGCCCGCACCGCGACTTCGACAGTTGCGCCGTTCTCGGCAAGGAGCGCGGCCGATTCGAGCGCGCTCTGCCCGCCGCCGACGACGAGCACGTTCATCCCGCGGAAGACACCGAGATCGTCGTGATCTGCGGCGTGGCTCACGAGACTGGTGCCCAGTCCGTCGAAAACGGCCGGGCGGGACGCGAAATCTGCGATACCCGCCGCGATCACGACGCGTTCGGCGTGCATCTTCCCGCCTCCGGCCAGCACGATCTCGAAACCCCGTCCGTTCTTGCTGATGGACGTGACGCGCTCGTTGTGCAGGTCGGGCAGAACCGCTTGCTGGACCCAACGTCCGTAGTCGACGAAGCGCGAGAGCGGAACGGGAGCCTCGGGGTCGGCCGAGATCGAGCGCTCGTACGCGGCCAGGCTGAAGTCCCCCTTTGGGTCGCCGATGTCGCTGGCGACGTACGGGGAACGGAGGAGCATGCCTCTCGGCATCTGGGTCGCCCAGAACGACATGGGCTCGCCAAAGCCGACGATGCGAAGGCCGTCTCGCCGGCGCAACTCGGTGGCCGCAGCGAGCCCGTACGGGCCCGCGCCGATGATGGCCACGTCGCAGGAGTCGCTGTGGAAAGCGTTCGGCGGCGCGGGTCGATTGTCCCTGGTGGAAGTCGTCACGGTCATCTTTAAAGGTAGCCCCCTTCCCTTTAGAGTTCCATCGACTTCGGTCCGCACCAACTGGCCAAATGATTAGTTGTCGAATGGGGCCCGCCGGAGTCAATTCCCGGCGATGCGCCTGGAGGGATTCGAACCCCCGACCAACGGCTTAGAAGGCCGCCGCTCTTCCTCTGAGCTACAGGCGCCCGGGCGAAGCGTAGCCCGTCATGCGGCCCTATTCGACGAACTCGGCCCGAGCCGCGGGATTGGCTTCATGCCAGGCCCTCAAATGACGGTCCAGCTCCACGCGTACGCGCGTGTGCCGGACGGACGAGAGCTGTGACACCTCGATCGTGTTCGGCCCGATCTCGTCGGCGACGTAGGCGCGTTCTCGCAGGAACGCAACGAGGCCGGGCAGGTCGGCCGCTTCTTGCACTCGTATCCGCATGTGACCCCGCATGACCTATGTCGGCAGAAAAGCGTTTCGGCGCGACCTGCGGTCGGGTGATTCGCGAGGCCGTCCGGTTGGCCCGTTTCCGCCCGATCGAAGTTGCACTCTTGCCACGCTCCCGTCACCCATGCGTGCGCTTTTCGCCGCTAGGGTCCTGACCGGAGGGAGGCCCGTGGCCGGACCCCGAGCTCGAGGCCGGAAGCGGCTATTCTGAGCCGTGCGCGGTGGCGGTAGCTCAGTTGGTAGAGCCCCGGGTTGTGGTCCCGGTGGTCGTGGGTTCGAGTCCCATCCGCCACCCCTAGCTCCATCGTGAGGATCCTCGCCACTCGACGCTTCCCCGGCCCCGCGTGGGACGAGCTTCGCGAAGTCGAGTACCACGACGGTCCGTTCTCGGCTCCCCGGCCGGACATCGAGGCTCTTGCCGTCGTCGGCGAGGTGGTCGACGCGCGATTCCTGGAGCTCTTCCCGAACCTGCGGCTCGTCGCGAACTACGGCGTCGGCTACGACGACATCGACGTCGCCGCCTGCGCCGCCCGCGGCGTCGCGGTCACGAACACGCCGGACGTCCTGGACGCGGCGACCGCGGATCTCGCGCTGGCCCTGATCCTGACCGTCCGCCGCCGCGTCGTCGAGGCCGACTCCTTCGTGCGCGCCGGACGTTGGGGAACGGATTGGGCCTCTACGAAGCTGCTCGCACACGAGGTGAGCGGCGCCACGCTCGGCATCGTCGGTCTCGGCCGAATCGGGCACGCCGTCGCCCGCAGGGCGAGGGGTTTCGAGATGCGCCTGCTCTACACCCAGCGCGAGC
>Ga0081540_1002963_pt1 | contig 13605 bp, 10 predicted proteins | sample TabmetS2T1R1_FD_71024 | JGI IMG/M metagenome (GOLD analysis project Ga0081540, IMG submission 71024) | Tabebuia heterophylla rhizosphere microbial communities from the University of Puerto Rico - S2T1R1 | ecosystem: Host-associated > Plants > Roots > Rhizosphere ... | reverse complement strand
GTCGGGAGATGTGCATGTGCGGACAATTGACAGTGGCGCAGTCAAACCGGCGATCAAGCGGCCGGAGCTTGGCCAATCGCACGGTTGATGGCGTCCAACAAGGTATTTTGCAAGAAAGGTTTCTGAACAAGCAACCGGCCTTTTAGCTCGGCCGGTATAGTTTGGTTGCTATATCCACTGACGAAAACACTGGGAATGTTTCGTCTATCGAGGATATGAACGACCGGGGTTACAAGAGAACCCGCGATGTTAATGTCCAGCAGGGCTAGATCGAACGACCCCGTCTCAGCCAATGACATGGCCGCCTCAATATTTGCGGCTTCCGAAACGATCAAGTGGCCCAGATCTTCTACCATTTCAGCCAACATCATCCTGATCAGGGCTTCATCCTCGACCAGCAGCGTGGAGATTGCGCGCATGGGGATCGATCCAGACTAGTCGCCCCCAGTTAGTCTTCCGTCTGCACATCGGGCGGCTTGATGCTGACCGGAGGCGGAGCCTCGCCAACCTGATCTTTTAGGTCGGCGGCGGCCTCCACCAGACGAGCGGCCAAGGCGGGGTCAGAAGTTGTCTTTGCCATTTTTAGCAATGCTGACGCTGCTTGGCGAGCATGGAAGCGACTTTGAGACATGGTTCGGCGAATTGCCTCGATCTTTTACGCATAACTGTGAAGTGCCAAAACTCCCCAAGGGGGTTTTCGTTCCGCACGCATCTCACCGCTCTTCATCAGGATGCCCCCACTTGTACGGCGTAATCTCCCGCTGCCCGGTCAACTTGATCATACGGACCGGCGGCTTGTAACGCCGTGTGCCGCGCCGGCATCGAACGAGCCATCGAGCGCGGCTGGCTGGTGATGAACGAGAGCGGCACGTACCTGGACTTGACGCGGGTCGGCGCAGAGCTGTTTGCCTGACTGGTCCCAAAAATGAAAAAACCTATCCAAGAATGAAATCCCTTTGGGCTGAACAAGCGGTTGCTTCCGCCGTCCGCGCCTACAGGCTGGCGTTTGGGGACGACAGTGCGTCGATGCTGCCAGCTTGACCTCAAAATCAGCCTGAGACGTGAGGACGGTTCACATTCGAAAATCGCCCCTTGGTTTAGGGTCATTGCCCACCCGATTTCGAGAGGTGAGCGATGCCAAAATTCAATAGCCGGGGGTTGAGCCCCGCTGTCGTGGGGAGCGAGATTGTCGCCATCCTCGTACTTGTCTTAGCGGCTATGAACTACGTGCAATGGTCATCGGACGCAGTAGGCAAGAAAGAGTTGCCAACCCAACTGATCCCGTTTCGCTGAAGGTCGCAGCAGGCCGTGGACCCCCCGTCGAGACAGGGACTGCTTTTCGTGGCCTTTCCGCACCGAAGGCCGGCGGCATAACCCGAATGTCGGAAGGATCTGCTCGGAATGTTTGCAGCCCTACAACCAAGCGCATCGCGCAAGGGCATCTGGGTCGAGCCAAACACGTCGCCCTCGTAACAGGGCCAAAACTAATCTTGGTCCGTTCGAGCGTACGGCAAGGGGCACCAAGCGCGAGCCTCTTGACCATTACTCGTCCAACAACTCAAGGAAATCGCTTATCCGCTCGAACGGCTTCGCATTGCGATTGCCAACATAGACCACTCGATCGCCATCGCGTTCCAGCGACTTCGCTCTCGACTTGCGAAGCCGACCAGGAAGGAACGTCGCCGCAACAGCCTCAGGACCGACGTCGAGCCTCATGATGCCGCGCCGCTTGCAATCGAGCCTGAGCCTCGCGGCGGCAAAGAATTCGCGCGCAGCTGGCGGCAGACGGCCGAAACGGCGCGCGGTTTCGTCCTCCAGATCCTCTAAATCATCCTCGGTTCGGCATCTGGCAATACGGCCATAGATTTCCAAGCGGACAGCGTCCGACTGCACGTAGTCTGCAGGCAGCATATCGGCAATCGGCAGGTTCAGATCAGGCACCCACAGATCGGCGCCACCTTCGCCGCGTTTCTCCGAGGCCCGCTTGAGAAGATGGCTATAGAGCATTGGACCGAACACCTGAAGATGGCCGGACTGCTGTTCGGAGAAGAGGTCGCCGGCACCTCGGAGATCCAGGTCGCGCTCGCTGATGGCGAAGCCGGCGCCGGGCTTGCTGAACTCTTCCAACACAGATAAACGCTTCTCGGATTGTCCGGACTTCGACTCGGTCAACAAATACGCAAAAGCACGCGTGCCGCCTCGCCCGACACGCCCTCTGAGTTGATGAAGTTGCGACAGACCAAATTTCTCCGGCCAGCAAACGACAATGGTATTCGCCCGGGGAATATCGAGACCGCTCTCCACGATGTTGGTTGCGAGGAGCACGTCCGCCTCACCTTCGACAAAGCTCATCATTCGATCGTCGATATCTTCGGCAGGCAATCGGCCATGAAGGCACACGACACGGAGATCCGGAGCGGTCGACTTTACCCTTGCCAGCATAGGTTCCAAATCCTGGATGCGGGGGCAAATCAGGAAGCTCTGTCCGTGGCGTCTCTGCTCACGCAACAAAGCCGCGGCGATCGCGGCGTCCGATAGTGGAGCAACCTTTGTGACGATAGGCAGCCGGTGAACCGGCGGCGTAGCGATAACGGTCAGATCTCTGAATCCCGCAAGACCCGTCGCCAGCGTGCGCGGTATGGGTGTGGCGCTCATCCACAGCGTATGGACTCCCTTCGCAAGGCTAGAAAGTTTCGCCTTCTCCGCCGCACCAAAGTGCTGCTCCTCATCGATGACGACGAGGCCTAGGTCGGCATACCTGACGTCAGTCGACGCGAGTGTTTGTGTTCCAACAACGACTTTCAGTTTACCGCGACCGAGCTTTTCTTTCGTGTCTCTTATCTCCGCTGCCGATGCAGCGCGCGACAAATTCGCCACTTCGATACCGAGCGGGTCGAACCGCCTCCGAAACGTCTCGACATGCTGTCTGGCCAGGACCGTCGTTGGAACCGCAACAGCGACCTGTTTTCCCGACAGCGCGACAGCCGCCGCCGCCCGCAAGGCGATCTCAGTCTTGCCGAAGCCGGCATCACCGCAGACCATCCGATCCATCGGGTGACCGGCAGCCAGATCGTCCAGCACGTCCCGGATCGCCTTGGCCTGATCAACCGTCGTGAAATAGGGAAAACGCGCGACGAATTTTTCATAAGCCGGCCCCGGAGCGACCAGCTTGGGAGCACGCCGGCGCCGTCGTTGAGCGATATGTTTCGCAAGCTGTTTGGCTGCGGCTTCGATTTCCTGCTCGGCCTCGCCGCGCCTGTTCCACCACGTGCTGCCATCGGCCTTGTCTAGCGTGAGCTTGCCGGGCTCTGCAGCGTAGGGCCAGATCAAGGCGAGATCGGCCGGCGGGACGAGCGCAGCATCATCGCCAGCGAATTCAAGCCGGATCATTTCGCGGCTTGTGCCGTTGCCCATGTCGAGGCTCTGCAAGCGATCCAGCACGGCCAGGCCACGCTGGAGATGAACGACGGCCGCGCCTTGCTCGGGAATATCGGGGTGATCAAAGGCGGCGGTCCAGATTTTGGCCATCGGTTGTGGATGATGGGCGCGGCTGCCGAGCACGTCAGACGCGGTCACAACCAGCGTCGACCTTTTACAGGCCGCGACGAAGCCAGCGTCGAAGTCCGCCAGCAGCGAGCCCTCGCGACTTCTGGCTTCCGCCGCCTCGTCCCAATTGGCGAAACGCTCCGCCTTGACCCCGCTCATGCGCTCCATCGTGCGCAGATCGTCTTCGACCGCAGCGACGAACAGCAGACGAGATCCGGCGCGTTCCGCGTCGGCCACAAACGTGCGAAGCGCTTTCCTCGGCGCCGCGACCTTCGAGAAGTCAGGAGTGGCCCTAAACGCCGCCTTGGCAGGCAGCACACGCATGCGCTTCTTCAGTTTCTTCCAGTCCCCTCGCCCCAGATACTCGCGTTCCGAATCCCTGCGGCCGGCAGCCTCCTCGATCGTACTCAGCCAGCTGTCAGCGTGGGCTGGCACTTTTGCATCTGCAATCCATCGTGCGCGCGCGCAATAGTCCGGAAAGGCCGCCCGCTGCGCCCGGCTGCCGCCCAACGCAAGGCGTTCCGACATCGGATCGACAATCAGTTCCTTAAAGTCGGATATAACGTCATGCTCATCCGGGTCGACAGCAACAATTCTGCGGATCGCGCCGTCGGAATGTTCGACCCGGTACGGCCCGAGGGCACCCGCCGGGAAGATCTCGAATGTCTTGCCGTGAAAGAGTGCCGTGCCCGGATATTCTGCCTCTTCGTCGAGATCGTAGCCCAATTCCTCCATGCGGCGCTCGAGGTCCTGCTCGGCGTACGACGCTTGCACCTGGAGGCTCAAGCTGATGCGCGACCAGCTCACCGGCAAAGGCAGCCGCTCCATGATCGCCTCCGCCGTCGAGACGAGAAAGACGGGCTTCTTGCTTCTGGCGAGACGGCGCAAGACCGAACACCGCCTGCCGGCGATCTCGCGCGACGGTTCGAGCCCATCGAACGGCAACGTATTCAATCTGGGAAATACGAGAACATCGAGCGATGAGTCGAGTGCATGGACAATGCCGCCCAGCCGCTCGGCCCTGTTCTCGTCTTCAGCGAGAAACACCAACCCTTCCCGACCGGACTTTTTCCATTGCTCGCGAAGGTGGAGCGCCAATATGCCGAGAGGCGAGGACGTTGAGATCGCGGAACCGGCGGATTTTCCGCTTTTCTTGGTCGCGCTTTTCCCGGTCACACCGCGGGCGCTGACTTTCTTGTTTTTCTTCACGAAACTTCCATCGTCATTCGAGAACCCGGATACTGCGAATCGCCTGAAAAATACAAGTTATCCACTTTCTACGCTTCCTTGGATTGCCGCGCTCGACCCGATGCGGGCAGATTGATAGACCCGCTTTCCAAGGTGAGATTCGAGTCGGAATATGACCGTTGCCATCGAGATTGGTCGGACCGCAACGGGGGAGCCGGCGTCATTAGACCTTGAGGAACTTCTGGCGACACGGCTGCTTGTGCAAGGTAATTCCGGGTCCGGCAAGTCCCATCTGTTGCGCCGGCTGCTTGAACAAAGCGTACCGTGGGTCCAGCAAGCGGTCATTGATCCCGAAGGCGACTTCGCCACGCTGGCGGAGCAGTACGGTCACCTCGTCATTGACGCGGAGGAACACACCGAGCGCGGCCTGCAGGTGGCGGCCGAGCGTGCCCGCGTCCACCGGGTCTCCACCATTCTGAATCTGGAAGGACTCGACGCCGAAAACCAGATGCGGCGCGCCGCTGCTTTTCTTGGCGGCCTGTTCGATGTTGCACGGGATCACTGGTATCCCATGCTGGTGGTTGTCGATGAGGCTCAATTATTCGCGCCGGCGGTGGCCGGCGAGGTCTCGGACGAAGCGCGCAAGCTGTCCCTTGCCGCCATGACCAACTTGATGTGCCGCGGCCGCAAGCGCGGACTTGCCGGACTCATAGCGACACAACGGCTTGCGAAGCTTGCCAAGAACGTAGCGGCCGAGGCCGCCAACTTCCTGATGGGCCGGACGTTCCTCGATATCGACATGGCGCGAGCAGCCGATCTCCTCGGCATGGAACGCCGCCAGGCGGACGTCTTTCGCGATTTGGAGCGTGGACAGTTCATGGCACTCGGATCCGCCCTTTCGCGACGGCCGATGAACGTACGAATAGGCCCGACGGAGACGCACTCGCGACATGCCTCTCCGCGACTGATGCCGCTGCCGGAGGCCAGATTGGACGGCGCGCGCGAAATCATCCTGGCCGCGCCGCCACCGGAGATAAGCCGGCCTGCCCGGCGCCCCCCGACAGAGATTGCCAGCCAACTGATGGCGGCAAAGGAAACACCTCCTGAAGAGATCGAGCAGCCACTCAGCGCCGAACAACAGCTGGAGCTGCGTCAGCAGTTGGACCGCATTCTCGGTGCAATTCTGGCAGAGCCCGACGCCGATTTCAGGCCAGTCGGCATTCTCTATCAGGAATTTGCTGTACGCTGCCGGATCGAGGGTCTCGGCTCGGCGGCCCCCAATCTCAGTATGTTCCGGCGCATGCTGACATGCGCCAAAGCCGGTCTTTCCGCCAATACCAACGTGGATGGTTCCTGGAAAGAAGTCTCTGGTCGTGCCGACCTACTTCCGGAAGACATGCAGGGCGTATTTCTGATGATTGCGCATGCTGCGCGGGAGAACTTGCCGTGTCCAAACGACATGACAATTGCCCGTGTTTACGGCACGCACTCAATTCGCCGTGCACGACGTGCGTTGGCTTATATCGAAGAACAGGGACTTCTGGTCTCTCAGATCGACGGCATGGGCCGAAGAACCGTTACACTGGTCGAACCAGCCTGGACGACAGCACCGAGTGATCCAGGCGGCGTCGAGGTCGCCAACGAAAGCTGCGGGCCCTAGATGAAGGGTTCGTTTCTTCGTGAAATCGACGCCCAGCTTGCGGATGATCCCGGTCGATGCCAGCACCACCGCCATTGTCCGCGATCGCGACCGGTCGTAATAATCGGCGGCCGAGAATCCGGGCGCTTTGACGAACGTGGCAGCCGCATTGCCGATGCGGTCGCGCGGCGACTGCTCACCGTCATGATGGTCGGCGCCGGGAAAATCTGTGTAGGAATCGACGCGGTTGAAATGAAGATAACCGCGCTCGATCGAGCGAATGCAATTCTCGACGCTCATGACCTTGTAGAGCAACTGGTCGGCCGGCGGCTGCCGCAGCAGCGGACGGTGAGGCTCGATCGAGCCCAGCGTGGCGAGAATCGGCGGTTTCGGCTGGGGAGACATGTGGGCAATATGGGAACCGCGACGCGCTGATCCTAGCCGCATCTCAAAAATTCGGGCTTCCGTGGGCGGACCGAGGATGCCAGATTGCGACGATCACGGTGCTCCACCGTGGTGCTCCACCGCAAAACTCCGGCGGTTCGAGAAAGGCCTGTATTTGAAGGACTTCTGCGCTGTCCAAAAGCGATGGCGGAGGGGAGCTGCTCTCCCCCGTTGACTTGCCAATCCGACTGACAAGCGAATGCTTGTTCGCTTGATCCGTCTCTCATGGACTTATCCGCTGTAGGCCGCAAACAGCAGGCCTTTAAGACACAACAAACCTCGAACAAAATTAGGCGTGACGCCTGCGCGCGACTGCCCCCTTTGCACCTGGAGCGGCAAAACCATCCAGGAAGAGGTCGACGACCATGTCGGCAAATTCCTTTGGCTCGATGTCGCCCTTGGGGTCATACCAGGTGTGGCTGAAGTTGAGCATGCCGAACAGCATCATCGTGTAGACTTTCTTGGAGCGCCTGACGATCTTGCCTTCGGTATCGAGTCGGATCAGCAGGTCCGACACGGTATCGACGAGCTGGCGCTGCAGCGCCTTGACGGCCTTCTGCTCGGCTTCACCGAGAAAGGCGAGGTCGTTCAGGATCAGCCGCTGCTCGTTGGACGAGCCGGCGTTCAATTCGACAATGGCGCGGATCGCCGCGCGGAAGCGATCAAGATCGGTCGACTGCTGCGCCATCGCCTGCTCGACATCCGATATCATCCGGCGGACGTGCGCATCCAGGATCGCGAACAGAATCGCTTCCTTTGACTCGAAATAGTGGTAGAGCGCGCCGCGCGAGAGCTTGCAGGCATCGGCGAGGTCCGCGATCGAGGCGCGCATGTAGCCCTGCTGCGCAAACAGCGCGCAAGCCGCGCTCAGAATGCCGCCCTGGATGTCGTCGTAATTTTCAGAGCGCGTCCGCGCCATGCGATCCTCTCATGATCGGCCGCCGCGAGGCGCCGAATCTCCCTTGTCACTTCACTATCATACCGATCAGGCACAAGCCGCCGTTGACCCGGCGCAACCCGGCATCCTCAGGGCGACTGCGACAAGAACTGTTCAAAAAAATTATTTGAACGGCCGGTCGGATTATAATATGATCCCTTCGTGAGACAAGCCGGACACGCCGGAAAAACCGGTGGCCGCGCTCTCGGGGAGGATTCGCTGTGACCCAGCCACGGGTGGATGCTGTCGTGATCGGGGCCGGCGCCGGCGGGCTGTGCGCCGCGGCGCGGCTGGCCCATGCCGGCCTGCACACCCTCGTCGTCGACGACAAGGACCGGGTCGGCGGCCGCGCCTCGACCGAGGAAATCGACGGCTTCAAGGTCAATATCGGCGCGATCGCCATCGAATTCGGCGGCGTGTTCGAGGAAACGTTTCACACCGTCGGCGCCCCCCTCAACATCCGCGCGCCGGAGCCGGCGAGTTCCTTCTTCCTCGACGGCAAGCTGGTCGACGTCGGCCGCGGCGGCTGGGGGCTGCTGCTGGGACAATTGACCAAGCAGGCCGCGCGCATCCTGGAGAAATTCGCCGATGCCCGCTCCGGCAATCTGCCGGACGGACGGCAATCGACGGAAGAATGGCTCCAGACCTACACCAGCAACGCCACGGTGCACGCGATCTTCCGCAATCTCTGCGCGGCGATCTTTGCCTGCAACGCCAATGAGCTGCCGGCGCGGGCGTTCCTCACCTATTTCACCGGCAAGGGTGCGTTCAAGCGCTTCGGCTTCTGCCCGGAAGGCACGATCGGCGTTTGGAATTCGCTTGGCTCCGTCATCAAGCGCAATGGCGACATCTGGCTATCGACGCCGGCGGTGAAGATTCACAGCAGCGGCGGCCGGGTCGATGGCGTCACCGTGCTGCGCGACGGCAAGGAAATCCGGATCGACACCGATCTCGTCATCAGCAATGCCGGCCCCAAGGCGACCGTTGCGCTCGGCGGCGAGGCGGCGTTCCCGCCCGCCTATGTTGAACAGGTTCGGCGTGACCTGCGCCCCGCCGCAAACATCGTCATCAATATCGCCAGCAAAGAGCCGCTGATCGGCCATCCCGGCATCGTGACTTTCGGCAAAACGCGCCGGCTCTGCAACATGGCGAACTTATCGGCCACCTGCCCTGAGCTCGCGCCTCCGGACTGGAATCTCTATGTCGCCTATGCCGTGCCGGTACCGGCGCTCGGCGATTTCGATTCCGATGCGGAAGTCGCGCTGGCGCTTGAAGATCTACGCGAGCAGTTCGCGAACTTCGATCAGGCAAAAATCCTCTCCATCCGCGTGATGCGCGACGACTGGCCGGCGCAACGCAGCTGCGCCGGCTATGACCTGCCGCGCGAGACCGGCATCGAGGGACTGTGGTGCGTCGGCGACGCCGTCAAGCAATACGGCAATGGCGGCACGCAGGCCTGCGCCGAAACCGCGAAACTCGTCACCGACGCGATTCTCGAACGGCGGCGCGTGCCGCTGGCCGGTTGAGAGTTTCGCGATGACGCTGTCGGCACAGGCGGAAACGGCGAGCGGCGCTACGCAAGCCGCGCAAGCGTGCCTGCTCGAATTCCGCAACATCCGCGTCGTCTATGACAACGCGATCGAGGCGATCCGCGACGTCAGTATCGCCGTGCCCGAAGGCGGCATCGTGGCGCTACTCGGATCCAACGGCGCCGGCAAGTCGACATTGCTGAAAGCCATGTCGGGCATTCTCTACACCGAGGAAGGCGAGATCGAGAACGGCTCGATCCGCTTCCGCGACGAGGACGTGCATCGCCTCGCGCCGGACGAGCTGGTCCGCCGCGGCATCGTGCAGGTGCCGGAAGGACGGCGCGTGTTTCCTCAGCTGACCATCGAGGAAAACCTGCAGATGGGCGGCTACACCAAAAGCAAGGCCGAGGCACGCGAGCGCCGCGACAAGGTTTTTGCGCTGTTCCCTCGCCTGTTCGAGCGGCGCGACCAGATCGCGGGCTACATGTCCGGCGGCGAGCAACAGATGCTGGCGATCAGCCGCGCGTTGATGACCGATCCGGTGCTGCTCGCGCTCGATGAGCCTTCGCTCGGCCTAGCGCCTCTGATCATCGACCGCATCTACGAGGTGATCGCCAAGCTGCGCGACGAACTGAAGATGACCGTGCTGCTCGTTGAACAGAACGCGCAGCGCGCGCTCGATATCGCCGATTACGGCTACATCCTGGAAACCGGCCGCGTCGTGCTCGACGGCACCGCGAAGAAACTCACCGCCAATGAGGACGTGCAGGAATTCTACCTCGGCGTCTCCTCGTCCGGGCGCAAGAGCCTGCGCGACGTCAAGCACTACAAGCGGCGCAAGAGGTGGCTGTCGTGACCGCGCTCCTTGTCGCCAACAATCTCAGCAAGCGCTTCGGCGGCCTGCAGGCCGTCGCCGACGTCAGCCTTACTGTCTCGCCCGGCGAGATTTGCAGCGTGATCGGCCCCAACGGCGCCGGCAAGACCACGCTTTTCAACATGATTTCAGGCGTGCTGCGGCCGACCAGCGGCAGCATGACGTTCGACGGGGTCGATCTCGCAAAGGTCTCGCCCTGGCGCTTTGCCGCGCTTGGCATCGGCCGCACCTTCCAGAACCTGGCGCTGTTCAAGCACGGCACCGTGGTCGAGAACATCCTGACCGGCTGCCACACCCATCTGCGCTCGGGCATACTGGATGCCGTACTATTCCTCGGCCGTACGCGGCGTGAAGAAATCGCGGCAAGGCAGCGCGTTGAGCACATCATCGAATTCCTGGAGATTGAGCACGTTCGCGACGCCATCGTCGGCACGCTGTCCTACGGGCAACAGAAGCGGGTCGAGCTCGCCCGTGCGCTCGCCTGCGAGCCAAAGCTGCTGCTGCTCGACGAGATGGTTTCCGGCATGAACCAGGAAGAGACGGAAGATATCGCGCGCTTCGTGCTCGACATCCGCGATGAACTCGGCATCACTGTGCTGATGATCGAGCACGAGATGCGGATCGTGATGGACATTTCCGATCGCGTGCATGTGCTGAATTTCGGCCGCAAGATCGCCGAGGGCACGCCGGCCGAGGTACGCCGCGATCCGGCGGTGGAAGAAGCCTATCTCGGCGGCCATCGCAGCGACAAGGTGAGCGCCTGATGTCCGTGATCGACACCATGCGCACCGCGCAGCCGTCCGCGACGAGCCCGGCGAAGGCTCCGCCAGATTCGGGCACCGCCTCCTTGCGTACCTCGCTGCAGAACGCCGCCATCACCATTCCCCAATTGCTGCGCCAGCGCGCCGCCATGCACGGCGACAGGCTGGCGCTGCGCGAGAAGGAATATGGCATCTGGAACCCCTACTCCTGGCGCCATTATTACGAGACCGCCCGCGCCGTTGCGCTGGGGCTGATGTCGCTCGGCATCAAGCCCGGCGACCGCGTCGCCATTGCCGGCGAGAACACGCCGGAATGGTTTTATGCCGATCTGGGTACCCAGATGATCGGTGCCGTCGCCGTCGGCATCTACCCGACCAATCCATGGGTCGAGCTGCAATACATCGTGCGGCATTCCGGGTCGCGCGTCGTCATCACCGGCGACCAGGAGCAGACCGACAAGGTGCTGGACGCGATGGCCAATGGCGACGGCCTGCCGGCGCTGGAAGCCATCGTCTGCATCGACATGAAGGGCCTGCGCCACTACCGCCAGTCGCAGCTGATGTCGTTCGAGAAGCTCTGCGAGCACGGCCGCGCCTTTGCGCGCGAGAACCCCGATGCCGAGGCGACGCTCGACCGATTGATCTCGCAAGGCGCGCCCGACGACGTCTGCATTCTCGTCTACACGTCAGGCACGACAGGCCCGCCCAAGGGCGCGATGCTCACTCATCGCAATCTCATTTACGCCGCATGGGTCTATGCCGAGACTGTTGGAATTGCCGACAAGCCGTTCGAAGCGGTGAGCTATCTGCCGCTCTGCCACGTCGCCGAGCGCTGCTATGGTGCGGTGACGCAGCTCGTGCTCGGTGGCACCGTCAGCTTTGCCGAGTCCATCGACACGGTCGCGCTCAACATCCGCGAGATCGCTCCGACCTTCTTCGTCGGCGTACCCCGCATCTACGAAAAACTGCAGCAGGGTTTTCTGTTCCGGCTCGGCGAAAGCGGCCCGCTGCGGCAATGGCTCACCCGAACCTGCCTCGCCTGGGGCCGCACGCTCTCGGACCGCCGGCAGGAGGGCCGCGACAGCTGGCTCGACTCCCTCGCCTACGCCCTGCTCTACCTCGCCATGTTCCGCAACATGCAACGGCACCTCGGCTTTGCCCGCAGCCTGCACCGGCTCTGCGCCGGCGCATCGATCTCGCCGGAGACGCTGCGCTTCTTCGACATCATCGGCCGGCCGGTATCGCAGGGCTATGGCCTGACCGAAAGTGGCGGCGTCGCCTTCATCCAGACGGAAAACCATCACCGCATCGGCGGCTGCGGCCTGCCGATGCCGCAGACCGAATGGAAGCTCGACACCGACGGCGAGATCCTGCTGAAGAATCCCGGTGTATTCAAAGGCTACTTCCTCGACGAGAAGGCCTCCACGGCTTCACTGGAACCTGGCGGCTGGTTGCGCACCGGCGACATCGTCGAAGTCCTCGACAACGGCGAAATCGCCGTCATCGACCGCAAGAAGGCGATCATCATCACCGCGGGCGGCAAGAACATCGCCCCATCAGAGATCGAGAACGCGCTGAAGGATTCCGAATTCATCAAGGAAGCCATCGTGGTCGGCGAGGCCAAGAAGTATCTCGGCGCCATCATCCAGGTCGATTACGACAATGTCGGCCGCTGGGCCCGCGACAAGGCGCTCGCCTACACCAACTACAAGTCGCTGTCGCAACTCCCCGAGGTGTACGAATTCGTCGAGCGGATCGTCAACGAGACCAACAAGCGCTTTGCGCGGGTCGAGAACATCAGGCGCTTCGCGATTCTGGAGAAAGAGCTTGACCACGACGACGGCGAGCTGACGGCCACGCAAAAGGTGCGTCGCGCCATGATCGAGAAGAAATTCGCGCGCGAACTCGCGATCATCTATCCGGCGGAGGGTTGATGCAGTATTTCACCCAGCTCCTGATCTCGGGCCTTGCCATCGGCGCCATCTACGGCCTGATCGCGATGGGTTTTGCGGTGATCTACAAGTCCACCGGCCTCGTCAATTTCGCCCAGGGCGAGATGACGATGATCGTCGCCTATATCGCCTGGACCATCTCGACCACGGTCAGCGGCAATTTGTTCGTGACCGCCTTCGGTGCGATCATCGCCGCCATCGTCCTTGGCCTCGTCATCGAGCGCGTGGTGATGCGGCCGATGCTGGGCGAGCCAGTCTTTGCCACCGTGATGGTAACGATCGGGCTTGCGGTAATCCTGCGCTCCTCCATCAACTTCATCTGGGACGCCTATCCGCACGGCCTCGATGTCGGCTTCGGCCGCAACATCGTCCGTGTCGGCAGCATTGGCGTGCGCACCGGGCAGATCGCCGTCATCACGACACTTCTGCTGCTCCTTGCCGCGATCTGGGCGTTCTTCCGCTACAGCAAGTTCGGAGTCGCGATGCGCGCGGTGGCTGCCGACGACCGCACGGCGCTGCTGATGGGGATCAGCGCGCCGCGGGTCCATGCCGCGGCCTGGGCCGCCTCCTCGGTCATCGCGGGGATCGCCGGCGTCTTCTTCGCCATCTCCTACGATCTCTCGCCCGCCATGTTCCAGCTTGGTCTGAAGGCGTTCCCCGCCACCATCCTCGGCGGCCTCGATGCGGTGCTAGGCTCCGGCGTCGGGGGGTTGCTGATCGGCATCACGGAGAACC
>Ga0081540_1002962_pt1 | contig 13609 bp, 10 predicted proteins | sample TabmetS2T1R1_FD_71024 | JGI IMG/M metagenome (GOLD analysis project Ga0081540, IMG submission 71024) | Tabebuia heterophylla rhizosphere microbial communities from the University of Puerto Rico - S2T1R1 | ecosystem: Host-associated > Plants > Roots > Rhizosphere ... | reverse complement strand
TCAGCGCCGACAATTGGACGGTACAAAGCGGGGACCACGAATGGCGCGCTGGTCTGGGTGGCGTCTGCGCAAAAAACGAATGGGATGCGGAGGTCAGTAAGCCGCATTGCTACAGCATGGCGGCTTGCTCGGCTTTCGTCGTAGTCGAGGACCGCCGCAGATACCTCGAGTTGATCGACCGTGCAAATCGCATCCTCGCGAATTCGTGGCGCGAAGACGCGCGCACCGGCACCGTCAAGCGTCCTGCGAAGGTAGTGCTCTGCATCTGGGTCGCGCTCGATCACAAGGATCGTGAAGCCGACGAGCGTCGTATGTTCCAAGAAGGGTCCTTGGCGCGTGGCAACGCGCACAAACCAAAGGCACCTTTTCACCAAAGACGGTCGCTAGCCGAGATCGGATCTTCGATGTCTCAAGCCCCACTCACACCCAAGAGACGCAACATACTGTGAGCGAGTCGGGGGTGATCGCCAAGCCAAGAGCGATGCGCCGTTGCGTCTAGCATCCGATGGACACAATGGCGACCCTACGCTTGTGCAATCGAAGTGTCACGACAATTCTCCGGACAGGCAGGAAAAGTCAATCGCCACGCGGTTGGAGTAACGTGTGCGGACCCGTTTGACCGCTGTTTCACAAATGAAAAGGGCTCGTCATGAGAATTAGCGGCACCGTGAACGTTCCGAAGGTGACAAGGTTGCTTTTGTTCTGGAAGGTGATCGCAAGGGCCGCGCAAGCAGGCATGTCAAATCGGGCTGGCCTAATTTACCACCCAATTAAAAGACCCTCAGCGCGTGAGCCCCTGGCCGTGGCGCCCTTCGGGTAGACTATCAGTAACCAGCAGATGGGGCAGGCCTGGCCTGGCGGGTGAAGGGCAATGTTCAGCAAAAGGTTGGCGGCATCCGTCCCCAGATTGCTCAGACCGTTGTGCACCTCCGGCTCCAGCTGGACGTGGTTTCTAAGCAACCGTGGCGGATGCACTGAACTGACCGGCTTTTCAATCTGAAAAGACGTGTTCGACCCCCATTGGGAGCGCCACGTCTTCAGAAACTCCGGTCATCTCAACAGGGTTAGACACTTCCTGAGTGCAGGTTAGCTACTCTCTGTTGCTTGGTTGGTCGGGATGAGGTGGCCCATACCACGCTCTGCAGCTTCCTCCATTCCGCGGCGCGCGTTGCCCGACCGGCTGCAAATCGGAGGGAAGGATGGCGAGCCTCCACGTCCTTTCGTACGCAGCCAAATCGCATTCTTGGCAATCTTATTCTTGGCCGTGATGTGTGCTTTCGCCTTCATTTGGGAGTGAACTGCGTTGCGCTCGAGGTGGGCTGATCGAGGTAGGCTTCGATCACGCGCTCGTCGCTCTGCACCTCTTGCGGAGTCCCCTCGGCGATCTTCTCACCGTAGTCGAGAACGGTCACCCGCTCGGAGATGCCCATCACGACGCGCATGTCGTGCTCGATCATGAGGACGGTCAGGCCCTGGTCGTGCCGGAGCTGGCTGACGAAGGCCGTGAACTCGGCCGTCTCCTGCGGGTTCATGCCGGCCGTCGGCTCGTCGAGCAGCAGGAGCTTCGGCTCGGTTGCGAGCGCCCGGGCGACCTCGAGCCTGCGCTGATCGCCGTACGAGAGGTTGCGCGCGTACTCGTCGTCATGACCGCGCAGTCCACAGAACTCGAGCAGGTCGTGCGCCTTCTCGCGCGCGGCGGCCTCCTCGCGCTTCAGTGACGGAGGCTTGAAGACGGCCCGCAGGATGCCGCCCTTCAGCCGCGAGTGCATGCCGACGAGGACGTTCTCGAGCGAGGTCATGCTCTGGAAGAGTCGGATGTTCTGGAACGTCCGCCCGATGCCGCGCTCGGTGATCGCATGCGGCGGCTTGCCGGTGACATCGGCCTCGTCGAAGACGATCTGGCCCGCGGTCGGCTTGTACACCCCGGTGAGCATGTTGAAGAACGTCGTCTTGCCCGCGCCGTTCGGGCCGATCAGGCTCACGATCGTGCGCTCGGGGATCGTGAAGTCGACGTCGTTCACCGCGACGAGGCCGCCGAACTCCTTGCGCACGCCCTGGGCTGTCAGCAGGTCGGCCACGCTACGCGTCTTCCCGATCGTAGAGAGGCTCGTCGTGGTGCTCCACGTCGTAGAGATATTCGTCCTGCACGCCCAAGTGGAGCTCTTGCTTCCGCCGCTGGCTGGGAATGAGGCCCTCCGGCCTGAACAGCATCGTCAGCACGAGGATGATCCCGAAGATCCCCGAGGTGTAGAGCGGCACGTCGATGTCCTTGCCGAACACGAAGTCGCTGACGCCGTTCGCGTTCATCCAGGCGCCGATGTTGGCCAGCCCCTCCTGGTTCAGGTACGAGAGGAAGGCCGCGCCGAGGATCACGCCCCAGATGTTCCCCATCCCGCCGAGGATGACCATGCAGAGGATGAAGACCGAGATGTTGAAGTAGAAGTCCCCGGGGAAGGTCCCGCCCTTGAAGCTCCCGTAGTAGGCGCCGGCCACGCCGCCGAAGAACGCCCCACCCGCGTACGCCCAGGTCTTCGTTCTCATCAGCGGGACGCCCATCGCCGCGGCGGCGGTCTCGTCCTCACGGATCGCGATCCACGCCCGCCCGAGGCGCGAGTCTCGCAGCCGGGCAGAGCAGAAGGCCGTGAGAACGACCAGGAGGAGCGCCGTCCAGTAGAAGAGCCGCGTCGAGTTCGGCGAGCTCAGGTAGTCGGTGGGGAGCCCGACGGTGTCGTGAAGCGTGTTGCCGAAGCCCGGCGGATCGATCGGGTTGATGCCCTGGGGTCCGTTCGTGATGTTGTGTCCGAACAGGTTGTCGCCGTTGTTCGCGATCTGGGGCATGATCTCGCCGAAGCCGAGCGTCACGATCGCGAGGTAGTCGCCGCGTAGGCGGAGGGTCGGGAAGCCGATCAGGACGCCTCCGATGGTCGCGAAGGCCCCGGCGATCAGGAGGATGATCCAGATCGAGAGGTGAATGCCGGGCGTCGTCTCGGCCACGCCGACGCTGCCGAAGTGAAGGGTGACGTTGGAGAAGTGTTGGGAGGCGAACCAGGCGACCGTGTATGCGCCGATGGCGTAGAACGCGACGTAGCCGAGGTCGAGCAGGCCCGCATAGCCCACGACGATGTTCAGGCCGAGGGCCATCATGATGAAGATCATCATCGTCACGCCCGTGTCGACGCTCGGGAAGTTGCCGAACACGAGCACGTCGAACAGGTTCGGCTGGTAGATCGGATAGAAGATCGCGATCAGGAGGATTCCGATCGGGACGATCCACTTACCGGCCGGGAGGGTCTTCCAGGCCGGGATGTACAGAGCGCAGAAGATGAGCGCCGCGACGACGAGGCCGAACGACGCCGAGCCGGTGATCGCCAGCACGAAGAACGCCGGGATCCCCACGATCGCAGCACGCTTCGCCCGCGGCATGCTCTGCCGCTTCAACGCGGGCGCACTGGAGCGAACGGCCTCGATCCCGGATGCCACTACGCGCCCTCCGGCGTGCGCTCGCCGAGGAGGCCCTCAGGCCGGAACACGAGAATCAGGATCAGGATCGCGAAGATGATCGACTGGGTCCAGTCGCTGCCCGGCGCATGCCAGCCGAGCCCGTTGTTGAACGACTCGACGAATCCGATCACGAGCCCGCCGAGCACCGCTCCAGGCAGGTTGCCGATCCCGCCGAGCACCGCGGCGGTGAAGGCGATCAGGCCGACGCGGAACCCTTCCGTGTAGCGGATGTTCGTGATGTACAGCGCGTAAAGCAGCCCGGCGGCGCCCGCAAGCGAGCCGGCGAGGAAGAACGTGAACGAGATCGTGCGATTGACGCTGATCCCCATCATCGCGGCGGCGTCGCGGTCCTGCGCCGTAGCCCGCATGGCCTTGCCGTGGCGTGTTCGCTGCACCAGCCACATCAGCGCCATCAGCACCGGGACCGTGAACAGGATCACGATGAAGCGGTTCCAGGTGTAGGGAACGCCGGCGATCGTGAAGACCGCGCCGTGCGGGAGGATGTCCGGGACCGAGGTCGGCCGCGCGCCTTTCCAGACGAGCCCGATGTTCTGGAGGATGAACGACATGCCGATCGCGGTGATCAGCGGCGCCAGTCTCGGAGCGTTGCGTAACCGCCGGTAGGCGACGATCTCGATCGTCGTGTTGATGGTCGCGCAGAAGGCCATCGTGATCGCGAGCATCAGCAGGATGAAGAGCCAGAGCACGATGCCCGACTTGTTCTGGAGCGACCAGTCGGTCACCATCGTCGCGACGAGCATCCCGCCGAGCATGAACACGTCGCCGTGCGCGAAGTTGATCAGCTCGAGGATGCCGTACACGAGCGAGTAGCCGATCGCGACGAGCCCGTAGACGCACCCGTTCGTCAGCCCGATCAGGAACAGGTTGTAGAAGTCCGCCGGCGCCTTGATGAAGTTGACCAGCAGCCAGACGCCGACCGCGGCCACCAAGAGAAGGCCAACGATCGTGAGCACGTCGGGCCGCTTGCCCGGAAACGCCACGCGGACCCTCGCCTGCTCGGTCGCCATTTGCCCTCCTGAAACGCGCTGGGGGAGGAACGATGTCCCTCCCCCAGCCTAGGTCGAACTGCTTTTCCGCTTATCCCTTCACGAAGCTCAGCTCAGGCGTGATCGTGTTCAGGAACACGCCCTTCTGGCCCTTGACCTGCCACACGCTCACAGTGCCGAGCGTCGTGTCGCCGTTCTCGTCGATCTTGAAGTTGCCGAGGATGCCGTCCTTCACGTCCTGGTTGAACAGGCCCTCGGCGACCTTGTCACGCTCACCGTCGGCCTTGTCGATCGCGGTGAGCAGGACGTCCGCCGCCTGTGCCGCGTAGTTCGTGTACGGATCCGGCTCCTTGCCGTTCGCCTTCGTGAAGTCCTCGACGAAGGTCTTGCCTGCGCCGGTCAGCTGGTCGGACGGGATGCCCGGCTGGGTGATGAACATGCCCTCGGTGGCCTGGCCGCCGGTCTTGATCGTCGCCGCGTCGATCGGCGTGAAGCCGTCCGGGGCGAAGAGCGTCACATTCGGGCCGAGGCCTGCGCGCAGGTCCTTGATCAGCTTGCCGCCGTTGTTGCAGATGATGCCTCCGAGGAAGACCGCGTCCGCACCGGACTGCTTGATCTTCGTGGCGACCGCGTCGTAGCTCGACGCGTTCTTGTCCCACGCTGCCGGTGCGCTCGGAACCGTTGCGATCCCGAGCTTCTTGGCATAGGTCTGGAACAGGGTGGCGATGCCGTTGCCGTAGGTCTCCTTGTCGGTCAGGACGTAGACCTTCTTGAAGCCCTGGTCCTTCGCGAACTGCGCGTCCGCGGCGCCCTGGAACTGGTCGTTCCACACGACGCGGGCGTAGTTCCGCTTCCCCGTCGGGTAGTAGACGTCGGGCTCGCCCGACTCGGTTCCCGGCCCACCGATCGTCAGGCCCGGATACGTGTTCGCGGGGCTGACATACGCGATCGGCCCGTCCGGCGCGCGGTCTGCGATCGGGATCTCGAGCTTTGCGCAGCCCGAGTTGAACGTCCCGACCACGCCGATCACCGCATTGTTGTTCGCGTAAGCCCTCGCGTTCGCGGTGCATTTCGCCGAGTCCCAGCTACCGGCCTGGGCTGTCGCGTTGTCGCAGGACTGGAAGCCGATGTTCTTGCCGCCGGCCTTCCAGTCGTGCTGCTTCAGGATGAACTCGACTGCTTGCGCCATTTCGGTCGTCAGCGCTCGGTTCGCGCCCTGGAGCGGCAGGTCCGAAGCGATGATCGCTTCCGCCTTCCCGTCGCCCTCGTACTGAATCGGCTCGCACGATGCGGACGGGAGCGCGGTAGCTTCGCTCCCCCCTCCGTCGCCACCGCCGCCTCCGCAGCCTGCCGCGAGCAAGACAAGCGGGATTGCGACCAGTAGCGCTGCTACTAGCAATCCAGATCTCTTCACGTGCTGTCCCTCCTCCGTCACGGTTGCACCTCGGCGGATCGACAGCCGCAACAGGGGGTCGGCCCGCGAGGGGGCAAGTATCGAGGGAATCCCCGGCGCTTTCAACCCCCCTGCGTCGAGGGTACCGGCTATGCGTTTCGAATGACAATCGAATCGTGCCGCTCGACGCGTCCGGGAACTGGAGCCGGATACGATGAGCGCGCGGGCCGAAGTGGCGGAACTGGTAGACGCGCCGGACTCAAAATCCGGTGGGGCGCAAGCTCCGTGTGGGTTCGACTCCCACCTTCGGCACACACGGAATGCGAGTCGGGATCCTCACGGGAGGGGGCGACTGCCCCGGGCTGAACGCGGTCATCCGGGCCGTTGCCCGACGCTCGCAGGTCCGCGGGGACGAGGTCGTCGGCATCCGGTCCGGGTGGCGCGGGCTCGTCGACGGGTGGTTCGAGCCGCTCGGCCCGCGCGAGATCTCGGGCCTCCTGCCGCGCGGCGGGACGATCCTCGGCACCTCGCGCACGAACCCCTACAAGGTCGAGGGCGGCGTCGACCGCGTGCTCGAGAGCTTCCGCGCGGAGGGTCTCGACGCCCTCGTCGCGGTCGGCGGCGAGGACACGCTCGGCGTGGGGGCGCGGTTGTTCGAGGAGACCGGCTTCCCCGTCGTCGGCGTCCCGAAGACGATCGACAACGACCTCTCCGCGACCGACTACACGTTCGGCTTCGACACGGCCGTCTGGATCTGCACCGAGGCGATCGACCGCCTGCACACGACCGCCGAGTCTCACAACCGCGTGATGGTGGTCGAGGTGATGGGCCGGCACACGGGCTGGATCGCGGTCATGAGCGGGATCGCGGGTGGCGCCGACGTGATCCTGATCCCGGAGCAGCCGATCACGGTCGAGCAGGCGTGCCGCGAGATCCAGCACCGCCACGAGCGCGGCAAGGACTTCTCGATCGTCGTCGTCAGCGAGGGCTACGAGCTCACGTACGAGTCGGGCGAGCAGCGGCTCGTCACACAGGAGCCGGCCACAGACGAGTTCGGGCACGTCCGCCTGGGGGGAGTCGGTCACGCGCTCGGCGCCGACATCGAGGAGCGCACCGGTTACGAGACCCGCGTCACCGTGCTCGGCCATGTGCAGCGTGGCGGCAGCCCCACGCCGCGGGACCGGGTGCTCGCCTCGCGCTTCGGGCTGAAGGCGGCGGACCTAGTCGCCGAGGGCAGCTTCGGTCGGATGGCCGCCCTTCACGGAGACGAGATCGTCGACGTCTCGCTGGCCGAGGCGACCGCCGAGCTGAAGACAGTCCCCGAGGACTGGTACGAGGTAGCGAAAGCCTTCTTCGGCTAGGTAAGTGAGTGGACATATGAGCTAGCCCCTTCGCTTCGCTCGGGGCTTGTCTAAAGCTCGACGAGTGGGAAAGAGCGGTGCCGTCGCGGCGGCACGAGGAAGTTCTGCCGGTGCGTCGTCTTGAGGATCGAGTTGAAGCCCTGCCCGGCCGCGCGCGGCGCGAACTGGAGCTTCTCGCCGCCGGGCATGTGACCGTCCATCGCGCGCCGGTTCCGGTGGAAGTCGTCGCTCGTCGGGTTGAAGACCACGAAGTGGAGCCCCGCCGCCGGGCCTTCGCCCATCCGGTCGCGCTTCGGGTTGGCGCTCCAGAAGAACGGGTTGTCGAGCGTGTTGAAGTCCGCGCGCTGTGGGATCGCCGTGCCCTTCCGGTAGAGCGTCCCGTCAGAGCCGAGCACGTCCTCCTGGAGCCGAGTGGCCGGCTGGAGCGATGAGCTGTGCCCGATGATCCCGAAACGGTCGTAGTCGCGGCGCACCTCGCTCACGGACGACACGCGGCTCGGCGGCTGCGCCACGGTCTGCGTCCCGGGCCGGACGAGCATCCGCGGCCGGAACGTCGTGTTCACGCGGTCGCGGAAGTCCTGGTTCAGGTACCACGCCTCGAGGTCCTCGAAGATGTGCGAGAGGTGCATGTGCGTGCCGCCGTGGAAGTACGAGCGCGGCCCCAGGTCGACGAGCCCGAGCGTCTCGAAGTTCACGATCTTCGTCGGGCCGAGCGCGTTCCGCTGCGTCGACGTGAAGCCGAGGAAGAGCTCCGAGCCATCGGGGATCAGGTCGGCGCCCGGCACGCCCGCGGCCGTTGCCATCTCCTTCGGAAGGCCCATGCCGCCGTCCATCTGGCCGGCAAAGCCCTTGCGGATGCTCGTGACCGCGAGGGCGCCCTTCATCCGCTCCGCGATCTCCGTGGCCGCCGTGCGGATGTTCTCCTCGTTGTCGCTGCGGAGCAGGAACGCGACGTGGTTGTCCTCGAGGATCGTGTCGTCGGGGTCGCTCGGAAAACGGACCGAGTCGAGGAGCGCCTCCTTGCGAGCGCGGCGGTCGAACGGGAGGTGCACCCTGGCTGCTTCGGGCACGTACGACTGGAAATACGGGAGGCCCCAGGCGACCGTGACCGCGAGCCCGTCCGGCGTGGCGGGATAGTCCGCATCGAGCCTCGTCAGAACGGCGGCCAGCGCTGCACGAGCGTCGACGAGCTGATCCTCCGCCGCGACGACCCTGGCCGTGACCACCTCGTGATGGCGCAGCGGGACGACGACCTCGACGCCCTCCTTCTTCTCGACGCGGAGGCCGTTGACCAGGTGCTGCTCGGGCTCGTCAGCGGCGGCGGCCCGACTCGGCGACGAGTCCGCGAGCTTGTCCACGAGCTCGTAGATGCCCGCCGCTCCGAGGGCGGCGCCCGCGGCTCCTCCCACGAGCAGTTCCTTCCGGGTGAGCTTCATCGCGCTAGTTGGTGGGCTTGACGCGGACGAGCCCGCGGACCATGCGGTCGAGGTTGTTCACGACCTTGGCGTAGGTGAGCGGCAGGATGACGTGCTCGCTCACGGTGTAGAGGCTTCCATGGTCGTGCCACGCATACAAGAGGTGCCACGTGTCGACGCCGCGGTTCACCGTGTACATCGTCGCCGTGATCCCACCGAGGTGGCGTTTCCCGTGCGGGTCGCTGAAGCACGGCATATGTGTCGTGCGCACCTTGCCGCCGACGACCTCGGTGTCCTCGCAGCGCGGGATCTTCGTGCGGCCCGGATAGCCGCGGAAGTTCACGTGGACGTCCTGGCTCGGCGGCTCGTGCCAGAGGAAGCTGACGAGGTAGCTCTTGTCCCTCTCGACCGAGACGCCGTTGTCCCACTGGCCACCGATCTTCCCGTCGATCGGGCTCGGCATCCACGTTGGGCAGTACACGACCGCGTGGATGCGATTGGCGACGCGCTGCCAGCCCGCCTTCCAGCTCTGGGGGCACGTGGCCGGCTTCGTCTCGGCCGCGGCGGCCGGCTTGCTCTCGTTCCCGGAACAGCCCGAGGCGACGAGGGCCAGCGCCGCCAAAACCCCTGCTCCAGCCAGTCGAAGCATCAGAAGGACGTTATAGCCGGTAAATCGCCAACCAGGGCCCGCCAACGTCGTCGTGCAGGCGGATCGAGTAGACGCGCGGCCGGCGCCTGAGGCTCTCGTAGAACCGCGATTCGCGCGGATAGTGGCTCTCCGCCGCGAGGACGCGGTCCTCAACGGCGCCCGTGACGACGACGTAGCGCACGCCCTGGTCGCGTAGCCGACCGAGGTCCCTGTTCGGGTCGTACGGCTGACCGGGCCGCGGGAGCTTCAGCGCGAGGACCCGGTAGCCGGAGAAGCCGGGCGTCGACGGGTCGGCAGCGAGGTAGGCGCCGCGCGGCAGGTGCTGCGCGACCCAGCGCTCGGCGACGACCCGGGAGTCGGTCTTCGTCAGGTCGCGCGCGTCGCGGACGCTCCAGGTCAGCGGGACGACGAGCATGAGGAGCGTCACCGGCGCGAGGGCTCGCAGGCGTCCGGCCAGCGCGCCGAGGGCGGGCACGAGCGGGAGCACGTAGCGGTCGAAGTGCGAGTGCAGGAAGAGCAGGTTCGCGAAGTAGACGAGGACGAAGGTGCCGAGCACGAGGTCGGCGCGCGTGCGACGGACGAGGGCGACGACGAGGCCGGCGACGGCGATCAGAAGCGCCGGGCCGAAGCCGTCCCAGAGCTTCGCGGCGAACGCGATCGGAGCGGCGTGATCGTTCTCGAAGCCCAGCCAGCCCATGTGCGCCCAGCGCTCGACGCGCCACGCGTCTCCGGCGGACTCCCGGAAGTCGAGCAGGACGTACGGGCTCGTCAGGGCGAACGCGACGACCGCGAGCCCGGCACCGATCGCGAGGCGTCTCCAGTTCCCCCACGCCGCCGCGACGAGCGGCGCGAGCAAGATGATCCCGGGGTACTTCGCACTCGCTGCGACCCCGACCGCGAGGCCCGCGAGCTCGATCCGCCCCGAGACCATCAGCGCGAGCGCGACCGTGACGCCCACGGTCAGCGGCACGTCCGTCACAGCCATGCGCGAGTAGGCCACGTAGGTCGTCTCGACCGCGACCGCGGCCGCAGCGACGAAACCCGCGACCGGCCCATACGCCGCCCGTCCGAGCCACCACGCCGCCGCGACACCGCCGACGGCGATCCCGACCAGAACCAGCCGCGCCGTGAGGTACGAGGGCGCGTGCTGCCACGCCTGGAAGGGCGCGAGCACGTACATGACGAGCGTCGGGTAGTCGAACCAGTGCGGGTCGAGCCCGCCGCCGTGCGTCATCGCCCACGCGCGGGGAACGATGTTCCGCTCGTCGGGGTTCAGGAGCGGAAACGGAAGGCCATACTGGACGCCGACGAGGCGAATTGCGGCCGCGAGCACGAGCAGCGCCGCGAGCGCGACCCAAGGCCCTCCCCAGTTGAGAGTTGCGTGAGGAGGGCCTGGCGGAACATGGTCTGAGCCGCCGGGCCGCGCTGCTCGCCCCGAGACCGGGTCCTCAGTCGCCCCGGTAATGGCGATTACCGGGGCTCCCTGCGTCCGCGCTCTCGGAACGACCATCGCCACCCGGCAACGAGCAATGTCCCACCAGGCCCTCCTAGACCTCGGGCGGGGCCGCACGAACCAGGCCTGCGAGGTTGTGCGAGGCGACGATCACGGCGTCCACGCCCGCGCGCTCCAGCTCGGCGATCTCGTCGGGGGTCGTGACGTCGAGATCGGCGATCGCGAGCTTGCCGGCGGGGACGTCCGGCAGGAGGTCGAGAACGCTGGCGAGCGGATCGTCGGCGTCGCCCGCTTCCTGCGGCGCGAGCAGGAAGATCTCCGGGTCGAGCCGCTCGAGGGCGAGCTCGATCTCGTCCGCGTCGCGCACCTCGACGACGCACTCGAGGCCGATCTCGTCCGCTTCCTGCCAGCGGCGCTCGACGTACTCGGCGTCGTCCTCGAGCGAACCGGAGACGAGCAACAGGGCGTCCGCTCCCGCCGCGAGCGCCTCGGCGGGTGATGCGTCGACGCGCCAGAGGATCGGCAGCACCGTCGCGTCCCGGATCGACACGTTCGTGTCGAGGACCACGCCCTCGGCTCCGCCCCGCTCTGCCGCCGCGGCGGCATACGCGTCGGCTGCGGGTGTGATGAGCGAGATCCCGTCGCCTTCGGAGATCGCCTGGCTCAGACGGCGTTGACCGCTCATGGACGGAGCATCGTAACTAGACGCCGATGGGATGCCAGACGGTCTTCAGCTCGAGGAAGGACGCGATCTCCCACGGGCTCTGATCGTCGGCTGCGCCTCGGACGACACGCTTGACGTTCTCGGCGGCGAGCCGTTCGAGCTCCTCGGCCTGTCCGTCCACGCCCGCGAGGTCGAGGGCATTCACGTCCATGTGCCCGGCGAGCCACGGCGCGAGCTCTTCGCGGTGGCCGGTGAGCAGGTTGACGACGCCGCCCGGAACGTCGGAGGTCGCGAGGATCTCGGCCAGCTCGACGGCTGCGAGCGGATGGGTCTCCGACGCGACGACGACGGTGGTGTTCCCTCCGACGATCGCGGGGGCCAGGCGGGAGACGAGCCCGACCAGCGCCGGCTCGTCGGGCGCGAAGATGCCGACGACGCCTGTCGGCTCCGGCACGGTGAAGTTGAAGTACGGGCCTGCGACGGGGTTCGATGAGCCCAGCACCTGCGCGAGCTTGTCGGCCCAGCCTGCGTACCAGACGAGGCGGTCGATCGAGCGGTCGACCTCGTCGGGGCCCGAGCTCAGCTCGGCGAACTCGTCGCGCCGCGACTCGAGCATCTCGGCGATGCGGTACACGACCTGGCCGCGGTTGTACGCGGTCATCTTCGACCACTTCGGGAACGCGGTGCGCGCCGCGCGGACCGCGTCGCGGAGATCCTTGCGCGAGCCGCGAGCGACGTTCGCGCCCTCGGCCTCGTAGGTGCGGCCCGACTCGGAGCGCGGGAACGCGCCTCCGATGTAGAGCTTGTAGGTCTTCTTGACCGGGAGGCGGCTCATTGCCCCGCTCCAACGGCCCAGATCACGAGGGCGACGATCGCGAACCCAACTCCGACGCAGAGTGCCATCAACCCGAGCTGGCGCCCCGTCCTTCGGAGCGAATCCCACGCGTAGTGATTTTCGCTCAATCGAACTCCAGGTACGGCTCGAGCCCGTGGCGTCCGCCCTCACGGCCGAAGCCGGACTCCTTGTAGCCGCCGAACGGCGCGGCGGGGTCGAAGCGGTTGTACGTGTTCGCCCAGATCACCCCGGCCCGGAGCCTCTGCGCCATCGCGAGAATGCGCGAGCCCTTCTCCGTCCAGACGCCGGCGGATAGCCCGTACGGCGTGTTGTTCGCCTTCTCGACGGCCTCGTCCGGCGTGCGGAACGTGAGCACCGACAGCACGGGCCCGAAGATCTCCTCCTGTGCGATGCGATAGCTCTGCGCGACGTTCGTGAAGACGGTGGGCGCGAACCAGTAACCCTTCTCGGGCAGGCGGCACGGCGGCTGGTAGATCTCCGCGCCTTCCTCCTCGCCGGAGGCGACGAGCTCCTTGATCTTGTCCAGCTGCTGCTTCGAGTTGATCGCGCCGACGTCGGTGTTCTTGTCGAGCGGGTCGCCGACGCGGAGCGTGGCCAGGCGGCGCTTGAGCTTGCCGATCAGCGGCTCGTAGATCGACTCCTGGACGAGCAGGCGCGAGCCGGCGCAGCAGACGTGGCCCTGGTTGAAGTAGATGCCGTTGACGATCCCCTCTACGGCCTGGTCGAGTGCGGCATCGTCGAAGATGACGTTCGCCGCCTTGCCGCCGAGCTCGAGGGTCAGGTGCTTGCCGGTGCCGGCGAGCTGCCGTTGGATCGACTTCCCGACCTCGGTCGAGCCCGTGAACGCGATCTTGTCGACATCCGGGTGCTCGACGAGTGCGGCCCCGGTGCGGCCGTCGCCGGTGACGATGTTCACGACGCCCGGCGGGAGCTCCGCCTGACGAATTACGTCCGCGAAGAGAAGCGCTGAAAGTGGCGTCGTCTCCGCGGGCTTGAGGACGACCGTGTTCCCGGCCGCGAGGGCGGGCGCGATCTTCCAGGACAGCATCAGCAGCGGGAAGTTCCACGGCACGATCTGACCGGCGACGCCGATCGGTCGCGGCCTGCGGTTCGGGAACGCGTACTCGAGCTTGTCCGCCCAGCCGGCGTAGTAGAAGAAGTGCGCCGCGGAGAGCGGAAGGTCGACGTCTCGCGACTCGCGGATCGGCTTGCCGCCGTTCAGCGACTCGAGGACGGCGAACTCGCGCGAGCGCTCCTGAAGGATGCGCGCGATGTGAAAGAGATACTTGGCGCGCTCGGCGGGCGAGGTC
>Ga0081540_1002961_pt1 | contig 13610 bp, 9 predicted proteins | sample TabmetS2T1R1_FD_71024 | JGI IMG/M metagenome (GOLD analysis project Ga0081540, IMG submission 71024) | Tabebuia heterophylla rhizosphere microbial communities from the University of Puerto Rico - S2T1R1 | ecosystem: Host-associated > Plants > Roots > Rhizosphere ... | reverse complement strand
CATGATGTGAGCTTGCGGCAGCAGTTTTGATGCGGCAGTCCAGAGCCGATCCTGCGAAAGTTTTGCTAATTCGCCCGATGTGACCTCTAGTGGCGTCTGCGTGCCATCACGCGATGCGACGATCATCATCGGGCTGCCATCGAGCCAGACGAAGCGCGCTTCGACTGCGGCGGATTGCGGCGTTGGCAGCTTCGCGGCAATGGTCGGTGCATCATGGCCGGCATAGCGTTGCAGCACCTCGCGCGTCGTGTTTCGGCCCGCGAAGTATTCGCCGGGATTGAGCGAAAGCCAGCCGGAGAACATCCAGGTCAGCACGAAGATGCCGGCAATCAGGCCGGTGATGTGGTGCCATGCCATCCAGCCGCGATATGGCGTGATCCTGCCGCTCGCGTAGCGCTGCTTCAGCCGCACGCGCAGGATGCCGATCCAGATGCCGGTGACGCCGACGATCAGGCAGATGCCGGAGATCCACAGCACAACCAGCCGCCATAGCGGCCCATCCTTGCGCAGCACGGTCGGATAGATCCAGTGCGGGATCGAGCCGAGCCAGTTCCAGAGGCGTTCGGTCCGGCTGGTGTCGAGCGCGATCTCGCCGGAACGCGAGGAGACATAGAGTTTTGTTCCGGCATCGTCGCCGAGCGCAATCAGATAGAGCGGTCGCAGTGGATCGTAACGGGCAGTTACGCTCCATTGGTCGCGATCGACGATCTCCTCGAGCCGTGGTGATCTGCTCGCGGGGTGGTGTTGTGCGACCGCCAGCGCCTGGCCCTCGGAGACGTCAGTGATGGCGCGGCCATCGGCCGCCGAGATCACCTGCCGTTTGCCGTCCCAGGCGGTCATCCGATACACCGGCTCGTCGGCCAGCATGGAAAGCCGGAGATCGCGCGGATAGTACGCGGCGCCAGCCGTCGTCATCGCGTCATCCGGCGACAACGCCACCTTCTCCCATTGGATATCAGGAAGCGCTGCCAGCCTTTCCTTGTCGGAAAGGCCGGGAAACGCGACATACATCATCACCACGCCGGAAATGAACCACATGGCGAAGAACAGGCAGGTGACGATGCCGACCCAGCGGTGGCCGATATAGAGCCAGCGCCGCAGTCTGCGTTTCAGGGTGCGTGCCACGCTCAGAACTTCACATTGACCGCGAGCTGGGCCGTGCGCGGCATGCCGAGCATCCACTGAGTGGTGCCGCCCGACGTCGTGTAGATCTCATCGAAAAAATTGTAGACGCGGAACGACACGGTGGTGTTGAGATCGGGCTTCCATTGCACACCGGCATTGACGATGTTGTAGGCCGGGCGTGTCATCGTGTTGGCATTGTCCGCATAGGTCTTGCCAACGATCTGCACGCCCGCATAGGCCGACCAGTTCGGTGCAAAGGCCCAGGTCGCCCAGATATTGGAGACGCTCTGCGGCACATTGACGGGCACATTGCCGGCATAGTTCACGCTACCGCGGCCGACCGCCTGCACGAAGTCATCATACCTCGTGCGCAGGAAGGCCGTGTTGGCATCGATTCGCCAACCATGGTCGAGCAGGAGCCGACCGACGCTTCCACACCGCGCGATGATTGCTGGCCGACCTGGACGGTCAGCGACGGAATGTTGGGATCGCGTGCCAGCAGGTTGTTCTTCACGGTCTCGTAGCCGGCCAGAGTCCATTCGCCGCGGCCGCCCCAGAACGATTGCTTGACGCCAATTTCGATCTGCTTGCCGGTGGCCAGGTCGAAATTCTTGTTTGCGGCGGACAGCGAGATGATCCCTCCGACCGGATCGACCGCGGTGGAATACTGGCCATAGAAAGCGAGATCCTTGACGGGGGTATAAACCGCACCCGCGCGCCAGGTCGTCGAGGAGAACGACTTTTCGAAGCTGTTGGCGGGCGAGACATAGTCGGTGCGCGTGACTGTCGGTTCGTCCTGACGAATGCCGGCAATCAGGGATAGTTGCTCGGTGACCGATAGTCTGTTCTCGGCAAACAGCGCGTATTGGTTGGTCACGCTGCCAAAGCCGGGAACCGTGGCGTTCGGGCTGTTGAATACGCCCGGAACGAAGTTGAACGGGTTGACGGATGACGAGCCGCCGTAGGGCGAGTTGTTGGTGTGGGTGAAATTGATGCTGTTGACGTCAAAGCCGGCGACGAACTCATTGACCATGCCAAGGAGATGCCCGCGGAATTTCGCATCCATGCGATTGCCGAATTGCTGCTGATCGCGAAAAATCTCGATATAGCTGCTTCGGTTGATCAGGCCGGTGGCGGGATTGTAGGTGTAACTTTCGACGTCCTTCCAGTGTCGCTTGGAGTTCAAGTAGTAAAGTGTGTTCTGGATCGAGAATCCATCAGCGACCTGCCACTCGGTCTTCACCTGGTTCCAGCTATCCTGATAGCGGATGTGGCTGTCGCTGACGTTGTAATTCTTGAAGCGCAGCGACTCATCGAGCTTGCCGTTGATCAACGGCGTGCCGAAGTACCGCGATGGATTGCGATCGCCGTAGTCCGTGGACAGCGTCCAGGTGATGTCTTCGTTCTGTCTGATCTGGACCACGGCATGAAGTGCGACATTCGAGGTATTGTCGCGATCGATCCAGCCGTCCGACGTGTTGCCGGAGGCGGTGATCCGATAGGCGACGTCCTTGCTGACCGGGCCGCCGCTGTCCACCGCAATGCGCCGCGTCATGTTGCTATCCAGCGAGACCTCGGCCTGGTTGCGAGGGACCCACAACGGCAGTTTCGAGACCACGTTGATGGCGCCGCCGACCGCGCCCGCGCCATACAATACCGACGCGGGGCCGCGCAGCACCTCGATGCGTTCGGTCGACCAGGTGTCGAACGGAAAGGTCACCGTGCCGGCACCGATATAGAGCTGGGTGCCGTCATACAATGTCATCACGGATCCGAGGCCGGTGAAGCCGCGGGTATTGAATGAGACGCCGCCATTGCCCGGCGCCGGGCTTGCCGTGAAGCCGGTGGCGTTTTGTGTCACCGCGTCGAGGATATTCTGCTGGCCGCGCTCGGCGATGGTTGCAGCCGAGATCACCTCCACGCTGGCCGGCGTCTGCAGCCGGGTCAGGCCGAGCCGACTGCCGGCCGTGCTTGTGCTGGTGAGGTTGAGCGTCGGTGCGGCGAAGACAGGACCTGTCGGCGTGGTGACCGGTGTACCGGTGTTGGCTGCCGCGTTGCGCTGCTGGCGTGAACGCGCGGCGCGCGAAGCGTTGCCGCGTATGGGTCTGCGGGCATTCGGCGGGGGCGCCGATGCCTGCACCACCACGGGGTCGAGCGTCCGGCTCGGCTTTTCGGATTGTGCCCAGCCGTCGGTGGGCAAGAGAAGGCAGGAGAACGCAATGGAATTGAGAAACGCGCGGCGATGCCGCGGCGCAAAGATAGTAGGGGAGGTCATCAGGAAAACTCGCGATAACGTGGCACGTCACCGCGAACGCAGTCTGCGCTGTTGCCTCAAGGAGACGACGGCTCAACACCCACCAGGACACCCCGCCCAATGTGCTCGCGTGTGACCACGACTGACGGCAGGTCTCCTGGCTCGCGGGTCGTTGCCTGTCACCGCCTTCCCAGGCCTGCAGGCCCAGTGGCGCTTGGCGAAGGCTCGCCGCTTACAGTTGCGGGGGCAGCCACGGCATTGAGGGAGATCCCCCGCACCGTATTCCCTTTTGATCTCCCGAAGGGGAACCGTCGCAATCACCATAAGTTTATTTAGAAAGGGCTGTCAACTCCGAGCCCTGCTGCGAAAAAATCAGCGCGTCGCCTATCTAGCTCGCTCCCCCGCGGCGCGGAGCATTGTCCCACGCTTCTTGACCGCTGACTCCGCAGCCAAGCTGAGCAGGGTCGCGTTGAGCACGACAGGGGACGCTAACCCGCGCTCCGGAAGACGAGCGCGCCGCAAATGTAAAAACAGAAGCCCGAGCATAAGCGTTCGCCATGACTCGGCGTAAATTTCTATGCCGCTCGCACCGAGCTCAAGAAGTTGCTCACTTCAATCTTCAGCCGATTGCTCTCGGACGACAGCGACCGCGCCGCTGACAATACTTGGGCGGATGCCGATCCGGTTTCGGAGGCGCCGCACTGCACGTCGGCGATGTTTGACGATACCTGCATGGTGCCGTCTGCCGCGCGCTGCACATTACGCGAGATTTCCTTGGTCGCTGCGCCCTGCTGTTCCACCGCCGAGGCAATGGTCGAGGATATCTCCGACATCCGGCCGATGGTGTCGCCGATGTCCTTGATGGCACCGACTGATTCCTGGGTCGCCGCCTGGATGCTGGATATCTGCTGACTGATCTCGCCAGTGGCTTTTGCCGTCTGCTCGGCCAGCGCTTTCACTTCGGAAGCGACGACGGCAAAACCGCGGCCGGCATCGCCCGCCCGCGCGGCCTCGATGGTGGCGTTCAGCGCCAGCAAGTTGGTCTGACCGGCAATGGTATTGATCAGTTCGACGACGTCGCCGATCCGTGCCGCGGCTTTCACCAGCTCGCCGACGCGGTTGTTGGTCCTGCGCGCCTGCTCGACCGCCTCGCCGGCGATATTGGCGGATTCCTGCACTTGGCGGCTGATCTCGTTGACAGACGACGTCATTTCCTCGGTGGCCGATGCCACGGACTGAACATTGGTGGAAGCTTCCGCGGAGGCTGCGGCCACCACGGTGGTAAGCTTCTGCGAACGCTCCGCGGCGTTGGTCAAGGTACCGGCAGAAGCTTCGAGCTCGGTGGAGGCTGAAGCAACCGTTCCGACGATCTCGCCGATCAGGGCCTCGAAATTGCGTGTGATGGCATTGACGCGCTCGCCACGCCGAATCTTTTCCTCGGCGTCGATCGCGGCGACTTCGTCGGCAGCCTTCTTGGCGATCAGCGCCTCCTTGAAAACCTGCAAGCTGTTTGCCATGTCGCCGATTTCCGTTCTCTCTCCCTGATGCGGCACCATCGCAGTGAGGTCGCCGGCGCCCAGCGCCTGCATCGGCGTCACGATCGACTTGATGCCGGTGGAGACGTCGCGCACCAGCAGGACTGCGGCGCCGATGCCGACGATCATGGCCAGCACCAGCGACATCAGCACCATCTTCATGGCCGCGGCATAGCTTTCCGCGGCATTGGTGGCCGCCCTGTCGGCGCCCTTGTTGTTGAGGTCGATGTCCTTCTGGAGGATCTCGTCGGATTTGACGCCGGCGAGCGATGCCTTGGCGTGCAGGGCGCGCGCCTCGTTGTCCTCGTTCTTGCGCGACAGGATCAGCACCTGCTTCACCCCGTCCAGATACTCGTTCCAGGCGGCCTTGGATTCGTTGTAAAAGGTGCGCTCCTCGGCTGAATTGATCAGGGGGTCATAGCGCTTGTGTGCGTTCTCGACATTGTCGATCCACTTCTTCAGAAGGACTTCTTGCGCGTCCTTGCCGGGCGCCGTGGTCGCCAGCAAATGGGCGCGGGCGATTGCCCGGTAGGTGATGGTGGCCGCCCGAATTTCGCCGAGTACGCGCACGCTCGGTAGCCAGCTGTTGGCGATCTCGACGGTTGAGGCGTTGATGTCGCTCATCTGCTTCATGGCCAGCCCGCCCATCGTGGACATTGCGATCAGCAGGAAGCATACGACGATTGTGATCTTGGCGCGGATGGAATAGCGGGCGAGCATACTGGCAGTCCCTGGGCAATCCCCCGCCGGGATCGGCGAAGCGATCTGTGACTGCGATCCTCGCCGCTTTTGGTTAAAAGGCCCTTTGCTCGAGGCGATAACCGCCTCACATAGCGCGTATGCATTACCGCTGTAGTTCAATTGGAAATTGTATCACAATTCACTCGAACTTGGCCCCAAGAGGCGGCAAACACAACGGCTTGTTGTCAGTCGATGCTGATTCCACTGGCCTTGATGGTGGCGGCCCATTTCGCAGTTTCGCTCTGCACGAACCTGCCGAGATAATCCGGCGCGGTCTGGTCATCGGTTGCGATCTTGAGGCCGGCGGCTTCCAGCTTCTCGCGCACGGCCGGCGTCTTCATCGCCTCGACGGTGGCATCGCGGAGCTTCGTGATAACGGGCTCTGGCGTACCCCTCGGCAGAAAGAACGCGTTCCAGGTGTAGGCATCGACATTGAAACCCTGCTCCATGGCCGTAGGCACGTTTGGCAGCGCCGGAGAGCGCTCCTTCGACAGGATCGCGATCGGCTTGACCGTGCCGGCGTCGATCTGCGCCTTGGCAGTGGTGATGATGTCGCAGAGGTAGTCGACGCGGCCGCTCATTAGGTCCTGCATCGCGGGGTTGGCGCCCCTGTAGGGGACATGGGTGATGTCGATCCCGGTGACCATGTTCATCAGCGCGCAGCCGAGATGAATGGCCGATCCTGTGCCTGCCGAGGCGAATTGCATCTTGTCCTTGTTGGCCTTGGCGTAGGCGACGAATTCCGTCATGTCCTTGACCGGCAGATCCTGGCGGGCCACCAGCACCAGGGGCGCCTCGATCACCAGCGCTACCGGCGCGAAGTCGGTCACAGCGTTGTAGGCCGGCTTCTTGTACAGCGTCTGGTTCTGCGCCTGGGTGCCGACGGTGCCTTGCAGGAAGGTGTAGCCGTCGGGCTCTGCCTTGGCGACGCGGCTGGCGCCATTCATGCCGCCGGCGCCGCCGACATTCTCGACGATCACGGATTGCCCAAGAATTTCTCCCATCCGCTGGGCGAACAGCCGGGCGACGACGTCGTTCGGGCCGCCTGGCGCGAATGGGTTGATCATGGTGAGTGGCCGTGTCGGCCAGTCGGCTGCATGGGCGGCAGAGGTGAAGCCCAGGCAAATGGCAGCAAGCAACGCAAGGCGATAACGCATCATATTACTTCCCTGTGGTTTCTTCTTGTTCTGGCGGCTTCCGTATCATGAGCTCAGACGAACGAGATCGCCTCAGCCATTTCCAGGATGCGCCTGATCTCGATCAAGGCGCGTTCCAGGTTTTCTTCGGTCGCCGGCGCGCCGAGGCACAGCCGGATTCCCAGCTGTTCGGTCGGCATGCGCTGGAGCGAGCCGGGAGGCGCCAGCGTGATGCCGGCCTGCGCGGCCTGTGTGACCAGTGCGTTCATCGTGCGGCCCGCGGGCAGCGGCAACCAGATGTGAAAGCCGGGTGCCGAGTCGGAAGGCGGCAACCATTCCTTCAGCACACGCCGAACGATGGTGTTGCGCAGCGCCGCCTTGTTGCGCTTCATCCGGGCCTGCCGGGCCAGATCGCCACTGGTGATCAGCCGTGCCACCACTTCGGCCATCAATGGAACGGCCATCCAGCCGGTGGCGCGCACGGCATTGATCGCGCGGTCGCGGAACGAGTCCGGCGCGATCATGGCTGCGATCCGGAGCCCGGGCGCCAGGCACTTGGCGAAGCTCATGACATAGAAACTGCGCTCGGGGATCAGCGCGGAAACGGGCGGCAGCGGCGGCGTCAGCAGATAGGCGTAGGCATCATCCTCCACCAGATGGGCGTCGTGCTTGCGCACGATCGCGGCAATGGCCTGCCGCCGTGCCGGCGACATGATGGCGCCGGTAGGCGTCTGCAGCGTCGGCATGCAATAAAGCACGCGAGCGCCCGTCTCGGTGAAAGCGAGGTCGAGACTTTCCGGCACCAGGCCTTCGCCATCGATCGCGACGCCCTGCAGGCGATAGGAGTTCTGCACCGACAAAGCGAGCATGCCGGAATAGGTGAAAGCTTCGGTGAGGATGGTGTCGCCAGGCCTGGCGATCATGCCGAGCGCGATCGAGAGCGCGTGCTGGCCGCCATGCGTGATGAAAATCTGCTCGGCATCGGACGTCACCCCGAGCGAAGCGAGCCAGCCCGTGATGGCTTCGCGGTGCTGACGAAGGCCTTGATGCGGCAGATAGCCGAGCAGATTCGACATTTCGCCGGTGGCGACGATATCGCTGATCGTCGATGCGATCACGTCATCCTCGCCGGTATAGGGCGGCACATTGAGTGCGAGGTTGATGGTGGCGTCCGACGTGCCGAGCGCGGTGCGCTGTTCCGGCCGGCGGCGTTGCACGAAGGTGCCGCGCCCCACCTCGCCGGAAATCAGGCCGCGCTGTTCGGCTTCGGCGTAGGCTTTCGACACCGTTCCGACGCTGAGGCCGAGGCGCTGTGCCATGTCGCGCTGGGGCAAAAGCCGCATACCGGGCTTGACGCGGCCGGCGGTGATGTCGGCATCGAGTGCGAACACGAAAGCGAGGTAGCGGGGGCCCAGGATCGGCTTGAGGTCAGGTACCCAGTCGGTCATCTCGGTCCATTTTCCAAAGCCCGCATCGGCAGGCTATCAATCCGCGGGCAAGATAGTACAATATCCATATTGATGCAATATTTGGTGCATGACTTCGATACTTGTACGATCAGAAAATAGTGCAAGAGTGGCCTATATCATACGACCTCGTCGAGATCAGCCAGGATCGGCTAGATATGCTGAGCAACCAAGGCTTGTACGCATGCTGCATTGCAAGAATTGCATCATATCAATTGCACATGTTAGGTATGATTGAGTTAGTTTATGTTTGACAATGATCCGGGTGAGCTCTTAGCTCTGAACCAGCCCGTCGCAGCGTGGGGGAGTGAGAGTTGATCTACGAGATTCGAGTTTACGAAGCCGCCGAGGGCAAGGCTGACGCGATGCGGAGCCGCTTCCTTGAGGTCGTCGCGCCCAAGTTCTTCCCGCGGCACGGCATCGAACTGATCGGCACCTTCAAGTCCCCGACCGAAGACGGCCGTCTTACCTATATGACGCGTTTTGCCGACGAGGATGCCCGCAAGAAAGCCTGGGCGGCGTTCGGCGCCGATGCCGACTGGGCTGCGGCCAAGGCTGCCAGCGAGGTCGATGGTCCGCTGTTGAAGAACCAGGTGGTCTCCGTCCTGTCGCCGATATCTGCCAGTCTGCTGTTGAGCTGAGCGCGGATCATGAAGCCGGCGCCGTTCGAATACATCAGGCCGCAGTCGCTCGCTGAAGCGTGCGAACTGCTGGCTGGTGACGAAGATGCCCGCGCCATCGCGGGCGGACAGACCCTGGTGCCCATGCTGGCGGTGCGGCTGGCCCGGCCGGCGAAGCTTGTCGATATCATGCGCCTTCCCGAGCTTGCGGGCATTCGCACCGAGAGCGGCGCGCTGGTCGTCGGCGCGACGACACGGCAGGCCGTTGCCGATCAGGACCCGCTGGTCCATGCGCAAGTGCCTGCACTGGCGCGCGTGCTGCCCTGGGTTGGTCATCCGCCTACACGCAATCGCGGCACGGTCGGCGGTTCGATCGCCAATGCCGATCCGTCTGCGGAAATTCCGCTGGTTGCCGTCACGCTCGGCGCCGAGATCATGCTGGCGACGCCAGATGGCCCGTCGGCGATGCCGGCCGACGAATTTTTCATCGGCCCGATGCTGACCGCGATCGCACCCGGCGAATGTGTCAGCGCCGTGAAGTTTCCGGTCTGGCAGCACAAAAGCGTCGGCGTCGGTTTCCATGAAGTGAGCGCCCGGAAATCCGACTTCGCGTTCGCTTCGGCACTGGCGCAGATTGCGCTCGATGAGGACGGGCGCTGTGTCGACATCGTGCTTGGCGTCGGTGGCGTCGGCGATCGCGCGCTGCGACTGGATGTGACGCCGCTGCTCGGCACGAAGCTCGATGCGACGTCCGTCGCGGATGTCGTCCATGCGGTTGCGAGCGATATGGATGCGTCGAGCGATCTGCATGCGAGCGCGTCCTATCGTCGTCGCGTCGCCGTCACGCTGGGCAGGCGCGCCATCGAACAGGCAAGAACCGAAGCCAGCGCCCGCACCCTGAAGGGAGCGGCCTGATGAAAGTTGAACTTCGGGTCAATGGCGTCAGCCGGACCGCGGATGTCGAGCCGCGCAAGACGCTGCTCGATACGTTGCGCGAGAATTTCCTGCTCAACGGCGCGCATGCCGGCTGTGAGCACGGCGTATGCGGTGCCTGCACCGTGCTGGTCGACGGTGAGCCGGTGCGATCATGTCTGATGTTTGCGGTGCAGGCCGATGGTTACGAGATCACCACGATCGAAGGTCTCGCGCCGGCCCCGGGCGAGCTCAGCGTCATCCAGGATGCATTCTGCGAGACCCACGGCCTGCAATGCGGCTACTGCACGCCGGCCATGATCCTGTCCGCCCACGCGCTGCTTCAGCATACCCGCACGCCGACCCGCGAGGAAATCGTCGAGGCGATCTCGGGCAATATCTGCCGCTGCACCGGCTACGGGCAGATCGTCGAGGCCGTGCAATTCGCCGCAGAGCGCCTGCAAAAATCGAATGCATCGCGGCCGCAAGATATCAACGCCGGACATTCCGGCGCCGGGAATGACGCGCCGGAAGAGTGCGTTCTCGAAGCGGCCGAAGCCGATGCGCCGACGGAGATTGTGCGATGACTGCCGCTCCCTCGACCTTTCGTTTCGTCTCCAGCAATCGCCGCGTTCGCGAAGACCGGCGCTTCGTGGCCGGGCAGGGACGCTATGTCGCCGACATTGCACTGGAAGGCATGCTGCATGTCGCGGTGCTGCCATCGCAACATCCGGCCGCCAAGATCGTGTCGATCGATGCCTCCGCCGCGCTGGCGATGCCGGGCGTGCATTACGTGCTGACCGGCGATGAACTGGCCGGCGCCACGGATCAGTTGATGAACGGTCTCGACACCCCGCACGTGAAGCGCTTTCCGCTGGCCGTGGGCCGGACACGCTATGCCGGTGAATGGGTTGCGGCGGTGGTCGCCGATACCCGCGCGCAGGCCGAAGATGCCACCGAAAAGCTGCGCGTCGTCTATGAGCCGCTGCCGTTCGTTTTGAAGGCAGAAGACGCGCTGAAGCCGGACAGCCCACCCGTCCATCCGGCCCACGGATCGAACGTGCTGCTCGACAAGCTGTTCGTCTGGGGCGAAGTCGATCAGCACTTCGCCGAGAGCCCGCGGCATCTCTCATTCCGCGTCACTTGGGGGCGCAATTCGACGGTGCCGATCGAAACCTTCGGCGTGGCTGCGTCATGGGATCCGTGGCGCGACATACTTGACGTCTGGGCCTCGATCCAGATGCCCAAATATCCGGACCAGATCGCCCGCGCACTACGCATTCCCGCAAACAATGTCCGCGTCCATCACGACGTCGACGTCGGCGGCAGCTATGGTGTCAAGCGTGGTATCAAGCAGACCGTGCTCGTGGCCCATCTTGCCCGCCGTGTCGGTCGTCCCGTGCGCTTCATTGAGGATCGCCTCGAGAACATGCGCAGCGGTGATGCGCACGGCCCGGATCGAATCTTCGATGTCGATGTCGCGTTCAACGGCGACGGGATCGTCAAGTCGATGAAGATACGCGCGCTCGACAATGCCGGCGCGTATGCCGGACGTGCGCCGTTCCAGTTGGGAAAACCGATCGGCGCCATCGTCGGTCCGTACAGGATCGAGAGCGTGCAATATCGCGCGCAGTCGGTCACCACAAACAAGGCGATGCAGGAAGCCGTGCGTGGCTTCGGTCAGGCGCCAACGAACTACGCCATTGAAACCGCGATCGACAAGGTGGCGGCTGCGGTCGGCCTGCCGCGCATAGAAGTGCGCCGCCGCAACTTCATCCGCAAGGAAGAGTTCCCCTATCTCATTCCAAGCGGCAGCACCTATGACAGTGGCGACTATCACACCGTGGTCGAGAAGGTGTTCAAGCACGCTGACTTCGAGGCAATGGAGCGCGAGCGCGACCGGTTGCGTGCCTCCGGCATGCTTGCGGGCATCGGCATTGCGGCCTGCCTGGAGCCGAGCGGCGGCAATTCGTCGTTCGAACCATTGCTGAACGAGAAGAATACGACCACGACCTGGATGGATTCCTGCCGCATCAATGTCGATGCCCTCGGTTTCGTCACCGTGACTATCCACACGACGTCGTCAGGGCAGGGCCACGAAACGCTGGTCGGTACCGTCATCGGTGAAGTCCTGCAGATCGATCCGGACATGATCCGCGTCGTCAGGCCGGACACGCTGGCCTGTCTGCCGTCGAATTCTCCCGTCGGCAGCCGCATGGCGATCATGCTCGGTGGTGCGGCCTTCCATGCTGCGCAGAAGCTGAAGGCCAAGCTCGCCAGGATTGCCGCGCACCAGTTCGGTTGCGGTGAGGACGAGGTGACGTTCGCTTCCTCCGCTGCTAGCGACAAGGCCGGCCGCTCCTTGAGTTGGGCTGAACTCGTCAACATCGCGCATCGCAACTATCATCTGCTGCCGCAGGACATGGAGCCCGGTCTTGAGACCACGCATGTCATGCAGGTGCCGACTGGCGACAAACTGCCGGAAAACGGCCGCGTGCAGATGTATCCGTGTCACTCCTTCGAATTTCACCTGGTGCTGCTGGCGATCGATCCGGACCTCGGCAAGCCGGAGATCAAGCGTTATGTCATCGGCCACGACTGCGGCGTCGTGATCAATCCGCATATCGTCAGAGGCATGACCCTCGGTGGCATCGCCCACGGTCTCGGTGCGACGCTGCTGGAGGAGTTTGTCTATGACGAGCAGGGCCATCTGATCACCCAGAGCTTCATGGACTATCTGCTGCCGTCGTCTCACGAGATGCCGGAAGTCGAGATCGTGCATCACTGCACGCCGTCACCACATACGGTGTTCGGACAGAAGGGCTCCGGTGAGAGCGGATACCTTGGATCGCCTGCGGCGATTTCCAGCGCCATCAACGATGCCGTTTCGCCGCTCGGCATTTCCTTCAACAAGCTTCCTATTCGTATTTCCGCGATCGGTGACGCCATCGCCGATGCACAACAGGGCAAACCTCAAGAGAAAGCCTCATGATCATCGATTGTCACGCCCATCTCGTTCCGCCGAGCCTGCTCGAGGATATCAAGTCGCAGGCCGGGAAGTTTCCGTCGGTCCGCCTGATCGAAGACGGCGCGAGCCTTGGCTTTTCCTTCGCCAGCGGCAAGCCGACGCGTCCGGTGTCGAAGCCGTTGAGCGATCTGGCCGGTCGCCTGAAGTGGATGGACGAGCAGAAGATCGATCGCCAGGTCGTCGCCGGCTGGCTCGACATGTACGGCAATGACCTGCCTGCCGCGGAAGGTGCCGCCTGGTCGCGGCTCATCAACAAGCATCTGGCTCAGGCCGCCAAGGCCGAGCCGCGCTTCATCCCGCTCGCCACCGTGCCGACCCAGGATGGCAAGCTCGCCGCCGAGGTGCTGCGGGAGGCGCATGCCGCCGGCTTCAAGGGCGTCATGATCGGCACCCAGACGAAGGGGAAGGGCGGGGTGCTCGACGACCCCGCGCTCGATCCGTTTTGGGAAGCGGCCAATGAGCTCGGCTCGATCGTGTCGCCGCATCCGGTGTTCGAGAGTGGCGACGATCGGGTTCATGATTACGGCATGGCCAACGCAGTCGGCCGTGTTACCGATACGATGATCGCGGTGTCGCGCATGATCTATGCCGGACACTTCGGGCGCTTTCCGAAGATGAAGTTCCTGGCCCTGATCGGCGGTGCGGCGCTGCCTTACGTCATGGGTCGTCTGCGTACTAACTATGCGCTCGACAAGAAGCTGGGCGACCCCGACGCCGCGCTGGCCACGATGTATTACGACACCATCGTGCAGGACCCGCGTACCCTGCGCTATCTCGCCGACATCGTCGGTGC
>Ga0081540_1002960_pt1 | contig 13612 bp, 12 predicted proteins | sample TabmetS2T1R1_FD_71024 | JGI IMG/M metagenome (GOLD analysis project Ga0081540, IMG submission 71024) | Tabebuia heterophylla rhizosphere microbial communities from the University of Puerto Rico - S2T1R1 | ecosystem: Host-associated > Plants > Roots > Rhizosphere ... | reverse complement strand
AAATGATCCAGGCCATCTTGACCGACATCGAAGGTACGATGAGCTCGATCAGTTTCGTCAAGGACGTTCTTTTCCCGTACGCGCGCGAGCGCCTGCCGGCGTTCGTCGCGACGCATGCGGACGAACCCGAGGTGCAGCACTGGCTGCACGAAGCCGCGAAGGAAGCGGGGCTCGTCTCGGCGACGCAGCAAGAAATCATCGAGCTTCTGACCGGCTGGATCGACGGCGATCGCAAGTCGACCGCGCTCAAGGCCCTGCAGGGCATGATCTGGAAGGCCGGTTACGAGGACGGCGAATACCGCGCGCACGTCTATCCCGAAGTGCCCGCGCGACTTCGCGCGTGGCGCGCGGCGGGCAAGCGGCTCTATGTCTATTCGTCCGGCTCGGTAACCGCGCAGCAGCTTTTGTTCGCGCATACGGAGGCCGGCGATCTGACGCCGCTCCTGTCGGGCTATTTCGACACCGAGACGGGCCCCAAGCGCGATACGACGTCGTACCGGCGCATCGCCGAAGCGATCGGCGCCCCTGCGCCGGAGATCCTGTTCCTCTCCGACGTCGGCGCGGAGCTCGACGCGGCGCGCGCGGCAGGCATGCAGACGATGCTGCTCGCGCGAGCGCCTTCGCGCTGCGCCGATGGGTCCGCGCATCGCTGCGTCGCCGACTTCGACGCGATAGCGCCCGACGACCAGGACGCGCCGCCGCCCGGATGAGCATCGTCCGCGCGAACATCATCGGCGCATTGTGGATCGCATGGGTCGTGTACTGGTTCGTCGCGGCGCGCGACGCGAAGCCGGACCGGCGTCAGGAATCCGGGCTCTCGCGCGCCTCGCACATCGTGCCGCTCGGCCTCGCCGCGTGGCTGCTGTGGGCGCCGACGATGCCGGGATTTCTCGGCGCGCGTTTCCTGCCCGACACGGCGGCGACGTATTGCGCAGGCGTCGTCGTGCTCGCGCTCGGCCTCGGCTTTTCGATCTGGGCGCGTCGCGTGCTCGGCCGCAACTGGAGCGGCATCGTCACGGTCAAGCAGGATCACGAGCTCGTGCGGAGCGGTCCGTACCGCTGGGTCCGCCATCCGATCTACACGGGCCTCCTGATCGCCTTCGCCGGCACCGCGATCTCGCGCGGCGAATGGCGCGGCGTGCTCGCCGTCGCCGTCGTTTTCGCAGCGCTGTGGCGCAAGCTCCGGCTCGAGGAGCGCTGGATGCTCGAGACCTTCGGCGCGGCGTATCTGCGATATCGTGGGGACGTGAAGGCGCTGATTCCGTTCGTGCTCTGACGCCGCTTCGCGCACCTCCGCGCGGACACCCTGAAAACGAGGATGCGTTTCGCGTGGACCTTGCCATCGCACTCTGGAACGGCTTTCGCTCGGTCTTCCTGCGCTCGCCGCGCGTGAATCCGGTCGAAGCACGTCCGGCGTTGTTCCTGACGCTCGTCGCCGTCTACCTCGGCACGCTCATCGCGATTCCGGCGATCGAGGTGCCGCCGCCCTGGTCGCTGAACCGCGTCGCGGTCATGGGCGTCCTCGCCGACTCGCTGCTGACGCTCGCCGCGGCGTGGCTCCTGATGCGCATCATGGAGCGCGACGGGATCGTCTGGGGCGTCGCCTGCGCGCTGCTCGCAGCGACGATCATGACCGAACTCGTCGTGCACGCGCCGCTCGGCTGGCTCGCCTACGCAGCGCTCGGAAAGGGACACTTCATCGTCGCGCTCGTCCTCGACAGGATCTCGCGCTGGTGGTGGATCGCCGTGCTGTTCGGCGTCGCGCGCTGGCTCGCGCCGAAGAGCCTCGGGCGCGCGGCGCTCGCTGCGATGCTCGGTTACGTCGTGTCGGCGGTGCCGTGGTGGTGGCTGCCGTCGTCGTCGATGCTGACGAGCGCGAATACGGCGAGCCCCGTCACCCCGCCCGTGCCGACGACGCCGGCACCAGCCCACGAGAAGACGCCCGAGTTCGACGCCGAATCCGTCATCTACAACCAGCAGGCGCTGCTCGACGACGCGGTCGCGAAACTGAAGCCGCAGACGCCGGGCGTGGTCGATCTCTACGTCGTCGCGTTCGCCGGCGACGCGCAGGAAAACGTGTTCCGCAACGAGGTCGAATACGCCGAGAAGCTCTTCGCACAGCGTTTCGATGCCGACGGCCGCGTGCTCGTGCTCGAGAACAACGCGGCCACGGTCTCGACGCGGCCGCTGGCGACGCTGACGAATCTCGGCTGGGCGCTCGACGATGTCGCGAAGAAGATGGATCCGGCCGAGGACGTGCTGCTGCTCTATGTCACGACGCACGGCTCGCACGAGCACGAGCTCCTCGTCGATCTCGATCCGCTGCCGCTCGACCAGATCGCGCCGGAGGATCTCGCCGACGCGCTGAAGACGATGCCCGCGATCCGCTGGAAGGTCATCGTCGTCAACGCGTGCTACTCCGGCGGCTTCATCGACGCGCTGCGCGACGATTCGACGATGGTCATCACCTCGGCGCGCGCCGATCGCACGTCGTTCGGCTGCGGCGCAAGCTCGGACATCACCTACTTCGGCAAGGCCTTCCTCGCCGAGGCGCTCAACAAGACGACGTCGATTCCCGAGGCGTTCGCGCAGGCGAAGCAAGCGGTCGCGGCGTGGGAGGACGCCGACGAGGACGAGCATTCCGAGCCGCAGATCGCGACGACGCGCAGCATCGAGAACAAGCTCGCGTCATGGCAGAAGCGCCTCAAGGCGGGCGAGCCGGTGCCGTTCGCGCCGGCCGAGCCGGCCGAGTGAATCGGGCGCACTCGTGAACCAGGACGCCGCCGCCGTTCTCGGTCCTGCGAGCCGCGCGGCGATCTCGGCGGCCTGGGGCTTGAGTCCTCGCGCGCATTTCGAGCCGCTCGGCAACGGTCTCGTCAACCGCACGCTGCGCGTGCGCGACGACGGCCGCGAGGGCGTGCTGCAGAAGCTCAACACGGCCGTGTTCCGCGCGCCGGAAACGGTGATGCGCAACTGCCACGCGGTGACCGCGCACCTCGGGCGCGAGCGCGCCGCCGGTCGCTACGCGTACGCGGTGCTGGAGCTCGTGCCGACGCTCGCCGGCGCGCCCGCGCTGACGCTCGCCGACGGGAGCTGGTGGCGCATGTACGACTACGTGCCCGACACGCGCACGCACGATGTCGCGGTCGACACCGCGATGGCCGGCGCCGCCGCGCGCGCCTTTGGCGCGTTCATGCGCGCCCTGGCTTCGTTGCCGGCCGCCTCGGTCGGCGAAGTGATCCCCGGTTTCCACGATCCGGCGCGCCGCTACGAGAACTTCCGCCGCGCGCTCGCCGACGATCGCGTCGGTCGTGCGACGCGCTGCTACGACGAATGCCGCAAGGCGAGCACGTTCGCCGAAGCCGTCGCGACGTGGCAATCGCTGACGGCGCACGGCCTGCCGCTCCGCGTCGTCCACAACGATTGCAAGCTCGACAACATCCTGTTCGATGCCGACGGCCGCGCGGTGTGCGTGATCGATCTCGACACCGTGATGCCGGGCTCGCCGCTGTTCGATTTCGGCGATCTCGTGCGCACGCTGGTCAACCCGGTCGCCGAGGATTCGACCGAGATCGAGCGCATCGCGATCGGCGAGGACATGTTCGAATCCGTCGCGCGCGGCTACCTCGACGGCTGCGGCGCGCTGCTGACGCCGGTCGAGCGGACGAGCCTCGTATTCGGCGCGCGGATGGTCACCGGCATGCTGGCGCTGCGCTTTCTCGCCGATTATCTCGACGGCGACCGCTACTTCCGTATCGACAGGCCGCAGCACAACCTCGAGCGGGCGCGCAACCAGCTCGCGCTGTACGCCGCGCTCGGCGCTGCCGAGGGCGACCTGCAGTATCTGCTGCGCTAGCGCCGCGCGCGGTCAGCGCTGGCCGTACGAGGCGAGCGCCGGGAACACGCTGATCAGGACCAGGAACGGCTCGTTGATCAGCAAGGCGGCGACCGCGAGAGCGAACGAAAGCGACAGCAGAGCGATCTCGCGCTTGCGGCGCGTCGCCTTGCTGGCCTTGATGCGGGTGATGATCGGATCGGGCAAAGATGGATTCGTTGACGGGGTCATGGCGAGATCGGCACTGCGCCGGCTTTCGTCGTGTTGCCGGACCCATCCAGCGACGGAGCGGCGGACACGTCAGTTTGCGGCGCTTTCATGGCCGCGCACGATGCGCCGCACCGCATAAGGGCCGCATAAGAAAAAGGGAGCGCCGGCGCGATAGGCGGTCGCAGCGCGGTCGCGGCTTCCGCCACCGACTTTTACGCGATTTTTATGGCCGGACCGGGCTTGCTTATGCGCGCCATATGCAACGGCCCCTATCTTGCCGCTCGTTCCCGGAGCGGCCCCGATCATACGAAGGTATCGATCGACACCATCGTCCAGTCGATTCGGCGTCGCGTCCGGCATCAAATCACGGAGTTGCTCCGAACTACGCACACGCCATGGACATCGCCTATCTCGTTCTGCTCGCCGTGCTCGTCGGCCTGACCGCGGGCTACATCCATCTCTGCGCGGTTCTCGAGGAGCGCAAGTGATCGATTTCCCGATCGCGATTGCGGTGCTCGCCTGCACCGCCGTCGTGATCTGCACCTACTGCATCCGCAGGAGTCGCCCGTGACCTTCGTTTATGCGCTCGCCGGCCTCATCGCGCTCAGCCTGGCCGTCTACCTGACCGTCGCGCTGCTCAAACCGGAGTGGTTCGAATGACCTTCAACGATTATCTGCAGATCGGAATCTATCTGATCGCCACGCTGCTGCTGGTCAAGCCGCTCGGCGCATACATGTCGGCGGTCTTCGGGGACGAGCCGAATCGCGTGCACCGCATCGGCGGCCCGATCGAGCGCGTGTTCTATCGCCTCGCCGGCATCGACGCCGGCGAGGACATGTCGTGGCGCCGCTACGCGGTCGCGATGCTGATCTTCAACGTCGTCGGCCTCCTCGTCGTCTACCTGCTGCAGCGCACGCAGCAGTGGCTGCCGCTGAATCCGCAGGGGCTCGGCGCGGTCAGCGCCGATTCCTCGATGAATACCGCGATCAGTTTCGCCAGCAACACGAACTGGCAAGGCTACGGCGGCGAGTCGACGATGAGCTATCTCACGCAGATGCTCGGCCTCGCCGTGCAGAACTTCCTGTCGGCCGCGACCGGCATCGCCGTGTTGATCGCGCTGATCCGCGGCTTCGTGCGCAGGAACGCGAACGGCGTCGGCAACTTCTGGGTCGACATGACGCGCTCGACGCTGTACGTGCTGCTGCCGCTGTCGCTGATCGTCGCGCTGCTCATCGCCTCGCAAGGCGTGCCGCAGAGCTTCAAGCCGTATCAGGACGTGCCGCTGCTGCAAACGACGACGCAGACGGAAACGGTCAAGGACGCCGACGGCAATCCGGTCAAGGACCCGGTCGGCAAGGACGTCACGAAGGAGACGACGGTCACGACGCAGTCGCTGCCGCTCGGACCCGCGGCGTCGCAGATCGCCATCAAGCAGCTCGGCACGAACGGCGGCGGCTTCTACAACGTGAACTCGGCGCATCCGTACGAAAATCCGACGCCGTTCAGCAATTTCATCGAGGTGTTCTCGATCCTGTTGATCCCGTTTGCGCTCTGCTACACGTTCGGCGCGATGGTCGGCGACCGCCGCCAAGGTTGGGCGCTGCTCGCGACGATGCTCGTGATCTTCGTGCCGCTGATCCTCGCCTGCACGGCGGCCGAACAAAGCGGCAACCCGGCGCTGCACGCGCTCGGTCTCGACCAGACGGCATCGGCGCTGCAGGCCGGCGGCAACATGGAAGGCAAGGAAACGCGCTTCGGCATCGTCAACTCGAGCCTCTGGGCGACAGTGACGACCGCCGCCTCGAACGGCTCGGTCAACGCGATGCACGACTCGTTCACGCCGCTCGGCAGCCTGGTGCCGATGTGGCTGATGCAGCTCGGCGAGGTCATCGGCGGCGGTGTCGGCTCGGGCCTCTACGGCATGATCGCGTTCGCGGTCGTCGCCGTATTCATCGCCGGCCTCATGGTCGGACGCACGCCCGAATACCTCGGCAAGAAGATCGAAGCGTACGAGATGAAGATGGCGAGCCTCGTCGTGCTGATCCCGTGCGCGCTCGTCGTCGTCGGCACCGCGATCGCGGTGCTCGCGCCGGACGGCCTCGCCGGCCGCGCGAATCCCGGCATCCACGGGTTCAGCGAGATCCTCTACGCGCTGTCGTCGGCGTCGAACAACAACGGCAGCGCGTTCGGCGGCCTCTCGGCGAACACGCCGTTCTACAACACGCTGCTCGGCATCTGCATGTTCTTCGCGCGCTTCCCGCTCGCGGTCGGCATGCTCGCGATCGCGGGCTCGCTCGCCGCGAAGAAGCACGTGCCGCCCTCGGCCGGCACGCTGCCGACGCACACGCCGCTGTTCGTCGTGCTGCTCGCTTCGACCGTCGTGGTGATCGGCGCGCTCACGTTCCTCCCTGCACTGGCGCTCGGCCCGATCGCCGAACACCTGGCGCTCTTCGGACATTGAAGTCATGAACGATTCGAGTTCCATCGCGGTCACGCCGCGACGCGCGGCCGCCGTCACGCGCAACCTGATCGGCCCCGCCGTGGTCGCCGCGTTCCGCAAGCTGTCCCCCCGGCAGCAGTTCCGCAACCCGGTGATGTTCGTCGTGTTCGTCTGCAGCATCCTGACGACGGGCCTGTGGATCCAGGCGCTGGCCGGCCACGGCGAGGCGCCGGCCGCCTTCATCTTCTGGGTCAGCCTCTGGCTCTGGTTCACGCTCGTCTTCGCGAACTTCGCCGAGGCGATCGCCGAGGGCCGCGGCAAGGCGCAGGCGCAGGCGCTGCGTGGCGCTCGGCGCGACGTCGTCGCGAACAAGCTGGCCGCTCCGGATCGCCACGACGCGGTCACCGTCGGCAGCGCCAGCGACCTGCGCAAGGGCGACGTCGTGATCGTCAAAGCCGGCGAAGTGATTCCCGGCGACGGCGACATCATCGAAGGCGCGGCATCGGTCGACGAGAGCGCCGTGACCGGCGAATCGGCGCCGGTCATCCGCGAATCGGGCGGCGACCGCAGCGCCGTGACCGGCGGCACGCGCGTCCTGTCCGACTGGATCGTCGTGCGCATCGCCAGCAACCCCGGCGAAAGCTTCCTCGACCGCATGATCGCGATGGTCGAAGGCGCGAGCCGGCGCAAGACGCCGAACGAGATCGCGCTGACGATCCTGCTCGCGAAGTTCACGCTGATCTTCCTGCTCGCCTGCGCGACGCTGCTGCCGTACTCGCTGTACGCGGTGACGGAAGCGGGCCAAGGCAATCCGGTCACGATTACGGTGCTGGTCGCGCTCCTCGTCTGCCTCATTCCGACGACGATCGGCGGTCTCCTCTCGGCGATCGGCATCGCCGGCATGGACCGCATGATCCAGGCCAACGTGATCGCGATGTCCGGGCGCGCCGTCGAGGCCGCCGGCGACGTCGACGTGCTGCTCCTCGACAAGACCGGCACGATCACGCTCGGCAATCGCCACGCCGTCGCGTTCCATCCCGCGCCCGGCGTGTCGGCCGGCCAGCTCGCCGACGCCGCGCAGCTCGCCTCGCTCGCCGACGAAACGCCCGAAGGGCGCAGCGTCGTCGTCCTCGCCAAGGAGAAATTCGGCCTGCGCGAGCGCGACGTCGCCGGCAGCGGCGTCGCGTTCGTGCCGTTCTCGGCGCAGACGCGCATGAGCGGCGTCGATCTCAACGGCCGCATGATCCGCAAGGGCGCCGTGGACGCCATCCGCACGTACCTCGCGAAGAACGGCAGCGAGTTGCCGCCGGAAGTCGCGCGCATCGCCGACGACATCGGCCGCAAGGGCGGCACGCCGCTCGCCGTCGCCGAAGGCGCCCGCGCGCTCGGCGTGATCGAGCTCAAGGACATCGTCAAGGGCGGCATCAGGGAGCGCTTCGCCGAGCTGCGCCGGATGGGCATCCGCACGATCATGATCACCGGCGACAACCCGCTGACCGCGGCGTCGATCGCCGCCGAAGCCGGCGTCGACGACTTCCTCGCCGAGGCGACGCCGGAAGCGAAGCTCAAGCTGATCCGCGACATCCAGGCGGAAGGAAGGCTCGTCGCGATGTGCGGCGACGGCACCAACGACGCGCCGGCGCTCGCGCAGGCCGACGTCGCCGTCGCGATGAACACCGGCACGCAGGCCGCGAAAGAGGCCGGCAACATGGTCGACCTCGACTCGAACCCGACCAAGCTGATCGAAGTCGTCGAGATCGGCAAGCAGATGCTGATCACGCGCGGCGCGCTGACGACGTTCTCGATCGCGAACGACATCGCCAAGTACTTCGCGATCATCCCGGCCGCGTTCGCGGGCACGTATCCGGCGCTGAACGCGCTCAACGTGATGCACCTCGCGACGCCGCAGAGCGCGATCCTGTCCGCGGTCATCTTCAACGCGCTGATCATCATCGCGCTGATCCCGCTGGCCCTGAAGGGCGTGCGCTATCGCGCCCTCGGCGCGGGTCAGCTCCTGCGCCGCAATCTTCTGCTGTACGGCGTCACCGGAATCATCGTGCCGTTCGTCGGCATCAAGGCCATCGATTTGCTGCTGGTCCTCTTCGGACTGGCTTGAGGAGAAAGACGTTCATGCGTACGCATCTGTTGCGAACCTTCTACACGTCACCCGCTGCGGAGCCGGACACCGGCGCCGCGGCCAACGACGCGGAGTACGACTTATCGAGCGCTGCGAAACCCGTTCCCGCGCGCGTCGTCGCGTTGGTTCCTCCGGCTCCGCCGGCGCTCTCCAGAGAAGACGAATACGCGCTCGGCGGCTACGCCGGCATCTGACCGCCCCGACGTGCGCGGCGTGAAAAACCATCCAGGAAGCAAAGAAATGAAGAAGACCCATGCCACTCTGCTGCTCGCCATCGCCGCGACCTTCGCGGCCACGGCCGCGAGCGCGGAGGACGCCGCCGCCGACGCGCCGTATGCCGTGACGGGCAACGTCGCGGTGGTGAGCGACTACATGTTCCGCGGCCTCACCCAGACCTGGGGCGACCCCGCGATCCAGGGCGGCGCCGACCTCACGATGAAGAACGGATTCGCGGCCGGCTTCTGGGCCTCAAGCATCAGCGACAAGAGCTATCCCGGCGCGTCGCTCGAGCTCGACCTCTACGCGAACTACGGCACGCAGATCAACGACGACTGGTCGTGGCGCGCCGGGCTCTACAGCTATCTCTATCCGAACGGCAACCTCGACGAGGCCGGCCTGCCCTCGCGTTCGTTCAACACGGTCGAAGCCAACGCGTCGCTGACGTACAAGTGGCTGACGCTGAAATATTCGACCTCGCTGACCGATTACTTCGGCATCGACACCGAGCAGGGCTATCGCGACGACTCGAAGGGCACGGGCTATCTCGAGCTCAACGCGGCGATCCCGTTCAACGATCAGTGGAGCCTCGCGCTGCACGCCGCGCACACGAACGTCTCGACGCGTCTTGCGACGCCGCTCGCCAACGGCGAGGACGATCCCGACTACAACGACTTCGGCGCGACCGTGAAATACCAGTTCACGCCGCACTGGTCCGCGAGCCTCGGCGCGACCTACGCCGACAACCACGATTTCTACGGCCACACTGCGAGCTTCACGAACGCGAGCGACACGAAGGACGTCGGCGGCACGCGCGGGTTCGTCATGCTGCAGGGCACTTTCTGAGCAGCCACAGGGAATTCCGACCAATGAACAAGCTCGTCCGTCAATCGATCGTCATGCTGGCCCTGATGACCGTGCTGACCGGCATCGTGTACCCGGCCGTCGTCACCGCGATTGCGCAAGTCGCGTTTCCGAGCGCGGCCAACGGCAGCCTGATCGAGCGGGACGGAAAGACGCTCGGCTCCGAGCGCATCGGCCAGCCGTTCTCCGATCCGAAATATTTCTGGAGCCGCCCTTCCGCGACGGCGCCGTTCGCGGACAACAGCGCGGCATCGAGCGGCTCCAACCTCGGCCCGGCCAACAGCGCGCTGACGGACGCCGTCAAGCAACGCATCGAGGCGCTGCGCGCCGCCGACCCCGACAACACTGCGCCGGTGCCGATTGATCTCGTCACCGCATCCGGCAGCGGCCTCGATCCGCACATCTCGCCCGCGGCGGCCGCGTACCAGGTCGACCGCGTCGCGCGCGTTCGCGGCCTCCGGAGGCCGGACGTCGAGAAGCTCGTCGCGTCCGCCACCGAGGGCCGCACGTTCGGCGTCCTCGGCGAGCCGCGCGTCAACGTGCTGAAGCTCAATCTCGCGCTCGACGGAAAGTGATCGACGAAAGCGCCGGCGGCGACATGCGGCCGGCGTGACGGAGCTCCCAGGCGACCCTTCGGCCCGTCGGGCAGTGGCGACGATCGCCGCGCTTGCCGCATGATGGCGGCGCCAGCGAACGCGTGCCGATGCCGACTTCCGAGTCCCGTCCCGATCCCGATGCCCTGCTCGCGCGCGTCAAGGAAGACGAATCGCGCGCGCGCCGCGGCCGTCTCAAGATCTTCTTCGGCGCGACCGCCGGCGTCGGCAAGAGCTACGCGATGCTCGAAACCGCGCGCCGGCAGAAGAGCGACGGCATCGACCTCGTCATCGGCTACGTGGAGCTGCACGGCCGCCCTGAAACCGAGGCGCTCCTCGAAGGGCTCGAGATCCTGCCGCCGATGCGCCTCGAGCATCGCGGCATCGCGCTGACCGAGTTCGATCTCGACGCCGCGCTCGCGCGCAGGCCCGCGCTCCTCGTCGTCGACGAGCTCGCGCACAGCAATCATCCCGGCGCGCGTCATCCCAAGCGCTGGCAGGACGTCGAGGAACTGCTCGCCGCCGGCATCGACGTCTACACGACCGTCAACGTGCAGCACCTCGAAAGCCTGCACGACGTCGTCGCGCAGATCACGGGGGTCGACGTGCGCGAGACCGTGCCGGACCGCGTGTTCTCCAGCGCCGACGAAGTCGAGCTGATCGACCTCCCGCCCGACGAGCTGCTCGATCGCCTCGCCGAAGGCAAGGTCTACGTGCCGGACAAGGCGCGCCACGCCGCGCAGAATTTCTTCCGCAAGGGCAACCTGATCGCGCTGCGCCAGCTCGCGCTCCGCGCGACGGCCGAGCGCGTCGACGCGGCGATGCGCGAGTACCGCGAGCGCCACGCGATCTCGGCGACGTGGGCCGCGAACGAGCGCATTCTGGTCTGCGTCGGGCCCGATCCGCTCTCGATGCGTCTCGTGCGCTCGGCCGCGCGCATGGTCAATGCGACGCACGCGCAGTGGCTCGCCGCGTACGTCGAGACGCCGCGGCTCGTGCGCCTGCCGCAGGCCGCGCGCGATCGCATCCTGCAGACGCTCCGCGTCGCCGGCGAGCTCGGCGCGGAAACGGCGAACCTCTCCGGCGAAAGCGTCGCCTCGACGCTGATCGAATTCGCGAAGCGCCGCAACGTCAGCCGCATCATCGTCGGCAAGCCACTGCGCAGCCGCTGGCGCGACCGCTTCGAGGTCTCGCTCGTCGACGAGCTGATCCGCCTCAGCGGAACGATCGACATCTATGTGATCAGCGGCGAAGCCGGTCAGGAAAGTCCCGCTCCGCCGCGCATTCCGCGGCGGAGCAGCCGCTGGCCCGCGTACCTCAAGGCGCTCGCCGTGGTCGCGGTCGCGACCGGCATTTCGTCGCTGATGACGGGACGCTTCGAACGCACGAACGTCGTGATGGTGTACCTCCTCGGCACCGTGCTCGTCGCGGCGCGTTTCGGGCGCGGACCGTCGGTGCTGGCGGCGGTGTCGAGCGTGTGTCTGTTCGATTTCCTGTTCGTGCCGCCCGTGTACTCGTTCGGCGTGTCGGATACGCAATACGTCATCACGTTCGCGGTGATGCTGACCGCGGCGCTGCTGATCAGTCATCTCGCCGCGCTCGGCAAGCGGCAGGCTTCCGTCGCGCGCCAGCGCGAGCGCCGCGCCGCGGAGCTCTACGCGCTGAGCCGCGAGCTCTCGCGCCGGCGTACGATCGACGAGCTCGCGAAGTTCCTCGTCCGCCACGTGCTCGCGAGCATCGACGGCGAAGCCTCCGTGCTGCTGCCCGACGCCGAAGACAAGATCCAGGACCCCGAGCACTTCACCGATCGCGGCGCGCCGCGCGCGGCGGCGAGCGCCAACCGCTATCCGGTGCCCGGCAACGATCTCGGCATCGCGCAGTGGGCGTACGACCATCGCAAGAAGGCGGGCCTGCACACCGACACGCTGGCGAGCGCGACGGCGATGTTCCTGCCGCTCAACGCGCTCAAGCGCTGCATCGGCGTGCTCGGCCTGCGGCCCACCGACCCGCGACAGCTCCAGATCCCCGAGCAGCTCGGCCTGGTCGAGGCGCTGGTCAATCAGGCCGCGGTCGCGATGGAGCGCGTGCAGCTCGCCGAAGCGGCGCAGGAATCCGGCGTGCAGATCGCGTCGGAGAAGCTTCGCAACGTGCTGCTGAGCACGATCTCGCACGATTTCCGCACGCCGCTCGCGACGATCATCGGCTCGGCCTCGACGCTGCGCGACAGCAACGCCGCGCTCGACGAGACGCGCCGCCGCGCGCTGCTCGACACGCTGCTGCACGAGGCCGAGCGCATGAACCGCCTCGTCGGCAACCTGCTCGACCTGACGCGTCTGAGCGAAGGCCGCATCGAGCTCAAGCGCGACTGGGTCGCGATCGACGAGCTCATCGGCGCGGTGCTGAGGCGCCTGCACGATCTCCTCGACGGTCATCCGGTGAAGCTCGATCTGCCGTCCGATCCGCCGCTGGTGCCGGGCGATGAAGTCATGCTCGAGCAGGTGCTGTCGAACCTTCTCGAGAACGCCGTTCGGCACACGCCGAAAGGCACCGCGATCGACATCTCCGCGCACGCCGCCGCCGACATGCTCGAAGTCAGCGTGCGCGACCACGGTCCCGGCTTCGCCGCCGGCGAGGAAGCGCGCCTCTTCGAGAAGTTCCATCAGGCACGGCCGGAAAGCGCGCAGAGCGGCTTCGGCCTCGGGCTTGCGATCTGCAAGGCGATCGTCGAAGCGCACGGCGGCACGATCTCGGCGCGCAACGCGGCGGGCGGCGGCGCCGATTTCCGTTTCACGCTGCCGCTGAAGGCGCCGGAGCGCGCGCCGTCGTGAGCGAGCCGCGCACGACGCTGCTGCTGATCGAGGACGATCCGCAGATCCAGCGCTTCCTCTCGACGGCGCTCGACGCGCACGGCTACGCGCTCGCCGTCGCGGGCACCGGCGACGAGGGCTTGAAGGCCGCCGCGACGCGCCAGCCCGATATCCTCATCGTCGACCTCGGGCTGCCGGACATGTCGGGCCTCGACGTCATCCGACGTGCGCGCGAGTGGTACACGCGCCCGATCCTCGTACTGTCGGCGCGCGACAAGGAGACCGACAAGGTCGCGGCGCTCGATCTGGGCGCCGACGACTATCTGACGAAGCCGTTCGGCATCGGCGAGCTGCTGGCGCGCCTTCGCGTCGCCGAGCGCCATCTCGCCGCGCGCACCGGCGCGCCGGGCGACGCCTCGGTGCGCATCGGCGACGTCACGGTCGATCTCGCCGCGCATCGCGTGCAGCGCGGCGGCGCCGACATCCACCTGACGCCGATCGAGTATCAA
>Ga0081540_1002959_pt1 | contig 13617 bp, 14 predicted proteins | sample TabmetS2T1R1_FD_71024 | JGI IMG/M metagenome (GOLD analysis project Ga0081540, IMG submission 71024) | Tabebuia heterophylla rhizosphere microbial communities from the University of Puerto Rico - S2T1R1 | ecosystem: Host-associated > Plants > Roots > Rhizosphere ... | reverse complement strand
TGCGCCCGTTGCTCCACCCACGCCCTGGGGGCCTTGCGGTCCGACGGGACCCTGAGCACCCGGTGGAATCGCGAGCGTGCTCAGCCTGTACCCCTTCGCACACTTCGTCCCGCTCGCAAGCTTCAGCGTGCCCTTGTTGGGCTTCTTCTTCTTGACGCAGATGTTGAGGGAGGTCTGGGCGGACGCTGCGGAAACGCCGAGAACGCCGACCGCAAGAGCGGCGAGTGCGAACGAAATCAGGAAACGCCCCCTGAGGGTGCTCATGCGGTGTGTGCCTCCCGTGCCTTAGTGAGTCGAGTTCAGTGTCAGGTACCGATGCCCGCCGCCCCTGCGACGGGCTTGCGCGGCGCAGTGTGCCACAGCGGAACGGGGGCATTCAACAGGGTTTTTCCCCCATTGGCTATCCGGGTTCTGTCCACAGCCGGAAAACGGCTCAAGTGACAAACGTCCAAAGATTCGTGCCTGGTCTAATCAATTTTCGTGAGGGTCCGATCGCTGGGTCAGGCAGGCAATTCGACCCATGCGCGGACCCAAGACAGCCCTCACCGCAGCACTGGCCTGCACGGCCATCTTCCTCGCCTGGTCCGTGGCTCCTGCACAGGCCGCCCTGCCCCCGCAGGGCGTCTATGAGCAGTGCGCCCCGAACTCGCACACGGAGGACTGCGGCGCCAGGCTGCAGATGATCGCCGACGCCGGCTTCAAGTACGTCCTCAACTACACGGCCTGGTACGGCAGCGCCGAGCAGGTCCGCCGCTACGCCGACGAGGCGCAGGCCGCCGGCCTGAAGCTGATCTGGCCGCTCAACGACCACGCCTGGCGCGACGGCACCGACCTGCGCTCCTACTACCGCTACCTCGGCCCAGACTGCCCCTGCGCGACCAACGCCCAGTTCAAGCAGTGGGCGCTGGGGCTAGTGAGGGACCACCCGGCGACCTGGGGCTTCTATATCGGCGACGAGCTCAGCCCGACGTCCACGAACGTCTTGCAGGCCAGGGCCCTCGCGGGCGAGGTGAAGTCGATCGCCCCGGACAAGCCCACGCTCTACGTGACGATCCCGAACGACGACGGCGTGCTCACCAGCCAGCTGGAGCCGTTCGAGCAGACCGCCGACTACGTGGGCGCCGACTACTACCCCGTCGGCAAGGGCAACAACCTCGACGCACTCTCCGGCTACGCCGAGGACACGCACCGGCTCGCCGGGCAGTACGGCCGCCGGCCGATGTTCGTCCTCCAGGCCTTCTCCTGGTCGGAGTACGACCCCTCCTACGCCGACCGCTTTCCCAGCCGCTCGGAGATGCAGTCGATGCGCGACATGGCGATCGCGGCCGGCGATCCCCAGATGATGCTCTGGTACGCGTTCAACGACGTCATGGACTCGAGCGACCCGGTGGGCAACTGGAATGACGTCAAGGCCGCCGCGTTCGCGCCGTATCTCCGCGTCACGGGGGTGTCGTCGAAGCGCTGCGTGAGCCGGCTCAAGGCTCGGGTCTCCGTGCGGACGAACTCGGCGATCAGCAGGGTCCGCGCCAAGCTCGATGGCCGCGCGGTCCTGAAGACCAGCCGCGAGCAGGCGAAGCTGCCCCGCGTGCGCATCTCCAAGGGACGCCACATGCTCCGCGTCACCGCCACCGACCGTCAGGGCAAGGCGGCGAACCAGGTCCTGCGCATCCGCGGCTGTCTCGGGCCCAGGTAGAGACAGAGATTCGGCGCCGCTAGGCGGCGCGGCGGTGCTTCTTCTTGTGCCGCTTCTTCTTGCACTTCTTGTGCTTGTGCTTCTTCTGCTTTGCGGCCGCGGCGTGATGGCCGTGCTTCTTCTTCCGACCCTTCTTCTTGCACTTCTTCTGCGGGACGCGGCAGCTCGGCTGGTTGAGGAGCTCCGACCCGAAGGGAGCCAGTCCGCCCTGGCCGGCGTAGCCGAGGTGCTGCAGCCCGAAGTTGTCCTCGACCGAGCGCAGGAGGCTGTAGTGGTTGTAGGGGAGGTTGGAGACGGTCCCCGGCCGGATGCAGGGGGAGAGCATCACGGCCCCGATCCGGCCCCCACCCGGGCCGGGGATGGGACCACCGGGGTTGGCGGTGTTGGGGCCGGGCTGCTCGTTGCAGCAGGCGCTCGCGTCGCCCTCCGTGCCGGGCACGGCCTCAGCCTCGTCGAAGGTGATGACCAGCAGGCCACGGTGGCGGTATGCCGGCGAGGCGAGGATCTGCGGGACGAGTCCCTGGAGGAAGCTGTTCGCCTGTCTCATCCCGCCGGGCTGGCCGTCGGCGCAGGGCTCGTCGTGTCCGTCGTTGCAGAGGTCGGGGGTGATGAAGGCGTAGTTCGGCGTCGTCGCCTCCGAGGCGAGGTCCGGCGCCAGCAGGCTCAGATCGACGTCGTTTTGCTGGCATGTCGGCGAGTCGATGATGGAGTGGAAGTAGACGAAGGGGTTGTGCCGCGCGGCGTATTGGTCCGTGGCGGTCGCGTTCTGGGTCGAGTCGGGCGAGCCGATCGCCGGGTGTCGGCAGCTCGACGGTTCGGCGGGCGCCGAGTTGGCCATGTCCTGCATGTAGCCGCGCCAGGTGAATCCCGCGCCCTGTAGCTGGGTCGCGATGTTCTGCACCGCGGTCGGATAGACGCAGCCCTGGCCGATGAACTGCCCGTCGCCCGTCGCGATGCCCGGGAAGAAGTCGGTGAAGAGCTGGCAGTCGGCCTGGGTCTGGGGGTTCGGCGCCTGCCCACTGATCATCGAGATGTAGTTGTCGAGACTGAGGTGGCCGGTCGCGTAGTAGTTGGGGACGTAGGCACCCCTGCCCGTGAGCGTCTTCGCCAGGTACGGGATCTCGGTGTTCTGCCCGAAGGTGGCCCCTGCGTTCTCGTTCTCCAGCACGACGATGAAGACGTGGTCGACGCGGGGGACCGCGGCGCTCGCCGCGGACGCCGAGGTGCCGGTCAGGGCGACCGCGAGGGCCGCGGTCAGCGCCAGTCGCCGGCTCATCGGCCGGCCTGCCAGGCGGCCTCGCCCTTGCCCCCCTTGAGGCGGTCCTTGCCCTTCCCTCCCCGGAGCGTGTCGTTGCCGCCGTTGCCGCTGAGCCGGTCGCGTCCGCCCTTCCCCTTGATCAGATCGTCGCCGCCGCGCCCAGAGATCCGGTCGGCTCCCTTGCTCCCCTTGATGACCTCGCCCTTCTTCGTGCCAGTGATCGTCTTGGCGGCGACGACCGCGCCGGCGCCGAGGGCGAAGGCGAGCACGATGCAGAGCGCCACCACCAGGGCTGTGGGTCGACCTTCGGCGGGCCCGGTGGCCCCGCCCGGCTGTCTGGACAGGCCCCGCAAGCGGCGGCGAATATAGCTCGGCCCCGGCGGCGGTGCGCCACTTAGTTGTGAACGTTCTGGAAAGGGCGGGCGGCCCGGCTCAGCTGAGGCTGGCGCCGGCCGGGACCCGGATCAGATCCCGCGCGTGCAGCAGCTCGGCGACCTGCACGGCGTTGAGCGCCGCCCCCTTGCGCAGGTTGTCGCCGACCACCCAGAGGTTGAGGCAGCGCTCGTGCGAGGGGTCCCGGCGGATCCGCCCGACCAGCACCTCGTCGCGGCCGGCGGCCGCGATCGGCAGTGGGTAGATCCCGTCGGTCGGATCGTCGAGCACGACCAGGCCCGGGACGTCCGAGAGCAGCTCGCGGCACTCCTCCGGCGAGAGGTCGCGCTCGGTCTGGACGTTGACCGACTCGGAGTGTCCGGTCACCACCGGCACCCGGGCGCAGGTCGCCGAGATGCCGACCGCCTCCGAGAGGCCGAGGATCTTCCGGGTCTCGGCCATCAGCTTGCGCTCCTCGGTCGTGTAGTCGTCGCCGTCCTTGAATGTCTCGACCTGCGGGATGACGTTGAAGGCGACCTGGTGTGGAAACACCTCGGCCGTCGGCTCCTTGCCGTCGAGCACGGCCTCCGACTGCTCGCGCAGCTCCCGGATCGCCTCGCGCCCGGTCCCCGAGACCGACTGGTAGGTCGAGACGATCAGCCGCTCCAGCCCGGCCGCGTCGAGGATCGGCTTGAGCGCGACCATCAGCTCCATCGTCGTGCAGTTCGGATTCGCGACCAGGCCGTTGTGGCCCGCGACGGCGTCGTCGTTGACGCCCGCCACGACCAGGGGCACGTCCTCGTGCATGCGCCAGTAGCTGGTGTTGTCGACCACCACGGCGCCGGCATCGATCCACTTCGGCGCCCATTCCGAGCTCACCCTGCCCCCCGCGGAGGAGAGGATCAGATCGAGGCCCTCGATCGCCTCGTCGGTCATCTCCTGGACCTCGAGCTGCGAGCCGGCGAAGTCGACCTTTTTCCCGGCGGAGCGGGCCGAGGCGAGCGGCCGCAGCTCGGAGACCGGGAAACCCCGCTTCGCGACGATCTCGAGGATCGTCGTGCCGACGGCGCCGGTCGCGCCGACCACCCCGACTCGGTATTCGCCGTTCGCGGCCATGTCCACAGAGTACGGAGTGCCCGCGTCAGCCCGAAACGGTCGGGCGATGCTCCTCGCCGGTCGGGTCCTCTTCCTGGATCGCGCCCTCGCCCAGCTCGAAGGCCGAGTGCAGCGCCTGCACCGCCTCGGGTACGCGCTCGGCTCGGATCACGCAGGAGATCTTGATCGGCGAGGTGGAGATCATCTCGATGTTGATCGTGTTCTCGCCGAGCACGCGGAAGACCTGGGCCGCGACGCCGGGATGGCTGCGCATGCCGGCGCCGACGATCGAGACCTTGCCCATGGCCTCGTCGGTCTCGATGCCGATCTCGGAGTCCTCGATCCGGATCACCTCGACCGCCTTCTCCAGATCGTCTGCCTCGACGGTGAACGAGAGGTCCGCGCCGCCGTCGTGGGAGACCGGCTCGTTCTGGATGATCATGTCGACGTTGATGTTGGCGTCGGCGAGCGCGCCGAAGATGCGGCCGGCGACTCCGGGCTCATCGGGCACGCCGGTCAGGGTGACCCGCGCCTCGTCCGTCGAGTGGGTGACTGCGGTGACTAGCGGTCGTTCCATGGTCTCCTGCTCCGAGACGACGAGGGTACCTGGGGCCTCGCTCGCGGAGCTTCGGCAGTGGATGCGGACGTCGTGGTTCCGTGCGTATTCGACCGAGCGCAGCTGCAGGACCTTGGCTCCCGAAGACGCCATCTCGAGCATCTCCTCGTAGGAGACGACCGGCAGCTTCCGGGCCTCGGGGACGATTCGCGGGTCCGCCGTGAAGACCCCGTCCACGTCGGTGTAGATCTCGCAGACCTCGCCGCCCAGCGCCGCGGCCAGCGCGACAGCGGTCGTGTCGGAGCCGCCGCGGCCGAGCGTGGTGACGTCGCGGCTGTCGGTGGAGACACCCTGGAAGCCGGCGACCAGCACGATCGAGTCCTCCTCCAGGGCCGCCCGGATCCGGTCGGCCCGCACGTCGATGATCCGCGCCTTCGTATGGGAGGAGTCCGTGACGATGCCTGCCTGCGAGCCGGTGAGGGAGATCGCGCGGTGGCCGAGGTCGTTGATCGCCATCGCGCAGAGGGCGCAGGACTCCCGCTCGCCGATCGAGAGCAGCATGTCCATCTCGCGGGGATCGGGGCGCGGTGAGATCTCGCGGGCGGCCTCGAGCAGGCGGTCCGTCGTCTTGCCACGCGCCGAGAGCACGGCGACCACGTCGTGGCCGGCCTCGCGCGCGGCGACGATCCGCCTGGCGGCGCGCTTCAGCTCCTCGGTCCCGGCCACCGAGGTTCCGCCGAACTTCATGACCACGATCCCGTTTCCGCGCGTCAGCTGCATGACCGGATGAGCATAGGCGAGGCGCTAGGCCGGATAAGTGCGCTTTAGACCAGCGAATACCGTGGAATCTCGGATGGCTGAGCCGGCGATCACTGTCCGCGGACTGCGGAAGACATACGGGTCGAACGAGGCCGTTCGCGGCATCGACTTCGAGGTCGAGCGGGGCGAGGTCCTCGGCTTCCTCGGCCCAAACGGGGCGGGCAAGACGACCACGGTCGAGATCCTCGAGGGCTACCGCGAGCGCACGGCGGGTGACGTCTCCGTCCTCGGCATCGATCCGGCGCACCCCAGCCGTGCATGGCGCACCCACATCGGGCTCGTCCTGCAGGAGTGCGAGCTCAACCCCCTCCTCACCGTCGCCGAGACGATGAAGCTCTACGCGAGCTTCTTCCCGAACGCCCGGCCGGTGGACGAGACGCTCGAGCTGGTCGGTCTCGCGGACAGACACGGCGCTCGTGTCGGCTCGCTCTCGGGCGGGCAGCAGCGGCGCCTCGACGTCGGCGTGGGCATCATCGGCAACCCGGAGCTGCTCTTCCTCGACGAGCCGACCACGGGGTTCGATCCCTCGGCCCGGCGCAGCGCCTGGAACATGATCGAGGGCCTGAAGGAGCTCGGCACGACCATCGTCCTCACGACGCACTACATGGACGAGGCCCAGCACCTCGCCGACCGGGTGGTGATCATGCGCGAGGGGGGCATCGTGGCGGAGGGGCCGCCGGCGACGCTCGGCGAGCAGCTCGGCCGCGAGACGATGATCAGGTTCCGCACCTACGACGGCATCGCCGACCGCCTCGCCGCGGTCGTCGGAGCCAGGCCGACGGTCTCCGGCAGCGAGACGACCATCCCCAGCACCGATCCCCAGGGGGATCTCTACCGGCTGCTGCGGTGGGCCGATGGCGAGGGGATCGAGCTGCCCGACCTGGAGGTCCGCCGCCCCAGCCTGGAGGACGTCTTCCTCGACGTGACCTCGGACTCGGAGAACGGGCGATGAGCGACGTCGGGCTGGTCCTCGTGCAGACGCGCTACGCGGTCCTGTCCACGCTCCGCACGCCGCGGGCGATGCTGTTCGGCGCGCTCTTCCCGATCATCTTCCTGCTGCTCTTCAACTCGCTCTTCACCAACGGCGGGCCGCAGACGACCACGGTGGAGGGTCACACCATCAACGTCCACTCCTACTTCACCGCAGGGCTGATCGCCTATGCGCTCGCCCTGTCGTGCTTCAGCACTCCGCTGATGTCGCTCGTCTCCGCACGCGAGCGGGGGCAGCTGAAGCGCCAGCGGGGGATGCCTCCTCCGGCCTGGACGTTCGTGGCCGCTCAGGTCCTCCGCTCCGTGGCATTCGCCCTGGTGGTCGGGGCGATCATGATCGCGATCGGGGTGATCTTCTACGGCGTCCATCTGCCCGCCCAGACGGTGCCCGGATTCGTCATCTATCTCTTCCTCGGCACCGCGACGCTGTCTGCTCTCGGGATCGCCGCGACCTCGCTCGCCAAGAACGAGGACAGCGCCCAGCCGATCGGCGCCTTCACGGTCGTGATGCTCTCCTTCGTCTCCGGGATCTTCATCCCGCTCGACACCCTCCCCAGCTTCCTACAGGAGATCGGACGCCTGTTTCCGCTCTACCACGTCGCCCAGGGCCTCCAGTCGACGGTCGTGGAGGATCCGAGCGGCATCGGCCTGTCCGGAGGCGATGTCGCCGCACTCCTGATCTGGGGGCTGGGTGGGATCTGGATCGCCGCCAGGAGGTTCAAGTGGGAGCCGCAGGGCCGCTCGGCCGAATAGCCGTGTGAGCGAGATCACAGACTCCGATATATCTGATTGATATATCTGCGCTCATGGAATTGAGCGCAACGGGCAAGGTGATCCTCGGGATGGTGGCCGCCAAGCCGCGGTCGGGCTACGAGATCAAGCAGCTGATCGACAGGTCTGCCCGCTTCTTCTGGGCCGCGAGCTACGGCCAGATCTATCCCGAGCTGAAGAAGCTCGAGGACGCCGGCCTGATCACCGGTGCCGACGCCGCACAGGGAGGCCGGCGGCGAACCGTCTTCAAGCTCACCACGGCGGGCAGGAAGGCGGCCCGTGGGTGGATAGAAGACGAGGCGCAGACCCTCGAGCTCCGTGACGAGGGACTGCTGAAGCTCTTCTTCGCCGGCTCCATCGAGCCCCAGCGTGCCGCCGAGATCGCCCGCGAGAGAGCCGTCGTCGCCCGAGCGAAGGCGGACGAGCTGCGCGCGATCTGGGAGGTCGTGGACCAGGAGGGTCACCCCGATGGCCCCGACGCCGAGCCCGACATCGGCTCGCTGACGGTCCTCCGCTACGGGATCGAGAGCAGCGAATGGACGGCGCGGTGGTTCGAGCGCGCCGCCGAAGATCTGGAACGAGCAACTACCGGAACGCTGGCTGCGTCCCGGGGGAGGTAGGCCATGTTCAACTCACTCGCATCGCTCGCGCAGCGCCACGGCAAGCGGACGGTGATCTTCGCCGCTGTCTTCTTCATCCTCGCCGGCGCGCTCGGCGGCGGCGTCGCCAGCAAGCTGGCGCCCTACGGCGCCGATGACCCGTCAACCGAGAGCGTCAAGGCAACGGACCGCCTCGAGGCGGATGGCTACCGGGATCCCGGCGTGATCGTGCTCTTCCAGAACACCTCCCCCACCTCGAAGGCCGGACAGCATCGGATCCAGGGAATCGAGCAGCAGCTTCGTTCGAATCCCGACGTCGCCCGGGTGACGGGCTACCGCGAGACCCAGAACCCGGACTTCGTCTCGCGCGACGGCAACGCCACCTATCTCGCCGTCAGCCTGAAGCCGACCGACGACAAGGCCGAGCAGGACGCGGCCAAGGCGATTGCCGACGACCTGTCGGGTCAACCCGGTGTCGAGGTGGGCGGCATCGCGCTCGCGCAGGAACAGGTCAACAAGCAGGTCGAGAAGGACCTGCGGAAGGCCGAGCTCCTCGCCTTCCCGATCCTCTTCCTGCTCTCGCTGCTCTTCTTCCGAAGCGCAGTCGCAGCCCTCCTTCCCCTGATGATCGGCGGGCTGGCGATCGTCGGCACCTTCCTGGCGCTGCGGATCGCCAACGAGTTCGTCGACGTCTCGATCTTCGCCCTCAACCTGACCACGGGACTGGGGCTGGGTCTGGCGATCGACTACAGCCTCTTCGTGGTCTCTCGCTACCGCGAGGAGATCGCCAAGTCGGGGCCGGGGGCGGCCGCCATGAGGCGAACGCTCAACACCGCGGGGCGCACGGTGATGTTCTCCTCGATCACGGTCGCGGTGGCGCTCGCCTCGCTGCTGGTCTTCCCGCAGCGGTTCCTCTACTCCATGGGCCTCGGGGGCGCGCTCGTCGCGCTGCTCGCGGCGACGATCGCCCTGACGGTGCTGCCCGCGGTGCTGGCGCTGCTCGGCGAGCGGGTGAACGCGGGCGCTCCCGCCTTCCTACAGCGCCGCGCTGAGCGCGATGCGACCAGGACCCACGAGGGCTTCTGGTACAGGCTCTCCCGCTTCGTCATGCGCCGGCCGGTCGGCATCGCGACCGTCACCGCCGCGATCCTGATCGTCCTCGGCATCCCCTTCTACTCGATCAAGTTCACCTCGGTGGACGCCCAGGTGCTGCCCGAGAGCGCCAGCGCCCGGCAGGTCGACAACGTCATGCGGGCCGAGTTCCAGCCCTTCCGCGACACCCCGAACCTGCTTCTGGTCGAGAACGCGACGCCGGGGACCGTGCGCGCGATCGAGGGCGAGGTCTCGAAGGTGCCGGGCATCGCAGATGTGCAGCCGGCCCAGCCGCTCGCCAACGGCGACGCGGTGATCGTCGCCCACTCCGACCAGAGCTACATCTCCGACGAGAGCCGCGATGCCGTCGAGGACATCCGCGATCTGCCGGTGCCGCGAGGATCCCAGCTGCTCGTGGGGGGAGCCGCTGCGCACTTCGTCGATCTGCAGCACAGCCTCCTGGCCCACGCCCCGATCGCCCTGGCGATCGTGATCGTGGCGACGCTGATCGTCCTCTTCCTGATGACGGGCTCGGTGATCCTGCCGGTGAAGCAGCTGGTGATGAACTTCCTCAACCTGAGCGCGGTCTTCGGGATCCTCGTGTTCATCTTCCAGGACGGCCGGCTGGAGGGGCTGCTCGACTACCGCAGCCAGGGAGCGCTCGAGCAGACGATGCCGATCCTCCTCTTCGCCGTCGTCTTCGGCCTCTCGACCGACTACGGGGTCTTCCTGCTCTCGCGGATCAAGGAGGCGCACGATTCCGGGCTCCCGAGCTCGGAGGCCGTCGCGGTCGGCCTGGAGAGGACGGGGCGGATCGTCACCGCGGCGGCGCTGCTCTTCGCGATCGCAATCGGTGCCTTCGCGACCTCGCAGATCATCTTCATCAAGGAGAACGGCGTCGGCACCGCCCTCGCGGTCCTGATCGACGCGAGCCTGATCCGCGCCCTGCTCGTCCCCTCCCTGATGGAGCTGCTCGGCGACTGGAACTGGTGGGCGCCGAAGCCGCTGCGCCGCCTCCACGACCGGTTCGGGCTCAGCGACAGCACGCCCGAGCCGGTCGCCGGGTGAAAACGGGCGATCAGCAGCCAACGCGCGAGTATCCTGGCGGCGCGTGACAATCGCCACGGCCATATTCCTGATCGCGGTCGGCGCCATCCTGCGGTACGCGATCAACGTCAACTCCGACGTGATCAACATCCAGACGGTCGGTCTGATCCTGATGATCGCCGGGGGCGCCGGCCTGGCGCTGTCCCTGCTCTATGAGCTGGTCCAGCAGGGCGGCGGCTCACGCGACGATCGGGACGAGTACCCGCAGCGACGCAGCGGATACGACGACCCGACTCGCCGCATGTAGCTCGCCGGCGGCCCGCCGGCCTCCTACGGAACCAGGTTGGTCCCGGGACAGTAGTTATCGGGGATCGGTGCCCCGCCCGGATAGTTCACGTGGGCCGAGCTGCCCAGACTCGGGGGATTGCCGTCGTCCGCCCGCGTCTCGGTGTGGCTCACCCCGTCAGCGGTGATGTAGGTGATCGTGTAGTCGGTGTGGACCGACCCGCCAACGCGGTAGCAGACGCCGAAACTGAGCGCCCGCTTCTGGTTGAACGCCAGGTCGGTGAACGTCTCGCTCCCGGCCGGACCGCTGACGTCCGGGGAGAGCGTGCTGGACGGGATCGCATCCGAGCCGTTACCGGCCTGGTTGCCGTTGACGTCGAAGACGAATAGATCCATGTCGACGTCGTCCGCGCCGCCGTTCGACCAGTTGAGGGTCGCGCGAACGACGGGCGCCGCCGCCTTCTTCTTCTTCTTGCACTTCTTCTTCTTGGCCGCGTGCGGCTTCTTCTTCTTGCACTTCTTCTTCGCGGCGACGGCCCCGCCGGAGGACGCGCTCGCCCCGGCACCCACGGTCGTGAGAGCGAGTGCCAGCGCGGCGATGATCGCCAGGCCCAGAATTCCCTTGCTGCCCCTCATCTCAGCCCTGCTCCTTCCTTCGCCAGCCCGGTCACGCCGGGGTACAGGGCGAATCTAACCCAGATCTCGTCATCTGAAGGGGCAGTAGCCCTCCGGGATCGGGGCGCCGCCGGGATAGTCGTAGTGGAAGGCGCTCCCCGGGCTCCGCGTATCGCCATGGATCGCGCCGTCGGCCGTGACGTAGGTCAGCGTGAAGTCCGTATGGACCGAGCCGCCGACCCGGTAACAGACCCCGAAGCTCAGGTCCCGGGCCGCCTGCGGAGTGAAGAGGCTGTCCGTGAAGGTCTCAGACCCCGCGGGCCCCGACACGTCGGCTGAGAGCGTGGTGAGCGGGATGGCGTTCGAGCCGTCGCCTGCCATGTCTCCGTTCGAATCGAAGACGAACAGGTCCAGGTCGACGTCGTCCGCGCTGCCGTTGGACCAGCTGAGCGTGGCGCGAATCACCGGGGAGCGCGGCGCGTCCGCCCCCCTCTTCCGCTTGCACTTCGCCTTCTTCTTCTTCGAATTCCCCCTGTGGCACTTCTTCTTGGCCGATGCGGTCGCACTTGGTGCGGCGCTTGCGCCGGCTCCGGCGGTGACGATGGCCATAGCGAGCGCGACCACGATCGCAGCGGCCAGGATCCCCCTGGTCCCTCTCATTGGTGTTCCCCCTATTCGGTTCAGGTGGCGGGTGAGTTCCACCTGGATACGGGCGGGACCGCCCGGGAGATTGGCCTTAGCCGCTCTCTGCCGCCCGAGCGGATCTACCCGAGCGACTGCCGGCCCGCGAGCGCCTTGCCGAGCGTGACCTCGTCGGCGTGTTCGAGGTCGGCGCCGACCGGGAGGCCACTGGCTAGCCGGGTGACCGTCACGCGGTCTCGCAGGGCGTCGGCGATGTGGAGGGCCGTCGCCTCACCGGTGGTGGTCGGGTTGGTCGCCAGGACGACCTCCTTGACCTCCCCGTTGACGCGGCCGAGCAGCTCCGTGATCCTCAGGTCCTCGGGGTCGATGCCATCGATCGGCGAGAGCGCGCCGCCCAGCACGTGGTAGACGCCGCGGTACTCGCCGGTCCGCTCGATCGGGATCACGTCGGCCGGCTCCTCGACGACACAGATCTGCGACTGGTCCCGGCGGGCGTCCTCGCAGATCCGGCAGCGATCTCCCTCGGCCAGGTTGAAGCAGACCTCGCACAGCCCGACCTTCTCCTTCACCTCGCGGATCGCGTCCGCGAGGGCGAGCGCGTCCGCGATGTCGGCACGGAGGATGTGAAAGGCGAGCCGCTGCGCCGTGCGCTGCCCGATGCCGGGCAGCTTGGAGAGCTCGGCGATCAGGCGGCTGATCGGTCCCGCGTACATGTCCCCCAGCGTAACCATGCGCCTGGCCGGGTAAGCGAGCCGCGACATGCCCTTGATCACCACGGCGCTCTGCTGACCTACAGGTTCACCGGGCGCCGCGCCGAGAACCAGAGCTATGAGGCGCTGATGACGAGCGCCTATTCACGCGAAGGCGGAGCCTGGAAGCTCGTCCTGCACCAGCAGACGCCCGTCGAGGGCGCCTGACTCACATCCCCGGCAGGCCCGGAATGCCGCCGCCCATTCCGGCGATGCCGCCCATGCGGCTGGCGGCGAGCTCCTGGGCGGAGCGAAGCGCCTCGTTGACCGCGGCGGTGACCATGTCCTGGAGGAGCTCGGGATCCTCGGGGTCGATCGCGTCGGGCGAGATGGTGATCTCCCGGAGCTGCATGTCGCCGGTCATAGTGACCTTGACCATGCCGCCCCCGGCGCTCGCCTCGACCGTCTCGCTCTTGAGCTCCTCCTGGGCCTTGGCCATCTCGGCCTGCATCTGCTGAGCCTGCTTGAGCAGCTGGTTGAGGTTCGGTCCCTGTGGCATCAGCCCGTCCCGCTCTCACGGGTCGCGTCGGGAACCACCTCGCTTGCATCGAAGCTGTCCTTCACCAGGTCCACGAACTCCTCCTCGCTCATCCCGTCCGGCTTCTCGGGCGGGGCCTCCGCATTCTGACCGTCGATCAACTCATACACGGGCCTCAGCCTCACCCCGACGACGGAGAAGATGGCCTCGGTCATGCGTTCCGCGTTTGCCGAGGATTCGGCCTTCTTCTTGTTGAAGGTCGCGGATCCCGGGAACCCGATGCGAAGCACCGAGCGCTCCTCGTCGACTCCCAGCGGCTTCGCCTCGTCGAAGAGAGTGGAGAGCATCGCGGAGCCCGAATCCCTCAGGCGGTCGACCACCGCGGGCCAGAGCTCGGCCACCTGGTCGAAGTCGGCGCTTGCCTCCCTGGGGTCGGGTTCGGGGTCGTCCTGCTCGGCGGGAGGCGAGGCCTTGGCCGGCGTCGCGGGCTCACGGGCTGCCCCGCCGGCTGTTCCTCCTGATAGCTGGCCCTCCAGCGACTCGATCCGGCGAAGCA
>Ga0081540_1002958_pt1 | contig 13620 bp, 15 predicted proteins | sample TabmetS2T1R1_FD_71024 | JGI IMG/M metagenome (GOLD analysis project Ga0081540, IMG submission 71024) | Tabebuia heterophylla rhizosphere microbial communities from the University of Puerto Rico - S2T1R1 | ecosystem: Host-associated > Plants > Roots > Rhizosphere ... | reverse complement strand
GACCAGCTTTCGCGGCGGGAGTAGGCTGAGCCCGTGGCCCAGAGCAAGACGACAGCGCCCCGCGGCGGCACCGACCTGACCGACGGCGTGCCCTCAGCGGGGCACCTCGAGCTCCCCGACGAGCAGACGTGCCGGGAGCTGCTTCGGCTGATGGCGCTGATCCGCCGCTTCGAGGAGGAGGCGGGCCGGCAGTACCAGCGGGCCAAGGCAGGCGGCTTCCTGCACCTCGCGATCGGCGAGGAGGCGACGATCGTCGGCACCACCTCGGTGATGCGGCCCGAGGACTACCTGATCGGCACCTACCGGACCCACGGGCACGCGATCGCGCGAGGCACCGACCCCAACCGGGTGATGGCCGAGCTCTTCGGCCGCGTCGACGGCACCTCGGGGGGCCGCGGCGGCTCGATGCACATCTTCGATCTCGAGCGCCGCTTCATGGGCGGCTACGGCATCGTCGGCGGCAACCTGCCGCTCGCGGCGGGGCTCGCGCTGTCCTCGGATTACCGAGGCACCGACGAGGTGACGGTCTGCATGTTCGGCGACGGCGCCTCCAACACGGGCAACTTCGGCGAGACGATGAACCTGGCCGCCCTCTGGAGCCTGCCGGTCGTCTTCCTCGTCGAGAACAACCTCTACGGGATGGGGACCGCGCTCGAGCGTCACTCGGCCGTGCCCGACCTCTCCCACAAGGCCGAGGGCATGGGCGTTTCCGGCGTCCGCGTCGACGGCATGGATGTGCTCGCGGTCCGCGAGGTCGTGGCGGAGCACATCAAGATCGCCCGGGAGGACCGCAGGGCCACGATGGTGGAGGCCTTCACCTACCGCTTCCGCGGCCACTCGGCGGCCGATCCCGAGGTCTACCGCGAGAAGGAGGAGGTCGAGGAGTGGCAGCGCAAGGACCCGATCGAGACCTTCACCCGCCGGCTGCTCGACGAGAAGGTGCTCACCGGCGAGGAGATCCAGGAGATCCGCGACGAGGCCGACCGCACGGTGGCCGATGCCGTCGAGTTCGCCGACAACTCGCCTGAGCCGCCGCTCGATTCGCTCTATGACGACCTCTACGTGCTCGGGGACCAGGTGCCGGGCTGGTACGGCGTCGACGAGCGGTCGCCCGACTCCCACGCCGCCGAGGAAGAGCGTGCCGCGAGCGAGCGCGCCCGCCGGCTGGCCGAGCGCGGCGCCGAGTACGCGGAGGAGGAGGAGCTGCGGGAGGCCGAGGGCGATGTGCCGGACACCCGGCCCGAGGACGTGCACTGATGGCGACGATGCGGATGCGCGAGGCGCTGCGAGACGCGATGGCGGAGGAGATGCGCCGGGACGAGGAAGTGTTCGTGATGGGGGAGGACGTCGCCGTCTTCCAGGGCTCCTTCAAGGTCACCGAGGGCCTGCTCGACGAGTTCGGCGAGAGGCGGGTCCGCGACACGCCGATCTCCGAGAACTCGATCGTCGGAATGGGCGTCGGGGCGGCGATGGGCGGCCTGCGGCCGATTGTCGAGATCATGACCGTCAACTTCGCGCTCCTGGCGATGGACCAGATCGTCAACCACGCGGCCGCGATCCCCTACATGTTCGGCGGCCAGGTGCGGGTCCCGATGGTGATCCGAATGCCGGGCGGCGGCGGGCATCAGCTCGGACCGACGCACTCCCACAGCTTCGAGGCGCTCTTTCTTCAGATCCCGGGACTGCTCGTCGCCTGCCCCTCCACGCCGGCGGACGGCAAGGGCCTGCTGAAAGCGGCCATCCGCGATGACAACCCGGTCATCTTCATCGAGCACGAGACGCTCTACGGCATTCGCGGCGAAGTCCCCGACAACGGCGACGACATCGTCAACTTCGGCGAGGCGGCCATCCGCCGCGAGGGCGCCGACGTGACCATCGTCGGCATCCTGCGCATGGCCGAGGTCGCGCTGCAGGCAGCCAAGGTCCTCTCGGAGGAGCACGGCGTGGAGGCCGAGGTCATCGACCCCAGGACCCTGCGCCCGCTCGACCTCGACACGATCCTCGAGTCGGTCGAGAAGACCAACCGGGCGGTGATCGTCGAGGAGGGCTGGCCGCACGGCGGCGTCGGCGCCAACCTGGCGGCCTTGATCCAGGGACAGGCCTTCGACGATCTCGACGCGCCCATCGAGCGGGTCACCGGCGCAGACGTGCACATGCCGTACTCGAAGCGCATGGAGCAGGCGGCGATCCCGCACGCCGAGAACGTGGTCAGCGCGGCTCTGCAGACGCTCGAGGGAAGGCGCTGATGGCGGACATCGTCATGCCCCGCCTCTCCGACTCGATGGAGGAGGGCACCGTGCTGCGGTGGCTGAAGTCGCCCGGGGACCAGGTGGCGGTCGGCGACGAGCTCGTCGAGATCGAGACCGACAAGGCGAACATGGTCTACGAGTCGGATCTCGACGGCACCATCGTCGAGATCCTGGCGCAGGAGGGCGACACCCTGCCGGTGGGCGATCCCATCGCACGGGTGGGCGATGCTTCCGAGGTGGCGGCCAGCAACGGCGGCGGTGCCGGGGCTGCGCCCCCGGCAGGCCGCCCGCGCGAGGAATCCACCCCGGGGGCTCAGGCCGCAGACGAGCGGGGCGCCGGAGATCAGGAGCCTGCCGGAGTCGCATCCCCCGCCCCGCCGCCCGCCCCCGCTGCACCGACTCCTTCACCAGCCGGCGTCGGGGGCGACGGCCGCCTCAAGGCGTCACCCATCGCCAGGCGAATAGCCAGGGATCGCGGCTTGGACCTCTCCGCCCTCAGCGGCTCCGGGCCGGGAGGACGGATCGTCAAGGCCGACGTCGAGCGGGCGCTCGAATCGGGAGCTCCCACGGCAGCGACTCAGGTCGCTCCGCAGCCGCCGGCCGAGGCGCCGCCCGCCGTCCCCACCGCGCCGGCCGGACCGACGGCCGGCGCCGCCGAGAAGCCCGAGACCGCCAAGGGAGCCGTCGAGGTGGTCGAGCTGACCAAGCTGCAGCAGACCGTCGCCCGCCGCATGGCCGAATCGAAGGCGACCGCACCGCACTTCTACCTGCAGGCCGAGATCGACATGACCGCGGCCGTCGAGGGCAGGGCCGAGCTCAAGGCGTCGGCGAGGGAGGGCGAGGTGGTCCCCACGTTCAACGACATGGTCGTCAAGGCCTGCGCGCTCGCCCTGCGGGAGCACCCGAGGGCGAACGGCGCCTACCGCGACGGCAAGATCGAGCTCTATTCCCGGGTCAACGTCGGGGTCGCGGTCGCGGCCCAGAACGCCCTGGTGGTGCCGACCGTCTTCGATGCGGACCAGAAGGGCCTGCGCCGGATCGCGACGGAGACCAGGGCCCTCGCCGCTCGCGTGCGTGACGGGTCGATCACCCCGCCCGAGCTCTCCGGCGGGACGTTCACCGTCTCCAACCTGGGGATGTACGGGATCTCCAACTTCGGTGCCGTGATCAACACGCCGCAGGCCGGGATCCTCGCCGTCGGCGAGGTGAAGGCGAAGCCGGTGGTGGGGGACTCCGGGGAGATCGAGGTGCGCCGGCTGATGGGCGTCACGCTCGCCTGCGACCACCGCATCCTCTACGGCGCCGACGGCGCCGAGTTCCTCGCGCGGGTACGCGGTCTGCTCGAGCAGCCCTTCGGCCTGGCGCTCTAGGCGCCCGGAATCGCGTCGATCAGGAAGATCCGGGCCGGCTCGTCGCCTTCGTTCCGACCGCGGTGGCGCGGAGCCGGAGGCAGGACGAAGGACTCGCCGGCGGCGACTTCGATGGGGCCGCTGCCGTCCTCGAGGCTGTAGGTGATCGACCCGCTGACGACGTAGCCCGAATGGGGAACGTCGCACCACTGCTCGCGCCCTGACCCCGCCGAGTACTCCACGAGCGCCCACCGGGTTCCGTCGACGTCGACCTCGCGGTCGGACACCCCGGGATCGTGCGAAACGGGGTCAGCGCTCCAGAAATCGATCGCCCGGGGCGCGCTCACCGCTGCTCAGGCGGACTTACCGCTGTCGACCCACCGTGCGAAGAGCGCGACCCGGTCCTCCGGCCAGGCACCGTCGCAGGGCATGCTCCCCGCCCGGACCCGGTCGAGGATCCTGTCGGCGTTCTGCACCACGTCGTCGTAGCTCCAGAGGTCGAAGCTTCTGCTCATCGACTCCCGATCGCGCTCGCGAAACAGCGGCTTGATGTCGGTCTCGAAACTCGGCTTCTCGCTGGTTGCCGAACTCTCCATCCGCGCATCCTTTCCGCTTCCTGCGCACAGTGCAAGGCCGACCCTGTTTTCTCGCTCGGGGCGGGGGTATGATCCGAACGTCACATAGGGAGGAGAGGCGATCCCTCTCCGCCCGTTTGTCCGTGAAGGCGGCCACCCGGTTGATCCCGGAGCCGCATCAATCAGCCGGCCGGAGGCGATCCCGAAGGCGGGCAAGACGAAAGGCGGACCGATATGAAGCTCGAAGCCGCGAGCGCGAGTCGCTTGCTCGAGCGCACGGGTACGGATGCCCTGACGCGCGCCGACCGCGCCCTGCTCCTTCGCCACATGCTGCTCATGCGGCTCGCCGAGGAGCGGGGGCTCACCCTCTACAAGCAGGGCAAGGTGCCCGGCTCCTTCTATGACGGACGAGGCCAGGAGGCGACCTGCGTCGGCGCCGCCTTCACCCTCGGGCCCCGGGATCGGATGTGCATCCTCCATCGCGACCTGGGCGCTCATTTCGTTCGCGGGGTCACCCCGGACCGCTATCTCGCCAACTACATGGGGCGCGAGGGTGGCGTCACCGGCGGCAAGGACGGCAACATGCACTTCGGCGACCGCGAGCTGGGCTGCGTCGGCATGGTGAGCATGCTCCCCGACATGGCGCAGGTGGCCGCCGGGATCGCGCTCTCCTTCAAGATGCGCTCCGAGCCGAGGGTCGCGATGACCTTCTTCGGCGAGGGCTCCACGGCCAACGGCCAGTGGCACGAGGCGATGAACTTCGCCGGCATCCACCGCCTGCCGGTGGTCTTCGTCCTCGAGAACAACCAGTTCGCCTACTCCACCCCGACCGAGCTCGAGTTCGCGGTCGATCCGGTGCAGCGGGCGAAGACCTACGGGTTCCCGGGCGTGAGCGTGGACGGCAACGACGTCGAGGCCGTCTTCGAGGTCGCCCGTGTCGCCGCGGATCGCGCCCGCGAGGGCGAGGGCCCAACCCTGATCGAGTGCCACACCATGCGCATGCACGGTCACGGAGCCCACGACGACATGAGCTACGTGCCGGAAGAGCTGCTCGAAGAGTGGTCGCGCCGCGATCCGATCGAGCTGTACGTCCGGCGCCTCACCGAGGAGCACGGCTTCGAGCAGCCCGAGATCGAGGAGATCCGGAGCTCCGTCGCGTCGTACGTGGATGAGTGCGCCGAGAAGGCGGTCGCCTCCCCGATGCCCGATCCGGGCATCGCCAGGGACGGCGTCTTCGCCGAGAGCTGGGAGCCCCTCGGGGACGGCGAGGCGCCTTGGTCGCGATGGAGCGCGACCGAGGACCAGGGGGGTACACCGCACAACGGGCACCACGCGAGCAACGGGCACGGCGATGCCGTGGTCGAGCACGGGAGGGCCGCCTGATGGCCGAGATGACCTACCTGCAGGCGATCAGCGACGGCCTGCGCGAGGAGATGCGCCGTGACGAGGCCGTGTTCTGCCTGGGGGAGGACATCGGGGCCTTCGGCGGTGCCTTCAAGGTGACGGACGGCTTCATGGAGGAGTTCGGGGCCGACCGCGTTCTCGACACGCCGCTGGCCGAGAACATGATCATCGGCGCCTGCGTCGGGGCGGCGATCGAGGGCATGAAGCCGGTGGCGGAGATGCAGTTCGCCGACTTCATCGCCTGCGGCTTCGACCAGCTGGTGAACGTCGCCGGCAAGCTCCACTACCGCCAGGGCGTCTCGGTCCCGATGGTGGTCCGGCTGCCCTCCGGAGGCGGGTTCTCGGGCGGCCCGTTCCACTCCCAGAACCCGGAGGCGTGGTTTCTGCAGTCGCCGGGCCTCAAGGTCGTCGCGCCCGCGACCGCGGAGGACGCCAAGGGGCTGCTGGTGAGCGCGATCCGAGACCCGAACCCGGTCTGCTACCTCGAGCACAAGGGCCTCTACCGCCACGTCAAGGGGGAGGTCCCGGAGGGGGACCATGCCGTTCCCCTGGGGGAGGCTCGTATCGCTCGCGAGGGCGGCGAGCTGAGCGTGATCGCGTACGGCTCATCGGTCCCCCTGGCCCTGCAGGCCGCGGAGGAACTCGACGAGGACATCGAGATCCTCGACCTGCGAACGCTGAACCCACTCGACGCCGACGCGATCCTCGCGAGCGTCGAGAAGACCGGCAAGGTCCTGATCGCACACGAGGCGACCCGCTCCTGTGGCGTGGGCGCCGAAGTCGCCAGCCTCGTCTCCGAGCGGGCCTTCGAGTCACTGGACGCGCCTGTCAGGCGGCTGACGGCACCGGACGTCCCGATCCCGTTCAGCCCGCCGCTCGAGCAGTCGGTCCTCCCACAACTCGATGACATGAAGGAGGCTTGCCGTGAGCTCCTCGCCTACTGACACGCAATTGATCGAGATCGTGATGCCCCAGATGGGCGTCTCGGTCGCCGAGGGCACGATCGTCGAGTGGTCCAAGCGGCCCGGCGATTGGGTCGAGCGCGACGAGACGGTCGCCCTGGTCACCACCGACAAGATCGACGTGGAGATCCCCTCTCCGGCCGCGGGCCGGCTCGCCGAGACCCTGGTGGAACCCGGCGATACGGTCGACGTGGGCACCCCACTGGCGCAGCTCGATGCGGGCGCGCGGCCGGGCGAGGCCCATCCGGAGGAGCACCAGGAGGAGGCACCCTCGGCCGCTCCGCAGGAGCCGAAGGGACGGCCGGATGAAGAGACCGATCGGTCGGGTTTCCACTCCCCGATCGTTCGCCGGATGGCGGACGAGCACGGCATCGACCTCTCCGGGGTCGAGGGAACCGGGATCGGGGGGAGGATCCGCAAGCGCGACCTCGTCGCGTTGATCGAGTCCGGCGCCGAGACGGCCGCCGAGCCCGCGGAGACCGAGCGGCCGCTGCACATCGAATCGCCGTACAGGCCCGACGAGCCCGCTCCCGCCGCCGCTGAGGCACCTTCCGCGGCGCCGGCGGAGGCCGGGAACGGCGCGGCACCCGGCGGGGACATCCTCCCCGGCGAGCAGCGCGAGTCGATGAGCCCGATGCGGCGCAGGATCGCCGAGCACATGCTCGAGAGCCGGCGGACCTCGGCCCACTGCACGACGATCGTCGAGGTGGACCTCCACCGGGTCGTGGCCACGCGCCGCGAGCTGAAGGAGGCGATGAAGCGCCGCGGCGTACCGCTCACCTACCTCGCGTTCGTCGCGAGCGCGGTCGTGGCTGAGCTCGATCGCCACCCGATCCTGAACGCGTCGATCGACGGGGACGAGATCGTCTACCACGACGACGTCAATCTCGGGATCGCCGTGGCCCTGGACTCCGGGCTGATCGTGCCGGTGATCCGGCACGCTCAGCGGCTCAGCCTCGAAGGGCTGGCGAGCGAGATCGGACGGCTCGCCCAGAGGGCCCGGAGCGGCGAGCTCGAGCCGAACGACGTTGCGGGCGGCACCTTCACCATCACCAACCCCGGCCAGTTCGGGGCCGTGCTGGCGACGCCGATCATCAATCAGCCCCAGGTCGCCATTCTCGATCTGGAGGCGGTGGTCAAACGGCCGGTCGTGATCGATGACGAATCCGAGGCGATTGCGGTTCGTCCGATGACCAACCTCTGCATGTCATGGGATCACCGGGCACTCGATGGCGCGGAGGCGGCGCGCTTCCTGTCCGGTGTCAAGGACCGCCTCGAGGAGTGGGAGCTATGAACCTATTGGCACACGAAGAAGTCGTCGTTCGGCGCGGTCGCCGGAGCGGCATCTACATCGTGGTGTCGATCCACTCGACCGCGCTCGGTCCGTCCCTGGGCGGGCTGCGCCTCTGGCGGTACGGCGCCCTGGGCGACGCGATCGCCGACGGCCTCCGCCTCTCCGAGGCGATGACCTACAAGGCGGCGGCTGCGGGGCTCGACCTCGGCGGCGGCAAGGCCGTGATCTGTGTGCCGCCCGAGCGGGAGCTGCCGCCCGAGGACCGGCGCGACCTGATGCTCGACGTCGGCGACATCGTCCAGTTCCTCGAGGGACGCTACGTGACGGCTGAGGACGTCGGCACGGGCACCGAGGACATGGTCGTCATCCGGGAGCGGACCGAGTACGTCGCCGGCCTCCCCATCGACTCCGGCGGGTCCGGGGATCCGAGTCCGATCACGGCACGCGGCGTTGAGTCCGCGATCCGAGCGAGCTGTGAGCACCGCTACGGGACGGACGACCTGGCGGGTCGCCGCGTGGCCGTGGTCGGGCTGGGCCACGTCGGCTCACGCCTGGCGGAGCGGCTCACCTCCGACGGAGCCGAGCTCTCCGTCTCCGACATCGACCCCGGCAAGCGTGAGATCGCCGAGGCGCTCGGGGCCAGGTGGCTGGATCCAGCCGACGCGGTGACGGCCGACTGCGAGCTGCTCGCGCCGTGCGCACTCGGAGGCGCGATCGACCGCGACAACGTGGAGCTCCTGCGCTGCGAGATCGTCTGCGGCGCGGCCAACAACGTGCTCGCGGAGAGATCGCTGGCAGACTCGCTGGCCGAGCGGGAGATCCTCTACGCCCCCGATTTCATCGCCAACGCCGGCGGCCTGATCAACGTCTACAGCGAGGTTCACTCGCTCGACCGGGATCGGATCGACTCCCTGGTCGATGGGATCGGAGAGGCGCTCGGTCGCGTCTTCGAAGCAGCGGAGACGCGGTCGGTGACGCCCCTCGCCGCCGCCAGGGCCCTCGCGGAGGAGCGGCTCGGTGCGGCTCGGGAGGGCGCGCTCCCGGCGCACACGGCGAGTGTCTAGGCTCGCGCGGGCCGTGGACCGCGCGCAGTTGACCGAGTGGCTCGAGGGATACGAGCGGGCCTGGGCGGCTCCGGGCACCGGAGCGCTATCCCTGCTGTTCACCGAGGACGCGACCTACTCGCCCGCGCCCTACGAGGACCCCCACCGCGGCCTGGCCGCGATCGGCCGCATGTGGGAGGCCGAGCGCCTCGGGCCCGGCGAGGAGTTCGAGATGTCGAGCGAGATCGTCGCCGTGGACGGCGACACCGGCGTCATCAGGATCGATGTCCGCTACGGCACTCCGAAGGACAAGGAGTACCGCGACCTCTGGATCATCCGGCTGAACGGCGACGGGCTCTGCTCACACTTCGAGGAATGGCCCTTCTGGCCGCCGGACCAGCCCGGCGCGCCCGCGGCCGGGGCTGACTGATGCGCGAGACTGTGGACATGGACCAGGTTCTGGTCGTGCGCTGCGGCCAGGTTCCCTACGGGGAGGCAAGGCGCACGCAGAAGAGGATCGAGGCGGCACGGCTCGGCGGCGAGATCCCGGACGTCCTGCTGCTGCTGGAGCACCCGCCGGTGTACACGAAGGGACGCCGCGCGGAGCCTGGGGAGCTCGGCATGGGCGAGGACTGGTACCGGCTGCAGGGAATCGAGGTCTGTGAGACCGACCGGGGTGGTCGGGTCACCTATCACGGCCCAGGACAGCTGGTGGGCTACCCGATCCTCTCGCTGAAGCCGTACGGGGACAACGTGCACGACTACGTCCGGCGCCTGGAGCGAGTGATGATCGACTCGCTGGCGGCGTTCGGAGTCGAGTCCGAGCCGATCGAGGACCTGACCGGGGTATGGGTCGGTGGCCGTCCGCCCGAGGGGCGCAAGATCGGGTCCATCGGCGTCCACGTCAACCGCGGGGTGACCACCCACGGATTCGCGGTCAACGTCAACAACGACCTGCAGCCCTTCGAGTGGATCGTCCCCTGTGGAATAGAGGGTGTGCGTATGACCTCGCTCACCCGCGAGCTCGGCGTCGAACAGGATATGGACCACTACCTGGACGTGGTCACCGACCTCTTCGGACGCATCTTCGAGCGCGACCCCGTCGCATCGGACAAGACGCTGGCCGAACTGGCGGACGACGCCGCCCCGGTACGGTGAACGGGATGCCCTCGGACGCCGAAACCATCGAGAGACTCCACGTCACCCGGTCCCGCGCCAATCCCGGGGGGAAGGCGCAGGACGAGCAGGGCAAGGTCGCGTTCCGCTCGCGCAAGCCACCCTGGCTCAAGGTCCCGGCGCCCGGCGGGCCTACCTACCGCCGGCTGAAGAAGGCGATCGAGGGCGACAATCTCCACACCGTCTGCCAGGAGGCGAACTGCCCCAACGTCGGCGAGTGCTGGGAGCGGGGCACGGCGACCTTCATGATCCTCGGCGACGTCTGCACCCGTCGCTGCGGCTTCTGCAACGTCCAGACCGGCAAGCCGAGCTGGCACGACCCGCTCGAGCCGCTCAGAGTCGCCAACCAGGTGAAGCGGATGGGCCTGCGCCACGCCGTGATCACCTCGGTCGATCGCGACGATCTTCCGGACTACGGCGCGAGCGCCTTCGTCGGCGTGATCCGCTCGATCCGGCGGATGGCGCCCGGCTGCAGGGTCGAGGTGCTCACCCCCGACTTCCGGGGCCAGGAGATGCCTCTCGCCAAGGTCATCGCCGAGCGCCCCGATGTCTTCAACCACAACGTCGAGACCGTCCCGCGCCTGTACCCGGTCGCGAGGCGGGGCTCGGACTTCATGCGCTCGGCCCGGGTCCTGCGGATGGCGAAGGAGATGGCCGCTGCCGAGGTCGTCACCAAGTCGGGCCTGATGGTCGGGCTGGGCGAGGAGTTCGACGAGATGGTCGAGACCTTCGGGATCCTGCGCGAGCACGGGGTTCAGGTGCTGACGGTCGGCCAGTACCTGCGCCCGACCGAGAGGCACCTCCCGGTGGACCGCTACTGGCACCCGGACGAATTCGCGGCGCTGGAGAAGGCGGCGTACGAGATCGGCTTCGAATCGGTCGCCTCCGGCCCGCTGGTCCGCAGCTCGTACCACGCGGATGAGCAGCTGCCCGCCGCGGCCTCCACCCTTTAGGCCAGCGCAGCTTTCCCTGCATCAGCGTGTTTCGGTGGTTCGTAGCCTCGCACCATGCGTTTCCGCCAACGCAGAGCCCTCGTCGTCCTCGCCTCGGCGGCCGTCGCGGTCGGCCTGGCTGCCGGTCCTCTGAGCGGCGGCGCGGTCTCCCAGACCACCGGTGACGTCCCTGCCGCCAGGAACCCACTGGCGGGGGACGCCATGTGGATCTGGTACCTGAGCCACTCCCAGCACGGCAAGCTCGGCGCAATCGCGAAGAAGGCCCACTCCAACGGCATTGAGACCGTCCTGATCAAGTCCGGAGACGGCACCGGCTACTGGAGCCAGTTCTCGTCGTCCGTGGTCAGCCGGCTGCACGCACTGGGCCTTCGGGTCTGCGCCTGGCAGTTCATCTACGGCCGCAAGCCCGGCAAGGAGGCGAAGGTCGGCGCCGCTGCCGTCGCCAAGGGGGCGGATTGCCTGGTGCTCGACGTGGAGGGGCAGTACGAGGGCCGCTACCCGCAGGCGTCGTACTTCATGTCGAGCCTCCGCTCGCGGATCGGCCCCGATTATCCGCTCGGCCTCGCGAGCTTTCCCTACGTCGACTACCACCCGGCGCTGCCCTTCTCGGTGTTTCTCGGTCCGGGGGGTGCCCAGTACAACGTTCCCCAGCTCTACTGGAAGGACATCGGCACCACGGTGGACACGGGTTACACCCACACCTGGGTCTGGAATCGGATCTACCAGCGGCCGATCCTCCCTCTGGGGCAGGTGTACAACAGGCCGAAGGCGGGACAGATCAAGCGCTTCAGGGCGCTGGCGATGTCCCACGGCTTCGAGGGGGTGAGCTGGTGGTCGTGGCAGTCCGCGGGCAAGCGGCAATGGCAGGCCCTCCGCGCGCCGGTCGGGCCGGCGAGCGCCACCCCCTATCCGAGCTATCCGTTCCTCCGCCTCGGCTCGAAGGGCGACTTCGTGGCGTGGGCACAGCAGCTGCTCGCGGGAGCCGGGATCGCCGTGCCGATCACCGGCTACTACCAGGCGTCGACCCGCTCGGCCGTCTACGCCTTCCAGGCGGCCAAGGGACTGCCGCAGACGGGAAACCTCGACGTTCCCACCTGGAACCTGCTGATCGAGAGCAAGGCCGTGCCGGTCACCTGGACGAAGAGCGGAGCCGTCGCGTCCCGGTCGGGCGGGCCCCTGACGCTGCCCTCGCCCCGCTCGGCCAGGCTGCCGTCGGTCAGGGACGAGATCCCGGCGCCACGGCTTCGCCACTAGTCGCGGGCACGAACCAGGGCGCTGCACAACCGGTTCCCTCATGGCACAGCGGTCTGGTGGCCGCTGGCCGCAACTAGTGTTCGCGACCGGTGATCCCGCTCAAGGACGACAACCCGACGTCGCGCTTCCCGGTCGTGACCGTGGCGCTGATCGCCGTCTGCGTCGCGGTCTTCATCTGGCAGCTCAACTTCCCGACCGACCAGAAGCTGGATCAGGTCGGCTTCGGTCACATCGATCAGAGCTCGCTCGACTACGGGGCCATTCCGTACCGGATCACGCATGCGGACGACAGGGACTGCGCGGTCGGGGCGGTGGCCACGTCCCAGGGGCAGTTCGAGGCCGGAGTGGTGTGCCCGGGCACCAGGGACTACGACCAGGCGGTCGCTATCGGGCAGCAGAACCCCGATGCGAAGCCGATCCCGATCAACCAGGCCGCCTGGTGGGTGACCCTCTTCACCTCGATGTTCATGCACGGAGGCTTCTTGCACATCGCCGGGAACATGCTGTTCCTCTGGGTCTTCGGCAACAACATCGAGGACCGGCTGGGCCGCCTGAAGTTCCTGATCTTCTACCTGCTCGCTGGGCTGATCGCCGTCTATACGCAGGCGCTGATCGACTCCTCATCGACCGCTCCGACGATCGGCGCGAGCGGGGCGATCGCGGGTGTGCTCGGCGCCTACGCGCTCCTCTATCCACGGGCCCGGGTCCTGACCCTGATCTTCATCATCTTCTTCGTCACGCTGGTCGAGATCCCGGCGCTGATCCTGCTCGCGATCTGGTTCATCCTCCAGTTCATCCCGGCGCTCGGCCAGGTCGCGGTGGAGACCGGGGGCGGCGAGGGGGTCGCCTACTTCGCCCATGTGGGCGGATTCGTCTTCGGACTGGCCGTCGCCGGAGTCATCCTTACTGTCGGTGGCCGGCGGGACTCCGAGCGGCCGCCGCGATTACCGGTCTACTAGTCGCGCCCACCAGCGAAATTGGACCCAGACCTCAGGAACGCGCTGCTGCTGCTCGGCCTGCTCTTCTGCGGCTTCTTCGCGGTGATCACGCTCTACGTCATCGTCGACACCGGCCTCCGGCTGCGGACCTACGGCGACATCGGCGCGATCATCCTCTACGGCGTCTCGCTGCTGATCATCGGCCTGATCGCCGCCGGCCTGATCGGCGCCCTCCGCAACCCGCCCGATGATTAAGCGCGTGGCGGCAATCGCGGGGCTGCTGCTCGGCCTGGCCCTCGCCGCGGTCGTCGTCATCGCGATCTGGCCGGAGAGCGCGGGCAACGTCGACACCCTGTCCACTCACAGCGACCCGACCCTCGCCGAAGCCCCGGGGGAGGACGGCAACCCGGGCGGCCAATCGAC
>Ga0081540_1002957_pt1 | contig 13633 bp, 10 predicted proteins | sample TabmetS2T1R1_FD_71024 | JGI IMG/M metagenome (GOLD analysis project Ga0081540, IMG submission 71024) | Tabebuia heterophylla rhizosphere microbial communities from the University of Puerto Rico - S2T1R1 | ecosystem: Host-associated > Plants > Roots > Rhizosphere ... | reverse complement strand
GCAAGTTTTGCTTAATCTTGTCATGAACGCGATGGATGCCATGATCTCGACCCCGATGTCAGAGCGGCATATCCTGATTTCAACGCGCGGGTCGGAAAACGAATGCGTAGAGGTGCTGGTGAGGGATCGCGGGCATGGCATACGTCCTCTCAAGGATGGCCGTCTGTTCGAACCGTTTCACACCACCAAGGAGCACGGTCTTGGTCTCGGATTGACCATTTGTTCGACCATCATACAGGCGCATGGTGGAAGGCTTATTCTGGTAAATCGGGAGAACGGAGGCGTGATCGCGGGATTTTCGTTACCGGCCCCGCAGGCGGAGACCGTATCGTGACGGATAAATTCACCGTCTATCTCGTCGATGACGATGCAGGCGTGCGCAAGGCGCTGTCGCGCTTGGTCCGCGCCAAAGGATATGAAGTTCAGTCATATGTATCCGCGCAAGAATTCCTCGAACGGCACGATCCCGCGGCACCCGGCTGCGCTGTGCTGGACGTTGCGATGCCGGGCCTCGACGGCCTTGCACTCCAGCAGGCCCTGACCACCGGAGGTTCTCACCGACCGGTCATATTTATCACCGGTAAGGGCGACGTTCCGACGAGCGTGCGCGCCATGAAGGCCGGCGCCCTGGATTTCCTGACCAAACCGGTGAGAGAAAAGGATCTTCTGGACGCGATCCAGCGGGCCGAAGCTCGCGATGCCGAGCTTCGACGGCTTCATTCAGAACTGGATTCGATCCAGGCCAGGATCAACACACTGACCCCACGCGAGCGCGAAGTGTTCACGCACGTGGTCGCTGGCCGGCTCAACAAGCAGATTGCCGGCGAGCTGGGTACGGTCGAAAAGACCATCAAGGTTCATCGCAGTCGGATGATGGAGAAGCTCGGCCTGCGGACCGTCGCGGATCTGGTGCGAATGGCGGAAAAGGCCCAAGCGTCGAAATAGCGACTATTCTCTTCCTGTTGGCCCAATGGTCAACTCGACGGGCAATCGAACCCGACGTCATAGTCGCTTATGGCGGATACTTCCTCCTGGATTGCCGTTGTTGATGATGATCCGGCCGTGCTCAAGGCCTTGAGCAGGTTGCTGCGGTCTCGCGCCTTCCACGTTCTTACCTATGAATCGGGGCAGGAGTTTCTCGCTTCCTTGACCAGGGGGCTTCCCGCGTGCGTGATCGTGGATCTTCAGATGCCCGCCATGAGCGGCCTCGAGCTCAAACAGCGCCTGGTACGGGATGGCCTCGATATCCCGACGATCATGATCACGGCGCACCGCGACGCCGGCCTGGACGAGCAGGAGAAAGCTAGCTTGGTGGCGTTTCTTCAAAAGCCTCTGCAGGACCGCAACTTGTTTGCCGCCCTTGACAAAGCGCTTGGTGTCTCGCGCGACGGTGGGTAACCTCGGTGAGGCAGGATACCGGTATCGGCACCCCTTGGATAATCTCATGGACCCGATCTCCCGCTCGGGTCACGCCTGGCGGCGACAACATCGTTCGCTCGATTCGGACCGAGCCCGTTGAAGCGTCGCCGACGGGCTCTCGCCAAACACCTTGCGATACTCCACCGAAAAACGACCGAGCTCCGCGAAGCCGAAATCCGTCGCAATTGCGGTGACAGTCACAACATGACTGTGTGACGACAGCAGTGCCCGTCTCACCCGAGACAGCCGCAGCATGCGCAGATGACGGCAAGGCGGCAGGCCGTAGGTTTTGTTGAATGCCTTGCGAAGCGTTCGCTCGCTAACCGCCAGGACGCGGCATAGGGCCGAAATGTTGAGGGGCTTATCAAGCTCGGCAAGCGCCAGCATTTCGGCCCGTTGCACGAGATTGAGGCTGGATGCTCCAGGCTGGACGCCTGCATCCTGCGCCACAATTCCGGTCCAAGGATGGATGGTCATTGGAAGGCCTCGGCTGCCCTACGTTTCAGGTCCAGCAAGGAGACCACAACGCGCCGGCAGCGCGATATTGCCCTTTGGGGTATCACCGGAATGCCAGTGAAAGCGTCTGCGGCTAGCTGCAGGGTCGATCAGCAGATTCCAAGGACGCTGCCTGTCCGGAAGGCTCGGTCCAGCCGCCGAGGGCGCGCTCAATACGGTCGGCCTCGATGTGGGAGTCACCGCAGGCGGCGTGATGGGCTGGGCCGAGCCGGCAGTGCACCAAAGCTGGCTCGGTATTTGTCCATCGCAGCCCTCAAGAGCGCAGCCCCTGCCAAACTACGCATTGACGCCGATTTTGCATAGCAGCGAGGGACAATCTTTCCTAAGTTCCGTCGCCCCTACCGTGTTGATACAGCGACATGGTCACATTCCGCACCTCGATCACGTTGGCGGTGATGGCATTTGTCGTCGCGCTCGCCGCGCTGCTGATTGCAATACAAGTCCGGTCGCTTCGCTGGGCGACGCATGAAGCGGCCTCCGCCTATATGGACGCCGCCAGCAGCAGGGCGCTGGGTCGGCTGCATGGTGAATTGAACGCGATCGCGTCGCTGGTGAATATTCTTGCCACCAGTTCGAGCGTAGCCGATTCGGACGAACGATCGGAGACAGGCCGCGCAATCCCGCTGTTCAAAGCTGCCTTGCGGGAAATGCCGCAGATGGACAGCATCTATGCTGGTTTTGGCAATGGTGCGTGGCTGCAGGTTCGACGCATCAGCGACCTCAGCGAAGACCAGCGTGCAAGACTGCGGGCGCCGGCAAATGCCGACTTCGCGATCAACCTGGTTCGCCCCACGCCGTCCGGCGACCTGCCGATGCGGCGGATTTTCCAGGATCGGCAAGACAACGAGATCGGCGAACTCGATCTGTGGAACTATGGATACGACGCCCGCAAGCGGCCCTGGTACGAAGATGCGATGCGCTCGGACCGGCCACATGTGTCGACGCCTTACCTCTCGTTCAACATTGGCGCTCCGGTGATTACGGTAAGCACGCCCTTGCGCGGCAAGGTGCCCGGCGTGCTTGCCGCCGATCTCAAGCTCGACACCTTCAGCGATTTCGCCCAGGCCCAGCGACCAGGACCGCATGGCACGGTCATGATCTTCGACGAGGCGGGTTCGCTCATCGCTCACCCCGATTTCGCGGAGTTTGTCGCAGGCGCAATGACCGACCCTTCGCGATCGCAATTGCCCAACATCGACGCAGTCAAATCCGGAATGGTTGCTTCCGTGTTGCGCGAATTGCCCGACGTCGACAGCAACGAGGGACTCGTCCGTGACGACGGGGGACAGGGTTATCTGTTCAGGCTGACGAAGTTCGCGCTCGGTGAAGGATACAGCGCCAGCATACTACTGCTTGCGGCCCAGGATGACTTTGTCCAGAACGTCCGCAAGCTTCAGCTCACGGGACTGCTCCTCGCGATCGTCGTCGGCGTAACCTTTATCCCGATGGTCTGGATATTCGGCAGCCGCATGGCGCATTCGTTGAATGTCATTACCGCGCAGGCTCGAAAACTCCAGACGCTCGCCGAGCCCGACCCTCAATCGGTCACGTCCCATATCACGGAGATCCACGAATTGGGCAATACGGTGAGCCTCGCGCAACGGGCGATCTGGACGTTCGCCCATTTCGTTCCCAAGGAGATCGTCCGCAGGGTAATCGACAATTCGATCTCAACCCGACTCGGTGGCGTCAAACAGGAGATCACGCTGGTTTTCACCGACGTCCAGGGCTTTACGACTATCGCGGAGGCAGCCGATCCCGACGTGCTGATGCGGCAGACGTCGCGGTATTTCTCCGTGCTGACCGCGGCGTTCCTCGCCGAAGGCGGTACGGTCGACAAGTTTATCGGCGACGCTGTCATGGTGTTCTGGAACGCCCCTGATCCGCAACCAGACCATGTCGCGCGCGCCTGCCGGGCGGCGCTTGCGGCCAAGGCAGCGGGCGAGCGGCTCAATGCCGAATTTGAGGCCGAAGGCCTGAAGCCCTTCGTAACCCGGTTCGGCATTCATGTGGGCGAAGCCGTCGTCGGCAATGTCGGATCGACCGAGCGGATGAACTATACGGCGCTCGGCAACACGGTGAATCTCGCAGCGCGTCTCGAAGGATTGAACAAGCAGGTCGGGACGAACATCCTCGCAAGCGAGGATGTTTACGCGCGTGTTCGCGACCAATTCGGATTCACTGCACTTGATGCAGTCGTTGCCAAGGGCATGACAAGGAAAACCCGCATTTTCGAGCTCGGCGGGGCATCGCCATGAAGTTGGTTTGCGTCTTGCGCAGGGCTCTCGCGGTACTGATCATCCTCGGCGTTTCCGGGGCTCACGCCGCCGACGACACCATCAAGGTCGGCATCCTGCATTCCCTGTCCGGCACGATGGCAATCAGCGAGTCCGTGCTGAAGGACACGGTCCTGATGATGATCGCGGATCAGAACAAAAAGGGCGGGTTGCTTGGCAAGACGCTCGAGCCGATCATCATGGACCCGGCGTCCGACTGGGATGCCTTCGCCGAAAAAGCCCGCGAGTTGCTCGCCAAGGAGAAGGTCGCGGTCGTATTCGGCTGCTGGACCTCCGTATCCCGGAAATCGGTTCTTCCGGTCTTCGAGCAATTGAACGGCCTGCTGTTCTACCCCGTGCAGTATGAGGGCGAAGAAAGTTCACGAAACATTTTCTACACCGGGGCCGCGCCGAACCAACAAGCGATTCCCGCTGTCCGCTACCTGATGAGTAAGGATGGAGGCCAAGTTCGCAGGTGGGTTCTGCTCGGCACCGACTATGTTTATCCGCGAACCACCAACAAGATCCTGAACGCCTATCTCGCGAACGAAGGCGTAGCGCCCGAGGACATCACGACGATCTACACGCCGTTCGGGCATTCCGACTGGCGCGAGATCATTGCTAGGATCAAGGCTATCGGTTCGGAAGGAAAGCCGACCGCCGTCATATCGACGATCAACGGAGATGCCAACACGCATTTCTATCGGGAGTTGATCGCCCAACAGGTGGATGCCGGCACCCTTCCGGTGATGGCGCTCTCGGTCGGCGAACGCGAATTGCTCCAGGTTGGAGCGAGCGCGCTGGCCGGCCAATTCGCGGCCTGGAATTACTTCCAGTCCATCAAGTCGCCGGAAAACGACGCGTTCGTGAAACTGTGGATGGACTTCAACGAGCAGCGCGACAAGACGACGAATGACCCCATGGAAGCAACCTTCATCGGGTTTCGGATGTGGATACAGGCTGTGACCCAGGCTGGAACCGCCGACATCAACGCGGTCCGGCAGGCGATGTATGGTCAGAGAGTCAAGGCGCCCAGCGGCTTCGAGATCGTAATGAATACCAATCATCATCTGTCCAAGCCCGTCATGATCGGAAAGATCAATACCTCAGGCACCTTCGACGTGGTCTGGCGTTCGATCAACCCGATCAAGGCCTCGGTCTGGAGCCGATATGTTCCCGAGAGCGCAAAACTCACCGCCGACTGGACCTTTCCTTGGATTTGCGGCGGCTGCGCCGAGCCGACATTCAAGGAATGACACGCGACCGAAAAAAGGCGATTTCCGCCTGGACTTCAGAAAGCCCGATGTGAGGTCCGCATTTTTTCTCCCGATCGCGGAGGCTCACGTTGCGGCCCGCCGGCTTCGACTATTCCTGAAGATCCTCCTTCGCTTCATCATATTGAGGCCCGCCAGCGAAGTCCGCCGACCGTCATCGGTAGTTGCTTGTTGCAATGAAAAACCCCCGGTAGCTGCCTGCCGGGGGTTCTCCTAGTGTTTCAAGTCTTTCGGGATCAGAAGTTACGCTGAGCGCGAATGTTCAGGAAGACCGTGCTCTGGTCCTTGAACTCGTAGACCGCTGACGGCTTCGGAGCACCGGCGGCGATACCGGGGGTCACACCTCCCGCGACTGCGGGAGCGCCGGTGATTCCCGAGTACTTCTGGTCGAGGAAGAACGCACCCACCTCGGCAGAGAAGGTCAGGTTCTTGACCGGGGTCCAGCGGGTGACCATGCCGACCTGCGCCACGTTGAAGTCCGGATCGCAGGTGTAAGTCGTGCCCAGACCGGGGTGGCTGAGCGCGAACGAAGCGCAGTAGATGCCCTTCGCGTTGCCCAAGTCGAAGGCGCCACCGGGGTATTTGACCTGGGAGTAGCTGCCCCAGAGGCTGGTCGACCAGTAGGGATCCCAGTTGTGGTTGAACGCACCACGGACGCCCCACGCGCGGGTCAGCTTGAGCGAGCCATCGGTCACGCCGAAGAAGCCAAGGCCGGCCGGGGCAGCGACACCCGCGGGCGCCCAGAGCGCGTCAGTGGTCACACCGAGACCGACGCTCTGATAGACACCGGGAAGGCCCGTGCCCGAGAACATCGCGAAGTTCGGCGAAGCCGCGGAGGTCGAGATGACGTTCTTGGTGTCACCCCAGGCGTAGGAGGCATCGATCTTGAAGTCGTCGCCGGGGCCGGTCGGGATGTTCTTGATCTGCAACGCAGCCATCACCGAACCGCCCCACTTGGTTTCGGGGTGACCGGAGATTTCCGACAGCGTGTTCGGAGAGGCAGCCGGCAGACCGATGCCGCCAGGCGGAGCCGCGAGCGTGTTCAGGATGTTGTAGGAGCCGGACACTTCATGCGCGGCGCCCGAAATCTGGAACAGACCCCAAGCCTGGTCGACGCGGATGTTGCCGACGACGTCGGGAGCATGCACGCCAGCGTAAGCGTTGCCGGAGGCGCCGAGCGCGCTAACCGGGGTGATGCTGAATCCGTTCGCACCAAGGTTGTACACGGAAGTGCGGTTGAAGACGACCGGGTCATCGAGACCGATGGTGGCCGACACACCGTTGCCGAACTGGGCGGTGTACTGGATGTTGTTCACGCCGGTGACGGTGTCATGACCGCCGAGCAGGAACGAGTTGTTGTTGCCCGGATAGCCATGCCACGGCGTGGCGTAGGCGGACGCCGACTTACCGAAGGTGAAGCCCGCGAACTGGATGAACACCATTTCAACCGCGACGTAACCTTCGCCGGGCTGGTTCAGAAGGCCGGTGTTGGTACCAGCCTGCGTCGAAGCCGTGAAGTTGAGCGGGTTGACGTTGTTATTGGCTTGGGTCGTGAACTGGAAGTCAGCCTGACCGAAGGTACGGACCACGCCGTATTCCGTGGCGGTGCGGGTATCGACCGTCAGCGCCATACGGGAACGAGAGGCGAAGTAGTCGCGATAGCGGTTCTGCTGACCGAGATCGCCCGACCAGGCGGGCTGGCCGTAGATCGAGCCGTTGAACGTGGTGTCAACGCGCAGATAGCCGCCGAACTTGATGCAGGTGTCAGTGCCAGGGATGTAGAAGAATCCGGCACCATACAGGGAGCAGATCTTCACGTATTCGACCGCTTTGGCCTTTACGGGAAGATCAGCAGCCTGTGCCCCACCCATGGCGAGAAGACCCGCCGCTGAGCCGAGGACAAGGCTCTTAATCGTCTTCATGTTAAACCTCCAAGTTGCTCTAAAGGGAAGGTTCCGGATCCGCTGGGTGAGACACCCTAGGTTGGTTCCCTTGTCCCTAATCCACCGCCTAGCCGCTTCGCGCCTTCGGACACACCCGCTGAACGCGAGGGACTTAAGCGAACCACCTAGAAACGGGGCGACCTCGGGATGCCCCCCTCCGTCGCTCGATCACAATTACCGATGCACTCTGCACACGCAACAAAGGAACCGCTTCAAGCGAGTGGAGTCAGCCCGTTTTTGGTTGGGTGTTGCACAAATAACACGCGCGTGAGGCGAAAATTTCGTCGTAAGATATTGTTATATAAAGATTTTTGGAAAAAGCTTCATTTGCGCGTCGTTGCATTGCGAAGGCGGCTGAATTCTCCGTTCTTCTACTGAAATCGACGCGTCGGGGGTCGAATCCTGGGCTGGAATCAAGCGCTCACTTTCGGGAAATGGCAGCTCCACGCGATCGTGATTGTGTGCACGCGCAGGTTCGAGCAGTCATTTTTCCTTCCGCAGAAAAATTCAAGAAAGCCCTATTTTGCAGGCCTAACTTGAATCACATGAGATGATGAAACCGCAGCGGCGCGCAACCACGGAGAATCGAATCCGGCATGCGAGCGATGCGTGAATGATTCCCGGCGAGCCTCGCGCCAAGCCGTTTTGTTGCATCCTCTGTCGCAGAATCGCCCCGCACGGCGCGCCTCGGCATCGCAAAGCGAGTGGAATCGCTGTCTGAACTGCGCTGTCGGCACGAGTGTCGCATTTTCGCCACGCTATCGCCGCGCCCGCCGACGCGGTTCAGCGTCCCTATTTCGCGCTCAACGCGCTGTACATATCTGTCGCTTGCGGCTCGCGCCTGCCTCGGGCATATCGACCGCTAACGGAGACGTGGCCGAGTGGCTGAAGGCGGCGGTTTGCTAAACCGTTATAGGCTTGTAAAGGCCTATCGAGGGTTCGAATCCCTCCGTCTCCGCCATCCCCGCTCCAGCCGTCGAGCGACTCGCGATGACCGGACCTGACGAATCGAAGACGCTCACATTCCGTTGTCCGGCGGGACTTCAGGATATTCTGCCGCCTCCGCTCCCGGCCGCGCACGGTTTGCCGGACTGGCTCAAGGCGATGCCGTCACAAGCCTACAATGTGGTCAACGCCGTTACTGGCGACACCATCAAGCGGTGCCCGCCGTTCGTCGATGCCATGACCAATGGCTTTCTGATCCCGCTGATCTGCGACGTCAGGGTGAAGAACGGCGAATTTTCCTGGGACAACGAGTTGCCGCCGGGCGGCGAAGTTAATTATGTGCGCTCGCCCATCGGATTCCATGATGCGAGCCAAGTGGCCGGCACGCCGCTGTTCGAGGCCGATCGCTACGTGATCAAGTTCCACAATCTCTGGACCATCGAGGCGCCGGAAGGCTACGCCCTGCTCTTTACACATCCGGTCAATCGCTTTGACCTGCCTTTCACCACGCTGACCGGGCTCGTCGACAGCGACCGCTATCACGACACCTGGATTCATTTTCCGGCACGCTGGCACGATCTGAATTTTCGCGGCGTGCTGCCCAAGGGTACGCCAGTCGCGCAGTGCGTCCCGGTGAAGCGCGAGAGCTGGGTGGCGCGCACCGCGCCGTTAACCAAGGAAGAAACGCAACGCGCACACGACGTCTCGAGCGCCATCTATCGCCAGACCGGCGTCTATCGCCGGCAATTCCGCGCCTAAAGCGCGATGAGATTCATCGCGCTTTAGGTTGTTGTTTGAGCATGATCGTTTCGGAAAACCGCTCACACTTTCCCGGATCATGCTTAGCGGGACGGCTTCTTCGACATGAATCGCGCGGCATCGCTCGGCCGCAGAAAGAAGCGACCGTGCGAGGCTGACGCAAGCGACGTGATTGCCATCCCGGCGGCCTGCGGCACACCGCGAACGACAGCGCGAAGGCAGGCTTCTCCCGCCTCGCGCTGGTTCATTTCGAGAAGGCACGCTCCGAGATTATTGCGCAGCACGACGTCGTCGGGACGCTGCTCGAGCGCGAGTCGAAAATGATCGGCAGCGGCGGCATATTCGCCGTCCATCGCCATGATCTTCGCAAGCGCCGCCAGAATATCCGGTCGCATGGGCGCGGCCTCCAGCGCCTGCAGCATCATGGCGCGCGCCCTTTTTCGGTCGTTGCGCTTGAAATGGACGGAGCCGAGCTCCATACGCAATTCGACCGAGCCGGGCGCGAGCGCGAGTCCGCTTTCGAGCACCTCCACCGCCTCCTCGAAGCGTCCTTTCCGCGCCAACAGGCTGGCCTGTTCGAGGAACGCCGAGGGATAGGCCGGCCGGCGCGCCGCCGCCTTGCGCAACTGGTCGAGCGCCTCCTCGCCCCGCCCGGTTGCCGACAGGGCAAGCGCAAGCAGGGTTTCGATCTCCGGATCGGCCGCACGCTGCGCGGCGCGCTCCAGCACAATCATCGCCTCGGCAGCGCGATTCTGGATCAGCAGCGCGCGCCCCAGGATCCCAGCGGCAGCGATATCCTCGCTATCCGACTTCAAGACCTCAGACGCCAGCCGCTCGGCCTCGCGCGGCTGCTGCATGCGCAGCGCCATGACCGCGTTCGACAACATCTGATGGCTGGCGCCCGACCGGACGGCCATGGAAGGAGGCGCTGATCGCTGTGACATCGGTCCCACTATAATCAGGAAGCCGCATCCGGACCACCGGCAGATCGCGCGCGGCGACGCGACAGCGGCCATAGTTCAGTTTTGTCAACATCTTAGATCGATGTGATCGGGACGCAGCCGATCCTGGCGGCGGCGGAACATGGCCGCATAGGCTTGCTCGAGATGAGCCACATATAAAGAGGTGTCGAACAGTGGCCGCGTCAGTCGATGCTGCGCGAGCTTGGCGGTGACGGCGGTGAGCCGGCTCGGATCGGTCGCAAGCTCGATGGCAAGGCGTTCGAATTGCGCCTCGGTCTCCACGATCAATTCGGGAAGACCGATCGCGGAAAGAAGACTGGCGGCCACCCTGCCCGCGAAGGTTTCGCCGAGTTGCGTGAGCACAGGCAGGCCGGTCCATAGCGCGTCGCTTGCGGTGGTGTGCGCGTTGTAAGGCAGCGTGTCCAGAAAGAGATCGGCAAGACGATGCCGCGCAAGGTGTTCCGACGGCGACGGCACGCGATCGGCAAAGATCAATCGCGCGGGATCGACGCCGGCTGCGGCCGCCTCCTTGCGCAAATTGTCGACAGCTGCCTCGTTATCGCGCGAGAGCCACAACACGCTGCCTTCAACCGCGCCGAGGATTCGCATGCGCGACGCGAACACGCGCGGGTTGAGCTTGTAGGCGTTATTGAAGCAGCAGAACACGAAGCCGCGCTCGGGCAGGCCGAATTCATGGCGCGCGAAGCGTTGCTCGGCGATGGCGCGGCTTGCCGTGTCATGCGGCAAATAGCTGTGCGGAAGCCAGACCACCTTCTCCCGATAATTCGCGCGATGCGCCTTGGGGATCAGCACGGGATCGGCGATGATGTAGTCGATGTACTCGGCGCCCATCGTGCCGGGATAGCCGAGATAGTTCACCTGCAGCGGCGCAGGCCGGTACGCGAAGATTGCTGTGCGCGCATTCTGGGTAAAGCCGTTGAGGTCGACAAGGATGTCAATCTCCCCTTCCCTGATCCGTCGCGCGATGTCGTCGATGCCGAGCGCGGAGGCGTCGATGAACCTGTCGAACGCTTTCTCCAGGCGCCGCCGCATCGGCGAGGTATCGGCAGGCCCGATCGAGATGCCCGTGGTCTCGAAGCGCGCACGATCGTGACCCTCGATCACGCCGGCAATCAGGTAGCTCACGGGATGCTCGCGGAAGTCCGCGGAGACATAACCGATCCGGATTCTGTCGTGGCCATACGGCGCAGCCGGCGACAACGGCCGCTCCGATGCGGGATAGCGTTTTGCGGCCCAGGCGCGCGCGCAGGCAAGCTCGTCTGCGCCGGAGGCGCCGGTGCCGAGGAAAGCAAAGGGGCTGGTCGCCGCCCTGCCGGCGCGGACCGATCGCAGCAGGTGGTCGCATTCGGCTTCGAGATCGCTCCAGTCGCAGATCTGCATGCGTGAGCGGATGCGGTCGCCTTCGAGACCGGTCAGTTCCGGCTTGAGCGCAAACGCCTTGTCATAGGCCGCGAAGGCCTCGCCATGGCGCTTGAGAATGGAGAAGACGTTGCCGCGGCCGGCCCAGACTTCAGCCGAGCCGGGATTGAAGGACAAGGCCTTGTCATAGGCGGCAAGCGCCTCATCGGCACGCCTGAGATCGAACAGCACATTGCCGCGGCCGAGCCAGGCGGCGGCCAGATTTGGCTGAATGGCGATCGCCTTGTCATAGGTCGTGAGCGCTTCGTCAAAACGCTTCAGCTCGAAGAAGATATTGCCCAACCCAAGCCGGGCTTCCGCCAGCTGCGGCTGCACCGCCAGTGCCCTTTCATAGGCCGCGCTGGCCTCCTCGAGGCGGCGAAGGCCGAACAGGACGTTGCCGCGCCCGCTCCAGGCATAGGGCAGGTTCGGATTGAGTTTTAGCGCCGTATCGAAGGATGTCAGCGCCTCGGCGTGCTGCCTGGCGAGCCCGAGCAGAATGCCTTTGTTCAGATGCGCCTCGGCATGGTTCGGCTCAAGCGCAATGGCCCGCTCAGCGCTCTCGCGCGCGGCGTCATGCTGGCCGAGTTCCATCAACACGGAGCCGCGCTCGGTGATGGCGGCAATGTGCCGGGGCTCCAGCGCAAGCAGCCGGTCGAACGTCGCCAATGCGTCCGTGAATTTGCCCTGCTTCAGTAGCGCGCCGGCGGCGACATAGAGCAAATAGACATTGCCGGCATCGATCTCGAGCCCCTTGCGGCACTCGGTGCTTGCGGTCTCGAATTTCCCGATCTGGCACAGCACGGTGACGTAGTTCTGGATGAACTGGATGTTTTTCGGCTGCACCGCCAGCGAGCGCGCCATCAATTGAGCGGCCTCAGCCCGGTTGCCCGCCGCCGCCTCAATCAGCGCCAGCGAATGCAGAGCGTTCGCTTCGCGCGGATGTCGCTTGATGACCTTGCGATAAAGCGTCGCCGCTTCGGCAAATTTGCCGCTTCGATGCAGCGAGAACGCCAATTGCAGACTTTGCGCATCGTCACGATTGGACATGACGTTCGCCTAACAGATGCCCCGGCGAGCGACAAGGCATCCTCTGGGCGCTTCTGGGAACCGGAGAGGCTTAGTGGGTAGTCATCCAGGCGCGCGCTTCGCTGAGCGCGGCGGCGATTTCACTATCGCTCATCTGCTCGGCGACCTCGCGGCGCAGCGCAATCGCGTCCGAGCGGCCCTTCAGCGCGGCAAGATTGAACCATTTGTGGGCGGCGACGAGATTGACGACGCCGGAACGGCCGCTCGCCCAGTAAAGCCCGCGCTCGAACAGCACGTCCTGGATCGCGGTCTCCGCGAACGGCACGGCCCCGTCCAGATCCAATGTCCCATGAAACATGTTGGTCTCCCCTTTATTGTCGTTGGCCGCGGTCTCCCCAAGTGCGGCCCCTGTCCCAACTGTGAAACGCCTTGTTATTCCCCTGCGCGCGATCAGCAAAAGTGGGAACCGGTTTTGCGTCCGATCGCGCGCCATCTTTTGAAGGGCGCATAATCTGATCGCCAAACCGCCCCACACTTTGGCGGATTATGCGCCGCCGTTTGCCGGCTTGTTGGGGCGAATATGGACGACCAATTTTGAACGGCAGTTTAAGTATCGCGATGAACGGCCTGTAAACGCGCGCGGCCGGTGGCCTCTCGCGGAATCAAAGAAGTGCCTGTGCGGCAAGCATTTCTCTGCGATCGCAAAATTCGGTTTACCGTCGCGTTTGGGACAACGATAACCATTGCCGCAAGACGTCTGGCCGCCCCGCAGGCACAATTGATGCCGCAACGGCCGGCAGGTGGACGCGCGAGACCATCCCTGGCCGGAAACCGGATCGCGCCAACGATGTCGGGACATTAAAAAAGCCGGGGCGATCCCCGGCGGCTGGAACGAGGGCGTCGGCGAACACGTCAGGACCAGATCTCAGCCCTTAGGCCGCGAGGCCCTGGGTGAAACTGCGGAACGCGAACGCTCCGCACCGAACGAAGAAAGACCGTTTCTTCTGCCAGACCGACCTTCGAAGGTCGAAAACTCGGTCCAACCGTTGACCTGATGTCTCGCCGACACCCTCTTTCGTCGACCAGAGCAC
>Ga0081540_1002956_pt1 | contig 13640 bp, 12 predicted proteins | sample TabmetS2T1R1_FD_71024 | JGI IMG/M metagenome (GOLD analysis project Ga0081540, IMG submission 71024) | Tabebuia heterophylla rhizosphere microbial communities from the University of Puerto Rico - S2T1R1 | ecosystem: Host-associated > Plants > Roots > Rhizosphere ... | reverse complement strand
GGCGCAGGAGGCGCCAGCTTCGTCGTCGCCGGCGCCGCCGCGAGGATCGCCACCAATGGGGTCGACGAGCCCGGCTCGCTCGTCCTGTCCTACGGCCACGCGACCGCCGACGTGACACCGTCGCGGGTCGTGTTCGCAGCGCAGCGGATCCCGACGGCCGGCGAGCAGACCGTCACGGTGACCAACCACGGCACGATCCCGCTGGCGATCACCGGCGTGACGTTCACCGGCGCGAACGCCGCGGACTTCCGACCCGGGCCCGGCTGCAGCGCGCCGGTGCCGCCCGGCGCGAGCTGCCAGATGGTCGTGCGCTTCGCCCCGCGCGCCAGCGGCTACCGCAACGCGAAGTTGACGATCGTCAGCAACGCCGCGTCGGGAGGCACCGCGATCCTCTATGCCCTGGGCCTGCGCGCGCGCCAGCCCCAGGTCACCGCCCTGCGCATCTCGCCGTCGGCGTTCAGGGCGGGCCGCAGGGCGCTGGTCACCTATCGCAGCGACGTCGCCGGGACGATCAGGCTCAGGGTCCTGCGGGTGAAGACCAGCGTGCGCGGCGGCAAGCGCCGCACGAAGCTCATCCCGGTGGGCGCGTCGTTCACCCAGGCCGCCGGCGCCGGCGTCAACCGCCTCCACCTCACGGGCCGGGTCAAGGAAGGCGGGCAGACGAGGAAGCTGCCACCCGGGCGCTACCGGCTGCGCGCCTACGGGAACGGCCCGTCGCACGCGGTCAGCGCTGCCTTCCGTATCGTGCGCTGGCCATGACGCGCGGATGGCGCGACCCCGCCTACGTCCTGCTCACCCCCGAGAACCGGTACGCGAGCCGCCTGGCCGGCATGCCCGGCGTGACGGTCTTCAAGCTCGTCACCCCGCGGATGGCCCCGTCCCGGATCGGCCAGTACCTGCTCGACATCGCGCCCGGCGGCGGGACCGCGGCACCCGTCGATCCGGGCTTCGAGCACTTCCTCTTCGGCCTGGACGGCGACGCGGTGGTCACCGTCGACGGCCGCGCCCACCAGCTCGGCGCGGGCCGCTTCGCCTATTTGCCCGACAGCGCGAGCTTCGAGCTCACCGGCGCCGGGCGGCTGCTGTGGCTCAAGCGCCGCTACGAGCCCGCGGGCGACCGGCCGACGCCGGCCCTGCAAACCGGCCACCGCGACGACGTCGCGCTGACCCCCACGCCCGTCCCCGGCCTCGCCCGCCAGGAGCTGCTCGATCCCGCCGACGAGGCCTTGGACTTCAACATGAGCCTGCTGCGCTTCCAGCCGGGAGTCGCGCTGGATCGCGTCGAGATCCACGACGAGGAGCACGGGCTCTACATGACCGCGGGCTCGGGGCTCTACCTGCTCGGCAGCCGCCACCACGAGGTCCACGAGGGCGACTTCATCTACATGGCGCCCTACTGCCCGCAGTCCTTCGTGGCCACCGGCACCGAGCCCGCCGAGTACCTGCTCTACAAGGACGTCTACCGGGATGGGTTCTGACCTCGGCGCGAGCGCGCGGCGCATCGCCGCCGACGTCGAGGCACTGACCGGCGACCGCTACACCAGCCCGGGCCCGGGCATCACCCGCCACGCCTACACCGGCGAGTACGCGGCGACGCTCGACTACTTCCGCGCCGCGTTCGAGGACATCGGCTTCACGGTCTGGTCCGACCCGGTCGGCACGCTCGTGGCCAGCAACGTCGCGCCGGGCGAGCGCGCGTTCGGCTTCGGCTCGCACTGCGACTCCAACCGCAACGGCGGGCCGTGGGACGGGACCCTCGGCGTCGTCAGCGCCCTCGAAGCCTGCCGGATCGCCGGCGATCGGCTGCCACTGCGGGTGATCTCGTTCCTGGAGGAGGAGGCGTCGGGGTTCGGGCAGATGCTCCTCGGCAGCCGGATCGTCCTGGGCACGGTGAGCGACGAGGAGCTCGCCTCCTATCGCGACGAGCGCGGCGTGCCGTTCCTCGAGGCGGCCGCGCAGGCCGGCTACCGCCCAGAGGAGCGTGCCCGCGCCGGCGAGATCCTCGACGGGCTCGCCGGCTGGATCGAGCTGCACATCGAGCAGGGGCGCGTGCTGCAGGACACCGGCGCGCGCCTGGGCGTCGTCGAGGCGATCGCCGGCTACGTCCACGCCGACCTCGTGATCGACGGGCGCGCCGACCACGCCGGCGCGACGCCGATGGGGTTTCGCTCCGACGCGGGCATCACCGCCGCCGAGGCGGTCGTCGAGCTCGAGCGGATCGTCCGCGCGCACTCGCAGGACACCGTGGGCACCGTGGGCGCGCTGACCTTCGGCCCGGGGATCATCAACGTCATCCCCGGCCGCGCCGAGGCGACGCTCGACATCCGCTCGGTCTCCGGAGACCACGAGAAGGTCTACGCCGCGCTGAGCGACTTCGTCCTCGCCCGCGCCGAGGCGCGCGGCCAGCGCTCCTGGCTGCGCGAGCGCAATCGCGTCCCCGCGACGCGGATGGACACGCACGTCGTCGAGGCACTCGAGCGCGGTGCGCAGCTCAGCGGCGCGCCGTGGCGGCGGATGGCGTCAGGCGCCGCGCACGACACCCAGATGGTCGCCCGCCGCGTGCCCTCGGCGATGCTCTTCGTCCCCTGCCGCGACGGCATCAGCCACGCGCCCGACGAGTCGGCCGACCCCGCCGACGCCGCCCTCGGCGTCCAGGTCATGCTCCACGCCGCGCGCGAGCTCCTGCGCGACTGAGCCCCGGCTACTTCGCGTCCAGCCAGGTCTGGCCGACGCCGACGTCGACCGCGAGCGGCGGCGTCCGATCCCCCCACGGCGCGAGCATCTCGCGCTCGATGATCTCGCGCACCGCGTCGGCCTCGTCGGGCGGGCCCTCGAAGAGCAGCTCGTCGTGGATGGTGAGGATCATCCGCGTCTTCAGCCCGCTGTCGGCCAGCGCGCGGTGCGCCCCGATCATCGCGAGCTTCATGACGTCGGCCGCCGTCCCCTGGATGACGGTGTTGACCGCCAGGCGCTCGCCCAGCGAGCGGACCTGCCAGTTGCGCGCCCGCAGCTCGGGGATCTGGCGGCGGCGGCCGAACAGCGTCGTCACGTGCCCGTTCTCGCGCGCGGACTCGATCGTCGTGCGGATGAACTCGGCGACCTTGGCGAAGCGCTCCAGGTAGGCGTCGATGAACGCCTTGGCCTCCTCGCGCGGGATGTTCAGGCGGTCGGCGAGCCCGTAGTCGCTCAGGCCGTAGACGATCCCGTAGTTGATCATCTTCGACTTCGAGCGGTCCATCGGCGTCAGCTCGCCGGGATCCTTGCCGAAGACGACCGAGCCGGTCGCGGTGTGCACGTCCTCGCCGCGCACGAAGATCTCCTTGAGGACCTCCTCGCCGGCGATGAAGGCCAGCACGCGCAGCTCGACCTGCGAGTAGTCGGCGGAGATGAGCACGTTGCCCGGGGCGGCCTCGAAGCAGCCGCGGATCTCGCGGCCGAGCTCGGTGCGCACCGGCACGTTCTGCATGTTCGGGTTCGTCGAGGCCAGGCGGCCCGTCGTCGCCGCCGCCTGCACGAACGTCGTGTGGATGCGCGACTCGACGTCGGCCATCTGCGGCAGCACGTCGAGGTAGGTCTTGAGGATCTGGTTGAGCTCGCGCCAGCGCTCGATCTTGGGGACGATCGGGTGCTCGTCGCGGATCGCCTGCAGCACCCGGGCGTCGGTGGAGAAGCCGGTCTTGCCGCGGCGCTTCTTGGACAGGCCGAGCTTGTCGAAGAGCACCGCGCCGAGCTGCTGGGGCGAGCCGAGGACGAACTCCTCGCCGGCGAGGTCCCAGATCTCGCGCTCCAGGCCGTGGATCTCGTCGCGCACGCGCGCGTCGACCTCGGCGAGGCGGTCGCGGTTGAGCCGCACGCCGGCGACCTCCATGTCGCGCAGGACCCGCACCAGCGGCAGCTCGACCTCCTGCATGAGGCGATCCAGGCCGCGGTCGACGAGCTGCTCGCGCTGCCACTCGGCCAGCGCCTGGATGATCACCGCGTCAGCGCCGGCGCCGTCGTCGAGGTCCGAACCCAGCCCGCGCTCCTCGCAGATCTCGCGGAAGGGAAAGCCCCGCCGCGCGGGCTCGAGCAGGTAGGCGGCCAGCACGGTGTCGTGGACGAGGCCGGGCGGGACGACCCCCAGCTCCTTGGCGTCGTGGGCGATCACGGGGCGGTCGCCGAGCGCGGCGACGAGCTGCTCGGGGCCGTCGCAGGCGCCGACGAGCACGTTCTCGCCGGCGGCGACCGCGAAGCGCCAGTGGGTGTCGGTGGGCACGAGCTGGCCCTCCTCCACGTCGGGCGCGCGCAGCGCGATCGTGACCTCCTTGCCGCGCTCGAAGTTCGCCACGTCGGCGAGCGAGCCCTGGCGCACGCGCGCGCTGAGCGTGACCTCGGCGGTCGGGGCCGGTGCCGCGGCATCGCCCTCGCCGAAGGCCTCCTCGAGGCGCTGCAGCGGCGAGCGCAGCTCGAACTCGCGGAAGACCTGGCGCAACTTGGCCCGGTCGGGCTCGCTGGCCGCCTCCGCCACCGGGTCGATCTCGATCGGCACGTCGGTCTTGATCGTGGCCAGCAGCTTGGAGGTGCGCGCGTCGTCGGCGTGCTCGGCGAGGTTCTCCTTGCGCTTGGCGCCCGAGATGTCGTCGATGTGCGCCAGCACCTCCTCCAGCGAGCCGAAGCGCTGCAGCAGCTCGGAGGCGGTCTTGTCGCCGATGCCGGGGACGCCGGGGATGTTGTCCGACGTGTCGCCCTTGAGGCCGTAGAAGTCCGGGATCAGCTCCGGGCCGATCCCGTAGCGATCGATGACCGCCTGGTGGTCGTAGACCTTCGTGTCGGTGATCCCGCGGCCGGTGGCCATGACCTTCACGTGCGACTCGGGATCGATGATCTGGAAGGCGTCGCGGTCGCCGGTGACCACCATGACGGGCACGTCGGCCTCGCGGGCGCGCGCGGCGATCGTCGCGATGACGTCGTCTGCCTCGAAGCCGTCGACCTGCACGTTGCGGTAGCCGAAGGCCTCCACGAGCGGCTCCAGGTGGGGCCACTGCTCCTTGAGCAGGTCCGGTCGCGACCGGCGTGTGGCCTTGTAGTCCTCGGAGACCTCCTTGCGCCCCGAGGAGCCGGCGTCCCACACGACGATCGTCGGCTTGGGCCCGTACTCGGTCAACAGCTTCACGAGCATCGAGGCGAAGCCGAAGATCGTGTTCGTCGGGAAGCCGGTGGAGGTCGCGATCGACTCCGGCAGCGCGAAGAACGCGCGGTAGGCCAGCGAGTTGCCGTCGATCAGGAAGAGCTCGTCGTGCCCGTTGGCTGCCACGTCCCTCACGCTACAAGGCTGCGCGGGCGGTGGCATGCTCACGCCATGAGCACCACGCCTTCCGCCCAGTACTCGCTGACGATCCGGATCGAGATCGCCCATCGCCCCGGCATGCTCGGCCGGGTCGCCACCGCGATCGGCACGGCGGGCGGCACGATCGGCGCCGTCGACCTCGTCGAGGTCTTCGAGGACAAGCTCCTGCGCGACATCACCGTCGACGCGGCCGACCCAGGCCAATGGGACGCGATCACGCGCGCGCTCGACGAGCTCGACGGGGTGCGCGTCGTCGATACCACCGACCGGACGTTCCTGCTGCACGTCGGCGGGAAGATCGAGATGCGCAACAAGCATCCGCTGCGCACGCGCGACGACCTCTCGATGGCCTACACGCCGGGCGTGGCGCGCGTGTGCCTGGCCATCGCCGACGATCCCGACAAGGCCTTCCAGTACACGATCAAGCGCAACACGGTCGCCGTGGTCAGCGACGGGACCGCCGTGCTCGGGCTCGGCGACATCGGGCCCGAGGCGGCCATGCCGGTCATGGAAGGCAAGGCGATGCTCTTCAAGGAGTTCGCCGGCGTCGACGCCTTCCCGATCTGCCTGGACACCAAGGACCCCGACGAGATCGTCCAGGCGGTGCGTCAGATCGCGCCCGCGTTCGGAGGGATCAACCTCGAGGACATCTCCGCGCCGCGCTGCTTCGAGATCGAGGACCGGCTCAAGGAGGACCTCGCCATCCCGGTCTTCCACGACGACCAGCACGGCACCGCGGTGGTCACGCTCGCCGCGCTCATCAACGCCTGCAAGCTCACCGGCCGCGACCTGCGCGACCTGCGCGTCCTCGTCGTCGGGCTCGGCGCCGCCGGGATCGCCGTCACGAAGATCCTCTTGGCCGCGGGCGTCACGCAGATCATCGGCGCCGACCTGAAGGGCCTGGTCTCGACCACGCGCGACGACTACGCAGACGCAAGCATGAACCCGATCAAGCGGTGGTATGCCGAGCACACGAACCCCGCCCGGATGACGGGCGCGGTCACCGACGCGCTCGACGGGGCCGACCTGTTCATCGGGCTCTCGGGCGCGCGGATCTTCCCGGCATCCGAACTGCAGAAGATGAACGACGACGCGATGGTCTTCGCCATGGCCAATCCCACGCCCGAGGTCTCGCCCGAGGAGGCCTCGCAGTACGTGCGCATCGTCGCCACCGGGCGCTCGGACTACCCGAACCAGATCAACAACGTGCTCTGCTTCCCCGGCATCTTCCGCGGCGCGCTCGACGTGCGCGCCCACGCGATCACCGAGGAGATGAAGATGGCCGCCGCCCGCGCGATCGCCGAGATCATCCCCGAGTCCGAGCTGCGCGAGGACTACATCATCCCGTCGGTCTTCAACCGCGACGTCGCCCCCGCGGTCGCCGACGCCGTCGCCGAGTGCGCCAAGGAGCAGGGCGCGGCCCTGGCCGCCGGCGACACCATCGGCTTCGCGGTGATCGACGCCGAGCGGATGCGGGCGGGCTGACCGGATGCGGGTCGCGATCACCGGGGGCACGGGCCTCATCGGCTCGCGCATCGTGCGCGCGCTGCAGGCCCGCGGCGACGAGGTCACCGTTCTCTCGCGCGACCCGCTGCGCGCGCGCGAGGCGCTCGGCGACGTCGACGCCCACGCCTGGGGATCGCTCGACGGGCCGCCGCCGTCGGCAGCGCTGAGCGGCCGCGACGCCGTCATCCACCTCGCCGGCGAGCCGATCGCGCAGCGCTGGGACGACGCGGCGCGGCAGCGCATCCGCGACACGCGGGTCATCGGGACGCGCAACCTCGTCGAGGGCATCCGTGCCGCCGACCCGCGACCGCGCGTGCTGTTGAGCGCGTCGGGCGTCGACTACTACGGCCGCCGCGGCGACGAGCCGCTGACCGAGGAGGCGCCGGCCGGCGACGACTTCCTCGCCCAGGTGTGCGCGGCCTGGGAGCGCGAGGCGCAGGCCGCAACCGAGCTCGGCCTGCGGGTGGTCAACCCGCGGACCGCGGTCGTCCTCGACGCCGGCGGCGGCGCGCTGGGCAAGATGATCCCGTTCTTCCGCCTGGGCATCGGCGGCCCGGTCGCCGGGGGCGAGCAGTACCTGCCCTGGATCCACGCCGACGACATCGTCGGCGTCTACCTGCGCGCCGTGGACGACGAGAGCTGGTCGGGCCCGGTCAACGCCGCCGCACCCGAGGCGCCCACCAACCGCGAGTTCTCGCACGCCCTCGGCCGCGCGCTGCACCGCCCGGCGTTCGCTCCCATCCCGGCGTTCGCGGTCCGCGTGCTCTACGGCGACATGGCCGAGATCGTCACCAACAGCCACCGCATCGTCCCGGCGAAGCTGCAGGCCGACGGCTACGCCTACCGCCACCCCGAGCTCGACGAGGCGCTGAAGGACGCGCTGGGCTGAGGCTCACAAGCCGCGGATCAGCTGCGCGGCCTCGAGGGGGACGTCGAGCTGCGGGCAGTGGCCGACGCCGTCGAGCTCGACCCAGTCGGCGTGGGGCAGCCAGTCGGATCGGTAGCGGGCCGCGGCCGACGGCCAGGGCAGCAGGCGGTCCCGCATCCCCCACACGATCCGCACCGGGCAGGCGATGGCGGCCGCGTCGAGCTCCCAGCCGATCCGGGTGGCGTAGTCGTCCAGGCGCGCCGCTGCCTGGCAGGTCGCCACGCCGAGCAGCTGGTGGGCGAGGAGCTCGACGGGGATGTGGTCGTGTCGCACGGTGATGTGCTGCGTCGCGCGCCGGCGGCCTTCCGGCGTGGCGAGGATCGCCGCGGCGTGCGGGAGGGCCGCCTTCGCCGCCGTGTGCATCGAGGCCTGCAGCGCCAGCAGCTCGCCCCAGGAGTCGTCGCCGGCCGCCGGCGTGCCCGGGCAGCGTCGGCGCCAGCACGTCGTAGCGGCGCTCGAGCGCGGGGCGCACGAGCTCCCACGTGCGCGACGTGTCCATGAAGCCGTGCAGGCAGACGAGTGCCGGCCGCGTCAGCGGTCCGGCCACAGGAAGCCCTGCAGGGAGGCGAGGAGCTCGTCGGGGGCCTCCTCCGGGATGAAGTGGCCCGACGGCAGCGGCCCGCCCTCCACGTCCGGCGCCCACTCGCGCCAGACGAGCAGCGGCCCGGAGTCGGACATGGCGCCCTCGGACGCGCCCCAGTGGACGAGCACGGGGCATGCGATCCTGCGCCCGCTCGCGCGATCCTCGGCGTCCATCGGGCGGTCGATGTGGAAGGCCGCCCGGTAGTCCGCGCAGATGCCCGGGATCGTCTCGGGCGTGAAGGCGCGGTGGTAGCGCGCCCGCGCCGCCTCCGTCAGCGCGCCCGGACTGCCGGCGAACGAGTCGAGGGTGTGGTCCAGGAAGTACGCCGCGTTCGCGCCGACCATGCGCTCGGCGAACGGCGGCGGCTGGGCCAGGAAGGTGAACGGCCAGTAGCCGATCGCCGCCTCGCCCGCCATCCGGTCGAACTGCTCGACCGTGGGGACGATGTTGAGCACGCACAGCCGCTCGACCGCGGCGGGATGCTCGAGCGCCATCCGATAGGCGACGCGGCCGCCGCGATCGTGGCCGACCACCGCGAAGCGGTCGAAGCCCAGGCGAGCCATGACCTCGACGAGCTCGCCCGCGCGCTCGCGGTTGGAGTACCCCTCCCCCAGCGGCCCGCCGGGCCGCGCCCGCGTCTCGCCGTAGCCCTTGAGGTCGCACACCACGACAGTGCCACGCCGCGCGAGCGCCGGCGCCACGCGGTGCCAGCAGTAGTGGGTCTGCGGGAAGCCGTGCAGCAGCAGCACCGCCGGACCTGCCCCTGCCCTCCCGGGCAGGTAGCGCGACGAGCCGGCCTCGACCGCCGCGTACTCGAAGCCCTCGATGCCGAAGTCGCCCGGGTCGGCCACCACCCGAGCGTACCCGGGCGCGAACGCCGGCTACTTGCGCTCGTCGCCGGCTGCTTGCGCTCGTCGCCGGCTGCTTGCGGTCGTCGCCGGCTACTTGCGCTCGTCGGCGAGATCGGCGGCGTCGACCGCCGCCGCCTTGCGGGCCTGCCTCTGGCGCCAGGGCGACTCGGCGCGAGCCGGGATGAAGATCCAGATGATGAGCCCGATGACGCTCAGGAACAGGCCTGTGCCAAGTCCCCATTTCTCGCCGTAGCCCTTGCGCTTGGAGAGCTCGGAGGCGCCGATCGACGACGCCAGCCAGATGAGCAGCAGGTAGAAGGCCTTCGCGCCGACCTGTGCCGCGATGATCGTCATCTCACGCTCCCAGGTAGGCGGCCTGCACCCGCTCGTCGTTGCGCAGGTTCTCGGAGGTGTCCGTCAGCGCCACGGTGCCGGTCTCGAGCACGTAGCCGCGCGCGGAGACGTCGAGCGCGTAGTTGGCGTTCTGCTCCACCAGCAGGATCGTCACCCCCTGCGAGTTGAGCTCGCGCACGACCTCGTAGATGCGATCGACGATCACCGGCGCCAGGCCGAGCGACGGCTCGTCGAGCAGCAGCAGCTTGGGCTGGGCCATCAGCGCCCGCCCGATCGCCAGCATCTGCTGCTCGCCGCCGGACATCGTCCCGCCCTTCTGGCGCTCGCGCTCCTTCAACCGCGGGAAGAGGTCGAAGACGCGAGCGATGTCCTCGCGGATCGCCGACTGGTCGCGGCGGGTGAACGCGCCCATCTCGAGGTTCTCGCGCACGGTCATGCGCGGGAAGATCCGCCGGCCCTCGGGCGACTGGGCGATGCCGATCTCGGCCACCTCGTGCCCTGCGAGCCCCTGGATCTCGGCGCCCTGGAAGGCGATGCGGCCGGTTCGCGGCGGGATGATCCCCGAGATCGAGCGCAGGGTCGTCGACTTGCCGGCGCCGTTGGCGCCGATGAGCGTGACGATCTCGCCCTCGTTGACGCTGAGCGAGATGCCCTTCAGGGCCTCGATCGACCCGTAGTACGTGTGGATGTCCTCGACCTCGAGGAGGACATTCGCGCCGTTGGTCGTCGCGCTCACGCCTGGCTCCCGAGGTAGGCCTCGACCACGCGCGGGTTGGTCCGCACCTCCTGCGGCGAGCCCTCGGCGATCTTCTCGCCGTGGTCGAGCACGGTGATCCGGTCCGAGACGTTCATGACGACCCTCATGTCGTGCTCGATGAGCAGCACCGAGATCCCGCGCTCGCTGCGCAGGCTCTCCATCAGCTTGCGCAGCTCCTCAGACTCCTGCGGGTTCATCCCGGCGGTCGGCTCGTCGAGCAGCAGCAGCTGCGGGTCGGAGGCCAGCGCGCGAGCGATCTCCAGCCGGCGCTGGTCGCCGTAGGAGAGGTTCATCGCCAGCTCGTTGTGCCGGCGCAGGCCGACGAAGCGCAGCAGCTCGCGCGCGGCCTCGTAGGACTGCTTCTCCTCGCGGCGATTGAACGGCGTGTGGAAGACCATGCCCGTGAGCCGCGAGCGCAGCTGGGAGTGCATCCCGACCTGGACGTTCTCGATCGACGTCATGGTCCGGAACAGCTTGATGTTCTGGAACGTGCGCGCGACGCCGGCGCGCGTGACGATGTCCGGGCGCTTGGCGGTGATGTCGCGGCCGTTGAAGACGACCCGGCCGGTCGACGGCCGGTAGAGCCCCGTCATGCAGTTGAAGAACGTCGTCTTGCCCGCGCCGTTGGGCCCGATCAGCGAGACGATGCCGCGCTCGGGCACGGTGAACGAGACGTCGTTGACTGCCACGAGGCCGCCGAAGATCTTCGAGATGTTCGAGGCCTCGAGGATCGCGGCGCCGTTCGACTCGGGGAGCGCTTGCGCGGCCTGCTCGGTCATTGCTCGTGGCGGACGTCGTAGAGCTGGGACATCTCCTCACGAGCGATGACGTCGCCCTCGATCTCCGCCTCGTGCAGCTCCAGCTTGCGTCTGCGCGATGGCAGGATGCCCTCGGGCCGCAGGACCATCGTGACGAGCAGGAAGAACCCGAAGATCCCGAAGTTGATCGACGTGACGTCGAAGTCCAGGCCGAACTTCTCCGGGACGCCGTTGAGCTGCTTGAGCCCGTAGCGGTTCATCATCGACAGCGCGATCGCGCCGAGGATGACGCCCCAGATGTTCCCCATCCCGCCGATGATGACCATCGACAGGATGAAGACCGAGAAGCCGAACTCGAACTGGTCGACGTTGACCGTGTTGGTGTAGGTGGCCAGGAAGGCGCCCGCGAAGCCGCCCAGCGCGGCGCCCAGTGCGTAGGCCCACAGCTTCGTGCGCACCAGGTTGACGCCCATCGCCGCCGCGGCGACCTCGTCCTCGCGCACCGCGATCCACGCGCGGCCCATGCGCGAGTCGCGCAGGCGGCGGTTGAAGAAGATGACGAGGAGCACCATCGCCAGCCCGACGTAGTAGACGGGTTTGAGCTCCAACGGGTACTTGAAAGCCGTGTCCGACCAGGGGAAGTTGATCTTGTCGATCGGCGTGATCCCCTGGCGCCCGTTGGAGAAGTCGGTGTGCCCGATGCCGAAGATGCCGCTCGTCGAGTTCTCGAAGATGCGCGGCACGATCTCGCCGAAGGCCAGGGTCACGATCGCCAGGTAGTCGCCCCGCAGGCGCAGCGTCGGGGCGCCGAGGATGACGCCCCAGATCGCGGTGAACGCGGCGGCGATGAAGATGACGAAGAAGAAGTTGATGTGGATGCCCGGCAGGTCCGAGCCGAACGCCGACTTGGCCGGCGTGAGGATGTGGATCCCCTTGCCGCCGTTGACGTCGGGGAACTGCTGTGACCCCAGCCATCCGATCACGAACGCGCCGATCGCGTAGAAGGCGACGTAGCCGAGATCGAGCAGGCCGGCAAAGCCGACGACGATGTTCAGGCCCAGGGCCATGATGATGTAGCCCAGGGTCGAGATCGACGCGTCGAGCAGGTCGTCGGGCGACGCGATGAGCACGTCGAGGATGTAGGGGTACAGGATCGCGAGCGCGAGGAAGACGACTGCCCACGCCCAGTCGGGCAGCAGGCGGCGCAGGCTCGTCGCGTTGCTCCTGACGGTGGCGACCGCGGTGCTCATCCCTCGCGCGTCTCCTCGCCGAAGAGACCCTGCGGCTTGAACACCATGATCAGGATGAGGATCGAGAACACCACCGCGGGCGTCCACACCTGCCCGTAGTGGGTGTCGGAGATCGACTGGATGACCCCGATGATCAGCCCGCCGACGACCGCGCCCTTGAGGTTGCCGATCCCGCCCATGACCGCCGCGGTGAACGCGATGAGGCCGGCCGTGAAGCCCTGGTTGAACTGGATCGTGCCGTTGTAGAGCGCGTAGATCATCCCCGCCGCGCCCGCCAGCAGGCCGCCGAGCAGGAAGGTCAGCGAGATCGTCCGGTCGACGTTGATGCCCATGAGCCGTGCGGCGTCGGGGTCCTGCGCGGTGGCGCGCATCGCCTTGCCGTAGCGCGTGGAGCCGACGAACCACAGAAGCCCGACGAGCAGCGGCACGGTCACGACGAACGCGAAGACGTCGGAGTGCTCGATGGCGACGCCGAAGACCTTGAAGTAGTCCTTCTGGGACCCGATGAGGTCGGGAGAGGAGTCGGGCTGCGGGCGCCACAGCAGGCCGACGTTCTGCAGGATGAAGCTCATGCCGATCGCCGTGATGAGCGGCGCCAGCTTGGGCGCGTTGCGCAACGGCTTGTACGCCACGCGCTCGATCATCACGTTGAGCACCGAGCTCGCGAGCATCGCGAGGATGAGCCCGATCAGCATCGACCCGAGGATCGCGATGAACGCGTTGTCCGGCGTGACGCCGAGGGTCTGCCAGAGCGACACCGAGACGAACGAGCCGATCATGAAGACCTCGCCGTGGGCGAAGTTGATCAGCTCGATGATGCCGTAGACGAGCGTGTAGCCCAGCGCGATCAGCGCCCAGATCGTCCCGTTCGACAGGCCGGTCTTGACGTCGTCGAGCGTCTGCTTCGGGTCCTGGACGAAGTAGATGATCAGCGCTGCCGCCAGCAGCACCCACAGGATGTTGTCGAGGATCACCGTGCCGAACGGCTTGCGCGTCCGCGCGGCGGGTGACTCGGGTATCGATGCAGCTTCCATGGAATGCCAGGTGGGAGGCAGGCCGTGGCCGGCCGGGAGCGCTCTCCCTCAAGAGCGCGCCCCCAGCCTAACCAGGCTTCAGGTCACTCCGCTAGCCCTGAGTCTGGGCCTTGATGACCTTGTCGAACACGAGCTTGCCGCCCTCGACGCGATCCGCGCCGTAGTCGGAGAGCGTCGTGTCGCCGTTCTCGTCGATCGAGTACTTGCCAAGAACGGAGTCGCGGTCCTTGATCTTGAAGAACGCGTCGATCACCGCCTGGCGGTCGTTGCCCTTGTCACCGGCGTTCTGGATC
>Ga0081540_1002955_pt1 | contig 13643 bp, 11 predicted proteins | sample TabmetS2T1R1_FD_71024 | JGI IMG/M metagenome (GOLD analysis project Ga0081540, IMG submission 71024) | Tabebuia heterophylla rhizosphere microbial communities from the University of Puerto Rico - S2T1R1 | ecosystem: Host-associated > Plants > Roots > Rhizosphere ... | reverse complement strand
GGGGGTACCCTCGTAGACGGTTGCGCGGCGGCGGCGGCCGGGCACCTGTCCGGCGGGGAGCCCGGCGCGACCGGGGCGATCGGTGGCGCCGCCGATCCGGTCGCCGCCATCGCCGCCGTGCGGGCGCTGCGCCGCCGCGAGCTGTTCCGGATCGCCTGTGCCGACCTGCTGGGTCGCCTGGACGTGGTGGCGGTCGGCGCGGCGCTGGCCGACGTCGCGGACGCCACGCTGGCCGCCGCGCTGAGCGTCACCGACCGGGTCGGCCTGCCGTTCGCCATCATCGGCATGGGCCGGCTCGGCGGCTACGAGATGAGCTACCCGTCCGACGCGGACGTGCTGTTCGTCTACGAGCCGCCGGCCGGTGGCAGGGAGGACGAGGCGAGCGGGGTTGCGCACGGCATCGCCGAGGAACTGCGCCGGCTGCTCGCCGCGCCCGCGCCCGACCCGCCGCTCGGCGTGGACGCCGACCTGCGCCCGGAGGGGCGGCAGGGACCGCTGGTGCGCAGCCTCGCCGCCTACACGCAGTACTACGCCCGGTGGTCGCGGGTGTGGGAGGCGCAGGCGTTGCTGCGCGCGAGGTTCGTCGGCGGCCACGCCCCGCTCGGCGCCCGCTTCCTCGAACTGGCCGACCGGATCCGGTACCCGGCCGAGGGGCTGTCCCGCGAGCAGGTGACCGAGATCCGCCGCATCAAGGCCCGGGTGGACAGCGAGCGGCTGCCCCGGGGCTCCGATCCGGCCACCCACGCGAAGCTGGGCCGGGGCGGCCTGGCCGACGTGGAGTGGACGGTGCAGTTACTGCAGTTGAGGTTCGGGCACGAGGTACCGGGGCTGCGCACCACGCGCACCGTCGAGGCGCTGGAGGCGGCCCGGGCGGCGGAGCTGATCGACGGCGTGGACGCCATGGCGTTGGCCACCGCGTGGCGGTCGGCCTCCCGGGTGCGCAACGCGCTGATGCTGGTGCGCGGGCGGCCCTCGGACCAGTTGCCCCGGCACGGTCCCGAACTGGCCGCGGTGGTGGCGGTGCTGGCCGGCGGCGACCCCGGCGAGTTCGTCGACGACTACCTGCGCACCGCCCGACGCGCCCGTCAGGTGTTCGAGCGCCTGTTCAATTCCTGAGGCGACAAGGGGTTTTCGCGGTGACCACAGGCGACGAGTACGACGAGATCTACCGGGACAGCGCCGGCTCGGGCGGGCCGCCCTGGGACATCGGCGGTCCGCAGCCGGCACTCGCGAGGGTGCTCGACGACGGGGTGGTGATGGGTCCGAAGGTGCTCGACGTCGGCTGCGGCGCCGGTGACCTCGCCATCGCGCTGGCCCGCCGCGGCTACGAGGTGACCGGCGTGGATATTTCCCCGGTGGCGATCGGCATGGCCCGCGACAAGGCCGCCCGCGAGGGGCTGACCGCGCACTTCGAGGTCCAGGACGCCGCGCACCTGTCGTTGCCGTCGGCGCCCTTCGACTCGGTGTTCGACTCCGGCCTGCTGCACTCCCTGCGGCGCAACGGCCGCGGCGTGGACGAGTACCTCGCGCTGCTGCCGGGCCTCGCCGCGCCGGGCGCGACGGTCTTCGTCCTGGCGATTTCGCTGGCGGCGGCCCAGGGCTGGGGAGTGACCGAGGAGTTTCTGCGGGCGTGCTTCCCCGCGCCGGACTGGGTCGGCACCCAGGTCGAGGACATCGACGTGGCCGCCGAGACGGGTGGCCGGAAACTGGCCCTGACCGGCTTCCTGCTCCGCACGATCCGGTCCGGCGCATTCGGGGACACCGGGGACACCGGGGATACCCGGGTGGTTGGCCGGACATAACACGGCGCGGTCGCGGAATGTCCGGCGGCCGGGGTTGGTTGGACCCTGCTCACCCCCGACGGAAAGGACACGACGTGAAGTTTGCGCGCCGATTCCTGCCCGCGATCGCGGGCACCCCGAGCCGTTTCCTGCCGGCGATCGCCAGCAGCCCCCGCCGCGCCGCGGTCTCGGCGACGCTCATCGCCGGGCTCGCCGCCGGTCCGCTGGCCGGCACCGCCGCGCCCTCGTTGTCGCCCGCCGCCGCGCCGTCGCAGGCGCAGACGATGCCGGACGGCGTGCCGGGCGGCCAGTCCTACGCGGCGCTGGACGGCGCGCAGCGGGACAACGCGAAGGCCATCGTGAAGGCCACCCAGGAGCTGAAGCTGCCGCCGCGGGCCGCGGTCATCGCGGTGGCGACGTCCCTGCAGGAGACGAAGCTCAACAACTACGGTGACCTCGGCACCGCCAACGACCACGACTCGCTGGGCCTGTTCCAGCAGCGGCCGTCGGCCGGCTGGGGCACGCCGGACCAGTTGACCGACCCGGACTACGCCACGAAGGCGTTCCTCAAGGGACTGACCAATGTGGACGGTTGGCAGAGCATGCCGCTGACCGATGCCGCGCAGGCCGTGCAGGTCAGCGCCTTCGGCGACCGGTACGCCCAGTGGGAGAAGCAGGCCGCGGACATCGTCCAGGCCGACTACCGCGGCTGACCTCCCGACGCCGCGCGCTGCGGCCCGGTCAGGGCCGCAGCGTCAGCGTGTCCACAGTGGACTCCTTGATGGTCGCCTCGTTCCAGCGCATCGGCAGGGTCTGCCCGGTGCGCCACAGGTCGAACTGGTCGGCGTAGTGCGCGCTGAACGCGTGCCCCGACTCGCCGGTCAGCTGGATCCAGCGCGAGGCGTCCAGATTGGATAGATCGACGATCATCCGCATCGACGGTACCGCGTCGACCGAGTAGTCGGATGACGACGGGTCCCAGCCGGTGGCATTGACGATGTTGCCGCCGCCCGAGACGCCCGTCGCCGGATGGTTGAACAGCCACTCGATCGGGCCGATGCCGGACGTGCCGAAGGACTGGTTCTGGACCTCCAGCGTGTGCATCCGGCCCCACCGCCAGTCCTGCGGGTCCGCGCCCTGGGCGGCGACCAGTTCGCTGTCGGCGAGCGTCAACGCGCGGTGCACGATGTCGTCGCGGGTCTCCACCTGCGGCGTGGACCTGTCGTCCCACCACGGCGAGTCCGGTTGGTTCATCAGGCCGGTCACCACCACCCACCACCGGTCGCCACCGTCCGGCTTCCGCCCGTCGGGCAGCTCGTCGAAGGTGAGCCGGATCAGCTGGCGGTACACGGCGTTGAAGTAGGCGGCAGCCGCCGAACTGCGGCCGGCGGCCGAACCCTCTGCCCCGTCGGCGGGCTGCTGCAGGTCCCATCCGCGCAGCAGCTCCTGCGCAGACGCGGTCGCGCCGCCCTCGGAGTGCGCGAGCAGCGCGGGTACGAGCGCAGCCGCCAGTCCGTTGTGGTTGTCGAACTGCATCCGCTGCACGTCCGCCACGGAGACCTTCCCGCCCGCCGTCGCCGCGTCGATAAGGTCCGCGATCCGCTGACTCCGGTACCCGTAGGACCAGTCGCGGGTCAGGAAGTCCGGGTACACCGACGGGTCGACGACGGCCTGGTTTGCCGTGACGACGTAGCCGCGCGGAGGGTTGAACACCGACGGCAGTGCCGCGAACGGCAGGTACCCGGTCCAGTCGTAGGAGGAGTCCCAGCCGGGCGCCGGCCAGCGCCCGTCTCCCTCGCCCCGCACCGGAACCCGCCCCGGCGACTGGTACCCGATGTTGCCGTCCACGTCCGCGTACACCATGTTCTGCGACGGCACCTCGAAGCTGGCGGCCGCGGCCCGGAAGTCGGTCCAGTTTCCCGCCTTGTCCAACAGGAACAGCGCGTCCATGGTCCGGCCGGGGTCGAGCGCCGTCCAGCGCAGCGCGATGGCATAGCCGTCGGTCCCGGCGGCGCCCGCCGTGCCGGCCGGGGCTCCGGACGGGTCGACCGGCGGCTTGGCGCCGATGTCGCGTAGTTCCTGCGAGACGTCCGACAGCAGCGGCCCGTGCTCGGTGCTGCGGACCTTCAGCGTCACCGGCTTACCGCCGGCCACGTTGACGGTCTCCGTGCGCACCTGCATGTCCCGCCACTGACCGTCCACTTCGTACTGATCGCCGCGCACCTTCTCCAGGTACAGGTCGGTCACGTCCGGGTCGAGGTTGGTGAACCCCCAGGCGACCCGGGCGTTGTGCCCGATGACCACGCCCGGTACCCCGGAGAACGTGAAGCCCTCGACGTTGTACTCGCAGGAGCAGTGCAGGCCCATCTGGAACCAGATGCCGGGCATCGACGGCGACAGGTGCGGATCGTTGGCCAGGATCGGCTTGCCGGTGCTCGTCAGGCTGCCCGAGATGACCCAGGAGTTGGAGCCGATGCCGGGCGTGCCGTTGCCCATCAGGTCGGGCAGCGCGTCGACGCCGCGGCCGAGCGCGGTGAACAGGGGCGCGGCCCCGGTGAGCGCCGCGACCGGCGTGGCCGCGGCCGGGGTGCCGGCAGCCTGCCCGGCGGCGGTCGTCGTTGCCGGGGTCGGCGCGGCCGGGGCGTCCACGATCGGGCGGTGCTCGTCGAACGGGTACCCGGGGTAGAGCTGCTCGACCTGCGCGCGACTGAGCCCGGAGGCCAGCAGCGAGGCCCGGTCGATCTCGTCGGCCATGTTGCCGCGCAGGTCCCACGCCATCGCCTTGAGCCAGGCCAGCGAGTCGACCGGGTCCCACGGCGCGATCGTGTAGCCGGCGTTGCTCAGCTTGAGGACGCTGTACTCCAGGCTGACCGTGAGCTGGGCGTGGGTGTGCAGGTAGGCGTTCACGCCGTTGGCGTAGTCCTGCAGGTACCGGCGGGTGTCCGGGGACAGCAGCGACCACTCCTGCTCGGCGACCCGCCGCCACCCCATGGTGCGCAGGTACTCGTCGGTGTCGAGCTGGCCGGCACCGAACAGCTCGGACAGCCGGCCACCGGTGACGTGCCGGCGGAAGTCCATCTCCCAGAACCGTTCCTGGGCGTGCACGTAGCCCTGCGCGGTGAACAGGTCGTCGGCGGTTGCCGCGTAGAGCTGCGGGATGGCGTGGCCGTCGCGCAGCACGGTGACCGGCGCGCTGAGCCCGGCGATACGCAGTTCGCCGCCGTACCGCGGCATCGGCGCCCGGACCGCCCAGACGCCGCCGGCACCGGCTCCCACGAGGATCACCAGGAGCACCAGCAGCGCCCAGGCGAGCACCCGGCGGATCCGACGCCGTCGCCTGCCCGGAGCGGCCGGCTCCGGCGGGGCGACCGTCGCGGGCATGCCGTCGGATTCGGGAGTCGTGTCGGGTTCGGGGTGGGTCGCCTTTGCCTCGGGTACGGTCGCGGCCACGCTCGGTTGCGGCGCACGCTGTTCGGGCGCCTTCGAGGTGGGCGGACTGTCCGGAGACGCCGGAACGACGGCGTCGTCGGTCACCCCGAGATTCTTAGCCGATCATCACGGGTTTGGGAACACCGGGCAAACGCCGATCTTCGAAGGTCACGCGGGGCTGCCCGGCTCGACCCCTTGCGTCACAATCGCTGCCATGACCGAGCCCGCTGACCCGTCCGGCCCACGACCCGCCCAGCCGAGCGGCGGGCCGCTGCCGTTCGGTCCCGGCCAGCCGGGGCCCCCGTTCGCGGGCCAGCCGGGCCCGCCGGCCGGCGGGTACCAGGCGCCGCCGCCCGGGTACGGGCCGCCGCCGGGGTACCCGCCGCCCGGGTATCCGGCGCTCCCGCCCGGGTACCGGTATGTGCTGCCGGCGGTCGCCCCCGACGGCCGGCCGCTTGCCTCCTTCGGTGACCGGCTCGTCGCCCGCATCATCGACAGCCTCATCCTCTCCGTTGCCGGCTTCGTCCTGGCCGTCCCGTTGGTCGTGGTGTTCTTCGTCCTCATGCCGCCGGCCGGCCGCGACGGCCAGGCGCAGGCGGGCGACTTCGCCGGCTTCGTGTTCGTGATCCTCGGGATCGAGGCGGGATGGATCCTGCTGTCGATCGCCGCGACCTACGTCTACGAGGTCGAGCTGCTGCTGCGCAACGGCCAGACGCTCGGCAAGCGGATCATGAAGATCAAGGTCATCCCGATCGAGCCCGGGGCGCCGCTGACCCGGCGGTCGGCCGCCATGCGATGGCTGGTGGGCTTCGTCGCCGCGACCTTCGTCCCGCTGTTCAACTGGCTCGACGGGCTCTGGCAGCTCTGGGACAAGCCCTACCTGCAGTGCCTCCACGACAAGGCGGCGCGCACCGTGGTGGTCAAGCTGCCCGGGTGAGGCAGCCCCACCCGCAGGTTCCGACCACCCTCCATTGTGGACGGGCTGGTCCACAATGGACATGCGTAGGGCGGACCAGGTTGACAGGCCGCCGGTCGCCCGTCATAGTTCAACCGGAAACTTTGTTAACTAATCTGCCCGCGACGGTGCGTGCCCAGGTCCGGCGGCCATGATGCGACTCACGAGTCGCCCGGCCCGCAGACGCCGACCCGGGTGGACCGGCCGGGCCACCCGGGTCGGTCAGCGGGTGGTGTCGCCCGCTAACGGGTGCGACGGTCCATCCCGACCTGACTAGAGTTGCCAGACATGGTCTCCCGGGTACCCGTGGTGCTGCTCGTGTCGGTTTACTGCTGGTACGCCTTCGAGGTGGCCCTGGTTGCGCGGGACGTGGTGCGCGGCAAGGGCCGCCGGAGCCGTGACCGCAGCACCCGCGCCATCGTGTCCGTCACCGTGGTCGGCTCAGTGGTCGTCGCGGGTCTGCTCCGGGTGAAGGTACCGGCGCTGGACACGCCCGCACCGCAGGTCTTCGCGGCGGTCGGCGCCGGCCTGCTCTGGGTCGGCCTGATCCTGCGCGCCTGGGCGGTGTGGACGCTCGGCGGGTCGTTCCGCACCTCGGTCGAGGTCGACGCCGACCAGCCAGTCGTCACCCGCGGCCCGTACCGCTGGGTCCGCCACCCCTCCTACACCGGCCTGCTGCTGATCGCCCTCGGCGCCGGCCTCGGCGTCGGCAACTGGCTGGGTCTGGCGCTGTGCGCCATCGTTCCGCCGCTGGGGATGCTGCCCCGCATCGCCGTCGAGGAGGCCGAGCTGACCCGGGTGCTCGGCGACCGGTACCGCAGCTACCAGGCGCGGACGCACCGCCTGGTACCAGGGGTGTGGTAGCCGGCGTCAGTGGCCGTGACGCCACAGCTTCAGGGTGCGCCGGACGGTCGCGCAGACGAGCACCCCGGTGGCGGCCTGGCAGGTCGCCGGGGCCGCGTCCCGCAGGTCACCGAGGACGGCCGGCCGGACCCGCCCCGGGTCCAGCCTCGCGAAGATGCTTCCGCCCGCCGCGTCCGGCCTGGCGAGCAGCACCGGCTGCCGGGAGTCGGGATCGTCCACCGAGGTCCAGCCGGTCAACCGGGTGAGCTCCCGCCCGGTGGCGGCCCCGAGCACGGCCAGCCCGCGTCCGGGGTCGTCGGCGAACGCGATGAGCCGTTCGCGGTCGACCGTCACGGCGGTTTCCCAGTCGCTGTTATGCCACGCGGTCGCGCCACTGGCCGGGTCGAGCGCGCGCAGCCCCTCCGCGTCCGGCATGCACAGGAGGTCCCCGCACGCCCACGCGACTCCCTGGAACGTGCCCGAGATAGTCCACAGTGGATGGAGGGTGTCCGGGTCGTAAGCGGTGACCGACCGGGATCCGGCCGGCTGCGGGTGTATCACGAGGATGCGGCCCGGGACCCCGACGACTTCGTCGTCGCCGGCCGCGCCACCGCTGCCCGCGCCGTCGCTGCCCGCGCCGCTGTTGGCGGCCGCGCTGGCGGCTTCGCCGATCGGGCCGGAGGCCACGAGCGCGCCGGTCGTTTCGTCGACGACCTCCACCCATCCGTCGGGCGAGGCGATCAGAACCCGGACGCGGTCGGTCGGCCCGGCGGCGGGGATCAGGCCGAAGCCGCCGTAGGGCGGCAGGGAACGGGACCAGAGGTCACGACCCGAGCGCAGGTCCACCCAGCGCACGTACGCGCCGGGGCCGTAGAACAGGGCGGCCGCGCTGTCCGCGGGTACGTGCACAGGCTCGCGGGAGTCGACCCCCCACAACACCCGACCGGTACCGGCATCGAGCGCGGTGACCGCCTGCACGCCGTCGGCGACAGTCGTCGCGAGCACCACTCCGGCTCCGGGCGCGACTCCCAGGCTCTGCGCCGGTACCGGCAGCCGTGCCCGCCAGCGCGGCTTGTCGCCGGGCAACGGGTAGGCCGACACGATGCCGAGCAGCTGCCGACCGTCGACAACGGCGTCGGACCAGTCGCCGAGGAAGGCGGTGTCCGCCGTCAGCGCGATGACGGCGGAGCGGGTCGCGGGTACCTCGGCGAGCGGGACCAGCCGCGGCACCACCCGCTCGTACCCGCCGCTCGCGAGGAGCGCGAGGACGGCGACAGCCGCGGCGAGCACCGGTGGCACGCGCCGCACCGGCCGCCGGTACCGGTGGGTCACCGGCTCCGACCGGTCCTCACCGAGGTCGATCAGCCCGGCTCCGCCGCCCGCCGACACGTGGGCGAGCCTGCCGCTAGTCGTTCGGCAGCATCAGCCAGGCGTCCTGGCCGATGGCGTGCCCTACCGCGCTGTTCGGGCTGATGGGCTCCACGTCACCGGCTCGACGGAACTCGGAACGGGCACTGGATGCCAGGGCTCGCCACCACCAGAGCACGCAGGGTCCTGCCACCACCAGCCCAAGAACACCGAGGACCCACATACCAGGATGGTACCCCTCGAAAATAGACCACCGTTGACCTCGCGCTGGGCGGTGAGCGCCAGGCACGCGGCCACCGCCCAGCCGAGCAATTGGCAACGACCTCAGCCGGTTGCCGGCACGAGGCCTACTGCACGAGGCGCCGTGGGCCACGATTACGGCCCCGTTGTACGCGGCCATGGAGTACGAGTTCAGATTGCGGGTCGGCGCCGTGGCGGCGACACCTACGGCGGATCGGATCGGTCCGGTCTGGTGGCCTTCGATGCGCGAAGTCGAGGCCGGGTGCCGGTGACCGAGGCGCCGGTTGACCGAAACGACCACCTGGCGGATCGGGCGCCGGGCAGGATGGAACCCGGATCACCCGAGCGGGGCGCCGCGCCAGGGAGGTGAGAGATGGTCGCCGTCCGGATTCCGCCGAGCTTCTTCGGCATCCCCTTCGGCCTCGCCGGCCTGGGCAACACCTGGGTCGTGGCCGGGCACGACGGCGACGCGCCGAGGTGGATAGGCGACGGCCTGCTCGCGCTCGCCGCCCTGGCCTGGCTCGCCGTTGTGGTGGCGTACGCGGTGTACACCCTGCAGAGACCGGGGGCGCTCGTCGGCGACGTGGTGGATCCGGTCGCCGGTCCGTTCGTCCCGCTCGCCGTCATCACCCCGATGCTGCTCGCCGCGCAGGGCGTCGTACCACACGATCTGGGCCTCGGGCGGGTCCTCGTCGACGTGTTCCTGGTCCTCACGCTCGTCTTCGGCGGCTGGATAACCGGGCAGTGGATGTACGGCCGGATCGACATAGACCAGATCCACCCCCTACCTGCGGCTGAGCTTCGCCGCCGACTTCTGGGCCTTCACGTTCCCCTGGTCTGCGGTGGCCACGACCGCCCTGCGCTGGAACACCGGCGGCCAACCACCGGGTCACCGGGTCTACGCCAATCTTGTGCTCGCGGCCATCTCGGCGCTGATCGGCGGCATCGCCGTACGGTCGATCGTGGCAGCGGCGCGCGGACGATTCCTGCCGCCGCTCGCCCCATCGCCGGCGCCCTGACAGGGAGCCGGGGTCAGCGCGCGCCGAGCGCGAAGCGGCGGCCATGCCCGCCAGGAGTCGGGCACGACCGCCGCTCGTCAGAGCTGTGCGAAAGGCTTACACGTCGTAGTACATCGCGAACTCGTGGGGGGTCGGGCGCAGGCGTACCGGGTCGATCTCGTTGGCCCGCTTGTAGTCCACCCACGTCGAGATGAGGTCGGCGGTGAACACCCCGCCCTCCTGCAGGTACCCGTTGTCCGCCTCCAGCGACTCGAGCACCTTCTCCAGCGAACCCGGCACCTGCGTCACGTTCGCGAACTCGTCCGGCGGCAGGTCGTAGAGGTCCTTGTCGATCGGCTCCGGCGGCTCGATCTTGTTCTTGATGCCGTCCAGGCCGGCCATCAGCATCGCCGAGAACGCCAGGTACACGTTGCAGGACGGGTCCGGTACCCGGAACTCGATCCGCTTCGCCTTCGCGTTCGTACCCGTGACCGGGATGCGGGTGCATGCCGACCGGTTGCGCTGCGAGTAGACCAGGTTGACCGGCGCCTCGAAGCCCGGCACCAGGCGGCGGTACGAGTTGACCGTCGGGTTGGTGAAGGCCAGCAGCGACGGGGCGTGGTGCAGCAGGCCGCCGATGTACCAGCGGGCCGTGTCGGACAGGCCGCCATACCCGGTCTCGTCGTAGAACAGCGGCTCACCGTTGGTCCACAGGCTCTGGTGGGTGTGCATGCCGGAGCCGTTGTCACCGAACAGCGGCTTGGGCATGAAGGTCGCCGTCTTGCCCGCGGCCCACGCCGTGTTCTTCACGATGTACTTGAACAGCTGCAACTGGTCGCCCGCGTGCAGCAGCGTCGAGAACTTGTAGTTGATTTCGGCCTGGCCGGCGGTGCCCACCTCGTGGTGCGAGCGCTCGACCGTGAAGCCGGTGTCGATCAGGTTGCGGACGATCGCGTCGCGCAGGTCGGCGAAGTGGTCCACCGGCGGCACCGGGAAGTACCCGGCCTTGTACGCGGTCTTGTAGCCGCGGTTGCCGCCCGGCTCCTCGGCGCCCGTGTTCCACCAGCCCTCGACGGAGTCGATGTAGTAGAAGCCGCGGTTGGCCGAGGTCTCGTGGCGGATCGAGTCGAAGATGTAGAACTCCGCCTCCGGGCCGAAGTACGCGGTGTCCGCGATGCCGCTGGCGGCCAGGTAGGTCTCGGCCTTCTTGGCGATGTTCCGCGGGTCGCGCGAGTAGGCCTCACGGGTGAACGGGTCGTGGATGAAGAAGTTGAGCGCGACGGTCTTCTCCACCCGGAACGGGTCGACGAAGGCGCTGGCCGCGTCGGGCAGCAGGAGCATGTCCGACTCGTGGATCTGCTGGAACCCCCGGATCGACGACCCGTCGAAGGCCAGGCCCTCCGAGAAGATCTTCTCATCGAAGGACTCCACCGGGACGTTGAAGTGCTGCATCACGCCCGGCAGATCACAGAATCGGACATCGACGAACTTCACACCCTCGTCCTTGATGTACCGAAGAAGCTCATCGGAATTGGCGAACAACATGTCCTCCTGGTATCCACAGGTGGGGGAAATCAGCCGCGGTGCTGGTCTGGTTGGCCGCGACGTTATGACCACGGGATTGCCCGGCCGTGTCTCGAATGTTTCGCCCGTGTTACGAGGTCCCGATGTGCGCCAGGCCACCGGCGGCGCGGCCCGGGCCGGCCCACCACGGCCTGCGCGGGCTACCCTCGACACATGGCTGCGCGGTCGACGTCTTCGGACACTACTCCGCCAAGCGGCGGCGTGGACCCAACCGGCCGCAGCGACCTCCGGTCGGCCGAACCGGCGAGCACCGCCCGCCGCTTCGGTGCGTTGATGATCGACTGGCTGCTGTGCCTGCTCATCTCGGGGCTGTTCGCCAACCCCCGGACTGATGGGTGGGCTCCGGTCGGCGTGCTGATCGTCGAGTACACCTTCTTCGTGGGCTTCTTCGGCCAGACGCCGGGCATGCGGCTGTTGCGGCTGCGATGCGCGGGCGTGGCGACCGGGCGGCCGGTCGGGCCCATCCGCGCGCTGGTGCGGGCCGTGCTGCTGGCCCTCGTCGTGCCCGCCCTGGTGATGGACGACCAGCGGCGCGGCTGGCACGACCGGGCGGCGGGCACCATCGTCACCGGGCCGCCGGCCGCGTCCTAGGAGCCGGGCTCCGCGCCGGGCGCGCGGTAGTGGTAGCCGCACAGTTCGGTGAAGGCGGCCCCCTCGTAGAGCCGCAGCGCCGCTGCGTTGTCGCGCTCCACCTGGAGGTAGGCGCGGTCGATCCCTCGGGCGGCGGCCCACCGGGCAAGGGCCGCGAGCACGGCGCGGGCGGCGCCGCGACCGCGCGCATGCGGGAGGGTGGCCATGCCGAATACCCCGACCCATCCGGTATCCGCGACCGCCCGGCCCACCGCGACGACCTCGTCCCCGAGCATGGCGCCGGCGTACCCGGACGGCTCCGCCACGCGGTCGAGCAGCGCCCGATCGGCGTCCCGGTCGGTACCCGCCCCGTGCACCGCGTACCACGCCTCGAACCACTCGCCCGAAGGGCGGTCCGCCACCTCGACCCGCATCCCGTCCCCTGGGAGCCGGTCGAGGACGTCTGCCACCAATGCGGCGCACAGTGACATGGGGCTGTCCCGGCGGTACCCGCGCGCCGCGAGCAGGCCGTCGAGCCCGGCGGCGCAGGCACCCGGGGTGACCTGGAACCTGGCAGCGGCGCCACGGGCGGCGCAGAATTCCTCTGCCGCGGTCACCCGGCGGCCCAATCCGTAGCCGGGTGCGTCGCCCCCGTGCGGCAGCACCGTCCCGATCCACCAGGCGCAGCCCGGGGCGTGGCGCAGCCACCACCCGTCCACGATCTCGACGTGCTCCGCGGGTATCGCCCGCGCAGCCCGCTCCTGAAGGCCTCTGACCGTCTCCGCGAAACCGCGACGGACTGGGCCCGCCTCCGCCACAGACCGCCTCCGGCCGCGCTCAGGCGATCAGCGGGCGCGCCCGCCGCGCGGCATGTTCTGCGGCCGCATGTTCTTCGGGATGGCGCCCTTGGGCATCTGCGGCCGGGCGGTCAGCGCCTTGAGCCGGGTGTCCAGGGCGTTGACCTCCTTGCCGCTGATGGTGCGCGGCAGCTTCATCAGGGTCACCCGGAGCTTGGCCAGCGGCACCTGGCCCTCGTCGTTGCCGATGATGTAGTCGCGCATGTCGGCGTTGCCGATCACCTTGGACAGCCGGCGCTTCTCCTGGCCGAGCAGGCCGCGCACCCGGTTCGGGTTGCCCTCCGCGAGCAGGATCACCCCGGGCCGGCCGATCACCAGGTGGACGAAGTCGAAGGAGGTGGTCGACGCGAGGGCCGGCGTCACCCGCCAGTCGCCCCGCATCATCTCCAGGATCTGGGCTGCCGCCCCCGGCTTGCCCTCCGCCTCGGTCATCATCGCCTTGGTCGAGCGCAGGTTGAGCACGACCAGCACCAGGATGACGGCGAGCAGCACGCCGATCGGCAGGTATACCCAGCCGAGGCCGAGCGTGACCAGCACGACGGCGACGATCAGGGGCAGCAGAACCGCGGCCGCGACCAGCGGTATGAAGAGCTTGTCGCGCTTCGCGGTGAACGTGAACGCGATGCCGATCTGCCGGAGTCGTTGCCAGAACCCGACCTTCTCCGGTTCAGCTGCCTTTGCCATGCCGGAGATTCTAGTAGGACGCCGGGCCGGTTCAGCCCGCGGTCGTGCGGGCGTCGACGGCCTGCTGGTAGAGCCGGCCGGCGCGGTAGGAGGAGCGGACCAGCGGACCGGACATCACGCCCGCGAAGCCCACGGCCAGGGCCTCCTCGCGCAGCTCCACGAACTCGTCCGGCTGCACCCAGCGCAGCACCGGGTGGTGGCGCGGGCTCGGCCGCAGGTACTGCGTGATCGTCAGCAGCTCGCAGCCGGCCTCGTGCAGGTCGCGGAGCGCCTGGGAGACCTCCTCGCGCTCCTCGCCCATGCCCAGGATCAGGTTGGACTTGGTCACCAGTCC
>Ga0081540_1002954_pt1 | contig 13645 bp, 12 predicted proteins | sample TabmetS2T1R1_FD_71024 | JGI IMG/M metagenome (GOLD analysis project Ga0081540, IMG submission 71024) | Tabebuia heterophylla rhizosphere microbial communities from the University of Puerto Rico - S2T1R1 | ecosystem: Host-associated > Plants > Roots > Rhizosphere ... | reverse complement strand
GAATCTCCTGAATCGGAATCGGCTCGCCGTATTTCTTCCAACGCGATAACGGATACAGCGCGAGAAGCGCGACGGCTGCGGCGAGGAAGGTCGAGAGTTCGGGGCTGATGAGGGCGGCCAGAAGCTGCCCAACACCGAGAATGGTGCCGAGGATCAGTACCAGTGGCCAGGCATGGCGCACTGCCGGTCCCTTGCCGTACAGCCACACGACAAGGAGGCCGCCCAGATAGGTCGGTATGAGGATCAGCAGTGCGGACTCATAGGCGGCCCTGGCGACGTCTTCGACATTGGAGACTCGGAGCAGTGCCAGCCATCCGACCCCGAGGGTGCCGAAGAACCTCGCCCAGGCATGTGCGAGAACGCCCATGGCGACAGCATGGATCGGCTTCACTCCTACAGTGATCAACAGCGGCACGACCACGGCGACGGGGGCACCGAAGCCGGCAATGCCCTGCAGGAACGAAGCAAACACCCAAGAGAGCGCCAGAATGATGAACAGGTCATTGCGACTGAATTTGGCGATGCCTTGCCGTAACGCGTCGTAGGCGCCGGCCTGCTTGGTGATCTGGTACAGGAGCAGCGCCGGCCAGATCACATACAGGATGAAGACGGCGTCCCATACGCCCTTCGCGCTTGCAACTGCCAACGTCTCCCACGGCGTTCGAAAGGCAAGCACCGCCACGATGGCGGCGGTGAACATCGCCATGGGTCCCGCTTCCGGAGCGCGCCAGCGTAGCGGAACAAGAAATACAAGCAGCGCGACGATCGGCAAGACCGCCAATATCCAATGCAGAAGATCAACCGGGACTTGCGTGGTCTGCATGTACTTATCCTGATGACTCCATGCTCGGCTTCGCGGAATCTTTTCCTTTCGCTCAGGATGCTCCCATTCAAATCAGCGTCGGTCTCCGGGCGCCGAGGGTGCGGGCGTGGTGAACTTCGAGCATGTTTGGACAGTGGAACCGCCGTGAAACGCCGCTCGCCCAAAGGTTGTTCCAACCTGGACGAGCATTTTTTGCGCTCCCGCGCATTGGTCAGCGCGGCTGCCGATTACGTCACAAAGTGATCAAAACCGTCGAGAAAAAACGGCTCCCCACCGGCGGGTTGGCTCGCTTGGTCATTGGCTCGCGGGCGGGCCGGGAGCCCAAACGACTGCCAACGGCATCCTGGTGGCGGATGCAATCAATGGCGGCACCGCATCCCCTCGGCATCGACGGTGTGCCCTTGCTCGAGCAGGCAACGCGGCTGGAGTTCGCCGGCGGCCTCAGCGCCAGATCTTCGCGGTCTCAACCCCCAGGCCGGCTACCAGTTCGCCGTGAGTGAGCGGCAGGCGGCAGGCGCGATGGCGTCAAGGGCCAATTTCGGCGTGCATTGCTCGTGGTAAATCTTGCCGAGCCGGTCAAGCCGGGTGTTCACAGCGATGTTCACCCGAAGAACGTCTCGACCAAGAGCTTTACGTTCAGCGCGACGATGATCGCGGCTACGATCCATGCCACCGCGGCGACTGAACGGGAGATCGCGAACTTGCCCATCTTGCGCCGGTCGGACACGAACTTCACCAGCGGGATCACCGCGAACGGCAATTGCATCGACAGGATGACCTGGCTGAAAACCAAAAGCTGGCTGGTGCCGCGCTCGCCATAGAACGCCGTGACGATCACGACCGGAACGATGGCGATGCCGCGCGTGAGCAGCCGCCGCGCCCAGTTCGGCAGGCGCAGATGCAAAAAGCCTTCCATCACGATCTGGCCGGCCAGCGTCGCCGTGACCGTCGAATTCAAGCCGGAGGCGAGCAGCGCGACCGCGAACAGGGTGGAGGCGATGCCGAGGCCCAGCAGCGGCGACAGCAATTCATACGCCTGGCCGATCTCGGCGACCTCGGTGCGGCCGGTCGCATGGAAGGTGGCAGCGGCGACGATCAGGATCGCGGCATTGATGAACAGCGCCAGCATCAGCGCAATCGTCGAATCCGTCGTCGCCCATTTGATGGCCTCGCGGCGGCCCTTGTCGTTCCGTTCATAGGCGCGGGTCTGCACGATCGAGGAGTGCAGATAGAGATTATGCGGCATCACGGTGGCGCCGATGATGCCGATGGCGATGTAGAGCATCTCCGGATTGGTGACGATCTCGGTCGACGGCATAAAGCCCTTCAGCACCCCGGCCACCGGCGGGGCCGCGGCCACGATCTGAATCCCAAAGCAGATCGCGATGACGATCAGGAGCGCGATGACGAAGGCTTCGAGGAAACGAAAACCCTTGTTCATCAAGAGCAGCAGCAGGAAGGCATCGAGCGCGGTGATCAGCGCGCCGCCGATCAGGGGGATGCCGAACAGAAGCTTGAGCGCAATCGCGGTACCGATCACTTCCGCCAGGTCGCAGGCGATGATGGCGGCCTCGCAGGCCACCCAGAGCATGAAGTTGACGGGGCGCGAAAAGCTGGCGCGGCAGGCCTGCGCGAGATCGCGGTCGGTGACGATGCCGAGCCGTGCGGCGAGCGCCTGTAGCAGGATCGCCATCAGGTTCGACAGCAGGATTACCGAGAGCAGCGTGTAGCCAAACTTCGACCCGCCCGCGAGATCGGTGGCCCAGTTGCCGGGGTCCATGTAGCCGACCGAAACCAGGTAGCCGGGGCCGAGGAAAGCCAGCAGCCGGCGCGACCAATGCCCGCCAAAGGGCACCGAGATGGTCGAATTGACCTCAGGCAGGCTGCGTTGGGTACCAGCGGCGGCGTCAGCGCGCCAGCCGGCGGCAGTCGTGTCGGTCATCGGTATACTCTCGATCCGGGTCTTCGAGCCCAATGCGGGCGTTCGGGCGTCCATTTCAGCAAGATGGCCGAAATCCATTCTTATTGCAACTCATTTGCAACTGCATCTAGCCGCCATGCAGTGAGCGCGGCCCTTCGGGAACCTCCATTTGCTTGTCGGGAAGCGGGTGGGTTTGGCCGTCCTTGAGCACGAGAATACCGCCGAAACCAAAATTTCGATGGAACGTGCCATGACCGCCACCGATACACCCCACCTGCCCTCAACCTTCAACCGCCTGGCCTGGTCCAACCTCGCCGCCCAATCGGCCGAGCAGATTGCGCTGGCCGCAGCCCCGATCGTCGCGGTGCTGCTGCTCGGTGTCGGTGAAGGCCAGACCGGCCTGCTACAGACCGCGCTGACATTGCCCTTCATCCTGTTTGCGATCCCGGCAGGCCTGCTCGCCGACCGGATCTCGCGGCGCTGGGTGATGGCGGGTTCAGAGGCGCTACGCGCCGCGGCGCTTGCGGGAATTCTGCTGCTGATCTGGCTGGGACAGATGACGCTGCCACTGCTCTCGCTACTCGGCTTCGTCGCCGTATGTGGCACCGTGGCCTACAGTGTCGCCGCACCCGCTTTGGTGCCGTCGCTGGTGACCTCGGAACAATTGCCGGCGGCGAACGCGCGGATTGAACTGGCGCGCACGATCGCCTTCGCCAGCGGTCCGGCGCTTGGCGGCGTGCTGGTCGGATGGGTTGGCGCGGCCCCCGCCTTCGGCTTTGCCGCAGCGTTGTCCGTGATCGCCGTCGTGCTCCTATCAGGTATCTATGAACCGGCGCGCGCGCCGACGCCGCGGCGGCATCCCTTGCAGGACATCAAGGAGGGCGCCGCGTTCGTGCTGCATCATCCGCTGCTGCGGCCGGTGTTCATCACGCAGTTCATCTTCAACACGGCGTCGTTCCTGCTGCTTGCCGTGTTCGTGCCTTACGCCGTGCGCCATCTCGGCCTGTCAGCCACCGGCGTCGGTGTGACGCTTGGGATGTATGGTGTCGGCATGGTGACCGGCGCACTCTCAGCGACGCGGGTGATGAAGCGGCTGGCGTTCGGAACCGTGATCGGGCTTGGGCCCGTCACCGGCTTCGTCGCCGCGGTGGTGATGGCGCTGACGACCGCCGTGCCGACGGCCTGGCTCGCCGGCTTGAGCTTCTTCCTGCTCGGGGTCGGCCCGATCCTGTGGGTGATCTCGACCACGACCTTGCGGCAATCGGTGACGCCGCCGTCGCTGTTGGGCCGAGTTTCCGCCATCAACATCATGAGCTACGGCGCCCGTCCGCTCGGCTCCGCACTCGGCGCCGTCGTCGGCGGGCTCTACAGCGCCGAAGCCTGCCTCTATCTCGCAGCCGCGATCTTCGGCGCGCAGGCGCTGGTGATCCTGCTGTCGCCCGCGGTCTCGCTGGCGCGGCAACCGGACATGGTGGGCGAGCCGGCCGGATGTTAGGCGGCCGGCGAGCAATGAAGTATAAGCCCTTGCAGACGCGCGTTCGGGATGCGCTGGTAGCGAGAGAAATCGGATGTCGAGCAACGACATGGATCGGTGGACCAAGGGCTACACACAATCCGAACTCGACAGGGCGCAACAAAGATTTGGCCTGGTCTTTCCTCCCGACCTGATCGCGCTGCTGAGACGAAAGCGTCCGGTCGAGGGGCACGATTGGACGGACGATCGTGCAATAAGGCGAGCGCTGGACTGGCCGTTCGAAGGGCTTCTTCATTCTGTTGAGGACGGGCGGCTATGGTGGCCCGAATGGGGGAAGTTGCCCTCCAGTGCGCGCGCCCGCGAGCAGGTTCTGCGGGAAGTCGTGTCCCGCGCGCCTAAACTGATCCCGCTGATTGCTCATCGATACCTGCCCGAGCAACCGCACGAGGCAGGCAACCCGGTATTCTCCATCTACGGCGCCGACGCGATCTACTACGGTGTCAATCTGAAAGACTATTTCGAAAGAGAATTCTCGGCCTGGAGCAGCAAGCCATGGCCGACGAACATCAAACGAATCCCGTTTTGGTCGGATCTCGTCGAGCGGTTCGCGCAGGACCGTAATCATACGGGATGAACACTCCCTTTCGAATCCCACGCTGACTCCGGGTAACGTTTCAGCTCGCTTTGGCAAAGGTCAAAGCGGTGGCTCAACCAGTCGCGGTTCGTCCACAGCTTTATCCTGCAGCCGAGCAATCCATTCTGTCCGCGGAGCGATGGTTGCTTTGTTTCGCTTGCAGTGACGGCCAGCACGACATTTTTCTCTAAAAGCAGCTTTCTCACTGGCGCGGTCTAATCTTATTTTATATTATGATCGTAATATAATTGAAACGGAACTCGCCATGACCGATCAAACCGCCGCGATCAAAGCCCCGCCCCGGGCCGAAGCCTCGTCCACCGTCTTGCAGATCGCCGTGCTGGCAGGCCTTGCCGCGACCGGCACGCTCGCCACCAACATCCTGCTGCCGTCGCTGCCGCGGATGGCGGCATCGCTGAACGTCACCAGCGCGGCGGTGACCTCGGCGATCACGATCTTTCTCGCCGTGTTCGCCGTCGGTCAGCTCGCGGTCGGGCCGATCTCGGATCGTTATGGCCGCCGCTGGCCGGTCCTGATCGGGTTTGCCGTCTTCTTTGCCGGCAGCGTCTGGTGCGCGCTGGCGACCGACCTGACCAGCCTCTTGATCGGCCGCGTCATCCAGGCGGCGGGCGCCTGCGCCACGTCGGTGCTGTCCCGCGCGATCGCCCGCGACATGTTTTCGGGCGCCGCATTGGCGCGGGCGATGGCGCTGATCATGATCGCGATGGCGGCGGCGCCCGGTTTCTCGCCGCTGCTCGGCGGCGCGCTCGACCACGCGTTCGGCTGGCGCTCCGAGTTTGTCCTGGTCGCGGCCTTTGCGGCGCTCGGCGCCGTCGCCTACGGCACCGTGTTCGGCGAGACCCATCACGCCACGCGCACCCCGCTCGATCCGCTCGCCATCGCCAAAAACTATTTTGGCCTGATCGCCGACCGCCGCTTCCTGATACCGGCCGCGACCGTCAGCCTGATCATGGGTGGGCTGTTCGCGATGTTCTCGGCTGCACCGCGCATCCTGATCGAGGCGATGCACCGCACGCCGATCCAGTTGGGCCTGTTCTTCGCGGGCACCGTGTTGATCGTGTTCGCCGCCGGCATGCTCGCGACTAAACTAGCCCCGCGCTACGGGCTCGACCGCTCGATCCGGGGCGGGCTGTTGGTGTCAGCCACCGGCAGCATCGCGATGCTGCTGGTCGCGCTATACAGCCCCACCCTCCTTTCGTATCTGGGCGCGCTCAGCGTGTTCCTGCTCGGCATGGGCATCGTCAATCCGCTCGGCACCGCGCAGGCGCTGTCCCCGTTCGGCGACAAGGCGGGCGCGGCATCCGCGCTGGTCGGCTTCTGGCAGATGATGACAGCCGCCATCGGCGTCTGGCTCGCCGCGACGATCTCGCACGAGGCGCTGTTCGCGCTCGGCGTGGTGCTGACGGTGTTCTCGCTTGCCGCGGTCGGGCTCTACACGCGGCGGGCAAAACCGGACTAACTCGCCAGATACCGCTCGTACTTCCCCGCCACGACTTCGTCCGCGGCAATGTCCGGATCGAGCGTGTAGAGATCCTGCGCGCGGCCGATGCCGCGCAGCGCATAGCGGCCGGTGGAGACCAGATAGTTCCGCCCCGCCGCATCGAGGCCCGCGCGGAACGCCGACGACATCAACAATTCCCGGTCGACCGAGCGGCACATCGAGGCGATGCGGCTGACCTCGTTGACGGCCGGCCCCACCACGGTGAAGTCGAGCCGGTCGTCGCTGCCGATATTGCCGTAAAACACTTCGCCGACATGCAGGCCGACATGGGCGGTCGTGACCGGCCTGTTTTCGGCGGTACGGCGGGTTGGGAGCGTCTTCATGTTGCGGCGGAAGCGATGCTCGGCGCGCAGCGCGGCGCGTTTGGCCGCCGCCATGTTCTCATGGGTGAACATCGCCAGCACGCCGTCGCCGATCAGCTTCAGCACCTCGCCGCCGGCGTCATGGATGGCGTCGATCGAGGCCTGCGCATAATCGTTGAGGAACGGAATGATCTCGCCGGGATCGATGCTCTCGCTGATCGCGGTCGAGCCGCGCAGGTCGGAGAACCACAGCACCGCGTTGATACGCTCGGTGACGCCGCGCGCGATCCGGCCGCGCAACACCTGTTCGGCCGCGTCGCGCCCGAGGTACACCCGGCCCAGCGTCCTGGTGATATCGGCCTGCGCCGCGCTCTTGATCGCAAGGCCCAGCACCGGCACGAGATCGCGCAGCGCCGCCAGCCCCTGCGCGCCAAAACCTTCGTCGCGCCGGGTCACCCAATAGGAATAGACGCAGTCCATCTGCCCCATGGTGCCGGCCTCGCCGAACTGGTGCACATAGGCCACCAGATGCTTGTGACCTTTCTCGACGAGATCGCTGGTGAATTTGAAATTATAGGACGAATCCCTGGCGAGCTCGATTGGCAGTTCCTCGTGGCCGTTTTCGAGCATGTGATAGAAGATCGAACTCCGCCAGGCCTGCGCGGCTTCGCCCTCGTTGGTCGAGCCATATTCGAAGACGTCGCTTTCGTTGGTCTCGGCGTCGTTCCAGCGAAAGCCACGGCCCTCGAAGATCGGGTGCAGCGTATCGATGAAGACCATCCCACGGGACACGGGGACGCCTTCGGCGCGGCAGCGTTCGCAGAAACCGCGGATCAGGTCGTTTTCGGGCAGGCCTGTGAGGCCCTGGCTGACCAGCCAGTTCATCAGGCGCAGACGAGGGGTAAGTTCCATACCCCATTATGCCGCGCAATGGTGACGGGTGAAAGGCTCGTGCCGTCTTAACGTTTTGTACGCGTCACGGCCTCGCCGTCCTCCTTGACGAAGGACTGGATTGGATTGTCTAGCAGGTCTAGCACCAGCTCCGACGGCCGGCACAGCCGCACGCCTTTTTGCGTCACCACGATCGGCCGGTTGATCAGGATCGGATGATCGAGCATGAAGTCGATCAGCTCGTCATCGCTCCATTTGGGATCGGCAAGACCGAGCTCGGCATAGGGCGTGCCTTTTTCGCGTAGCAGTTCGCGTGGCGAGATGCCCAACGCCTTGATCAATTCGACCAGCCGGGCGCGGCTCGGCGGCGTCTTCAGGTACTCAATGATCTCAGGCTCATCGCCGCTCTGCCGGATCATCGCCAGCGTGTTGCGCGAGGTGCCGCAGGCGGGGTTGTGATAGATGGTAACGGTCATGGCCGGGCCTCCCTGGTCTTTGCCGCCTCGCCTGCCCCGCGCAGCAGCCAGTTCATGAAGATCAGCGCGACGACCGCGCCGCTGAGTTCGGCCGCGATGAAGCCGGGAAGATCGGCGGGGCGAATGCCCGAAAACGTATTGGTCATCGAGCGTGCGATGGCTACCGCAGGATTGGCAAACGAGGTCGAGGCCGTGAACCAGTAGGCCGCCGTGATGTAGAGGCCGACCAGCCATGGCACCGCGGGGCGGTTGAACCTGATGCCGGCGAGGATGGTCGTCACCAGGCCGAATGCGGCGACGCCTTCGGCGAACCATTGCGCCCCGCCGGTTCGCGTTTTCAGCGAGGCGTCGATCAGCGGCAGCGCGAACATCGCATGCGCGATCATGGTTCCGGCGATTCCCCCGGCCACCTGCGCGGCAATGTAACCCAGCGCATCGCGCGGCGTCAGTTCGCCTTTCAAGGCAAAGACCAGCGACACCGCGGGATTGAAATGCGCGCCCGAAACGGGCCCGAGAATGCTGATGAGAACCACCAGGATCGCGCCGGTCGGCAGCGTGTTGCCGAGCAGCGCAAGCGCGACGTCTTTGGTCAGGGTTTCGGCCATGATGCCGGAACCGACCACGGTCGCAACCAACAGCGCGGTCCCGAGCGCTTCGGCGGCGAGCCGGCGCGGCAGATCGAATTCGAACATCAGCTGGCGTTTCGCATGCCGAACATATTCCCCGTCACCTTACGAGTTGCAGCAGGCCGAAGTGGAAGAGGCCGCGACTTCGGGGACACAGCACGCGCTCGGCTTCTGATGCGCCACGCGGGCGTTTCGCTCACCGGTGCCATCGCCATAATCGGTGCTATCGCCGGTCGTGAGGAAGGTTTCCCACGCCACACCCGCCGGGTCGTCGATCCAGGATTTTTCCGACTTGGCATAGCAGCAGACGGTTGCGCCCTGCGCGATGATGTCGCCGCCGGCCTTGTGAAGCCGCGCATAGACCTCCTGCAGTTCCGCGGAGTTCTCGACCTGAATTCCGAGATGATCGAGGCCGGGCTGCCTGCCTCGGATGGAGATCGCAAAATTCATTCGCGGGTCCTCAAGCATCCACTTGGCGTAGTCGGTCTTGACCACGCTCGGTTGCGCGTCGAACAGCGCCGCATAGAAGCCGATCGATCGCGGAAGGTCGTCCACTGCCATATGAATGTGAAGCCGCTTCATGACGTTCTCCTCTCAGGCCTTGATTTTGGCGCGCTTGCTGCGCTCCGGCTTGCATGCAGGCGCGCAGAGATCGGCGCGGCCGCCGCAGCAATCCTCGACCATGAACGACGTCAGGTTTTGAAACGCCGCCAAATTGGCGCGGTAAATGATCGAGCGGCTTTTTCGTTCGCTCATCACCAGATCCGCGCGCGCGAGCACCGCGAGGTGCGCCGACATGGTGTTCTGGGGCACGGTAAGCAGCTTGGCGATGTCGCCGGCCGCAAGCCCGTCCGGCTCATGTTTGACCAGCAGCCTGAAGACGCCCAATCGCGTGGACTGGGCGAGCGCGGCGAGCGCAAGAATAGCTTGCTCTGATTCCATATATCCAGATATATCGATATGTACGTGATGGTCAAGTAAATTTGCGCTGCCCTCGAATCCTCCCTATTCGATGGCCCTGGAAAAGAAAGAAGAGGCAAACCGGGTGCGGATGACACCGGCAACGAAAACGATGGCGAACAAGCCATGAGCGGCCCGCTTCCGATCATTCTGGCGCTCGGCACGACCCAGACGCTGGCCTGGGCTTCGAGCTATTACGTGCCCGCAATCCTCGCCGATCCGATCGCGCGCGATCTCGGGGTTTCCTCGAACTGGGTGTTTGGCGCCTTCTCGGCATCGCTGGTACTGTCAGCGCTGATCGGCCCGCGCGTCGGTCGCCAGATCGATCTCGTCGGCGGCAGGTCCGTGTTGTCGATGTCCAATCTGGTGCTGGCGGCGGGCCTCGCGCTGCTCGGCTTCACCACCTCGATCCCCATGCTCGTGATCGCCTGGCTCCTGCTCGGCGTCGGCATGGGCGCCGGCCTCTACGATGCCGCCTTTGCCGCGCTCGGGCGCATCTATGGCGATGCAGCCCGCCGCTCGATCACCGGCATCACGCTGCTTGCGGGGTTTGCCTCGACGGTCGGCTGGCCGCTGTCGGCGTGGGGCCTGGAGACCATCGGCTGGCGCAACACCTGCTTTGCCTGGGCAGCGGCGCATATTTTGATCGGCCTGCCGCTTAACCTCTTGATGCTCCCGGCCGTCAAGGGCGCGAAGGCGGCCGTGGCAGCAGCGGTCAAGCCGCATATCCCGATCGATCGCACCATGATCGTACTGGCATTCATATTTGCCGCCGCATGGACCGTCACCGGCGCGATGGCCGCGCACCTGCCGCGCATCATGGAGGCGGCCGGCGCGACCAGCACGCAGGCGGTGTTCGCCGGTGCGCTGATCGGGCCGGCCCAGGTGGCCGGCCGGATCTTCGAGGCAAGCTTTCTCAGCCGCTACCATCCGCTGGTCTCGACCAAGCTTGCCTGCATCACGCATCCGATCGGCGCGGCGATTCTGGGGCTGGTCGGCGGCAGCGGAGCCAGCGTGTTCGCGGTGTTTCACGGCGCGGGCAACGGCGTCCTGACCATTGCGCGCGGCACGCTGCCGCTCGCGATCTTCGGCCCGGAGAATTACGGCTATCGCCTCGGCATCATCGGCGCGCCAGCGCGAATGGCGCAGGCGGCCGCCCCCCTGCTGTTCGGGCTGCTGATCGACGCCATGGGCAGCCGGGTCCTGATCGTCACCTCCGCGCTCAGCATCTTGTCGTTGCTGGCGCTGTTCCTGCTGCGCAAGGGACCGCCGCGGCCGTCGCCGTGAACGGAATCTCGGCCGCTACCGTCGCGGCGTGAGCATTCAAGGCTTCTTGATCTCGGACGTCGCGATCCATATGCCCGCAAACACCGCGATCAGCCCAATCACCAGGTTCGGCGTGATCGGCTCGCCGACGAGCTGCGTGGCGAGCAATCCTGCGGCAACCGGATTGACCGTCATGGTGTTGGCCACGCGCGTCGGCGAAGCCCGTTCCAGCGCCAGCACCCACAGGATGAACGCGAGCGCACCGCCGGCGACGCCGAGATAAATGCCGGCGATCCATTGCGGCGTGCTGAACTGGCTCAATGCCGCGACGCTTCCCGTCAGCGCCCCGACCAGGATCAGCGCGGCGGCGCCGGTCCCCATGCCGACGGTGAGAAAACCGAGCGCGCTGGAGCGCTGGATGAACGGGCGTGACCAGACGTTGTAGAACGCCATGCAGAGCACGGCGCCGGTCATGATCAGTTCGCCGCGCCACGCGCCCGGTGGCGCGGCCGACAATCCGGTGGCGAGCGCGGCGATGACGCCGAGCACGGCAACACAGACGCCGATCGATTTCCGTTTCGTCAACGGCTCGATGCCGAGTATGGCGCCGACCACCATGGTGTGCAGCGGTAATGTCGCCAGCGCGAGCGAGGCGCGCGCCGCGGTCGTGTAGGACATTGCGATGTTGTAGAGAACGAAGAACACGCCGAAGAAGCAAAAGCCGAGCGCGGCGACGGCCGGCCAGTCCCGGCGTTGCGGCCATCGCGCCCTCAGCAACAGCGTCGCCGGCAGCACGCAACAAAAACCGATCGCCCAGCGCAGGATCGCAAGCGTAATCGGATCGGTGTTGCCGGCGAGATAGCGCGTGATCGCCGCCGCACTCCCGCCGAGGCAACTCGAGACCAATGCGATCGTAACCCCGACCCATTCGCCCACACCGTCTCTCCGCATTCGACGCGCCATCGGCTGCAGCGCTTGGCTGAACATATGGATCACGACTAACCGGCGCGCGAGCAAAAAGCGTTTGTGGTACGAATCTTTCTGCCGGATGGCGGCAACTGTCAGCAGCGCGTCATCGCAAGCGGGCTTCACGATGCATCTTGCGCACACGGCCATGCCGGGCATAGCCTGAACGCAGGGGATATCGCAGCCTCCCCGTGAAATGGCGATCCCATTCAAGCGCTGCTCGCTTTTCTGTGGAGCGGGCACATGGATGGAACGACACTCGAACTGACGCTGTTTCTTCTCGCGACCTTTGCCGGCGCGCTGGTCGCCGGCCTCTCCGGCTTCGCCTTTGGCCTCGTCGCATCAGCCATCTGGCTCTACGTCCTGACACCCCTGCAGACTGCCACGTTGATCATCGCCTTCGGGCTGATCGTGCAGGGCTATTCGGTCTGGAAACTGCGCGGCGCGCTGGACTGGCGCAAGCTCTGGCCGTTCCTCGTCGGCGCCGCATTCGGCGTTCCCGTCGGCGTCAGCATCCTGACCTGGGCCAATCCTGCCCATGTGCGGATGGGTGTCGGCGCGTTCCTCGTGCTCTACAGCCTTCATGCGCTGCTGCGGCCGGCGATCCCGCCGGTGAAAGCGAGTAACGCGGCGGACGCCGGCGTCGGCTTCCTCAACGGCGTGCTCGGCGGCATCACGGGGCTTGCGGGAATCCTGGTGACGATCTGGTGCGGATTGCGTGGATGGCCGAAGGAAGTGCAGCGCACGGTGTTTCAGCCGGTCGCCGTGGCGATCTTCGCGATGAGCGCATTCTGGATCGGCATCAAGGGCGCGATGACACCGGATACAATTAAACTGTTCCTGATCGGCTTGCCGGCATTGTTCGCCGGCACATGGCTCGGGCTAAAGCTGTTCGGCCGGCTCGATGAGGCCGCGTTCCGGAAGGTCGTGTTGGTGCTTCTTCTGGCGTCGGGAGTCGTGCTGATTTTCTAGTTAGTGCGGATGGGGTGCGGGCAGGTCTCCACCTCGACCGTGACGTGGCTGAGGCCATGCAAGCCGCCGAGGCGGCGTTTGTAGGTCGCTGGCGGCAGCGGATGATCGGACACGACCGAGATCACCGCGGCGCGATGGCCGGGACCGACCTGCCACAGATGCAGGTCCGTGACGCGGTCGCCCTTGGTCTCGATCCGGTCGCGGATAATGCCTTCGAGGTTTTTGTCCGCGCTGACGTCGAGCAGCACGGCGCCGGCATCGCGCGTCAACCCCCAGGCCCAGCTTGCGATCACGAGGCTGCCGATGATGCCGACCACGGGATCGGCCCAAACCAATTGCGAATACATCGCAATCACCAGCGCAGCGATCGCGAGAGCCGACGTCGCGGCGTCGGCTACGACGTGCAGATAGGCGGCGCGAAGATTGTTGTCGTGATCGTGACGGCCATGATCATTACGATGATCATGCGCCTCGCGGCCATGGTGATGGTGATCGTGGGCACCGCGCAGCAGCCAGGCGCTGGCGATGTTGACGGCAAGCCCCAGGACCGCGACCGTAATCGCTTCGCCATACGCGATCGGGACCGGGTGGGCCAACCGGGCAACGCTTTCCCAGGCGATCTGAAGCGCGATCATCGCCAGGATAATCGCGCTCGAGAAGGCGGCGAGGTCGCCGAACTTGCCGGTGCCGAACGCGAAACGGGAATTGCCCACGTGCTGGCGCGCGAACAAATAGGCGAGCGCGGCGATGCCAAGCGCGGCGGCGTGGGTCGCCATGTGCCAGCCGTCGGCCAGCAGCGCCATCGATCCGAA
>Ga0081540_1002953_pt1 | contig 13651 bp, 9 predicted proteins | sample TabmetS2T1R1_FD_71024 | JGI IMG/M metagenome (GOLD analysis project Ga0081540, IMG submission 71024) | Tabebuia heterophylla rhizosphere microbial communities from the University of Puerto Rico - S2T1R1 | ecosystem: Host-associated > Plants > Roots > Rhizosphere ... | reverse complement strand
GTGGCACTTCCCGCGCGGCGTGGACACGGAGGTGGCGGATGCGCTGGAGGCGATCCGGGTCACAGACCCGGTTACCGGCCGGCAGTCCCGCACGCACATCTACGTGGTCGGCGACCGCCTGGTGGGCGGCGAGCGCCTGCCCGAACCTCCTGCGCCGTCGGGCGCCGAGGCGCCGGGAGCCGAGTCAGAGCGTTGGGGTGAGGGCGCTGGTGGTGAGGTTCTCGGTCGAGACGGTCTTCGACCTTCCGCAACGGAATGGACTGCTGGCTTCGGGGAAGGTGACCGAAGGGGTCATCTCGGCGGGGATGGTGTTGCGGGAGGAGAGCACGGGCCTGTCGGTTCGGGTTCTGGGGATCGAGTTCGAGAGCCCGGCGGACCGGCGGACCGGCCGGATTACCCTGCTGCTGGAGCGCGAGCCGAAGAGCCCGGTGGCGCAGGGCCGGGTGCTGACCGGCCCGAGCTGACCGGAGGCGAGTTCGAGGAGCCGGCCTCGGGCGTCCATAGTGGACACGATCCGGCGCGGATGTTCCGGGACCCGACCGCCGACGAGCTGTCGGAGCTGGGTGTCGGCCGGGCGACACTGGCCGATCTCGGCTTCCCGGACGGCGTGGGCCTGCGCCCCGAGCTTCGGGAACAGTACGAACACGCCCTGCGCCAGACCGCGCTGCTGGATCCGCACGAGCTGCGCTTCACCCAGCGCAGCGTGTCCCCGGAGACCAGCGACGGAATCGCGGTCGACGACCTGGCGAACCGGATGCGGGAATCGGGCTGGCATGGCGGCCCGATCCATGCGGTGCGGTGGGGCGACGGCTCCGTCTCGAGCCTCGACAACCGGCGCCTACGGGCCGCGCTGGACGCCGGCCTCGAGCGGATACCCGTCGTCGTGCACGCGCCGAGTGAACGCCTGGCCGACTGGCCGCATGACTGGCCCTCGGACCGGATGGCCAGGAACGCCCTGATCGGGGAGGTCCGGGAGTCGCCCGACGGGCGCTGGATGGTCGGCGGCGACGAAGGATCGGTGGTCTTCGAGTCGGGCCGGGTACCGCGGACCTGGGGCGAGATCGCGGTGTTCCGGGCGGCCGACCAGCGCAGCCTGCTGCCCGGGCACCTGTTCGGTGCCGACCGGCCGCCGGTACTGCTGGAGAAGCCGCCGCCGCCGCACGCCGAGCCCGTACTCGAGGACGGCGAACGGCAGGCCCTCCACGACGCCGTGCGCGAGGCCGAACCCGTCGCGGCGGCGGTTCGCACCGACCTGGACGCGGTGGCGGCCTCGGTGTCCGCGCGTCTGCACCTGCCCGAGCCGATCGAGCTGCGCGGCCTCGACCACCAGGTCAAGGACTACGACTCGCTGGCCCGCAAGTACCACGACGAGGCGAAGATCCTCGGTCGCGAGGTCGGGGACTTCGTGGACACCGTCAACGACACCGTCCGGTTCACGCTGCGGCTGCCCGGGGGTGGCCGGTACGCCGACGCGCTGGTTCACACCCTCGACGCGCTCCAGCGGGACGAGGGTTACACGGTCGTCGAGGCGAAGAACTTCTGGCTCGAGGGCAACCGCCACTACGGGCTCAACGTCACGGTCCGCGAACCGCACGAGGGGCGGTTGGTCGAACTCCAGTTCCCCGTCGACGCCTCCTGGCGCGCCGGCAACCTGACGCACGACCTCTACGGGGTGGTCCGCCGCGGGGACGAGCTGGCGGCCCGGCAGGTGCACGCCTTCCTGGCGATCCTGGAGGTGAACAAGCGGCTCGGGCTGGCGGACGTCATACCGGACGGGCTGGCCGACCTCCGGCCTCCCACGGATCGCGGCTTCGCATACTGGGCGTCGCGCCACCCCGACGTCTGGCGCGCGTACAAGGACTGGCTGGCCGACAATGGTCTGCGGTTCGCGGACGTGGTTGACGAGTTCCACCTCGATCGCACCGACTTCCCCGTGCGGGACGACGTCGAGCAGGCTCTGGAGGCGGCGGATGTTGAGCTACTACGTGGTCTACGACAGGGAAGCGGGCTCGACGCCGCCGCGGGGGATCATCGTGCTGGAGGCCCGTTCGGGCGACGCGCTGATCTGGAACCACCAGGCGAAGGCGTGGCAGTACGACCCGCAGACGGCCCAGCGCTTCATCTTCGACGACCAGAACCTGGAGCGCCTGGAGGTGGTCGACCGGGAGACGGCGCAGCGGGCGACGGCGCAGGTGACGGGCCGGGAGCCGTTGCCGGACGAGGACACGATCGCCTGGATCTTCCGCTGGAAGGGCAACCCGCCGCAGGCGGAGGACCAGGGGTAGCGGATCCGGCCCACTGGGCCGAGCACGCCTACGAGGTTTTCCGGTCCGATCACACGGACGTGGCGGAGATCGCGGCCAAGCTGGCGGACGTCCCGCGGGCCGACGGTACGGTCGGCTTCAGCCGTGCCGAGATCGAACAGGTGAAGCAGCACGTCTTCATGGAGTCTCACGACCTGGACGTGTACGACGACCGCGGTGAGGTCGTCGACCACGACCACCGCCCGTTCGACGCCGACCCCGACATCGCCGAGGCCTGGATCCGGCTGCGCCGCGGCGCGCCGCTGCCCGAGGACCTCGTCCTCCTCGAGCACGAGCTGCACGAGTCGAACTTCATGCGGGCGGACCCGCACGCGACCTACGCTGACGCGCACGTCGACGCGAACAGGCGGTTCAACTGGGAGAACACGGTTCCCGACCGGACCGGGGAGGACCTCACACAGTGGGAGCGGCAGCATGGCCATTCTTCAGCGGTTCCGGAAGGTCAGGGAGACGGACCGCGAGGTGGAGTACACGTTCGGCTTTCCGGAGATGGACCGGCAACTGACCATCGACAAGACGGATCGCAGCTTCAGAGTGGCGGACGGCTCCGAGGACCACGCCAGCCGGGCGGTGCTGACCCGGGTCACGGCGCGAGCGGCGACGGAGGGAGTCTGGCCGGGCGGGGGCGCGATCCAGGCCTGACCGGTACCCCCGAGGAGGCGTACCGCCGCCAGATCGAGCTGGCCCTGCACCGGGTGGCCGGCGGGCTGGGCGAGTCCGGGCACGGGGACCTCGTCCGCCGCGTCGAGGTCGGCGACGACGGTCTGGTGACCGTCACCCCGCGCGAAGGGCGGCCGTTCGCGCTGCGGTTGCGCGCCGAGGACATCGGGGGCGACACCTTCCGGGTGAGCCTCGCACCGGACGGGGTGCGGCAGGTGAGCATCCCACCCGAGCTGATCGACGGTTTGTCGGGCGTGCGTACGGACGCGGTCGTCGCGCGGGCGATCGGCCACGCCAGCGGCGAGGTCGCGGCCGAGGGGCGCTCCCGCCGGCTGGGCGTCCTGCGCCGGTTCGGCCGGCAGGACGCGCTCACCAGCGCGGTCGAATCAGCCGGGCGGGGCAGGCTGTCAGCCGGCGACCTGGCCAGGGTGGGCGAGTTCCAGGCACTGACCCGCCTGCGCGAGGGCATCACCGGTCCGCGCCGCACCGAGTGGGTGGACCAGGAGATCGGGCGGTTCATCGAACGGCACGGGCTGCGCGACGGGGTACCGGGCGCCGAGCACCGCGCCGAGCTGATCGACCGGTACCTGTCGGAGCGGGAGCGTGCCGCGCTCGCCGAGTACCGGGCCGCCTGGCGGGACTCCGATCCGGCCCGGGCGCTGGCCCGGCACGTCCTCGCCGAAGGCAGCTCGGGCGGCGCGAAGGTGGAGCCGCTCGGGCTGGGTACCCACGAGTTCCGCGACGTGTACCGGGTGGAACCGAAGGGCTGGGCGCGGGAGGGCAGGCTCGGGTTCACGATCGAGGTCGAGTCCGGCCGGCCCAGGACGGCCGGGGCACTGGTCGAGATCACCGGTACCGACCTGCCCCGGCATTTCCGGCTGGTGGTCGACCGGGGCCTGCTGGCCAACGGTACGCGGGCGCAGGACGCGGAACTGAGGCTGCGCGAGGCGATCGGGGACGCGCTCCACGCGCGGATCGGGGAACAGCACAACCGGCCGCCGGAGATCCCCGACTGGCGGGTGCGGATGGTCGACCGGGCCGCCACGATCGTGGCCGGGGGCGGCGGGTTCGAGGTCGCCGAGCTGCTGGGCGCCGGTACCGTCGCGTTCAAGCTGGCCGGCGGGGCGGTCGCCGACGTGTTGACCGCCGGCTACCTGGGCCGGCACGCGGCACTCGACGCGGCGGAGGCCGCGCACGAGCGGGCGCTGGCCCGCAGCCTGCAGGTGGCCCGGATGTCCGCCAGGGAGGTGCGGGCCGGCAGCGGCGAGGTCCGCGCGGAGGTCGAATCCATCGCGGACGCCCTCGGCGTGCCCCGGTCGAACCTGCGGTGGACCGAGCCCAAGCAGGCCACCGATCCGACTGTGTCCACAATGGACATACCCGAGGGCGCGGACCGCTCGCTGCGCGAGCGGGTCGACGGCACACGCGAGGCGCTGGCGAACGACGCGAAGGACGTCAGGGCCATCAGGGACCCCTGGTTGAGCCGGGACCTGCGGGTCTCGGTGGAGCACGGGCCGGACGCGCGGGTACGGCTGGAGGTCGGCAACACCCCGGACCGGACGAAGGTCGAGGTGGTGCAGGATCGGCGCCGGTTCACGCTGCGGGTGCCGCCCGAGCTGATGGCCGGCGACGAGGCCACGCTGCACAAGGCGCTCACCAAGGCGTTCGAGAAGGTGGCCGCCCAGCAGCACGAGGTCGCGGCGAAGGTGGCGCACCCGGCGGTGCAGCACGCGAAGAACGCCGCGGTCGACCTGGCACAGGGGCTGGGCTCGATGGTGCCGCAGGACATCGCCTCGCCGCACGCGGGCGCGGCCAACCTGGTCGGTACGGTGCTGCGCAAGACCGGTGAGGCGGTCGCCTCGCCGCTGACCGCCGAGTACAAGGCCGGGCAGGCGATCGGTGGCAAGTCGTTCGACTCCGACCGAGCCGTCAGGTCGGTACCCGAGACCGAGCTGGCCAACGCGGCGAGCACCGCCCGGGACGCCGCCGACAACCTGACCTACCTCGCGCGGGTCGCCGATTACCGGGCGGCCCACGGTACCGACGCCGACCCGGCCACGCTCACGGTCCCGCACCGCACCGGCGACCCGATGCCCGCGGCCTACGAGGCGATGACCGAGGTCGCTCAGCGGCACGCGGGCAAGGTGACCCTGGTCGACGCCGATCGCAGCCAGGACGGCGCCGGGGCGCGGCACCTGCGGTACCGGCTGGACGTGGCGCGGGGCAACCGGGCGCGGCTGGATGTCACCATGCACGACGACGCAACGGGAGCGCCGCGGCTGGTGGTGAAGCGCGGCGGCTGGGGCCGGTTCGAGGTCGAGGTGCACGGCAGCGCCGGGCCGGACGCGGTGCACAAGCTCGTGGGCGACGTGGCGGAGACCATCATCGACCGGCGCGGCGAGGGCCTGCCGACCATGTCGGAGTACCTGCGCAGCAAGCTGCTCCCGACGGCGGTCAACGCCGGTACCGTCATGGTGGTCTTCGCGGAGACGCACGCGCTGCCGGGCCTGGCCGTCGGCGGGGTGACCGTGACGGGCGGCATGCTCAAGGGTGTCAGCGACTACGTCCACGAGCTGCACCTGTCCGACAAGGCGGTGGAGCAGCGGTTCGCCAAGCTCGATGTCAACGAGGTGCACACCGGGGACCTGCGCACCGCGTTCGCCCGCACGGGCGCCGAGGTGGAGCGGTTCGAGTCGCGGGTGGCCGACCAGCTCCGGCAGCGGCTGGCCGAGCTGGACCACCTGCGCCAGCAGCCGGACCTGACCGCTGCGCGGCGCGCCGAGCTGGACGAGCAGGTCGCTCAGGTGCGCGAGCGGCTGGAGTCGTTGCCGTCGGCCGACGCGGCAGTGCTGACCCCGCTGCACGACTCGCTGCCGCGCCTGGAGCTGCCGCGCAACGGCGAGGTACGGCTGGTGGACCCCGAGCACCATGTGTTCTCGGTATCCTTCGACCGCGACGGGCTGAGCCCGGGCGGCCGGCTCCGGGAGAGTGTGGCGTTCGACGTCGTCAGCGGGGAGACGGGCGGCCGGCCGGTGACCGTCGAGTTGACCAACTCGGACACCACGGTGACCGTGGTCGTCGACCCGCACGCCAGCCACGACCAGGTCCAGCGGGCCGTGGGCGCCTGGCTCCACGACGTGGCCGAAAACCGCAGCCCGCTGCCGTCCGATCGGCCCGGCACCGGCAGCCAGATGCTGGCGCTGACCAAGGACGCGACGGGCGCGGCGAGCCAGTTGGGTGCCGGTGCCGTCGCGGATCTCGCCAAGTTCGTCGGCTCGGTCACGGCGGGCGCCACCACCGCCGGCGGTACGGTCATCGGTGGCGTGGCGCGGATAGTCGCCGAGTCCGCGATGGCGGATACCAAGGCGCAGCGGGCCTTCGCGCGGGACCTGTCGGAGCAGTTGCGCTCGGGCAAGGCGTCGGCACAGCAGCTGAGAGTGTTCAACGACCGGGCCGGCTACGCGGGCGACCGCATGCGGTACGCCCAGCAGATTCTCGAATGGCTCGCCTCGTGGCGTCCGTAGCGGTCGCCGCCCTGCCGGGGCTCGGTAGGATCCGGCCATGGCTGTGATTCCTGTCCGGACGATCGCCGAAGCGCGGGAGTTCATGGTGCTGGAACTCCCCGAGTGCGGCGACCGCCTCACCCTCGAACCGGTGAGGTCGTACCCGGACGGTGACCGGTGGGTTCATCAGTACGAGGCAGGGTGTGCCGAGCTGGGTGTCCGGCGTGAGTTCGAGTTCACCGTCGACCCGAAGCCGGCGGGCGAGGAGGCAGCGGTGTTCGGCGACGGTCGGCAACCGTCGCGCCTCATTGACGCCGGTGAGTGGTATCTGGTCTCCAGCCGGTACTTGCAGGCCGGCGCGGCGGCCGAGAAACGGTTCCAGCAGGAGCCGCGTCCCGACCTCGTCGAGGAGGCCTACGAGTACTACGCCCGGGCCAGCGCGGCACTCCTGGAGGTGCTGAAGTTCATCCCGCCGGGAGCGAGCGCGCCGCCCGACCTGGCGTTCTGGACAGAGCGCGGTCGGTCCGTCCGGGAGCAGGTCGGAGACCAGCTTGTGCGGTCGGTCCTGGAACCCGCGAAGGCGCAACTGGACGATCTGCTCCAGGCCTACCGCGACGCGTACGCGACCGGCACCTGACGGCCCACCGCGGCTATCCTGTAGCGCATGCCGTTGCTGGCCCGGAGCAATGAAGAGGCGCATCTCTACCTCGATCTCAACCCGTGCGAGTGCGGTGGCGAGGACGCCGCGCGGGACAGCGCCGTGAGCCTCGACGGTGACCAGTGGATCGTCCGGTACACCTGCGTCTGCGCGCGCTGCGGGCGGTCGCGGAACGTCGCCTTCCGGCAGCCCGGGTCGCAGGCGCGGCCGGCAGCCGGCGCCTGGTCGGCCGGTGACGAGCCGTCCGAGCTGCTGGACGCGGGTGAATGGCTGTGGGTGTCGGACATGTTCGCCGGCGCACCGGCCGACGTTGCCGGGCTCGCCAGCGAGGAGGCCGCGCAGGCGCGCGAGGACCTGGCGGCGGCCGGCGGCGCACTCGACGAGGTGGTCAAGTTCCTGCCCGTGGGCGCCGACGAGGTGCCGGCGTCGGCGTTCTGGACCGAGCGCGGCCGCCAGGTGTGGCAGGCCGAGCCGGGCCGGTTCCGGCGCGAGCGGCTGGCGGCGGTCCGCGACCGGTACCGTGCCCTGCTGGCGGACCAGCCGTGACGCAGGGTGGCCCGCTGCCCGTGCGGTCGATCGAGGAGGGTTACGAGTTCGCCTCCTTGCGGCCGTGCGCCTGCGGCGTGAGCGACGAGCCGGCGGCCGACCTCGCCGTGACCGAACCGGCCCCGGGCACCTACCGGCTGGGCTTCTCCTGCCGAGGCTGCGCCCGGCCGCGTGAACTGCTCGTCGTGCTGACCGAGCGGCCGAACCTGCCCGGCGAGGAGTTCGCCTATTCGCGCTCGGGGCGGCCATCCCAGATCATTGACGGTGGCGGATGGATCGCGGTCCTCCACCGGTACTTCACGGCCAGCATGGCGGCGCTCGACATGCTGGCCGGCGAGCCGGCCGACGACGTCCTCGCCCCGGTGCTGGCACGCAGCCTGGTGCGCGCCGCGGCGGCGGCGCAGGAGGCGCTCGCCCTGCTGCCGGAGGGCCACGACACCCTGCCGGATGACCAGGTGTCGACCGCGGCCGGTAGGGAGCTGCGCGCGAAGCGGCCGGCGCTGTTCACCCGGGACGTGATGGAGGCCGGGCCGGCGCGCTGCCGGGAACAGCTCACCGAGGTGATGGCGGCATACCAGAACAGTCTCGGCTGCCTCGGTACCCGCCTGGAGAACCTGATGAGCGAGGTGCTGCCGTACGGCACCCGGCACCTCGGCGAGCCGTTCGACGCCCGCACGTACTGGGAGGCGAAATACCACAGCGCGACCGTCGACTGCCGGTGCGGCAGCAACCGGGTGGACCTGTCGCGGACCGAGCTTCTGATCGAGGGCCAGCTGCTGACCCGGCTGTTCGGCTCGTGCGGGGCATGCGGCCGCCCGCGCGAGTTCTTCTACCGCAACCTCGCCGACCCGGCGGCCGAGCTGCCGATGGACGAGTCGTGGGGGCTGGGCGCGCACGCGTCGCGGTTGCTCGACCCGGCCATGCTGTCCGGCCTCTCGGCCGGGTTCGAGGAGATCGCCCGGGCGAACATCGCGGCGGACCCGGTCGGCCAGTGGCATGGCATCCGGCACCTGCTGACGATCGCCATCGCCGGCTTCGACGAGGCGTATGCCGCACTGCCCCCCGGCGCCGACCGGATACCACCGGAGGCGTTGTGGCACCCCTTCGGGCAGTCGCAGGCGGCGGAGCAGCCGCGCAGCGTGGAGCGCGGCTGGCTGGAGTGGGCGCGGCGGCAGACCCGGGAGCTGCTGGCCGACTTCCTCGTCCGGTACCCGCGCCCCGGGGAGCCGGACGGCGATGACGAGCCGCTGCGCCCCCGTTCGAGAATCGAGCGGAGTCTCTACATCGCGCTGCACCCGTGCGAGTGCGGCGAGACCGCCTTCGATCCGGTCGAGCTGGTCGTGGACACCATGGACGGCGAGCCGATCGCGCGGCACAGCGGCACATGCGGCGTCTGTGGCCGGCAGCGGCGGTTCGAGTTCGCGCTCAGCGAGCAGGCCCACCAGACCGACACGCTGGCGAGCTGGGCCGGCCCGGCCGGGCACTCGGAGATCATCGACGCCGGCCAGTGGCTCAAGGTCTCCGACGACCTGCAGGCGGCCGCCGAGGTCATGGTGGGCGGCGGGGTGGACGGCGCGGAGCTTGGCGTCTGGGCGCGGATGGCCTCCGGCGCCGCCTCGCAGGAGCTGCTGTGGGGGCTGCTGGCCCGGTCGGCATCGGCGGTCGACGAGGCGCTGAAGTTCCTGCGGCCGGGGCGCGACGAGCTGCCCGACGCGTCGTTCTGGACCGCGGACGGCCGGCGGCTGCACGCGCAGCGGCCGGAGCGGTTCACCCGCCGGGCGCTGGAGGCGCTGCGCGACGAGCGCCGGGCCCGGGTGCCGGCACGTTCTTGACGTCCAATGTGGACACTGCGGGAGGGGCGGGACCGGATGAGGGTGGAGACCCGGTGAGCGCGGGCGACTGGCCGGGTGTCCGCCTGGCGGCAGTGGCGGACCTGCATGTCCGGCCGGCGGTCGCCGGGCGCTTCCGGCCGCACTTCTCCGGACTGGCCGGCGCGGCGGACCTGCTCCTGCTCGCCGGTGACCTCACGAACGCCGGCACCGAGCGGGACGCGCGGCTGCTGTGCGATGAGCTGGCCGATCTGCCGGTACCGGGCGTGGCGGTGCTCGGCAACCACGACTACGACGACGGCCTTGGTGACCGGCTGACCGAGATGTTGACCGGCCTCGGCATCACCGTGCTCGACGGCAGCGTCGCGTACTGGCAGGTGCGCGGCGTACGGGTCGGGGTGGCCGGGGTCATGGGCGGTGGAGGCGGATTCCCGGGCGGCGAGCAGGCCGGCTACCCGGACGCCGACAGGCACGGCGAACGGCTGCGGCGTGGACCGGTGGACGCCGCCCGCCTGCGTGGTGCCCTCGACGGGATGGACGGCGAGGTCCGGATCGCGCTGATGCACTTCGCCCCGACCACCGGGACGCTGGTCGGCGAGCGGACCGAGATCTACCCGGGTCTGGGCTGCCACGAACTGGGCGCGGTGGTCGACGAGGCCGGTGTTGACCTGGTCGTCCACGGGCACGCGCACGCGGGCACGGAGCGCGGTAGCACGGCGGCGGGCTACCCGGTGCGGAACGTCGCGCATCCGGTTCTCGGTCGACCGTACGCGATCTATCAGCTGGACGACGGCCAGGTGCGCGATATCGGCTGAGCTACCGGCCGATGTCCACAGTGGACAACGCGTGCAGCTCCGCGGCCCGGGCGGCCGGCAGCACGCCGAAGCGCGCCTCCTCGACCCTGGCACGGGCGTGCGCGTTGGCCACGGCGAGCAGGCGGACCGCGACCGGCTCCCCGGCCAACGCGGCCGCCCGTCGCGCCGCACCCGGGCCGTCGACCTCGTCGGCGCGCGGCCGCGCGGACTCGGCCAGCGCCCACGCCCCGGCGTATGCCAGCGGCGGGTCACCGTCGAGCAGCGCGTCCCGCTCGCCGGGGCCACGGGCGGCCAGCAGCGCAGCAGCCGTCAGGTCGGCGTCCCCGCCGGGCAGCGACCGCAGCGTCTGCTCGGCCACCCACCAGGCGACCAGGTAGTCCGGCCAGGCACTGTCGGCCAGCCGCCGGCGGTAGGCCGTGGTCACCGCGGGACCCAGCTCCGCGCGTACCGGTTCGGGCAGCAACCCCGCCAGCGCGTCGCCGACCGGTACCCGACCGGATGCCCGCCACCCCGGGGGCAGCGGATACTCCCGGTGGGTGTCCACATAGGACTCTAGTACCCCCGGGGACAGGTCCACCGGGTGCACCTCGCGCGTCACCCGGTCGACGATCCAGCCCGGCTCCAGCGGCGCCACCGGCTCCGGGTCGCCGGGATAGGTCGGACGGCGCGGGTAGCCGTCCCGGGGGCCATTCCACCGCACCCGGTAGACCAGCTCCACCGCGTCGACCGTGAAGTCCGCGTCCGTGGCCGTGGCCAGCTGGTACCCCCCGAAGGAGACGACCAGGGCGACCGCCTCCGCGGGGCTGCCCACCGGCTCGGCCGGCGGTGCGGCCGGCCGCGGGCCCGGCGCGGCCACCGGCAGCCGGGCGGGCAGCCCGTGCGCGAGCAGCGTCAACTCGGCGGCGTCGAACGGCCGCGCGGTGCCCATCGACAGCGCGGCCACCTCGGGGGTGGTGGCGGCCGCGTGGCGCACGAGGATCACCGCGGCGCGCAGCTGCGGCGGGAGGGCGGCGAGCTGGCGCAGGTAGTGGCCACGGTCCTCGCCGGCCGCCTCGGCCATCGAGCGGGCCTCGGGCGGAGCCATCGCGAGCAGCATGGCGACCGTCCAGTCCGGCGGCCCCGGGGCCAGCAGCCGGAACCGGGCACCGAGCAGGGCGTCGTCGAACCACGGCAGGGTCGCGGTCGCGGCGAGCAGCTCGGCGTCGGCGTCGACGAGGCGGGCCAGCTCCGCCGCCGCGCGCACGCCCACCCGCAGCAGCGCGCGGTGGTGCGGTTCGCTGGCCGGGTCGGCGAACGGCCGGCCGTCCAGCGCCAGGCTCAGCAGGCCGGTGGCCAACCCGTCGAGCGTGTCCCGATCGGCCGGCGCCAAGACCGTCCACAATGGACCGCGTTCGGTGGCCCAGGCCGCGGCCACGTCCGGCTCGACGGTGCTCACCATCGACCCTGACCGGGCCCGGCGAAAACCAGCCGCCCGCCCGGGATCGGCAGTTCTTCGCGGTCCCCGCCCAGCAGCGGCGCGACGTTCTCGGCCAGCGGCGCGTTCAGGTAGAGCAGGCCGAAGTCCTGGTCCACCAGCGCACCGGCGTCCAGCGTGAGCACCGCGAACTCCTGGTCGGCCACCAGCCGCAGCAGGTCCCGCGGCTGCCAGGTCTGCACGAAGGCCACCTCGACGTCCGGGGTGAGTGCGGTGCACGCGTTGCGGAACGCCTGCGCCAGCGGGCTGGCACCAGCCCACTCGCCGGCCCGCGCAACCTCCTCCTGCTGCTCCTGGAAGGCGACGGCCTCGAAGGCCAGCACCAGCACCGTGAACTCCGGCAGATCGAGCACGTGCGCCTCGCAGGGCAGCCCGCCCCACTCCACCTCGAGCTGGGCCGGGTCGAGGCCGGCCCTCGGCACGGTGCCGATGCGCAGCAGGGTGTCCGGCAGCCAGGTGAGCGGCAGGTTGGACGGGCTGCGGGGCAGGAAGAAGGCGGCGCCCACCGGACGCTTGAGCGCGCCGAGGGCGACCTGGTCGGCGCCGCCGCCCGGTCCCGCCCACCGCCGCCCGGGCCAGCGCCCGTCGTCCGCCACCCGTACCGGCAGCCGCCCGTTGACCAGCGTCTCCAGCGCCGCGTCGAGACTGTCGCCGAGGAACCAGTCGCCGACCGGGTCGATGGCGAACACCTGCCCGAGGTGGTTCATCGCCAGTACCGCCTCGTCGAGCCCCTCGACGCCCAGCGGGTACAGGCCGGTGCCGAGGATCCGCCCGGCGTCGACGAGCGCGCCCATGTCGCGGGCGGCGGACACGGGGTCGATCGCGAACGGGCGCGGGTTCAGCTCGTCGCCCGGCCGGTCGGTACCGATGACCAGCCCCGCGAACTCCTCCAGCGCGCGGGCGACCGCGGGGCTGTCGGTCGCGGTGCCGCCGAACGGCCCCTCGTGCGTGGCGACCGCGCGGCGGATGCTCGCCAGCGTGTCCTCGTCCAGCCGGCGGCCCGGATACCAGCCGGCCGCGTCCAGTGCCGCCTCGACGGCCGGGCTGAACCGCGCGCGCCCCGCTTCGCTCATGATTCGCCGGCCGGTTCGTCGTCGGGAGCCTGGAGACCGAAGCCGAACGCGCGCAACAGAGCCTGGCACGACGTGCAGGGCGGCACCGGCTCGCCGGCCAGCGGGTGGTCCGGCTCGCGGATCGCGTAGGTCACCAGGTCGGCGCCGCGCAGCAGTTCGGTGCGCACCGAGTCGACGGTCAGCGGTGGGATGCCGACCGCCCAGCGCCGCGTGTCCTCGGCGTGCAGCAGGTCCGACAGCACCGCCACCTCCGAGCAGCGGTCGCCGCCCCGGTCACGCAGCCGTGGCGGCAGCCCGTCGAGCACCTCGCGCACCAGGATGTGCAGGTTGGGCTCGGCGTCGCCCTTCATGCTGAATCCCCGGCGCAGCGAGCCGTCGGCCAGCGACAGGTGGGTGACGTTGCGCGGGTACGGCGCGCGCAGCCGGTCGTGCCGGGCGGCGGCGACCGGATCCCAGGTCAACGGCGCGACCGGGTGCTCCCGCCGGTACCCGCGGTAGAGCTCGATGACGCTGTCCACCGGCGCGGACGGCCAGTAGGTCAGCTCGCCGGTCTCCCGGTCCACCACGGCCCGTCCGGCGCCCACGTCCTCGGCGCTGCCCAGCGGCAGGACGCGCCACACCACGTAGCCGAGGTCGAACTCCTGGACGCCGACCTCGCGGCGGGCGCCGACCGGCTTGTCCTGGTCGACCCAGGACGCCGCGATCAGCCGCGCCTCCCACTCGTCGATCACGCGTTACCTCCCGACGGACCGGCGAGGGTCAGCCTAGC
>Ga0081540_1002952_pt1 | contig 13657 bp, 12 predicted proteins | sample TabmetS2T1R1_FD_71024 | JGI IMG/M metagenome (GOLD analysis project Ga0081540, IMG submission 71024) | Tabebuia heterophylla rhizosphere microbial communities from the University of Puerto Rico - S2T1R1 | ecosystem: Host-associated > Plants > Roots > Rhizosphere ... | reverse complement strand
GAGTGGCGGTTGACCCACCGTATCCTCATTGTCGACGATGACCTGCACATCCGCGAAGTCATCCGTGTCGCGCTGAAGAAGGCCGGCATGGCCGTCTCGGAGGCGCGCGACGGCAAGGAGGCGCTGAGCCGTTTTGCCAATGACCGGCCCGACCTCGTTGTGCTCGACATCGGCATGCCTGAATTCGACGGGCTCGACGTCTGCCGCGAAATCCGCAAATCCTCCGGCGTGCCGATCCTGTTTCTCTCCGCCCGCGACGACGAAATCGACCGCATTCTTGGGCTGGAGATCGGCGGTGACGATTACGTCACCAAGCCTTTCAGTCCGCGCGAGCTCGTTGCGCGCATCAACGTCATCCTGCGGCGGTCGGCCGCGCGCAGTCTGGACGCGAACAATCAGCAAACGCCGCTGGCGCAAGGGCAGCTCTCGGTCGATCCCGAACAGCATGTTGCCGCCTTCGCCGGAATGCCGCTGCGCCTGACCGCGATCGAGTTCGGCATCCTCCGCGCTTTCCTGACACGACCCTCCTCGGTATTCAGCCGCGAGCAGATCATGGCCGCTGCCTATCAGCTCAACATCCAGGTCTCCGATCGCACTATCGACAGCCATATCCGCAACATCCGCGCCAAGCTCGCGGCGTTGAATTGCGACAATGTGATCGAGACCATTCATGGCGTCGGCTTCAAGCTCGGCCGCTGCGAGCCGCAGGCATGAGTGACGCGCCGGCCCACGACAAATGGCGGCCATCGCTTGGCCTCGTCATCTTCGTCGTGCTGGCGTCGGTCGCGACACTGCCGCTGGTTGGCCTCTTCTTCTTCCGTCTCTACGACAACCAGCTCATCCGCCAGACCCAGGCCGAACTGATCGCGCAGAGCCGTGTGCTGGCGGCTGTCTATGCGCGCGAAGTCGAGGCGCGCCTCGACAAAGGCCTCGTGCTCGGCCCCGAGCTGCCGCCAGCCGCCCGTCCAGATCCCGAAGACCGGGTCACGCCGATCCGCCCGGCTCTCGATCTGACAAGCAATGACCTGTTGATGCGCCGCCCCGATGCGCGCCCAGCCACTGCTCCGGCCAATCCACTCTATGTCGAGATCGGCACGAAGCTGATGCCGATCATCCTCGAGACGCAGAAGGTCACGCTCGCCGGTTTTCGCGTTCTTGATCCCAACGGAGTCGTCATCGCCGGCCGACAGGAGGTGGGCGAGTCGCTCGCGCACATCGAGGAGATCGCCGCTGCACTCAAAGGCCAGTACCATGCCGCCCTGCGCACCCGCAAACCCGACAGGACGCCGCCGTCGATCTATTCGATCAGCCGCGGTGTCGGCGTGCATGTGTTCTCCGCAATGCCGGTGCTGGTCAACAATCACATTGCCGGCGTGATTTATACCTCGCGGACGCCGAGCAACATTTTTGACCATCTCTACCAGGAGCGCGGCAAGTTCATCCTGGCGACGCTGGCCGTCATCGCAGGCACCGCGCTCATCGGCCTCGTCTTCTCCCGCACCATCACCCGCCCGATGCACGAGCTGGTCAGCCGCGTCGACCGTATCGCCCGCGGCGATCGCGATGCCTTCCAGCCGCTCGCCCATTACGGCACACGCGAGTTCGCGCAATTGTCGAAGAGCTTTCTCGGCATGGCCGAACAGGTCTCCCGACGATCCGATTACATCTCGACCTTCTCCTCCCATCTCACCCATGAGCTCAAATCGCCGCTCACCTCGATCAAGGGCGCGGCCGAGTTGCTTCTGGAGTCCCTGCAGGCCCACACGGCGACGCTGACGCGGATGGAGCAGAAGAACTTCGTGTCCAACATCCTCGGCGATGCCGAGCGGCTCGAAACCATGACGCAGCGGCTGCGGGAGCTCGCCCGCGCTGAGGGTGCGCCGCAGAATGAGAGCAGCGAGCTCGGCAGCATCGTCAGCGGATTGAAGAGCCGCTTCCCCACCCGCGCGATCGCCGCCAGCGGTTGCCTCGATCGCTCGATCAGCATGTCCGCGGAGAAGGCGTTGATCGTGCTCACGCATCTCACCGACAATGCCATCCGGCACAATGCGAAGCACATTCGCCTCGAAGCCGCCAACGACGATGCGGCGATCCGGATGACCATCAGCAACGATGGCGATCCGATCTCGGAAGCCAACCGCGACCGGATTTTTGACGCCTTCTTCACCACCCGGCGCGACACCGGCGGCACGGGCATGGGGCTCGCCATCGTCCGCGCCATCATGGCCAGCCATGGCGGCACGATCCGGCTCAAGCCAACTGAGCAAGGCGCCGCATTCGAACTGCAGTTTCCGACGGCGTAAGGCTCAGACCCGCTCGATGATGATCGCGGGCGCCATGCCGCCGGCGGCGCACATCGTCACCAGGCCACGCTTGAGATCGCGCCGCTCGAGCTCGTCCAGCACCGTGCCGATCAGGATCGAGCCGGTGGCGCCGATGGGATGGCCAAGTGCGATCGAGCCGCCGTTGACGTTGACCTTGTCGCGATCGAGCTTGAGGTCGCGGATGTATTTTTCCGCAACCACCGCAAAGGCTTCGTTGATCTCGAACAAATCGATGTCGTCGAGCGTCAAACCCGCCTTGGCCAGCACCTTGCGCGTCGCCGGCACCGGCGCATTCAGCATCAGCGTCGGCGAGTCCCCCATATTGGCGGTCGCCACCACGCGGGCGCGCGGCTTCAGGCCATGCTTCTTCGCATATTCGGGCGACGCCAGCAGAATCGCCGCCGAGCCGTCGACCACGCCGGAGGAATTGCCGGCGTGATGCACGAAGTTGATGTCGAGATCAGGATATTTGTCGAGGATCAGCCTGCGATAGGTCGTGCCCTTGTCGTCGAGCGCGTAGTCGGCGACCGCCGGGAATGCCGGCTTGAGCTGTGACAGCGCCTCCATCGTGGTCTGCGGCCGAGGATATTCCTCGCGGTCGAGCGCGAGGCTGCCGTCCTCGCGATAGACGGCTACGAGGCTCTTCTTGAAATGCCCGCCCTTGATCGCTGCGTCAGCGCGCTTCTGGCTCTCGAGCCCGAGCGCGTCGACATCCTGCCGCGAGATGCCTTCCATGGTCGCAATCGCATCGGCACAGACGCCCTGATGCGATTGCGGATGTTTGGCACGCAGGCGAAGATTGCCCGCATCCATCATCATCGGACCGCCACCGCGACGGCCTTCCATCGACATCATCTCAGTGCCGCCGGCGATCACGAGATCCTCCGAACCCGCCATGATGGAGTTGGCTGCCATGTTGACACTGGTGATGCCCGAACCGCAGAAGCGATCCAGTGTCACGGCGCTCGCACGCACATCATAGCCGGCATCGAGTGCCGACATGCGCCCGAGATCGCCGCTTTGGGTTGAGACCTGCGCGCTGCAGCCCCAGACGATGTCATCGACGTCAGCCGTGCTGATGCCTGTGCGCTCGGCGAGCGCGCGCAGCACGGTGGCGCCAAGCTGTTGCGGATGGATGCCGGACAACGCGCCCTTGCCGGCCTTACCGACGCCGCGCGGCGTCCTGCAGGCGTCGATGATCAATGCGTCAGCCATGGGCGTTTTCCTCTATCTTGTTGGTCGGCGACATTTCAGCGAATTTTCCGGAAGAAGTCGCGCACTTCCTTGATGAACAGATCAGGCTGCTCGAACGCGGAGAAATGACCACCCTTCGGCATCTCGCTCCAGTGGGTGATGTTGGCATAGCTCGCTTCCATCCACTTGCGCACAGGCGTCACGATTTCCTTGGGGAACACCGCAACGCCGGTCGGCACCTTGACGGCATGCGGCGTTCGCCGCTTCGGCCCAAAGCTTTCCCAATAGAGCCGCGCCGATGAGGCGGCGCTCGCGGTGACCCAATAGAGCATGACGTTGTCGAGCAGCTCGTCGCGCGTAAGAATGTTTTCGGGATGGCCGTTGCAATCGGTCCAGGCCCAGAATTTTTCCAGAATCCACGCGGCCTGCCCGCTCGGCGAATCCGTCAGCGCATAGCCGAGTGTCTGCGGCCGGGTGGATTGCTGCTTGGAGTAGCCGGAATCCCAATCGGCATAATACTTGATGCCCTCGAGCGCCCGTACCTCCTCCGGTGTCGGCTGACCCTCGACATTGGGGCGAGTTCCCATGGCGAGAGTAATGTGGATGCCGGCGCAGTGGCCAGGATCCTGCGCACCGAGCGCCGTCGTTACCGCTGACCCCCAGTCGCCGCCTTGCGCGCCGTAACGTGCATAGCCGAGGCGATTCATCAGCACCGCCCAGGTTTTCGCGATACGATCGACGCCCCATCCCGTTGCGGTCGGCTTTCCCGAGAAGCCAAAACCCGGCAGCGACGGACAGACCACATGAAACGCATCGGCCGCATTGCCGCCATGGGCAACGGGATCGACCAGCGGCTCGATCACTTTGTGGAACTCCACCACCGAACCCGGCCAACCATGGGTGATGATCAGCGGCATCGCCTGCGGATGCGGCGAGCGGGCGTGGATGAAATGGATGCCGAGCCCGTCGATGTCGGTCATGAACTGCGCGAAGCGATTGAGCGCGGCCTCGCGCTTGCGCCAGTCATATTGCTCGGCCCAGTAGCCGCAGATGTCCTTGATCCAGTTCAGCGGCGCGCCCTGGCTCCAGTCGTCGACCAGTTCGGCTTCCGGCCAGCGCGTGTTACGCAGCCGCGATTTCAGGTCATTGAGGACGGCATCGGGGACTGCGATGCGAAACGGGCTGACAGCACTCATGCGACGGCCTTCCCTTTATTTCTCAGCCTTCAGCATCGCGAGGATTCGATCGGCCTCGATGCGCCAATCGGAATTGCGGGCGAATTCCTTGGTGCCCTTGGCGCCGAACAGGCCGTCATCGGCGAGGTCGGCGACCCAGGCCTGCCGCTCGGCCGTACCCTGCGCGGACCACGGTGTCAGCCCGGCCTCGCGCACGGTCTCGGCGACCTCGCGCACTTCCTCGGCGCGGCGGCGGCCGTGCTCGATCACGCGCTGGAAGAAATAGGCGCCCTGCTTTTCCCAATCGATGCCGGGATAGGTTTCCTTCAGCGAAGCGAGCACCGCGTCCTCGACGCCATAGGCGCGCGCAGTGGTGAAACTTTCGATCACCATGGCCTCCAGGCCCTTGATCATGATGCTGCGGCACATCTTGACCGCGGAGGCCACGCCGAGCTGATCGCTGGAAACCTTGGCATCGAAGCCGAGCGCTACCAAATGCGGCGCGAGCTCCTTTGCGCCGCCGCCGCCGAGCAGCAGCGGCACCTTGATCCGATAGGGCGGCACTGACGTCATCACCGCGCCCTCAACATAGCGGCCGTGGGCGCCATCGATCAGCGCAGCCGCGCGTTGCTTGGCGCCGGGCGAGGCCGAATTGAAATCGAGATACCACGTGCCCTGCCGGATCGCGGGCGCGCAGGCCTCCGCGACGGGAACAGCCTGGCTAGCGGTGACCGCTGAAATGATCAGATCGGCTTGTCCAGCGAGATCGGCATGCGATTTTGCAAGCTGAACACGAATCTTCGCCGCGTGCTCCTGCAACGACCCAGCCCGATCGTCGTCGAGCTTGATGTCGTAGGCGGCGACGACAACTCCTGCCTTGCGCAGATCTTCGGAAAGGATGCGGCCGACCTCGCCATAGCCGACGAGGCCGACTTTCCAGCTCTTGGGATCACCAGACATGGCTCCTGGGCGCCTCCGCTTTGCGGCGAAGCGTAGCCGCATCGGCCGGCAAGATCGAGCGCGGAGCTATGCGGCCAGCACGCGGCAAATCTTCAGCGCGTCCGCTGCAACCGCATCGACGCTGCGCGCATAGCCGCTCCGGATCCATTCCTTGGCGATTTGCACCACGCCGCCGACCACCCCGGCCCGCACCAGTTCGCCCGGCTTCGGCTTGATGTCGCTGTCCGGCGCCACCATGCGCGCCAGCACCTCGCCGAACTGGATCAGCAGCGCGCCCCAAACAGCATCGACCGCCGGCCCGACGCGGGCAATCTCGATCACGAACAGGCGCGCGCCGTCCGGATCGTCCTTCAGCATCTGGTAATAGGCCCGCAGCACGGCGTGGCCGCACTCCTCGGCTGTTCCAACGTGCGCCCTGCGGACCTCCTCCAGGCAGTTGAACACCCGCCGCGAAACTGCCTCGAAGGCCGCCACCAGCAGGGCCTCGCTGTTGGCAAAGGATTCGTAGAAATAGCGCTCGGTGAGGCCTGCGGCCTCGCATACGGCCTTCACCGTGGTGTTGCGGTAGCCGAGCTCGCCATAGGCGCGGATCGCCCCCTCGATCAGCCGCTCGCGCCGGGCCAGCCGCCGCTCGTCCGCTGATAAACCTGCATAATTTCGTGCCCGCGCTGTGGTCATGCTCTTCCCAAATCCGCCGCTTGACATAGCCTATTGTCAGATGCTTTAATCTGACAATACCACGTGTCAGAAAAAAATAGCAATATGGCAGGACACGCTTAGCCCAGTTGCTCAAGGGAGTGAACCTATGCAGGAGCATGTGTCGGAGCGGACCCTGGGAGGCAGCAAGCCAACCGGCGCTTCCAACGTCACCCCCTTCAAGCCGGCCGCGCAGACCGATTTCGACGTCATCATCGTCGGCGCGGGTCTGTCCGGCATTGGCGCCGCGTTCCACCTGCAGCGCGACTGCCCGAAGAAATCCTTTGTTATCCTCGAAGGCCGCGACGCCCTTGGCGGCACCTGGGACCTGTTCCGCTATCCCGGCATCCGTTCCGATTCCGACATGAACACGCTCGGCTTCCGCTTCCGTCCCTGGCGTGGCGAGAAGGCGATCGCCGATGGCCCCTCCATCCTCACCTATCTCAACGACACTGCGCGCGAAAACGGCATCGACCGCAAGATCCGCTACCATCACAAGGTCAAGCGCGCGTCCTGGTCGACGCCCGAGGCGCGCTGGACGCTGGAGGTCGAAGGCCCCGACGGCGAGATGCTCAGCTTCACCTGCAACTTCCTGCAGATGTGCAGCGGCTATTACGACTATGACGGCGGCTATATGCCGGGCTGGCCGGGCATGGAGCGCTTCAGGGGTCAGACCATCCATCCGCAGAGATGGCCTGAGGACCTCGACTATGCCGGCAAGCGCGTGGTGGTGATCGGCAGCGGCGCCACCGCTGTGACGCTGGTGCCCGCGATGACCGACAAGGCCGCACATGTCACCATGCTGCAGCGCTCGCCGACCTACATGGTCTCGCGCCCGGCGAAAGATGTGATCGCCAACTGGCTTCGCGCGAGGCTCCCGGACAAGCTGGCCTACGGTTTGACGCGATGGAAGAACATCTTGCTGCAGATGTATTTCTACAACCTCGCGCGCAAGCGGCCGGAAGGCGCCAAGCAGCGCCTGATCGAGATGGCCAAGACCGAACTTGGCGACGGCATCGACATGCAGAAGCATTTCACGCCGCGCTACAATCCATGGGACCAGCGGCTTTGCCTCTTGCCCGACGGCGACATGTTCAAGGTGATCCGCGAGGGCAAGGCCTCCGTCGTCACCGACGAGATCGAGACTTTTACCGAAACCGGCATCAAGCTGAAGTCCGGCCAGGAGTTGCCGGCCGACATCATCGTCACCGCCACCGGTCTTGTGATGCGGCTGATGGGCGGCGCGCAGATCGTGGTCGACGGCAAGGTCATCAATACCGGCACGACCATGAGCTACAAGGGCATGATGTTCTCCGACATCCCCAACCTCGCCTCCACCTTCGGCTACACCAATGCGTCCTGGACGCTGAAGGCGGATCTCACCGCCGAATATATGTGCCGCATCCTCAACAAGATGGATCGCGGTGGCTACGCCTATTGCACGCCGCGCAATGTCGATCCCGAGGTGATTGCGGATGCGACGCCGCCGCTCTCCTCCGGCTATATGCAGCGCGCCAAGGACGTGCTGCCCAAACAGGGCTCGAAGCGGCCGTGGAAGCTGTACCAGAACTACGCCAAGGACATGCTGGCGCTGCGCTTCGGCAAGGTCGATGATGGTGTCCTGGTGTTCAGCCGGCTTGAGGCTGCCGTCGACGAGCGCAAGCGCGCGTGACCCTCCAAGCGGAATCCGCCGAGCCAGGCCCTCAACGGGAACTGTTTGAGATCGCTCGGGCAAGGGCTCGGCCGATGCAGTCATAGCCATCGGCGGTATTATGCAGTCCGTCCCATGACACGAGCGCGCCTTGCGTGACGCCTGCATCGATCGAGTTTCGCATCAGCGCGAAGCGAGAAAATAGTCCAACACGCTCCTGCTTTGCGACGTCGGCGATGATGGCCTCTATGGCCAAGTAGTAAGCCGAGGCGAGCACCATTGGCGCATATTGCAGGTCCATCAGCACTACGTCGGTGGACGCTGCTTTAAGCGTCTTTACGCCTTCAATAACCCTGCTCTTAAGCAGCTGGTCTGGCCGACCGCCCCAGACCACGTCGTTGGTCCCCAACTGCCATACGACGAGATCGGGCCTGTGGGCGAGAACGTCGCGTTCGAAGCGACCGATATTGTCGCGGACAGTGTCGCCGATTCGGCCGCTATTGATGACATTGATGATCGCGCTTGATCTTAGTCTCAATAGTTCCTGGCGCATCACCTCCGGGTATGTCGCCGCCGACGCAAGCATCCAGAGCCCTACAGTCGAGGATGAGCCGACGGCTACAATCTTTAACGGCTCATTGGACTTTAGACGCGAAGCTGTGCGAGGCAACAGTGCACCCAACGAAAGATTCGGATTTGCCGCAAGGCATCTCTCGGCGGGAGACACGGCCACTCTTGCCTGCGAATGTGCATCGCCGAACGTTCCGGCGAGCATCGCTGCGCCGACCGCCGCTACTCGGGCAGCTCCGGCAGTTCGAGACAGGATACCGGTCATGGTCCGCGGAAAGGGGGCGAAACAACCCAACCCGCGTTCCCTTGATGATCTGGCCGAATCCCTATTGACATCCATTACTGCTAGACGTTCGCTGGGTACCGCTCGCAATTGGAGAGCGAATAAAAGCTGCGCGGTCCGACCTCGACAGGTTGCGGAAAACTCGCAGGTTAAATAATGGCAATAACCGCGGTCTCGAAGAGGCTGGTATTCCATTTGGGCGGCTATGATCCAATCACGCCGAGTGCCGGCGCGCAACCGCGCTTCATACGCGAACTAGCCAGGTTTCAACGTACATGGTCAGTGAAAGCTTCCGTCGATGGCCTGCATAGTGGTGCCGACCAGACGAAATGGAGCGTGACGACGGCTGGCCCAAACTGGCAGGTCGAGACCGACTACCATCTTGTTCTTTGGGACGACGTTATCGAAACCTTTGGCCGTCGAACAGTGTTCTGGCGCATTCCGCTCGGCATCATTGCCTTTCTGGATTTCGTCGTGTCTGGCGCTCTTTGGGGCTACTTACGAACCAATTGGCACTATGCAGTTTTCTTTCTTTATCCATACGTCATGTTCGGTGCCCTCATTCTGGTCTCGTTCCTTGTTGGCGTGCTTGCCGTAAAGATTAGCGGATCAATTCTTATCGGCATCGTCGTAAGTGTCTTGCTGCTTGCAGCGTTTCTGGTCGGCCCCTGGCGCTGGATGCACCTAGACGTACTTTTCGACGATTGGATTTTCTCCAGCGAATACGTTCAAAAGGGTAATACGATCCTCGGGCAAAGATTGGACAGACTGGCCGCGGAGATCGTTGCGCGGGTTCGTGACCGTGATGTGGACGAAGTTCTGCTCGTCGGCCATAGTCTTGGCGCCGTACTTGCGGTTGATCTTCTTGATCGAGCGTTGACGCTGGATCCCGCACTCGGGACGCGCAGGATTCCGGTCACGTTCCTCACAATCGGATCGTCTGTACTCAAGATTGGGCTGCACCGCGGGGCAACCCGCTTTCGCTCGGCGGTGGCGCGTGTCGCCCTGTCGCCTGGCATCTTCTGGGGGGATTATCAGGCTCGCGTTGACATAATGAACTTTTATGACATCAACCCACTGGTTGAGATGGCGTTGCCTCCAGAGGACGGACCCGTTGTCAGGCTTGTCGAACTCGGCCGAATGCTTGAGCACGCCATGTACCGACGCATTCGCATGAGATTCTACCGATTGCATTGCCAGTTCGTCAGCGGAAATGACAAGCGCGCACCATACGATTACTTCATGCTGATTTGCGGACCTGTATCCGCCAAATCGCAGACACTCGCTCCAGACGGCGCCGTGTCGATGATTCAGGAGGACGGATCGCTTGTCGGCGAGCCGCCTTCCCGTAGCGATCCGTTGGCCGAGCCGGCACGAAGACCTGGCCCAAGATGACGCCGGTGCTTTCAAAGCTTGTGTTTGTTATGCTGGCGGTCGGTTGGTATGTCATTCGCTACAAATACGCACGCCGTTCCCGTCGCGAGAAGATTTTGCGGACTGACCGAGGTCCCCGGGAAACTGCGCTGCTGCTGATATCCCTTACCGGCCTTGGTATTGTGCCGCTCGTCTACGTTGCGACCGGCATCCCTCATTTTGCCGCTTACACCTTTCATCCTCTCCAAGCCTGGCTGGGGCTTTTCGTAGCGATTGCGGCATTGGTGATGTTTCACCTGACGCATCGGGCGCTCGGCCGGAACTGGTCGATCAGTCTCGACGTGCGGGAAGACCATCAGCTTGTGACCCACGGCATTTACCGGAGAGTTCGACATCCCATGTATTCAGCATTTTGGCTTTGGGCTATCGCTCAAGCATTGCTGCTGCCGAACTGGGTTGCCGGCTTCTCCGGCCTGGTCGGCTTCGGGAGCTTGTATTTTGGCCGCATCGTCAGGGAAGAGCGAATGATGTTGGAGACTTTCGGCGACGGCTATCGCGCGTATATGGCGCGGACCGGCCGCATTTTCCCCTCAATCTTCTGACGCAGGGCTTCCTGCAATACCCGGTTGCAGGTCGTGTGTTCCCAAACCGCCTGGTTTCGTGCCTTTTCTGCAACATTTGTCGAAAAAGGGATGCGCGATGGCCCGATCTTTGATCGTGTTTGTTGAGCCCGTAACGAGCATCCGGTTACTTTGAGTCCGTCACTGACAGCAGGAGACATCGATGTTGAAATTCGTGATCGTGGGGGCCGCTTGTTTGGCTCTTGTGGGATCAGCGGTTGCTGCGGACATGCCTCGTCCCCAACCGGTTGTCCAAACAGCGCCGATTGGGAAGTATCCCGTCGGCAAGTATCCAGTCGGCAAGTATCCAGTCGGCAAGTATCCGGCCCCGGTTGTAACCAAGGGTTAACTCCTGGGGTTACTCGACAGCAACGCGTCTCCGGCCTCGAAGGCCGGAGACGCATCTGTCGAGCTAACAGCAACTGATCATATTGGGTCTATGAGGGATTTGAAGGTGACAAGAGCGAATCGGAGACCGCCTGGTCTGCTATTTGTTGTTGGAGCAAGCTTCTTCGCGGTTTGGGTGGGCTTGGGAATTGGAAGCAGCAGCGCCCAACAGCTAGCGGCAAGCCCTGATCCCCAGCAACAGGACGCTCCGCGCAAGCCGCCGGTGAAGCCTGGCGTGACGACGGCCGCTGCTGGACCTGGCACCTCACCATCTACGGCGGATGTGAAACCGGTCCGAAGGTCTCAAACCGCCGCAGCGGTCAAAGGACCCTACTACGTGGATTTTCGTGCCCGTACAGCAGCATCGTACGGTCATGCGTTTGTGTGGTTCGGCAAGACGAGCGAAAGAAAGGTCGAGGTTGCTGGCCTGCACCCCGCAGGCGATACGCTGCCTTACGTCCTGGGACATCTCATGTTCGTCCCCTCTGAAACAGGGGCAAGCTACGGTGACCTTGACGAACAATATCTAACGGCCAACTACCGCGTCTATTTGAGTGAGAGTGACGCCAAGAAGGTCTTCAGCCATATCAAGCATCTTCAGGCGACCTCGCCGGTGTGGAATGCGGAGACCGTCAACTGCACTGCTTTTATTGGTCGCATCGCGAGTTTCATGGGTTTGAAGACTCCGTTCCATCTGATGAGGCCTGAGGAATACGTAAATCAACTCAAAGCGCTAAACGGTGGACGCCAGACGGTGCAGTTGGCATCCGATCCTTAGGTTTGCGCCTTGCTGCGTCTCGCAGGCGGCGTCTGAATTTCAAACAGCCGATTGCTGTCGTCCGGGGCAGCTTGCAGAGCCGAACCTAGGAGACCTCGAGATTCCAGAGTTCGATGCTTCGCAGCGCGCCGGATGACTGGAAACAGACGTCCGCGTTCTCGCGACTCATTTCGCCCGAGCTTTGCAATCTCATCGTCGCTCTCTTGATATCGAGGGCGCAGGGAAAGCCGGGCGCCGACTGCGCCCGCAGTCCCGTGTGCGAGAGTAACGAAAGAAAGCACACGGGTTTAACTACAGGTACAGCCAGGACATCCCGGCTTTCCCCGCGCAATGGTTTTACAGCTTACTTCGTGCTCTCCCCGGTGAGCGGCGTTTCTTGCCACCGTCGCCGGCGGGATACGCCCGCCAGCTTGACGCCACGGTCGCGGCGACAGGACCACACGACTTCGCCGTACGCCGCCGGCGTTTTCGTCCGGCATGAAGAACACGCCTGACGCCGCAGCGTCCATCGCAACCCGCACCGACGTTCCGTGACGATCGCGTTGCGTCCCCTTATGAGGGCGCGGGCTGAGCCGGTTCTAGCGCAGGATTGTATTCTGATAAAGCGAAATATTTTTCGTTTCCGATCTGGACAACCCAAATCAGCTTGAAATTGCTCAGAAATCTGGATTGCACGCGCAACAGTTTCATTCCGGTGAGTCGATCAGTTACAGATCATGTTGCGCCAGGACAATGGAGAATGCTCAAGGCTCGGCCGGGCCGATCTGGGAATACTCTTGAGAATTGCCGGTTCAGCCATCGCAATCTCTTGCCCGCACTCATCTACACCACTTGAACCCGGTGAGCCCAACCGAGCAGTTGACCTTATCCGGCCGCTACGATGCTCTTAAATATCTTTAGCCCACGCCGGGCATCAATTCTTGAAAAGAACGTATGATCGCAAAACACGAAATTCTCCAAAACGCGACCATTGGCATCAAGTTTTATGCGGTCGCAGCCTACGAATTCGAAGCGGCCATTCGCGTCCGTTCCTGTGGCAATCCAGCGAATAAAGTATAGGTTGCCAGATTGTGCGTCCTCCGGCACGGACAATGTCCAGTCGGGGCAGATCGTCAGTATGTCAGCGATCACACCAAGATAGAGGTCTGGGTCGGCGACGTCTCCAATCGGCCTTGGCCAGTGACCGACAATATCATCAGTAACCACCTGGCGAATGGCTGGAAGGAACGAGAGGCTCGGCTTCGCCCAGAAGGTTCTGAAACCCTCAACCGACCATCCTCTTGCAGGATGCGGTACTGCGAGTTGAGTCATGGGTTATCTCCGTTGTCCTGCCCCTGGTCCAATTGCTCTTGCCGCCGCTGATCGCAAGCGCAGCGCCATCACTGCTTCGCGCATCGGATGGACGTGCAGCATTGAACAGTTTGGAAGACGGCCGGGCAATTACCTGATGGGTAATGAGCTTCGACTTTACCCTCACGGTCTGGCTGCTTGTCCGTAGCGTAATGGTATTGCGACCGCAGCCACGCAATCCATCTGTTCACTCGTATCGACGTGGATTGCTTCCGCCTTCGCGTCACAGCGCTTCGACGGCCTCTCAACCCTGCGAAGCTCACGCAGCGTGCCTAGAAGGGTCGTCGCTGTCGCT
>Ga0081540_1002951_pt1 | contig 13661 bp, 14 predicted proteins | sample TabmetS2T1R1_FD_71024 | JGI IMG/M metagenome (GOLD analysis project Ga0081540, IMG submission 71024) | Tabebuia heterophylla rhizosphere microbial communities from the University of Puerto Rico - S2T1R1 | ecosystem: Host-associated > Plants > Roots > Rhizosphere ... | reverse complement strand
GCGCCGGCCTCGGCCGTGGTCTCCGGCCTGCCGCTGGTCACCAAACCGATGCTGACGCGCCTGAAACTGATCCGCGACGCCTTCACGGCGCTGGCGCCGGGTGCCCCCTTCGTGCAGTTCACCTATTCGGTCGCGCCGCCGATCCCGAAATCGCTGCCGGGCGTGTCCACAGAAGCTTCCGAGCGGATCTGGATGAACCTTCCGCCCGCCCGGGTCTGGGTGTATCGGAAGGGCTGATACTGCCACGTATTCGCGTTGGCAGGTTTTGCCCCGAATACGAATTCAAAGATGTCCGCGCTGAAAATCCTCGTGATCCCGGGATCGCTACGCACCGGCTCGCTCAACGCGAAGCTGGCCGCAGTGGCCGCGCATGCACTGGCGCAGGAAGGCGCTGAAATCACCCGGATCTCGCTCGGCGATTTTCCGCTGCCGATCTATGACGGCGACCTGCAGGCGAAATCCGGCGTGCCGAAGCACGCGGTCAATCTGAAGCGGATGATGGCGGCCCATCATGGCATCCTGATCGTGACGCCGGAGTATAATTCTTCGGTGCCCGCGCTGGTCAAGAATACCATCGACTGGGTGAGCCGGGTGCAGGACCCGCACGAGACGCGCGGGCAGGTGTTTCGCGAGCGGGTGTTTGCGATCGCGTCTGCTTCCGGCGGGCGGCTCGGCGGCGCCCGCGCGCTGGCCGCGCTGCGGCTGATCCTGTCCGCCTGCCATGCCCAGGTGATCCCGAACCAGCTTGCGCTGGCGTTCGCCGATGACGCCTATGATGAGATGGATCGCTTGAAAAACTCCGCGGACAGTGAGGCGCTGAAAGCGCTGGCGCGGCAGTTGATCGATGTTTCCCAACGCATGATGTGAGGTGACATGCAGCCAGCCGATATCGCACCGACAGATCGTCTGATCGTCGCGCTCGATCTGCCAGGGATGACCGAAGCGGAGGCGATGATCGCGCGGCTCGGCGACAGCGTGAGCTTCTACAAGATCGGCTATCAACTGGCTTACGCCGGTGGATTGCCGCTGGCGCAGCAACTGGCGAAGTCAGGCAAGAAGGTCTTCATTGATCTCAAGCTGCACGACATCGGCAACACGGTGGCGCGCGGCGTCGAGAGCGTAGCAAAACTCGGTGCAACCTTTCTCACGGTGCATGCCTATCCGCAGACCATGAAGGCCGCGGTCGAGGCGCGCGCCGGATCGGGGCTGAAGATTCTCGCCGTCACCGTGCTGACCTCCTATGACGACGGCGATCTCCATGCCGCGGGCTATCGGCTCAACGTCTCTGATCTCGTCGAGGCGCGGGCGCAGCAGGCGCAGGTGCTCGGCGTCGACGGCCTCGTCAGCTCGCCGGAAGAGGCGGCGGCGCTGCGCAAGATCGTCGGCCACCAGATGAACTTGGTGACGCCAGGCATCAGGCCCGCCGGCGCCGCAACGGGCGACCAGAAACGCATCATGACGCCGGCGCGCGCGATCGCCGCCGGCGCTGACTATCTGGTGGTCGGACGCCCGGTGACGGAAGCCTTGGATCCCAAGGCAGCGGCGGATGCGATCCAGGCGGAAATCAAGCAAGCGCTGGCGTAGTCAAACAGGTGAAACAAGATACGGGAGAGTGAGATGGCGAAGGGATACTGGATCGGTCGCGTCGACGTTAACAATGAGGAGGGCTACAAGCCCTACATGGCGGCCAACTCGGCCATCTTCCAGAAATTCGGTGGGCGCTTCGTCGTGCGTGGCGGCAAGTTCACCGCCGTTGAGGGCCAAAGCCGCTCGCGCAACGTCGTGATCGAATTCGATAGCTACGAGAAAGCGCTGGCCTGCTACAATTCGCCGGAATACCAGGCCAACATCAAAGTGCGGCAGCCGCATTCGGTCGCAGATCTCATCGTCATCGAAGGCTATGACGGCCCGCAGCCCTGACGCGCTACCCGGCGGCCGCCGCCCCGCTACCTGACGGGAAGTTGCCGTAATCGGCTGCCCCGGCTATACCCCGTTCAGAGGTAAAGCCATGGCCGATATGCGATTGATCGTTGCGGGGGCCGGCGGCCGGATGGGCCGCGCGCTGGTGCGCGTCATTTCCGAGACGTCGGGGGCGGTTTTGACCGGCGCGCTGGAAGCCCCGGGCTCGGAACTCCTGGGCAAGGATTCCGGTGTGCTCGCCGGCTTGCCGGAAAACGGCGTGAAACTTTCCGCCGACCTGTGGGCGCTGTCGGCCAATGCCGACGGCATTCTCGATTTCACCGTTCCCGCCGCCACCATCGCCAATGTCGCGATCGCCGCCGAACGCGGCCTCGTGCACATTGTCGGAACCACCGGGCTGTCGGTATCGGACATGGCCGTGATCAAGAGCGTTACCCAGCGCGCCGTCGTGGTGCAGTCAGGCAATATGAGCCTCGGCGTCAATCTCCTCGCCGCCCTGGTCAAGCGCGTCGCGCAGTCGCTGGACGAAAGTTTTGACATCGAAATCGTCGAAATGCACCACAAGGCCAAGATTGACGCGCCGTCAGGCACTGCCTTCCTGCTCGGTGAAGCCGCCGCCGCCGGCCGCGGCGTCGATCTGCATGCCCGCTCCGCGCGTGGCCGCGACGGACATACCGGCGCGCGGCGGCCGGGCGACATCGGCTTTGCCGCGTTGCGCGGCGGCACTGTTGTTGGCGATCACAGCGTGATCTTCGCAGGGGCCATGGAGCGCATCGAACTCACCCATCGCGCCGAAGACCGGACCATGTTCGCGCAGGGCGCGCTCAAGGCCGCGCTTTGGGCGCACGGCAAAACGCCCGGCTTCTATACGATGACCGATGTGCTCGGGCTTGCCGACTTCTAGAAATCGAACAACGGAAAATCCACTCAATGAGCGATCGTCTTCTTGTGCTCGTCCGTCACGGGCAGAGCGAATGGAATTTGAAGAACCTGTTCACGGGGTGGAAGGATCCTGACCTCACTGAGCAGGGTGTTGCCGAAGCCAAGGAGGCCGGCCGCAAGCTGAAGGCGCAGGGGCTGACGTTCGACGTTGCCTTCACCTCGGACCTGACGCGCGCCCAGCATACGCTGAAGCTGATGCTGGCCGAGATCGGCCAGACCGGACTGCCGACGACGAAGGACCTCGCGCTCAACGAACGCGACTACGGTGATTTGTCCGGGCTCAACAAGGACGACGCCCGCAAGAAATGGGGCGAGGACCAGGTGCTGGTCTGGCGCCGCTCCTACGACGTACCGCCGCCCGGCGGCGAAAGCCTGAAGGACACGCTGGCGCGCGCGCTGCCCTATTACGTGCAGGAGATCCTGCCGGGCGTGCTGCGTGGACAGCGCACGCTGGTCGCCGCTCACGGCAATTCGCTGCGCGCGCTGATCATGGTGCTGGAGAAGCTGACGCCCGAGCAGATCTTGAAGCGCGAGCTCGCCACCGGCGCGCCGGTGATCTACCGGCTCAATGCGGATTCGACGGTGGCAGAGAAGCTCGATCTGGCCGCGTGAAGTGTCAGACGCGTAGGGTGGGCAAAGCGCAGCGTGCCCACCATCCATCTGCATCATCAGCCTGAGTGGTGGGCACGCTACGCTTTGCCCACCCTACATTTCCTCAATGCATCCCCACCTGGCCGGCTTCCCAACCGAGCATGGCCTGCTTGCGCGTAATGCCCCAGTGATAGCCGGTCAGTGTGCCGCCTTTGCCGAGCGCGCGATGGCAGGGCACCACGAACGACACCGGATTGCGGCCGACCGCGGCGCCGACCGCGCGCGAGGCCTTCGGATTCTGGATCTTGTTGGCGATGTCGGAATAACAGACCGCGCGGCCCATCGGGATTTTCAGCAGCGTCTCCCACACCCGCACCTCGAAATCAGTGCCGATCAGGACCACGCGGAGCGGCTGGTCCGGCCGCCACAGCCTGGTATCGAAGATGCGTTGCGCAAGGCCGATCGTGCCCTCGTGGTCCTCCACATAGGTTGCGTTCGGCCAGCGCCGCTTCATGTCGGCAAACGCTGTCGGCTCCTCGCCGGGATCGGCGAAGGCTAATCCCGCAAGGCCCCGGTCGCTGGCGATCACGATCGCGGTGCCGAATGGGCAAGCGTGGAAACCGTAGCGCAGTGCCATGCCGGCGCCGCCGTTCTTCCATTCGCCCGGCGACATCGCTTCATGGGTGACGAACAGATCATGCAGCCGGCCCGGGCCCGAGAGCCCAGAGTCGAGCGCGGCATCGAGCACGCTGGCTGAATCGCGCAGCAAGCCCTTCGCATGGTCCAGGGTGAGCGCCTGCATGAAGGCTTTCGGCGTCAACCCGGCCCAGCGGCGGAACAGATGGTGCAACTCATCCGGTGTCACCGCCGCGGCGTCCGCCATAGCCTCGATGGTCGGCTGCGCGCGCCAATGCTCGGAGATGAACGCGATGGCGCGGCGCACGGAATCGTAATCGCGCAGCGCGGCGCTCTGGAGGCCCGGCTTGGCCAGGCTCTGGTCATGTATGGCAAGTGTCATCATGGGGTCTGATTTAGGGCTCATGCGCGGTTCAAACCACCCGATTTCTGACAACCCCAACGTAGCGGTTCCGAACGAAGTGGGAAGCGGTCCGCTAAGTGATCGGGTTGTAGGTGATGCCGCGCTTGGCCGTTTGCAACGCTGCCAATAAGGCTTTGGCAAAGCTGACCTTTTCGTCCGGCCCGAGGAAATGCCCGATCGTGACACGGTGCCCGCGGGAGACCAGATAAAGGTGCTCGATGCCGAATTCGGGATCGCCGGCCTGTTCGAGCCGAACCCAGAGCGGATTGAACGACCATTCGGTGAGGCGGCCGCGATGGCTGACCCGCCGCACCCGCAATTCCGATGGCGTCACCACAATGTCCTCGGTGGCGTCTGCGCTGCGAAAGTTGATCCGGAACGCCCAGTAGATCACCAGTACATCGAGGCCGAAAAAGCCGAGCACCGGCCAGGCGCCCATCAGCAAAAATGCGATGCCGGCGACAAAGCTCACCGCGCCAATGAAAATCATCAGCACCAAAAAGCCGGTTCGGTTGAGCGAGCGATGCGGCGTCACCCGCGCCGAAAACAGCGTCGGCTGGTCAAGCGCCGGATCAAAATCGTTGCCTGCGGTCATTGCCTATCAGTATATCCCGATCATGGCCAAAATCATCCGTCCTGTCAGCGCCAAAAAATCCAGCGTTCCGTCCGTGCCGAAGAAATCAGCAAAGAAGGCCGCCAGGGCGTCGCCCAAGCTGGCGAAGAAAACGACCCGGCCCAAGGCGCTAAAGCCAATATCTCCAAAGCCGTGGTCACCGGCCGAGGTCCAGGAGGCGTTCAGCCGGTTTCGCAAGGCCAACCCGGAGCCGAAGGGCGAGCTCGAACATCTCAACCCTTATACGCTGCTGGTCGCCGTGGTGCTGTCGGCGCAGGCTACCGATGCCGGCGTCAACAAGGCGACGCGGGCGTTGTTTGCGATCGCCGATACGCCGGAGAAGATGCTCGCGCTCGGCGAAGAGAAGGTGCGCGAATACATCAAGACCATCGGCCTCTATCGCAACAAGGCGAAGAACGTCATCGCATTGTCCGAAAAGCTGATCGCCGAGTTCGGCGGCGAGGTGCCGCGCACCCGCGCCGAGATCGAGACGCTGCCCGGCGCCGGGCGCAAGACCGCCAATGTCGTACTCAACATGGCCTATGGCGAGCACACCATGGCGGTGGATACCCATGTGTTCCGCGTCGGCAACCGCACGGGGCTGGCGCCCGGCAACACGCCGCTCGAGGTCGAGCTCGGACTTGAGAAGGTGATCCCGCCGGAATTCATGCTGCACGCCCATCACTGGCTGATCCTGCACGGGCGCTACACCTGCCTCGCGCGCAAGCCGCGCTGCGAGGTATGTCTGGTCAACGATCTTTGCCGGTGGCCGGAGAAGACGGTCTGAGGCATGATCATTGTCATATCCCAAGAGTCTTATCCGGCTCTCGGGAACGTGATCGAGAGAGGGCGTCGTGAGTCAGCAGGATCAAACGAGTCCGTCGCCCGCAAGTCCAGCCCCATCTCCCCCGGTCGCGCCGGCTCCGAAGCCGCCGCCGGCGGCAGGCGGCTTTTGGGGCCGCTTCACGATTCCATTGTTTGCGGTGCTGGCGGCGTTTGCCTTCATCGCGCTGGCGACCTTGCGCTGGGATGCCTGGGTCGGCAGCGCCACGGTCCAGACCACCAACGACGCCTATGTTCGTGCCGAACTCACGCGGCTGAGCAGCCGGGTTGCCGGCGAGGTGATTACGGTCGCAGTGAAGGATTTCCAGCGCGTCAAGGCCGGCGATTTGCTGGTGCAGATCGACCCCGCCGACTACGCGGCCCAGGTCGCTCAGGCCGAGGCCAGCGTCGCCGCCGCGCAGGCAGCCCTCGACAATCTGAGCAATCAGGTCGAGCTGCAATACGCGACGATCGCACAGGCCGAAGCTCAGCTCGTAGCCGCGGCGGCGCAGGAGGTCGAGGCGCGTCAGGAACAGGAGCGTCAGCAGTCGTTGTCGCAAACCGAATCCGGAACGCGCCAAAGGCTCGAACAGGCGACCGCGGCGTTTGCCAAGGCGCAGGCCGACGTGCGTGCGAGCCGCGCCGTCATCGCCGCGCAACGTCACCAGCTCGAAGTGCTGTCGGGCACCAAGAAGCAGCGTGCGGCTGATCTCGAGGGCGCCAAGGCAACGCTCGCCGCCGCCAGACTCAAGCTCGGCTACACGAAGATCGTGGCGCCGTTCGATGGCGTTACCGGGGAGCGGCAGGTGCAGCCGGGCGACTACGTCAATATTGGTACCAACCTCATCAATGTCGTGCCGCTGCCGAACGTCTATGTGATCGCCAATTACAAGGAGACGCAGTTGACGCGGGTCAAACCCGGTCAGCCCGTCGAGATCACCGTCGATAGTTTCCCGAACGAAAAACTACGCGGTCGCGTCGAGCGGATTGCGCCGGCGAGCGGTTCGCAATTCGCATTGCTGCCGCCGGACAATGCCACGGGCAATTTCACCAAAGTGGTTCAGCGCGTCCCGGTCCGCATCCAGTTCGACAAGAACCAGCCGCTGCTGGAACGCCTGCTGCCCGGAATGTCCGTCTTCACCCATATCAATACCGGCGAGGCGGGCACGGATGGCGGAAAATGACGGCGATCGCGGACCGGTTTCGCGCGGCGGGATCGCGCCACGGCCGCTGTTCGCGGTCGGCGCGGTGCTGCTCGGCGCGTTTCTGGCGAATGTCGACAGCCGGCTGACGACGGTAGGCCTGCCTGATCTGCGCGGCGCATTTTCGCTCGGCTTCGACGAGGGCGCCTGGCTCTCAACCGCGGGCATCGGCTCGCAGATATTCGTCGCGCCGGCGGTGGCGTGGCTTGCGACCGTATTCGGGCTGCGCCGCGTGCTCGGCATTCCGGCTCTGGTCTATTCCCTGATCTCGCTGCTGATCCCGTTCGTGCACAATTACCCCACGCTGATCATGCTCAGCATCATGCATGGCATGCTGCTCGGCACCTTCGTGCCGGCGACACTGATGATCATCTTGCGCAATTTGCCGATCAAATGGTGGCTGCCGGCGATCTCGATCTATTCGATCAGGGTAGGATTCGCGCTCGATACCTCCACCTCGCTGGTCGGCTTCTATGTCGACCATCTGGGTTGGCAGTGGGTGTATTGGCAGGGCGCGGTGATAGCGCCGCTGATGGGCCTGATGGTCTATCTCGGTACGCCCAGCGAACCGATCAACCGCGACCTGCTGAAGCACGCCGACTGGGGCGGGATGCTGCTGCTCGGGGCCTCCGTCTCGATGATCTATGCCGGTCTCGATCAGGGCAATCGTCTGGACTGGCTGGAGTCGGGTACGGTGATGGCGCTGTTGCTCTCCGGCGGTGCACTGTTCATCGGCTTTCTGATCAACGAGACGCTGGTTCACCAGCCCTGGGCCCACGTCAATGTGCTGTTCTCGCGCAATATCGGGCTCTCGCTGGTCGCCATCCTGCTGTACACGCTGACCAGCCTCTCCAACTCGTCGCTGGTACCGAATTTCCTCAGCGTCGTCGGCCTGCTGCGGCCGGAGCAAAGCGGCATCCTGCTCTTTACCTTTGGCGCCTTGCCCATGGTGGTGCTGGTGCCGTTCTCGATCTTCCTGCTTCGGCATTTTGATGCACGCGCCGTGGTGGTCCTCGGTTTTTCGGCGTTCGCTGCCGCCAATCTGTGGGGAACGCAATTGACCCATGACTGGGCGCGCGGCGATTTCGTCGGCATCGTGATGCTGCAGTCGATCGGACAGTCACTCACGCTGTGTCCGATCATCATCCTCTCGCTGTCCAATCTGGATCCGACCCGCGCGACGTCATTCGCCGCCTATATCCAGATCATGCGGCTCGGCGGCGCCGAGATTGGTGTGGCGCTGATGGGCACCTGGCTGCGCGTGCGCGAGCAGATCCATTCCAATTATCTCGGACTGCACATCGAAAATGGCGGCTTCGACGTGACGCGCATGCTCAAGCAGCTCGGAGACTATTTTGCCAGCCATGGCGCGGGCGCGGCGCCGGCGCGGGCGCTCGGGACGTTGGCAGCGCGGGTCCAGCGCGAAGCCAACGTGCTCGCCTATATCGATGGATTCTGGCTGTGCTTCTGGCTGGCGATGACGGCGCTGTTCTTCGTCGCCCTGATCACCCGCGCGCCGCCGGGCCCCTTCACGCCGGAACCGTTCGGTTTCGCGAAAAGTCTGCTGCGGAAGTGCGGGGTGGCCGTGCCGCAATGAGCGGCGATGAACAGGCCCGCGGTGAAACACGATTGCGACATCAAAGGGCTGCATTCAAATTATAGTGAATGCCGCAAGCCGTTCGATAATGGCAGTCGACGAAATATTCGCATGATCGCGCGGTCTCATATGTTGGAGTACCGAAGGCGGGGACCGCGATATGAACCACACGGCCGCGCTGGTTTCACTGGCGACCTCGATTCCGCCATATCAATTCCATCAGAAGCAGATCCTTCAGGCTGCGCACGACCTCCTCGCTGATCGTTATCCGCAGTTCGAGACGCTTTCGAGCCTGTTCGCCAATACCGGCATCCGCCATCGCTATGGGGTCAAACCGATCGAATGGTATCTCGAACGGCGCGACTGGCCGGAACGGACACAGGCTTTCCTGGAAGGCGCGGAATCGCTGTTTGTCGATGTCGCGCGCAAGGCCATCGCGCGTGCCGATCTCTCAGGCAGCGATATCGACACCGTTGTCACGGTATGTTCGACCGGCATCGCGACACCGACGCTGGAGGCGCGCGTCGCCGGCAAACTCGGCTTGCGTACCGACGTGTCGCGCGTGCCGGTTTTCGGCCTGGGGTGCGCGGGCGGCGTGTCGGGACTGTCGATCGCATCGCGCCTTGCGCAGGCGCGACCCGGCACCAACGTGCTGCTGGTCGCGCTCGAACTCTGCACGCTCGCGGTGCGCCACGATGAATTGACCAAGGCCAATATCGTCGCTGCCAGCCTGTTCGGCGACGGTGCCGCGGCCATTGTTCTGCGCGCCGGCGATGGAGGCGCGACGCGGATCGAGGCGACGGGCGAAAAGCTGTGGCCCGACACGCTCGACATCATGGGATGGAGCGTCGATCCCGAGGGATTCGGCGTCATCTTCCAGCGCACGATTCCCGATTTCGTTGCCGAACATTTCGGTCCGGCGGTGATCGAAATGCTCTCCCGGATGAAACTTTCTGCCGGAGATATCGATCGCTTCATCTGTCATCCCGGCGGGACGAAAGTGATTGCCGCGCTTGAGCGCGCGCTATCGCTGGATCAGGGCACGCTCGATCACGAGCGCGAGGTCATTGCCGATTACGGCAACATGTCGGCGCCGACGGTTCTGTTCGTGCTGGAACGCGCCATGATGCGGGGGCTGCCGGCGCGGTCGCTGCTGACTGCGCTCGGGCCCGGCTTCACCGCAAGCTGCGTTGCATTGCGGCACGCCGCGTGAGCTTCGCGTCAACCATTCTCCTGCTGGTCACGCTGCAGCGTCTGGGTGAACTCGTTCTGTCGCGCCGCAACACCCGCCGGCTGCTGGCGCGCGGTGCGATCGAGGTGGGTGCCAGTCACTATCCGCTGATCGTGTCGGTTCATGCGGCGTGGCTGATCGCCTTGTGGATCTGGGGTCGCGATCAGGACGTCAGTCTCGCCGCACTTTCGGGCTTCGTGGTGCTGCAGGCCCTGCGGGTGTGGGTTCTTGCCACGCTGGGTCCGCGATGGACCACGCGCATCATCGTGCTGCCGGGCGAGCCGCTGGTCGCGTCGGGCCCCTACAGATATCTTGCGCATCCGAACTATGCGATCGTCGTCGGCGAGATCGCGCTGCTCCCGCTCGCGCTGCATCTGCCCCTGCTGGCGCTGATCTTTACCGCCCTGAACGCAGCGGTGCTCGTGATCCGGATTCGTGCCGAAACATCCGCGCTCGCCGCGGTCGGCGGCCGTTTTGCGCGTCCAGCTGAATGAGCGATCGGCAAGAGCCCCCGTCCGGCATCGCGACTGCCAAGCCTTCTATCGGAACCTGGGCCGGCTTCCTGCTGATGTGCCTCGGCATGTTCATGGCCATCCTCGACATCCAGGTGGTGGCGACGTCGTCGCCGGCCATCCAGCAGGCGCTTGCGATTTCCCCCGATGCGATGAGCTGGGTCCAGACCGCCTATCTGATCGCGGAGGTCGTCGCGATCCCCCTGACCGGCCTGTTCACGCGCGTCCTGACCTTGCGGTGGCTGGTCGCCGCAGCGGTGGCGCTCTTTACCCTTGCATCAATCGGCTGCGCCTACAGCGGCGGCTTTGCCGTGCTGCTTGTTTTCCGTGTGGTGCAGGGATTTGCCGGCGGCGTGCTGATCCCTGCGGTCTTCACCGCGGTATTCCTGCTGTTTCCGCACAGGCTTCACGCCGTCGCCACCACCATCGGTGGGGTCGTCGCGGTGCTGGCGCCGACGGTCGGCCCCGTCGTCGGCGGCTGGATCACGGAAACCTGGTCGTGGCCGTGGCTGTTCCTGATCAACGTCATTCCGGGACTGATCGCGGCCTCCGTTACCCCGTTCATGCTGCCGCGCCGGGATGCGGATTTCGGGGCGCTCGCAAAACTGGACAGCGGTTCTCTGCTGCTGTTGGCCGTGGCGCTTGCAGGCATTGAGCTCGGGTTGAAGGAAGCCCCTCATCGCGGCTGGCTGTCGCCGGTCTGCATCGTCATGCTGGCGGGGAGCGCGCTCGGCCTGGCCTGGTTTGTCCGTCGTACCCTGCGCGCCGCGCATCCGGTGGTGCGGCTCGCCACGTTGCAGCGGCGTTCTTTTGCGGCCGGCTGCGCCTTGAGCTTCTGCCTCGGCGTCGGCCTGTTCGGCTCGGTCTATCTGATGCCGGTGTTTCTCGCCTTCGTGCGCAATCATAGTGCGTATGAAATCGGGACCGTCATGCTCGTCACCGGCGTGGCGCAGCTGATTGCCGCACCGTTCGCGGCGTTTCTCGAAAGTCGCTTCGGCGCGCGATGGTTGACGGCGGCCGGCTTCGCGCTGTTCGCATTCGGCTTGGGCTTGAGCGCGTTTCAGTCGCGGACGGCCGATTTCGACGAAATGCTCTGGCCGCAGGTCGTGCGCGGCGTCGCGATCATGTTCTGCCTGTTGCCGCCGACGCGGATTGCGCTGGGTGACCTGCCGGAGCAGGAGATTGCAGATGCCAGCGGGCTGTTCAACCTGATGCGCAATCTCGGCGGCGCGATCGGTATCGCCTTGATCGACACCATTCTTTACGGCCGAATGATCGGCTATGCCGAGAATTTCCGCGATCGACTGCTGGCGGGCGACGTCACGGCGGCGCAGGCGATCGGCCTGAGCACGAAAATGTTCCTCGAGAGGCCGCCCGGTCCTCCGGACGAGGCGACCGTGGCCTTCGTTCGTCCCATGGTCGAGAAGGCGTCGCTCGCGCTCTGCGTCAACGAGGCCTGGGCAATGCTTGCTGCAGTCGCCTTGATCGGTGTCATGCTCGTGCCCTTCGCGCGCGATTGCGCCGGCTCTAAACCGTAGGCACGCCGCTTCGGCGTCGCGACGGCTCGATCAGCTCCGGCCGCGAGCCGGACAGACGCTTGTGCATGTGAACCATGAAGGCCATGCCGAACAGCGGCGTCGCCAGATTGACGACCGGGATCGAGACGAAGGCTGCGATGATCAGTCCCGCGGTGAAGATGGTTGCGGCGTTGTCTCGCCGCATCGCCTTGGCGTCTGCGGGCGAGCGGAAGCGCATTGCCGCGAGCTCGAAATATTCCCGGCCGAGCAGCCAGGCGGTCGCGATGAAGAACACGAGGAATCCGACGCCCGCGACGAACACGAAGGGCAGGGCGACCAGATAGACCAGGATCGTCAACAGCGCCGTCTTCGTGCCTTCCGTCATGGCAAGGCCGACCGGCAATGCAACGCCCGGACGTTCGGCCGGATAATGCTCGCGCTCGACATGGTCGGCGACCTCGTCGACGAACAGGCTCGCGACCAGCGAGGTGATTGCCGGCATCAGAAAGATGGCACCGAGCACGACGCCGAGCCCGGCGGCGATCGAGACGATCCAGGCCAGCACGTTGAGCGGCGTGTGGAAGCTCGAGCCGAGCATCGTCTCGGCCCAATCCTCGCCATAGGTCGCAAACCAGCTCAACAGGCGTTGCAACGCGACCGCCAGCACGGTGATCAGCACCAACGCAAGCCCGATCGATCGCCACAGGATCGAACGCATCGGCGGCGACAGGATCTGAGAAAGCGCCTTGACGGCAGCGTCCAACATGGCGGCCTTTTCCCTGAAACGTTTGGCCACCGAGAGTTAGACACAGCCCGCCGCTTCGGCAAGATGTGTCTGTGTGTTCCCTGCCGTCAGGCGTCGAGCGGCTTGCCGCGCACATTCGGACCGAAGGCGCCGAGCGTCACGATCACGACGCACATCGCCGCGGTGATCAGGGCAAATACGCCGCCGACGCCGGCTTCGCGCAGGACATAGGCGACGATGAAGCCGGAAAACGTCGCGCTCAGCCGGCTCATCGAATAGACCAGCCCTGCGGCGCGCGCGCGGATCTCGGTCGGAAATACCTCCGTCTGATACGCGTGGTACGCGTAGGACATCGTCGTGTTTGCCGCCGTCAGCAGCACGCCGCAAGCGATCAGCAGGGCAGGCCCGGTGAGTTGCGAGAACGCCAGCCCGAACATGATGATCGCCAGGCAGGCGCCGTTGATGATCCATTTGCGCTCGAAACGGTCGGCGAAACTGGCCGCGAGCAGCGGCGCGATCGGATAGGCGAACGCGATGATGAAGGAATATTGCAGGCTCTTGGTCACCGTGATGCCTTTCTCCACCAGCAGCGCCGGCACCCAATTGGCAAAGCCGTAGACGCCAAACGCTTGGCAGAAATTGAACACCATGAAGAGGACGACGAGGCCAAGATAAGGCGGGCGGAACATTTCGGCGTAGCCTGGCTTTGCCACGGGGCGCGCCGGCGTACTCACTGCGGCTACGGGACGCGGCGCTGCTGAACCCGCGGAAGCCTCCAGCCGCTGGAGAATTCGGTTCGCTTCTTCGGTGCGGCCATGGCGCGCCAGCCACAGCGGGCTCTCCGGCACATAGAGTCGGAGAATCCAGATCACCATGCTGCCGGCGGCGCCGATCAGCACCACCCAGCGCCAGCCATCGAGCCCGTATGGC
>Ga0081540_1002950_pt1 | contig 13669 bp, 12 predicted proteins | sample TabmetS2T1R1_FD_71024 | JGI IMG/M metagenome (GOLD analysis project Ga0081540, IMG submission 71024) | Tabebuia heterophylla rhizosphere microbial communities from the University of Puerto Rico - S2T1R1 | ecosystem: Host-associated > Plants > Roots > Rhizosphere ... | reverse complement strand
GCCGTAACGATCGCCCGACGCGGGCCCGCGCCGATCATTACGGTGTCAGTATGGAGCGCCGGATCAACGGAGTCGCAGTCAATTTCGTCGAGCGCGGCACCGGCACACCGCTGGTCGCTCTGCACGGGGCCGGGGTCGACCATCGCGAGATCGAAGCGGCGGTCGAGGCCATCGTTCCCGCCAGCGGATACCGGAGGATCTACCCGGATCTGCCGGGGATGGGCCGCTCGACGGCGGACGGCCTGGCGGGCAACGACGATGTCGTGAAGCTGCTAGGCGACCTCATTGATGACCTGACCGAAGAGCCAGTTCTGCTGCTCGGGCATTCTTACGGGGCTTACCTGGCTCGGGGGGTAGCGGCACAGCGACCAGATGCCCTGCTCGGCCTGGCGTTGCTGTGCCCCGTCGCCGAGCGATCGAGAAACGTGCCTGATCACAAGGTGGTTCGCCAGGACGCCGACGCATATGACGAACTCGAACCGGAGCAGCGGGGGGGCTTCGATGAGTACTTCGTCGTACGCACACCGGCGACCGCTCGCCGCTACCGCGACCATGTTGTGCCGGGCACGACGCTCGTCGACGAGGTTGCGTTGGAAGGCATCTTCGCCGGCTGGACGGTCGACGTCGGGTCGGGCACCTTCTCAGCGCCGACCTTGATCGTGGCGGGACGACGCGACTCCGTCGTCGGGTACGCCGACGCGGCGGAATTGCTCGAGCGCTACCCGCGCGCCACGTTGGCGGTGGTCGAGGACGCAGGCCACGCACTGATGCACGAGCGGCCCGAACTACTCGCCGCGTTCCTCAGCGACTGGTTCGATCGGGCCGGCCCAGCCCGCACGTGATGCAGGAGGTGCACGGTGTCATCAGGTGACAGACAAAGTGCGAGTGGTGGTTCGCTGCTGAGCTGGCGTGAGTCACCTGCCAAGCGGGCGATCATGGACTTCCTGACCGCGGTCACTGATCGAGATTCGGGCGACTTCGTCCCCGAGTTTGATCGCATCGCCGTCTTCGACAACGACGGCACGCTGTGGACCGAGCAGCCCATGTATGCGCAGCTGGCCTTCGCGTTGGACCGGGCCGCCGAGCTGGGTCATCCGACGAGCCTGGAGCAGCTCCGAGCCGGTGGAATGGCGGGGGTGGTCGAGTTAGTGAAGCTCACTCATTCCGGCATCACGACGAGTGAGTTCGCGGCCGCGTCCCGCCGCTGGCTGGCATCGGCTCGGCATCCGCGGTTCGGCCGCCCGTATCCGGCGATGATCTACCAGCCGATGCTTGAACTGCTGGACTTGCTCGCTCGCAACGGCTTCTCGTGCTGGATCTTCTCCGGGGGCGGCACGGATTTCATGCGGGCCTGGGCGGGTGAGGTCTACGGGCTGCCACCACATCGGGTGATCGGCAGCGTGGGGGCCACCGAGTTCCGGACCGGCCCGGACGGCCCCGAGCTCGTCAAGGACGAGGCCATCCGGGTCATCAACGACGGCCCGCAAAAGCCCGGCTCGATTCATACACACGTCGGCCAGCGCCCGATCGTGGCCGCCGGGAACACGGACGGCGATTTGCCGATGCTTCAGTGGACGGCCGCCAGCCCACACCGGACTTTGCAACTGGTCGTAGACCACACCGACGCCGACCGCGAGTACGCCTATGACCGTGACCCCATCCTGGGCAGCGGCACGCAGGAGCTTCACTCCATCGCCGCCGAGAACAGGTGGACCGTGATCGACATGGCTGCCGACTGGGTCGTTGTCTACCCACCACTTCCTTGATCCGCAAAGCGAGTAAGCCAAGGCCGTGGCCTGCGAAACGAGGTCGGGCTGAGGCTCAACCCACCACCCGAAACCCCAGATGGGTCGCGGCGGGGGTCACCTGCACGGTGGTGCGGTCGAGGGTTATCGCCGAATGCAGCGTGCTGAACAGGGGCGTGCCGCCACCGAGCAGGACTGGGATCACGTGCACGCGGATCTCGTCGACCAGGCCGAGCGGGAGCGCCTGTTGCATGACGGTGGCGCCGTGCAGGCCGACGACCTTGTCGCCCGCGAGGTGCTTGGCCTGCATAATCGCGCTGGCCACGCCGTCGGTGATGAACGTGTACGCGGCTGGGTAGGACGTGGTCGGCTTGTGATGGGTGACCACGAAGCATGGGATATCACCAACGGGGCCGCCGTCGCCCCAACCACCGTCGCCCTCGTTCTTGTCGAATGACTTGCGACCCATCACCACCGCGCCGCAGTTGTCGAGCATTTCCTGCAGAATGGCCCGGTCCTGGTCGGTCGCCGCGTCAAAGATCCAGTCGTGCAGCATGCCGGCGCCGTCGCCGAACGGGTTCTCCCGGTTGTCATTCGGGCCGGTGACGTACCCGTCGAGCGAGATGGACATGTCGCAGATAACCAGTGCCATAAGTGATTCCTTTCTGGACGGCCACCGGGCCTATCCAGGAGGCAGGACGTCAGCGTCGCTCAGACAGTTCCATCGGCGACCATCGCGTCGAGCTTGGCGTAGCCATCGTTGACGCCGACATCCATGCCACTGGCCAGCCATCCGTCACGGGCCTCGAAGCTGTCGCACAACGACTGACTGTGCAAGCGCGTCCGCCCGTCACGGAGGTCCTCGAACCACAGCGTCTCGAGCGCGACGCCATCGGGCTCGGCGTCGTAGGTGAAGGTCTGCACGATCCGGTCCGGTCGCACGTCGTGGAAGCAGCCGTGGAAGGCGTACTCGGTGCCGTCGTGCTCCTGGACGAATCGCCAACTGCCGCCGGTCTTCGCGTCCCAGTGCTCGATGCGCGTGCGCAGGTACTTCGGCCCGATCCACTGCGCGAACAGTTCGGGGTCGATATGTGCGCGGAAGAGCTGTTCTGGCGTGGCCGAGAAATCGCGGGTGATGCGGATGATCGGCAGCTTCGCGTCGGCTTCGATGCTCGCCTGAGCGAACGTGGTCATGATGCGGATCCTCTCTGCTCGGTGTCGTGCCTAGGGTCTGTCATTTCAGCCAGTACGGCGTCGAGGCGGCGGAACCGTTCCTCGGCCACTCGCTGATAACGGGTGATCCATGCGGTCATCAGGTCAAATACGTCGGCCTCCAGCTGAACCGGCCGGCGTCGTGTGTCACCGTTGCGCCGCACAACGCCCGCGTCCTGCAGGACCCGCAGATGCTTAGACACGGCCTGCTTGCTCATCTCATACGGCGCAGCCAACTGGCCGACGGTCGCGTCACCGACCGCCAGGCGGGCCACCATGTCCCGCCGCGTCGGGTCGGCTAATGCGCCGAACACCTGCGACAACTGGTCGACCATTTCCGGCCTCCGCAACCGATCGGTTGACAACAGTCTCGTTGTCAACTTTTCAGTTGTCAATAGGGCGATGATTGCACGGCGCTGAGAAAGCGTCGGCACACAACACGGCATCGGCTGGTCTGTATACGGGTCGACTTGTCGTGGTCCGAGATCGTCCCCAGCCGGTTTGATCGTCCGTCTGATCGGGAAGAATCCGGTGTCCAGCGGAAGGTGGGAAGATGACCGGTCAGGACAACTCGAGCTACGTCATCATCGGTCCGGATGGACTGCAGTCAAGCGACTCGCCTCATGATCATCCACATGGCGACATGGTCCATGTCCGGCTGCAGGATGGCCTGGTTCACTACCAGACCGCGGAGGACGTCAGCGGCGTGACGTATCGGGTTGGTCGCGGTGGCGCGTTATTGATCGAATCATCCAAAGGCGAGGTGGTGACGGCATTCGGCCCCGCGGCCTGGACCTGGGTGACCGGCGCACCAGCCAAAGGCAAGGCGTAACGACGCATGGCCACTGATCCAGCTCCCGCCAGACCGTACCTATCCCGGAACGGCACGCCCGATCCGGACAGCCTGCCGATCGATCCAGCAGACGTCACACAGAAGCCACCGAACCGGGAGCAGCCCCCGAAACGCGATCGGATCGTCGTGACCGAGCCGGTTACGGCCGACACATCTGACTGAGGTCGCGGCCGGCCGCATTGCAGCGGATCGTCTTTCATGCCGGCGGACCTGTCATCTTCATCCGGATAGTCGCTACGCCCGCTGCGAAGTGTTGGCCAAGACGTCTTCCACCTGGATCGGGCACCAGATGTATTCGGTGTTCTCTTCGGACGACGCTGTCGCCGTGCTCAGCCAAGAAGCGTGCGTGCGGTGGTCCGGGTCAATCTGCGGCCCGGCCTCGAGGAATGCTTCCACGCATGCCGCCGTCGTGCTTGTCGCATTGACTTGTGGGAATAAGAGGGATGTGAATACCAGGGCATACGACGTCGTGATCGTCGGGGCGGGCAGTGGCGGCGTGAGCCTGGCCCGCATGTTGGTCGACGCGGGTCGCCGGGTTGCGCTTGTGGCGAGCGGATTCGTCGGCGGCGAGTGTCCGTACGTTGCGTGCATGCCCAGCAAGAGCCTGCTGCGTTCGGCGCGCGCGCGGATCGAGGCGCGGGAACTTGTCGAGCATGGTGCCGCTGGCAACGCTGTCGACGTCGGCCCGGACGGTCGGGCATGGGTGCAGGCCGTGCGGCGGCGGGACGAGACGGCCAACAACCGTGACGACACCAAGCACGCCGACTCCTTACTGGAGCAAGGTATTGATGTCGTGCGCGGGTTCGGCGTCTTGGCCGGCAACGGCAACGTCGAGGTCGACGGTCAGGTGCTGCAGGGCGAGCACATCGTGATCGACGCCGGATCGGTGCCGGTGCACCCGGATATCACCGGCCTCGACGCCGTTCCGTCATGGACCTCCGATGCAGCTCTGACGAGCGATGAACTCCCCGAACGGCTGCTCATCCTCGGCGGCGGCCCGATCGGCTGTGAACTCGCCCAGGCTTACGCGGCGTTCGGCACCACGGTCAGCATCGTCGACACCGCCGACCGGCTCGTCCCGAGCGAAGACGATGTCATCAGCCAGGCGATGATGACTGTCCTACAGGCCGCCGGGGCGCGACTCGTCCTCGGCGCGACACCCGAACGGGTCGAACCGGATGGCGAAGGCATACGGATGCATCTGGACAACGGCACCACGCTCACCGCCGACCGGCTGCTCGTCGTAGTAGGACGCACGCCCGCGACAGAAGGGCTTGACGTCGAGGCCGCCGGAGCGACGCTCGCCGACAACGGCAGCATCGAGACCGACGAGTACTGCCAGGCCGCCGCTGGTCTGTGGGCGATCGGCGACGTTACCGGCCTCGCTCCCTACACGCACACGGCTAACTACCAAGCCCGGATTGTGGGCGACGCCATTCTCGGTCGCAAAAACCATGCCGTCACTCCGGACGCTCTGCCGCGGGCTGTGTTCACCGAGCCGCCGCTCGGCGCGACCGGACTCACCGAAACGCAAGCAAGAGATCGCGATATCGACGTTGTCATTGTCGACGTCGACCTCGCTGAGGTCAGCCGCGCCGGCGCCGAAGGTCAAGGTCCACTCGGCCCACCCAACTCGTCGGGTGGCGTGCTTCGGCTCATCATCAACCGCGACGCGGGGCTACTCGTCGGCGCCGCAGCTGTCGGCCCGCACGCCGATGCCTGGATCGGCGAGGCCACGCTCGCGATTCGAGCGCAGGTGCCCGTCCACGTTCTCGCCGACGTGGTCCGGCCATTCCCTACCTACGCCGAGGCGTTCACGCTGGGCTATAACCGTGCGCTCGACCAACTGAGCTGAGCAGACCGCTTCGAGGCTGCCCACCCTTGCGCGCTCTCCCCGCGTTGTGTTGTACCAGACTCAGTTCCTGCCGGAGTCCGGATCACTCGAGTCACATGGCGGGACGGCGGCCAGGGACCGTAGACACATCCGGCGGATCCAAGTTGCGCGCTGGTCGCCCTGGCCTCCGGTGGTGCGCTAGGCGGCATTGCTGCGGTTCAATCGCAGCCACCGATAGCCATAGCCGCGTAGGCGTAGCCCGCGGAGTCGCCTGTCGGGCCGGTCGTATTCGCTGTCTGTCAACACATCGAATGGCCGATCGGCGCCATCAAGCGGGCCGACATCCAGCTCCACGGCGGTGTCCTCGAGATTGTGGATCATGAGCATCGATCCCTCCGGCGCGTCGAAGCGGTGCACGAGAACGGTGGGTTGTGAAACCTCGATCACCGAGCAGGATCCGACGCCGATCTCCGGGCATTCGCGCAAGGTTCGAATCAGGTGTTCGAACCAGCGCAATTGCGAGTCAGGATCACGCTCCTGCGCGCGGACGTTGACCGCTCGGTAGCCGTAGCGTCCGTGGCGTTTGGTTGGGCGCACCAGGACGGCCGGGTCGGACGCGGTCGAGAATCCCCCGTTCGGATAATTCTCCCACTGCATCGGCGTACGCAATGCGTCGCGGCCGGGCAGCCTGAGATCCTCCGCCATACCGATCTCCTCGCCGTAGCGCAGGACGGGGCTCCCTGGCAAGGCGAATTGCAAGGCGTAGGCCAGCCGAATCCGGCGCGGATCGCCCCGAAGCATCGCGGCAACTCGGCGACGGATACCGCGTTCGTAGATGCGCATGTCGGCCTGCGGGGCGAAGGCACGCCAGACGTCGGTGCGTTGGTGCTCGGTTAGCCGGGACAGGTCGAGCTCGTCGTGGTTGCGGAGGAAGGTCGCCCACTGGGCCAGGGCCTGCAGACGGGGCATGCTCCGCAGCCCGTCAATGAGGGGCTCGGCCTGGCGTCGTGCCAGAGCCAGCCACAGCCGGGCGTTCAGTTCGAACGCGAACAGCATGTGCGAGCGGTCGTTCGGGCCAGTGGGCTGCAGCCCCGTGTATTTGGGCAGCTCGCTCGCGTCTACGTTCGCCTCGCACAGGAGCACAGCGTCGCCTCGGCGCCATTGGACGTCCTGCCGCCAATCGTCAAGGATCCTCCAGTCCATCTCTCCGGGATCGCGATCCGCTTCGACCAGTTCGAGGACGAACGGCGCGGCGTCGATGCGAAACCCGGCAACGCCGAGCTGGATCCAAAAGCCCATGATCCGCTTGACCTCGTGGCGCACCGCCAGTGTCGACCAGTTCAGATCCGGTTGGAAGTCGTAGAAGCGGTGGAAGTACCAGGCGTCGGCGACCTCGTCGAATGTCCATGTCTCGGTCTGCTCGCCGGGGAAAACCATGCCCTGGCGGCGGTCAGCCGGTTCGGTAGTGCTCCACACGTACCAGTCGCGATATGGCGACGACGGATCACGGCGCGCCGACTGGAACCACGCATGCGCGTTCGACGTGTGGTTGACCACGAGATCGAGCAACAGCCGAATGCCGCGTTCTCGCGCCTGCAGCGCGAGCTCGGCGAAGTCGCCAAGCGTGCCTAGGCGCGGGTCGACGGCGTAATAGTCGGCGACGTCGTAGCCGTCGTCCCGGTGCGGTGACGGATGAATAGGATTGAGCCACAGGCACGTGACGCCCAGCCGGGCCAAGTAGTCCAGCCGGCTCGTCAAGCCGCGGAGGTCTCCACATCCGTCGCCGTCGGAGTCCTGGAACGTCGCTACCTCGACGCTATAGATAACCGCTTCTCTGTACCAACGCTCCGACATGCCTAGACCCTAGGGCGGCGTGTCAGCCGACGACCGGTGGTCGGGCAAGGTCGCGACCGGTTCCGGCGGCTGCCGAGGCCTCGGCGCGGGCTTTCTTGAGGTTCCGACGCCGGATCACCTTTCGACGGCGTTCGATCAAGAACCAGGTGGGACATCTCCTCGCCACGCGCCGGTCTCGCCGTCCTGGCTCTCGATGAGCTCCTTGAGCCGTTCGAGGTCTTTGCTCACCTGCCGGTCATCGACGCCGACCGCGGCACCGGACTTCTCGACCAAGCCTTGGGGTTGCCAGTCGATCTGCGCAGTCACACGGCGTGCCAAGAAAGGACCCATGCAATGCCGGATCCGCGTGATGCCTGATCACTCGGTCGGATCCGAGCACACGCAGGTATACGCCGGCTCCCGACCCACCGGAGGCTCGTTTTACGCTGTGCGGCACGATGACTGCGGGGCGTCTGCCGAGGTTGCGGGGCCGGTCGAGCGAGTGTGCGCTGTTGGATCGGCTGCTCGAAGACGCCCGCAGCGGGCAAAGTGGCGTACTCGCCATCCGGGGCGAAGCGGGTATCGGCAAGACGGCGCTTATGCGTTACGCCGCTCAGCAGGCATCCGGTTTCCGGGTCGCTCACATCGCGGGCGTCGAATCGCAGGTGGAGTTGGCGTATGCGGGGCTGCACCAGCTGTGCACGCCGATGCTGGACCAGCTGGACGCCCTTCCCGAGCCTCAACAGGTCGCCCTCAGGGTGGTGTTGGGTCTGTCGTCCGGCGATCCTCCTGATCGCTTCTTCGTCGCGTTGGCGGCGCTCGGCCTGATGTCGGCGGTTGCCGAGAAACGGCCGCTGTTGTGCGTCGTGGACGATCTCCAGTGGCTCGATGATGCCTCGGCCCGGGTGCTCGAATTTGTCGCGCGCCGACTCATGGCCGAGCCCGTAGCGCTCCTGTTCGGCGTACGCGAGCCGGCCGGTGAACATCAGCTGGTGGGCCTGCCGGAGCTGCTGCTACGAGGGCTTGACGACGTCGACGCCCGGGCGTTGCTCGAGACGGTGATCCCGGGCCGAATCGACGAACGCCTTCGTGACCGGATCGTCGCGGAGACTCGCGGCAATCCGCTTGCCCTGTTGGAGCTGCCGCGTGGTATGAGCGCGGACGAGCTGGCTGTCAGCTTCGCTGTCCCGGCTGCGATCGGGCTATCCAGCAGCATCGAAGACGGTTTCAGGCGGCGCCTCAATGCGCTTCCGCCCGACACCTTGCAGCTGTTGCAGCTTGCGGCAGCCGATCCGGTGGCCGAGCCGCTGCTCGTGTGGCGGGCCGCCGACCAGCTGGGGATTCGTCCGGAAGCCGCGATTCCGGCGGTCGACGCGGGGTTGTTCGAGATCGGCGCACAGGTCCGATTCCGTCACCCGCTGATGCGTTCCGCGGCGTATCACTCGGCACCCTCGGTGGAGCGCTACGCGCTTCACGCGGCGCTCGCCGAGGCCACCGATGCCGAGATCGATCCGGAGCAGCGCGCATGGCACCGGGCACACGCGGCGCGTGGACCCGATGAGGAGATCGCGGAGGAACTGGAACGCTCGGCCGCCCGGGCGCAGGCCCGCGGAGGCCTCGCTGCAGCCGCCGCGTTTCTCGAGAGTGCAGCGACGCTCACGCCGGGGTCCGCGGATCGCGTGCGCCGCCTGCTCGCTGCGGCCCGGGCCAAGCGCGACGCCGGCGCACTCGACGTAGCCGGGGAACTGCTCAGTGCGGCTGAGGCCGGACCGACGACGGCTGTGCAAGCCGCAGAACTCGAGCACCTGCGGGGACAAGTCGCCTTCGATCAACGACGCGTGGGCGACGCCGCCCGGTTGCTCGTCAGCGCGGCCAAGCGATTGGAGCCACTGGACCCCGAGCTGGCACGCACGGCGTATCTCGAGGCGCTTGGCGCAGCCATATGGGCCGGAGACCTGGACAGCCCGGGCGCCCTCGTAGAGACGGCGGAAGCTGCCCGCGCCGCACCGCCCGCGCCCGATCCGCCCGGAGCCGCGGATGTCGTGCTCGACGCGCTCGCGGTTCGGCTGACCGATGGGTACCGGGCGGCCGCACCGGTGCTGGAGCAGGCACTGGAGACCGTACGGGCGCTGGGTGATCCCGCCGGGGACCTCGGGCGCTGGCTCTGGCTGACGGGCATGAGGGCGGCCGGGCTGATCGCACTGGAGCTGTGGGACGCCGACTCCGTGCACGAGCTGGCCTCGCGTCAGGTGCAGGTCGCCCGGGATTCCGGCGCAGTCGCGCAATTGCAGTTCGCGCTCAATTTCCTTGCGAGAAGTTTCCTGGCCGCCGGGGAGCTGGCCGATGCCGCGGTTCTCGTGGAGGAGGAGCGTGCGATCGCGCAGGCGATGGGCAGCTCAGCAGTCGGGTACGAGGAGATGCTAGTCGCCGCGTGGCGAGGCCAAGAGTCTGTTGCGCTCGAGCTGATCGAGCGCATGGTCGAACAGGCGGGCCCGCGCGGACTCGGCCGGATGGTCGACCATGCGACGTACGTGAAGGCGGTTCTATACAACGGCCTCGGTCGCTACGACGCGGCGTGCGAAGCTGCGCGGGTCGCATTTGCGCACCGCGACCACCTCGGATTCGGCCTGTTCGTCGTAGTCGAGCTGGCCGAGTCGGCATCGAGAACCGGGGATCGCGCGCTCGTCCAGGCCGCGATCGAGTGGCTGTCGGAGCGCACACGAGTGATCCGCACTGACTGGGTGCAAGGGATCGAAGCCCGCGTCCGCGCGCTACTAAGCGAGGCGGAGGCCGCTGAGCGCGAGCACCGCAAGTCGATCGCGCATCTCGGACGCACCCGCCTCCGCATCGAACTCGCGCGCGGCCAGCTGCTCTACGGGGAGTGGCTGCGCCGCGAGGGCCGCCGAGTGGACGCACGCGAGCAACTGCGCACTGCGTACGAGACGTTCAGCGCGATCGGCGCAGACGGCTTCGCCGAGCGCACGCGACACGAGCTGCTCGCGACCGGCGAGACCGTCCGCAAGCGCCGAGACGACACCCGAGACGAACTCACCCCGCAGGAGGAGCACATCGCGCGACTCGCCCTCGCGGGCCGAACAAACCCGGAAATCGGCACCGAACTCTTCATCAGCCCCCGCACCGTCGAGTGGCATCTGAAGAAAGTGTTCATGAAACTCGGGATCAGCTCACGTAAGGGCCTCCGTGACGCGCTGCCGGCGCGGGGCGGTCCCGTTGCGGCCGTCTAATCAGGCGACTACTAACGCGACCGGCCCATCCAGCGCGGGCAAAGGCGCCGGATGTGGGTCGCCGCGTCCGCGGCCTAGCTGGCTGTGGCCGGTCTCTTCGATGACGAATATAGATGGCATGTTGATCAACGCGTGTCGCCACCTCGGGTGACAATGCGGTATGGCCAACGGGGCGGAGGAGGAGGAGCTCGCCGTCAGCTTGACGACGACACCGGCTGGCCAACCGGTCGAGGACGATGAGCTGATCGTTTCCGGCCGTCGGCGGCACCCGCCAGCGTGGCTGATCGTGGCCAGTGTCAGCGTGTTAGCCGGCGCGACGGTAGCTGTCGCCGTCGCGACCTCCCGACACGCCGGCCACAAGGTGGCCACGGCGCCACTGACCGCGACGGCCGCGGTGAGCAGCGCCCAGGCGAGCGCACCGGCTGACCGCACTCAGCTCCAGCTGGGACCGGCGGTGGACCTCGCCCTTGCAGAGGACGGAACGCTGTTCATACTCGGGCCCAACCGGCTCGCCCGAATAGGCCCCGGCGGCTCCAGTCCGGAGCAGACAACGACTGCGCTGCCGTCCGGCGCGGCGTTCGTAGCGGTGGACTCCGCCACGAAACATGTATGGGTCGTAGGGCAAGACCCCAATGAGATTGACAGCTACGATCCCAGGTCTTTGGCGCGGATCAGCCAGACTCGCGTGGCCGAGACCATCGAGACCCACGCGATCGCGACACTGGACCAGCAGCTGTTCCTCGCAACGACAGTAGGAATCCTCCACCTCGCCACACCGACCTCAGTGCCCCACCTGCTACCAGGATTCTCCGCAGCGGTGCAGGCCATCACCGCCGACCCACGTCGGAACCAGATGCTCGCCGTCGCCAACGACCACTCACTGCTCCAGATCCGCGCCGGCCGCGTTCATGTCGCACCCCCATCCTCCAGCGAGGTGCTGCCTGACTCCCTCGAAGTCACCGACCCGGGCATCTGGGCGGTCGGCTTCGGCATCTCCGCCGGCCGAAATCCACGAATCGCGCGGGTGAATCCGCCCACCCTGGCCCTCGTCCCCGTCGGTCCCGGAGACCCCGACGCCCCCCAAGGCACCGATGGTTGGCCAGGGGCAGCTGTGTTCTGGGTCCGACACGTCTACAGCGCCACGGTCATCTGCTACGACGCACGCACCGGCACGCCCACCGCCTCCTACCCCGATCTGGCCGCCACCGGCGATCCAGAGCCGCACACCAAGATCGTGTCTCACTCGGGGGCCGCCTATGCAATCCGCGGGGAGGCCGTGCTCCGGCTCAAGACCACTCGGAGTTGCCCGGGATGAGCAACAGCACGGCAAGGTACGGAAGGATCTCACGACGATCTTGCGCGCGGTCTTCCCTCCCCGATCGGGGGTCTATCTCGCTGACGGTGGTTGCCGTGACGCCTACCCGATGACTTACCGGCCATCGCGTCAAGTTAATCCGTGTGTCACGCCGTCAGGCGACGGGCTGGCGTTCGAAGTGGCCTGTCTCGTTGACCGACCGGACTACGACCCGTCCGCTCGGAAGCCGAACCACCCGCGAGACGCCGGTGTATTCGGCGTTGAACCACATCACCTGACGCGCGCCAATGACATAAGCAAGGTAGGCAGAGATGAATCCTCCGTGGGTGCAGACCACGACCCTGCCGTGGTGCTGGTAACGCATGAATACGTCCTCGATCGCTGTCACAGTCCGGCGCTGGAAGGCCACCGTGTCAAGTTCCGGAACAAAGTCGTCGTAGCGCCCCTCGGCGACCGCCAGCGCCCGCGGGTCGTCCGGTTCCATGTCTTCGAGCGCGTCGTAGACCTGGTTCGGGTCGTCCAGTTCCCATTCACGCAGATCATGGATGACTTCGGCCGTGAGTGCGAGTGCCGCCTCGATGGGAGCCGCGGTCTCCCGGGCGCGACGCAGCGGACTGGTCACGACTGCGTCGATTCGGCTGCCCGTCAACCACTGCGCGACACGACTGGCTTGGGCCAGGCCGACGTCCGACAGACCAGGATCGGCGTGCCCGGACAGTGGTAGGGCGTGTCGAAGCAGGAGGAGTTCAGTCATGCCACATCCTCATCAGTAACTGATGCCAGCGTCAAGAAACTGAACGGCAACACAGGATCACCCGCCTCGCCAGCAACTGCAGGCGCTCGGCTACCGAATCACCCTCGAGGGTCGCTGCGTAGGGATTTTCGAGTGAACCTGGAGATTTCGGTTAGGCGGATCTTGCTGTGTTGATCTTCTTTGCGGGCCACTCCCGCCCGGTGCTGGCCGGTGCCGCCCGGAGCCGGTGTCTGGGCCGGCCGTAGGCCACCGGCAGGGCTCGGTCTTGACGTCGGCGAGAACGGCGCGATCATCTCGGCGGCCGGTGCGCTGCCCGTATCCGCTGGCTGCCTTGAGAATCGAGGAGTCGTGGCCGAGCCGAAGGCGTGTAGGGCTTCACTGGCGGGCCGGTTGGGCTATCAGGCGCAGGCCCGGCTCGATGTCGTGTGTCGCCGGCGGAAGGTCGGCCACGAGCTCCGTGAGGAGCGGGTTGTAGCGCGCCTCGCTGCGTAGTATCGGGCGGTCGTCCGCGTCCCAGGTCGTCCGTTCGACCCGAAGGAGCGGCGCTCCTTTCGGCACACCGAGGAAACCGGCGTCCTGCTTGGTGGCGCTCACCGCGGTGATCGTTTGCGTCGCGCCGCCGAGCTGGACCCCGAGCTGCTCGGAAAGGGGACGGCGCTCGAGCGCTCGGGGGGACAGGCCGGCCGCGAGATCCGCTCTGACCCATACGGTTGCCGCTGCGAACGGCTGTCGGTCGATACGATCGATGCGCCTGACTTCGAGCACGAACTCCGTTGCGAGGATGTCGGTGAGCGACGGCGGAGTGGGTATGAATGCGAAACCCACCAGTTCGCGACTGGGGTCATGGCCGGCGGCTCGGATCTGTCGCTCGATCGTCG
>Ga0081540_1002949_pt1 | contig 13669 bp, 14 predicted proteins | sample TabmetS2T1R1_FD_71024 | JGI IMG/M metagenome (GOLD analysis project Ga0081540, IMG submission 71024) | Tabebuia heterophylla rhizosphere microbial communities from the University of Puerto Rico - S2T1R1 | ecosystem: Host-associated > Plants > Roots > Rhizosphere ... | reverse complement strand
TGATTGGAACGCAATTGCTTTCCATAAAAAATACTCGCGTGGTTGTCAAAATCCTCGGTCGAATCCGTCGTGTAGAACCTCACCTGCCGTCCCTTGCTAAGCCTGCGCTCCATTTCCGGGTGTCGTTGCAAATAGTCCGCCAAACTCTCCGCAACGATCTCTCCCTGCGAGATAAGGGTGCTTCCGGCAGGCAGGGCGGCGGCGATCTTTTCTTTTAACAACGGATAATGGGTACAGCCCAGAACAACCGTATCTATCTCCCCGGACTGCGCCAACAACTGGTGGATATAGCCTTTGACAAAATAGTCGGCCCCGGGTTTATCGTGCTCGTTATTCTCTATTAACGGAACCCATAGGGGGCATGGTTGCTGAAAGACCTCGACATCCGGAAAAAATTTCCCGATCTCGATCGGATAGGATTCCGAAAGCACGGTCCCCCTGGTGGCCAGGACACCCACCTTCCGGGAATTGCTGTACCGGCCGACCATCTCGGTTGTTGGACGGATGACGCCCAGTACCCGGTTGTCCGGCGCGACGCGTGGGAGGTCCAGCTGTTGGATCGTGCGCAAAGCCTTGGCCGAAGCGGTATTGCACGCCAGGATCACCAGCGGACAGCCCTGATCGAAGAGCCACTCGACGCTTTGCAGGGTATATTGATAAACAGTCTCGAAGGAACGATTCCCATATGGGGCGCGGGCATTATCGCCAAGATAGATATAATCATGCTGCGGGAGCCGGGCGACCAGCTCTTTGAGCACTGTGAGACCGCCATAGCCCGAGTCGAATACGCCAATGGGTGCCATATACAAAGTAGAACGCCGGGGTGGGGCCCCGGCGTTTATTTCTTTACTTAAGTCCTAACTTCTTTTTTACCAGGGGGAGCAGGTCATCCGCCGGCGGCGAGCTCAGCAGGGCTTCCTTCGTCAGCACATAGGCATAACCGTTCTCTTTTGCAACGGTCTGGATCGTTTCGATCGCCTTTTTCTGGATCGGCGTGATCAGCTCCTGCTGCTTTTGCTGATACATTTGCTGAGCCTGTTGCTGATAACCCTGCAGTTTGACATAAGTCTCGCTGAGCTCTCTTTTCTTCAATTCCAGCTGGGACTTGGTGTATTTGGTCGTATCCTTGGAATTCAAAAGACTGTCCTTTTCGGCAAATTCCTTCTTCATATCCTCAAAATTCTGAGCCAGTGCGTTTTGATAATCACTCAGCGCCGTATCGGCTTTTTTGTATTCGGGCATGGCCGGGATCAGCTCCTGCAAGCTGATGTACGCGATCTTGCCCTGTGCCTTTGTCGAATTGCCCGCCAGGATCAGGCCCATAACCACCACTACGATTGAGACAATCTTTTTCATTGTTTTTTGAAGTTTGTTTGTTTTATTAGCGTTTTTAGTTATTTGATCCCCAGAGCCTTCAGGACATCTTCACTCTTGTCCAATTTAGGGTCTGCGAAGATAACGGTAATTCCTTCACTTTTGTCCAAAATAAAGTCATACATTCTGTTAACCGCAAGTTGTTGGATCGCGTTGTAAACCTTATCCTGTATGGGTTTCACCAGATCCTGCCGCAATTTGAACAGGTCGCCCTCATACCCAAAACGTTTGCGCTGGAGGTCGCGAACTTCCTTCTCCATGTTGAAAAGCTGGTCCTCTCTTTTTCTCTTCAGCGTATCGCTAAGCATAACCCGCTCGGCCTCAAAGTCTTTATACATGCGGTCAAGGGTGGCCTGCTTCGTGTCGATCTCTTTCTGCCATTGCATGCTCGTCTGGTCGAGTTTTTTCTGCGCCTCCTTGTATTCCGGCATTTTGTCCAGGATGTACCTGGTATCAACGATGGCATAGCCCTGTGCATGGCCGCCGAGGAAAAAAGCCAGGGTGCAACAGGTGGCTAGGAGTATCTTTTTCATGGCTAGATGTATTTGGGAATGAAAATAATCAAATTAATCCGGTTCATAGCCTAACATAAAGGTAAACCGGGTAGCATCGCGCAGGGACCCGTTCTGGATCCGGTCGAGCCCGATGCCATAATCAAACCCAAGCAGACCGAACATCGGCAGGAAGAAGCGCATCCCGACACCGACGCTGCGACGGAGCCGGAAAGGATTGTAGTCCGTATAGTTGTACCAGCCGTTGGCTGCTTCGAAGAAGGTTAGCCCATAGATCGTGCTGCTGGGGTTGGTCGTGAACGGATACCGCAACTCGAGAGTGTATTTGTTGAAGATCGTAAAGAATTGCTGCGCCTGCTGCTGATCGGGATTCACTTTCGGATCGGAGTTCTCGTAAACCGGATATCCGCGCTGAGAGATGATATCGTATCCCAGCAGACCGAAGTTGTTGGTCAGACCCGCGTCCCCTAACTGGAAACGTTCGAAGGGCGAGAAGCCGAGCCCGGCGTTGTACCGGCCCATAAAGCCATACTTCGCCGAAGCTTTCAACACGAACTGACGGCTCTTGTCCGCGCCCATGGCCGTACCGATGGGCAGATAAAAGTCGCTGGTAAACCGCCACTTATGATATTCAGGCAATTTGAAGGCTTCGGCCTGGGTGATCCCCCGGTCGATGAGCGAATAGGGCGGCGTGAACTGAACGCTTAGCAGAAGGTTCGAACCCGACCGTGGATAGATGGGCTGGTCGAGGTTATAGCGGCTGAGGGCCAGCTTGAAGCTGAAGTTCGTACTCCGGCCATTGCGGAACTGCTGGGTGAACAGCGGATAGTTGTTCAGGTCGTACTGAGTGTAGTTCACCGAATACGTCAGCGTAAAATAATCGTCGGGCCATTTCATTTGCTTACCCAGGGCCAGGGTCACACCGAAGTTCTTTAACGAGTTGCTATCGCTGAAGGCGTAGGTATTGGTCCGGAAATTATAACCGCCCGTCCGGAATACACTCCGGTAAAGGCTCACCGTCAGTGAATTCCTTTTCTTACCGCCCAACCAGGGTTCGGTGAAGGAGAAGTTGTAGGATTGATAGGCCTTGCCATTGGACTGGATTCGGAGGCTCAGCTTTTGACCATCGCCTTCGGGCAGCGGCTGCCAGGCATCTTTATGGAAGATGTTCTTGATAGAGAAGTTCGCAAAGGTGATCCCCACCGTTCCGGTGAGCCCGATGCCCCCACCCCAGCCGGCCGACAACTCCAGCTGGTTACCCGATTTTTCTTCGACGGTCCAGTTGATGTCCACCGTTCCATCGTCCTGATTGGGCTGTATACCGGGTTGCACTTTCTCCTGGTTGAAGAAACCGAGATTGGCGATCTGCCGCTGGCTGCGGATAAGCTCGGTCCGGCTGAACTTGTCACCGGGGATGGTGAACAACTCCCGGCGGATGACATATTCATTTGTCTTATCGTTACCTGCGATGGTGACGTTCTTGATGGTCGCCTGCGGACCTTCCACCATGCGGATCTCGAAGTCGATGGTGTCGTTGTATACGGCTGTCTCCACGGGGTCGACATGGAAGAACAGGTAGCCGTCATCCGTATACAAGCCGCTGATATCCCCGCCTTCCGCGGAAAGCTGTTTCCCCAGCTTTTTGTTCAGGATCTCCAGGTTGTAAATGTCGCCTTTGTGAATACCCAGGATCAGGCTGAGGATACTGTCGGAGTATTTTGTATTCCCTTTCCAGGAGACGTTCCCAAAATAATATTTGTGCCCTTCATCCACCTTTATATCGACGTGCAGCCGGCTTTTCACTTTTTCCTCAACGTAATGAGTGTCCTTGACGATGATCGCGTCGCGATAACCGAGGGAGTTATAATAAGCGATCACCTTTTGTTTGTCGTCCTCAAATTTATTTTGGCTGAACTTAGCGCCGTTGAATAATTTGAACCTGAAATAGGGGTCGAGGAATTCCTTTGTCGCGTGGTAGGAGAGGAAGCCCCAGGTGTTCAGGTATTGACGCAGCGTCACCGAGTCATGCGGTCCATAGGGTGTCTGGTTCGAAGGAGGATAGAGGGTCATGCGGCTTTGTTCCTTCGTGTCTTTTAACTGTTTCTTCAGCCTTTGCTCCCGGACCGCCTGGTTGCCAAAAAAATCTATCTGGTAGATGCGAACCTTTGGCCCCTTCGTGATGTAAAAAGTAAGGATCTCGGAGTTCTGAACGACAGGGTCGCGGGCTTCGGTGATGGTGACATCCGCATTTTCAAAGCCCTTGTCCGCGTAATATTTTTTGATGTACTGGATGGCCGAGCGTTTCATGTCCTCCGTTACCACGCGTCCTTTGATCAAACCGGTCTTTGTCGTCAGGTCGTCTGCGTCGCCTTTCTTGACCCCGGGGCCTTTAAAATAGAAATTGCCCAGCCGGGGCCGTTCGGTCACATCGATCTCCACGTAAAGGCCATTGCCGACAAGCCTGGTGAAATAGATCGAAATATTGGCAAAAAGTTTTTGCTTCCAGAGGTTTTGTATGGCCTTGCTGAAGTTATCGCCGCCGGGTAGGGTCACTTTGTCGCCGACAGTCAGGCCTGAAATGGAAACAAGCAGGGCTTCGTCGAGATATTTGGTTCCAACGATCTTGATGTTGGCGATGACATATTCGCGAGGTGGAGTTTTGCCGCCGGCAAGTGCAACAAGATCAGGGTCAATGGAAACGCCATGAGGGACTGTATCGGTAGCTTTTTTGAGGGAGTCGGCAATTTTAAGGGAGTCGGTTACGGAAGTTTTGTTCGTGGTATCGGTCACCTGGGCTAGTGCAGCGAGCGAGTTTAGTAAGCAGTAAGTGGTAAATAAAAAAACGCAAATCAGCGATCTTCGTTGCATCCAGTCCATTTTAGAGCGGCAAATTAAGGGGATTTATACAAAACGTTTGTTAAAAAGTGCTACCCGGAGCCATCAAATCTTGTTGAATCTGAGCACTCGTTTTGCCATATCGTCTCTCTCTTCCCTGAAAATCGAGGATTGCTTCATAAAGGTTCTTCTTCCGGAAATCAGGCCAGCGGACGCTGGTGAAGTACAATTCTGCATAAGCTAGTTGGTAAAGCAGGAAATTACTAATTCGGTATTCGCCGCTCGTTCGGATCATCAGTTCAGGATCGGGGAAGTCCCGTGTAGAAAGGTAATGTTGCAGGGTGTCCTGTGTAACATCATCGGGCCCGAGCTTACCGGCCTGTACATCGCGCGCCAGGTCCCTCACGGCTTCGGTTAGCTCCCAGCGGCTGCTGTAGCTGAGGGCCATCACCAGGTTAAGCCCGGTGTTGCCCGATGTAAATTCGAGCGCTTCCTTCAGTTCCTGGCTGGCATATTCCGGGAGCATTTTCATGTCGCCGATGACATGCAGCCGGATGTTGTTCTTATTCAATGTCTCTACTTCCTTCCGGATAGTCTCCACGAGCAACTCCATGAGGCCGGTGACCTCATAAGCAGGCCGGTCCCAGTTCTCCGTCGAAAATGCATAGAGCGTCAGATAGCCGATGCCCAGTTCGGCGCATCCTTCGACGATATCCCGTACGCTTTCAACACCATGGAAATGACCGAATAGCCGGTCCTGACCCTTTTCCTGGGCCCAGCGACCGTTGCCGTCCATAATGATCGCAATATGGCGGGGCAGCTTTTTAAGATCGATCTTTTCTTTCAGCTCATCCATGGAAGAACCGGGGCCTCCCCCGTTTTTGGGGCACAAAGATAGGGTTTTGGAGCCTGATCCCGCGGAAAATACCTAATAACTCGGGCACTTGTAGGAGGTCAGATTGAACGACAGGGTCACCTGAGCGGTGAGATAGCTGTCTTTCTGATTGGAATAACCCCGCTGACGGCCCTTGATCCCGATGGGTTCCCCAGTCTCGTAGGAGCGGTCCTGGAGCGCATACCAAAGCGTGGGCTGGCCGTTCGGAAGGAATTGGGTCTGGGCGTCAGGCGCATAGGTCTTGCTGACGTCGTCGATATAATCGGTGGTGGTAAAGCGGTAAAGCACCTCGAAACCCAGGCTCATCTGACGGTTGAGGCTATATTTGGCTCCGACGCCCAGCGGGAAGCAAATGGCCATGCTCCCATAGGGTTTTCTGTCGGGATAAGCCGCAGAACCCTGGCCTTCCGTGCCCAGGCTGCGCAAAAAGACCTTCTGGCCCTGGTAATAAGTGTAAGGATCATAGTTGAATACGCCGACACCCAGGCTGATATAGGGCGTGAAACGGTAATTCTCGCTGCCGGGTACGAATTTGAAGAAGTTGAAATCGCCCAAAAGCGCGAGTTCCCAGACATTGGAATTGAAGCTCAGATTCCGGCGCTGCATGAACTCGTTGGAGGTGTTGTATTTGTCGGAATAGGCCAGGAACGCATAGTTGGCCTGGATCCGCGCCGCTACATAGTTGCCGAACTGCTTTCTGAAAAAGGCGCCCAGCGCCATGTTCGGCGTATTGAACCGCGGGTTCGGATTGAGATCGCCAAAATACTGCGCAGCACCTGCTGAAAATCCAAATTCTCCTTCATGAACGATGGCCTGCTCCTGTGCGGAGGAGTAAAGCCCGATCAGTGACGTAAGCAGGGTGCCGATTAGTATCTTTTTCATAATAATAATTGTTTGGAACGTCGGAGGCCGGCCTCTTCGTTCACGTAAAATGTTAAAATTTCCCTCCCCTTACTACGAGTTTGGTTCCACATTCCGCGTGTCGAGCCCCCAGGAGAGCTTGCCGCGAAGGGTTTGAAGGAAATTGTTCTCATTCAGCCGGATCAGGCTGACGGTGAAGGCTTCACTCCGCACTGCCAGCTGGACTTGTTTATCCACAATCTCTTTCCTCGAATCCAAAACGCAAATAAAGTTCTCGGCGCGGCCTTCCACCTCAAACGAGATTATGTTGTTATCCGGTACTACGATCGGCCGGACATTCAGGTTGTGTGGGGCCACGGGAGTAATTACAAAACTTGCCGAATCGGGAAACACAACCGGTCCATTGCAGCTCAGGGAATATCCGGTCGACCCCGTCGGTGTTGCCACGATCAGCCCGTCCGCCCAATAGGTGTTCAGGAATTCGCCATTGAGATAGGTATGGATCTTGATCATCGGCGAGGTGTCGGTCTTATGGATCGCAAATTCGTTCAGCGCGTAGGGAACGTCCCCGAACAGCGGCCGGTTGGCGTCAAGGTGAATGAGGGAGCGCTTATCCACCACGAAGGTGCGGTTGACCAGTGCGGTAACGGCGGTGGTCAGCGCTTCCTTGCCGATGCTGGCGAGGAACCCCAGCCGGCCAAAGTTGATCCCCAGGATCGGGATATTCTTGTCCCTGACCAGGGCGACGGTATCGAGCAGCGTGCCGTCACCGCCGAGGCTGATCAGAAATTCGATGGAGTCGTCGAGATCGGCGGACTCGCGAAAACAGCCGATATCGGAAGGGAGGACAAAGGAAGAGCCCATTTTTTCAAGGAAGGGCTGGTGGATCACCGGCTGAAGATGCTGGCGAACCAATTCATCGAAAAGACGCTGTACCCCGCTTTGCTGTTCATATTCTACCGCCCGGCTATATATTGCTACCTTCATTAGATGAGTTAAAAATCATTTCGGATATGTAAAAATAACCCGTTTTGTCCTAATTGATTGAAGCTATAATCAAACTTAAAGCTCAAGTCATAGAATGTAACAATATCAATGCCGAAGCCGGCGGTGTACAACATCCGGTTGACAAGGGAATTTCCTTTGAAGTCTCTGTTGTACGCGTAGCCGTAGTCCGAGTAGGCGGTGGCATAAATGCGGAATGGGATATGGTCGTGGGCGGAGCCGCGAACGAGAGGGATGTCGAAGTTGACCAATTGGCGATAGAGGGTATTCTTGAGGACCGCGCCTGCAGTTCCATCGATCACATACCGGTCCAGGCCGCGGAGATACAGGTCACCATATCCTATAAGTGATTGGTTATAAAAGGGCTGGCTAAGCGGAAGTTTCAAAGCATTGATGTTTTGAATTCCAAACCACCATTTTCGGGCCAGCGGCCAGCTGCGGGTAAGACGCGTGGTCAGCTGCCAGAGGTTCATGCCGGCATTGATCCCTCTTCGCGTGAGGGAAGTCTCGAAGATGATCCCGTCAAGCGGGTAGGAGACATAGTCGACATCGGTGTAATTGAAGGTATAGATCAATTCCGGGTAGACAACGCTTTGCCGGTTCTTGCTGAAATAGTACGGGTTCCGGACCGTGACGGCGCTGTCGACGGAAGTGGAGACAAGGCTGAGGTTGACGGTATGCCTCACCTTCAGGCGCGGGCGGTAGAAATACCGTGCCGAGACCGAGAACTGTTTGCTGAGGTATTTTGCGGCATAGGGAATCGAATCCGAATTGATAAATGCCTGGCTGTTTTTGACAGTAAGGACGTCGACTTCTTTCAACAGTGCGGCATTAAGTCCGAATCCGAACCCGTGTTTCAGTGCGTTGTCCGCATAGGGTTGATTGTAATAGAGCTCGAACTGGCGGGTATATCCGGTGATCAGCCAGGCCGTGAGCTGGTCGTTTCGTCCGGTAAAATTGTAGTGGGTGAACTTTCCGCCATAGTTGACCCTGCTAAGGCTGTAATCTCTTTGTGCCCAGGCGGTGAAATTGCGATCTACGGGCTTGAAGTAGGGCAGGGGAAAGATGTACCAACGCTCCCTTACTTCGATGTCGACATCAGCCAGATAGCCCCTGAACCCTTTCAAATAAATGGTGACCTCGTTGAAAAGATGGGTGTTGATGAGCCGGTCGTGCGCCGCCCGAAATCCTTTGGCAAGATCACTCAGGGAAAGCGTGTCCCCGACATGGAAGGACAGTTCCCGAAGAACGATATAGGTCCTGGTTTTTTTGTTTCCCTTTACCGTGATCGACCCGACAATAACCGGCCTGGACACCTGGGCGGGAAGCGAGACAGAAAAAGCAAGGAACAGGAGAAGCAGGAAATATTTCCGACCTGCCGGCATCAGATGTTCAGGTAGTTCATCAGATGGTCGTAATTGCTACGCAATTCATTCTCATACAATTCCTCGCCGAAATAATATTTCACCTGGTATTCGTAGCGCTGGAAGGTTGCCACGATGTCGGAGACCTCCGCTTTGTTGATGCGGAGAGTGATATAGAAATTGCCCGAGGCCGCGTCGGCGTAGGTGTTGAGCTGGATGATCTGGGCGTCATTTGTCTCTACCAGCTTGCTGATCTCGGCAAATGCAAAACTTACCTTTTCCATCTCGAGGATAATGATCCCGCCCGGTTCATTGACGCCGGCGGTGCGACCCAGTTGTTTGAGCAGATCGGTGGCGATGATGGAGCCGGTGTATTCAGATTCTCCGGAGATCACGGGAATGAGCGTAAGTCCGTTCTCGTTGACGAGCTGGACGGCTTCATAGAAAAAGGCGTCCGCGTGTGCGGCAACCCGGGAGAAACCGGCCTGTAGCTGGGACAGCAGGATGCTGTCGTCTTCGACGTTGAGCAGATCGTCTTCGCTGACAAGGCCGGCCAGTTTATCCTCGACAACTACGGGCAGGTGGGTGACATGGAAGTCAGCCATCAGGTCCAGCGCCTGAGAGACCGGGTCATTCAGGTGTAAGGAGGGGATTGCGGCGGATATGATCTCTCGGTTGAGCAAATTTGTTGTTTTTCGGCGTACTGCACGCCCGTGGACGAAGACACTCCGTGTCTACATAAGACGAAAAAAATCAGGCTACCGCTGCCGGTTCGTTCAATTTTCGCAAAAATTTAAGCAAAATCGTATTGAACTCCTCCGGCCGTTCCATCATCGGCGCATGACCGCACTTGTCGATGAAATGCAGTTCGCTATTGGGGATCAGCTTGTGGAACTCCTGACCCACAAAAGGCGGGGTGATCGTATCGTTATTTCCCCAGATCAGCAGGGTAGGCTGCTTGATCTGGCTGACCTCCTCGCCGAGGTTGTTACGAATGGCATTCTTTGCCAGCGCAATGATCTTGACGGCTTTTATCCGGATGTTGACCGTTTCATATAATTCGTCCACCAGCTCCTTGGTGGCCATCTTGGGATCATAGAAGGTCAATTCCGTTTTCTTGCGGATGTACTCATAATCCCCGCGTTTGGGGTAGGTATCCCCCATGCCGCTTTCAAAAAGACCGGAACTCCCGGTCAGGATCAGGGATTTGATGCGTTCGGGATGTCTCAGCACATGCATCAGGCCCACGTGACCGCCGAGCGAATTTCCGAGAAGATTGATGCCCTTGTAATCGCGATACTCGATGAATTTGTTCAGGAATTTTTCCAGGCCGCTGACGGTAGTATGCAAAAGGTCCAGGTCCAGCAAAGGCAAAATCGGTACCACAACCTTGTGGGTGTGGCGGAAAGTTTCGATCTGACCCGAAAAATTACTCAACGCCCCGAACAAGCCATGGAGGAGTAATAGTGGTTCGCCTTCCCCTTCTTCGATGAATCTGAACTTTTCTTCTTGTTTGATTTCGTATTGCATCAGCTAATCCTGAATAAGTCTGTTTCGTAATTATCCGCTAAAATAAACGTTTTAACCCAAAAAAAAACAGGTCGACTATAACCGACAAACGGTCAAAAGGTTTTGTGGATCAGGAGGTATTTTAAATTCTATGCCCGATCTGTCCAAAAAAATCTTCCAATTGGGTGAACATTCCCTCGAACCATGGGACAAATTTACCGAATTCATCGATAGTCACGCGACCCCAGGGTTTTATGTAGGGATAGGTCATGGACGCGGAGACGGTGTTGGATGAGATCAGGTGTACCTGGACGGCATAGAATAACAAAACGCTGAGTGTGGTGATATAGAGGAAAGCGTACAGGAGCACACCCATCAGCTTATTGAGCCAGCCCATCATGGCGAGGTCGACCGTCCTTTCAATGAGCTTTGCGATGGCATGAAGGGTCAGCACAACGCCGAGGAATACCACCAGGAACGCCAGCACCGGCAGCCATCGCGGCGGCAGGTGCGTATGGGTCTTACCATAGACGGCGACCGCCGCAGACAGCTTGATAGCTGCAGCGATGCCGATGATCCACGCTGCCGCGGAGACAATGGCAATAATAAAGCCATGCCTCAAACCCCTGAAAATGGCCAGGAGCAGAAAAACGATGAAGAGGACATCGATACCCATAATATATGCACCCGGCGCCTATTTGGACAAAAGCTCTCTTGCCACGGCGTTGATCATCTTCCCGTCTGCCTGTCCGGCCAGTTGTTTTGTGGCCACACCCATCACCTTCCCGATGTCCGCGGGGGAAGCGGCGCCGGTTTCGGCAATGATCTTTGCCACGGCCTCCTTCAGGGCGGCTTCGTCCATTTGTTTGGGTAGGAACCGTTCGATCACCGTGATCTCCTCCTCCTCTTTTTGAGCCAGGTCCGCACGACCTTGCTGCTGAAAAATGGCCAGGGAATCCTTCCGTTGCTTGACCAGTTTCTGAAGCAATTTTGCCTCATCGGCCTCTTTCAGCTCGCCGCCCGCGCCTTCGGATGTCTTGGCCAGGATGATCGCAGCCTTGATGGCCCTGAGTCCCCGCAGGGCGGCTTCGTCCTTTGCAAGCATGGCCGTTTTCAGCTGGGCCATCACGTTTTGTTCTAATGCCATATTCTTACGAATTATAATTTATTTGTCTTTTGTTGCTGATCCCGGAATTTCTTGTAGAAGTCGCGGGCGAACTGTTTCATTTCGTTCATCAACACCGGGTCCTGGGTTGCGCGCTGATAGGTTTCTGCCATGGTCATCAGGGTCTGGTAGAAAAAATCGGCCATTTCGTCGACCATCATGTCCTTTGTCCAGAGGTCTATCCGCAGGGCGGTCTTATCCGCGCCATCCCAGAATGCAAGCATCATCGCCCTGGCCTGCCGGGCGTTCTCGGTTGCAGAATCCGTCGCATTCCAGCGGATATCTTCGGGTACCCGGTCTTTGTCCAGGATCACATCGATATTGATAGAGGAGGTTGTCATAATAGAGTTTAGCAAGCCGCAATTTAACTGATTTCTTGTGATTATACCGAACGGCTGATGACTGAGCGCACTGCATCCACCGTTCGCCCGGAACTGAAATCCGCGACCCGGGCGAACCCAAGTCCGATCAGCCGGCGGCGCAATTCCTCGTCCTTATACACCGACATCAGTTGAGCCGCCAGCGAGCCGGGGTCGGCGTCACCGGCGCTCAAAATCGCTTCTCCACCGAGGGGACCTTCGCCATTGCCGATGACCGGAACTCCGGACTTCCAGGCATCGAGAACGGTTTCTCCCAGCGAATTGCCTTCGAAAAGAAAGATACCCGCATAGGCTGCGCCCATCAGCCGGTGGTTTCCGGCCCCCGCCGGCAGGCGCCAATGGACGTCCTCCCTATATTTATAGGTCTCCAGTTTCTTTTGCATTTCTTCATCGTGAACTCCCCTGATTACCAATTGAAGATTGGAGTGCTGCCGCTTCTTGAAAAGCGAGAACGCCTTCAGCAGGTGGATCAGTTCTTCTTCCTTTGCAGCCGAAGCATCAGCGAGGAAATACTCCCGGCCCTGGGCGAATTCCGCTTTTGCCTCTTCCCGATCACCCATGGACAGGGGTCCCGCCGAAGCATCGGCCGAAGGGTGCACGACAACCAATTTGCCCGCGGCCTGTTCATCCCGGCGCGACAGCCACTCCCGGTCGTGGTCGGAATAGCAGAGCAATGCCTCCGCGCGGGGGAGGGTTTCCGTGAGTCGCCCGGAATAGAGCGGGTAGGCCCGACCCTGTATCGGATCGGCTCTTTCGGGCATCCATACACACTGAGGCAGTGTCGTCTTCGCCGTCACGCCACCCGTCATCATCACCAGGCCTGCTTTCAACTTCTTTGCGATGCGGGGGATCTGAACATCGTACCAGAGCTGCCAGCCTGCCTTTCCCGGCAGAACGCGCCGGGTCATAACCCGGGTTCCGGGTAACTGAGGAACAGGCCGGTTGGCGCCGGCAACCAACAGCCATTGAAATTGCGGGTCCCGGGAAAGAGCGGAAACGACGGAAAATACGAGCCGGCTTCTTTCGCTATGCGGTCCGGCGAACTGTAGGGGCCGGCAATCCAGCAGGATGAGCATGCGCAAAGGTAGGTCAAATTTATCCACAGCCAGGGCAACATTACCTGGCTGATTGTCATCATCTTGAACATATTAAATGTTTTTCAAAAATGTGGTTTTTACGGTCCGGGGAAAACGAGTAGTAATGCTTTGGCTTCATTATTGATGCTATTTACCTTTGATTATTAATCCGTTTTAATCCGATCACTATTAAAATTCGTGCCTATGAACCGTGTGTACACTACCCTGTTTACTATTACCTTCTTTATAGTAAACACTCCCCGGATTACTTATGCACAGTGTAATTGCAGCCCGTCTGTGGCAGCAACGCCGGTTAGCTATTACGCTTCCTTTCCGTCAACGAATGCGGCCTCAACTACGATAAGTCTTCCCAAGTTCGACCCGTCCATCGGGATGCTGTCCTGTCTTTCGCTGGATGACACACTCAACGGGGTAACGACGACAAGGGTGCAGAATACGGGGTCGACATCGACGATCTTTAAGTTTCTACTCACGGTGGCCGACGATCTCGAGGGGCCCGGTGGATTGTCTATTACCAACAGCTACTCGAAGACCTACGGTCCCGACACACTGGCGGCATTCAACAACCCCGGCGATACGGCCACCCATGGACCCGATCAAATTATCGACAATGAGATCGGTAATACCTCAACGAGTACGGGGATGGCGCCTTTCCTGGGCTCCGGCACCGTA
>Ga0081540_1002948_pt1 | contig 13673 bp, 11 predicted proteins | sample TabmetS2T1R1_FD_71024 | JGI IMG/M metagenome (GOLD analysis project Ga0081540, IMG submission 71024) | Tabebuia heterophylla rhizosphere microbial communities from the University of Puerto Rico - S2T1R1 | ecosystem: Host-associated > Plants > Roots > Rhizosphere ... | reverse complement strand
CAGTGTGGCCTCCGGGACCGGAGAGGCGTACCTCTACGCTATCGGCCGCGGCCGTGATTGGACCGGCTCGCAATCCGATCTGCCCGACGTCGATTCGCGGATCGCAGTGCAGTGCGTAAACCTGGTCGACGTCGCGCATCCCCCGATTGGCGATGATTGCGAGTGATCCGCCGGGCAGGTGTTCTTCCGCCGGCTGGAAAAACAGCCGGATGGTCCCGGGCAAGCTCCCATCCGCGGCGAGTTCGGCCAGTACCTCGGCTGTGCCCAGGAGGACGGCGGTATGCGCGTCGTGGCCGCACGCGTGGCACACGCCCGGGACCTCCGACCGGTACGGGACGTCCTTCAGATCGGGTAGCGGAAGCGCATCGATGTCCGACCGCAACGCGACTACGCGCCCTCCGGAGCCGATGTTGCAGATCACCCCGGTGCCGCCGGATAGCACCGTCCCGGACAGGCCGATCTCCTTCAGTCGCTGCACGATCAGATCGGTCGTGCGGTGCTCCTTGTGTGCGACCTCTGGATGCCGATGCAAGTCCTGTCGGATGTCGATCAGATCGGTCTCGTGTGCGGCGAGCCACTTGTCGAGAACATCGGGTAGCCCGGGGCTCGTGGTTGGGGAAGATCCAACGCTCATAGAGTCAGGCCGTCACGCATCTCAGCAAGCAGCAGATCGACGACCGCGGTGAGGTCGCCGTTGTTGGCCGCCGCAGCGGCGCGCTGTCGCTGATAGCTCGCACCGCGAGCCATGAGCCGCGGGATGTCCTCGAGCTCCTCCGCACAATCGAGTCGTCGGGCGACCGGGAGCAGGTCTTCCACGAGGTCCGTGATGGCCGCGGTAAGCGGCAGCACCCGACCGGTGTTGTCCACGACGATCTCCGCGTCCAGCCCGTACCGAGCGGCTCGCCACTTGTTCTCCCGGACCAGCCACGGTCGCGGCTCGGGCAGGGTATAGCCATAGTCGAGCTGGCGGTCGAACCGTTCGACCAGGCATTGCGACAGGGCGGCGACGCAGGCGATCTCGTCCAACGTCGGCAGCCCGTCACAGATCCGCAATTCGACCGTTCCGAAACCGGGGTGCGGCCGGATGTCCCACCACACCTCGCGGATGGATTGAATCGCCTGGGAGGAGATCAGCGCGTCCATGTACTTCTCGAACGCGTCCCATCCGGACAGCTGGAAGGGCAGGCCGGCCGTGGGCAGCGCCTCGAACACCTTGCTGCGATAGGACGCCAGGCCGGTATCCGAGCCGATCCAATACGGGCTGGAGGCGGAGAGGGCCAAGAAGTGCGGGACGTAAGCCAGCAGGCCGTTCAGGATCGGGATCGCCTTGTCAGGCGACCGGATCCCGCAATGCACGTGGATGCCGAAGATCTGCAACTGGCGGGCCATCCATTGATTCCGTTCCACCAGCGTGGCGTAGCGCTCATCGGCGGTGATGCGTTGGGTTGCCCAGTCGGTCATCGGATGCGTGCCCGAGCACATCACCCCTAGATTGCGGGCCTCGGCCGCCTTCGCGACTTGGGCCACCGTCTCGGCTAGGTCGGCGCGCGCCTCGGCGACCGTTTGGCAGATCCCGGTAATCACCTCCACGCAGGACTGCAACAGCTCGTGCTTCGCTTTGGGATGCACGCCGTCGCCGTCGGGCGAGATCGCTACCAAGATCTCGTCGGCCCCGGCGGTGAGTTGCCTGGTATCGAGATCGACGAGCTCGAGCTCCCACTCCACGCCCAAGCTGGTGCGCTGTGAGGAGGAGAAATCGATGTGCACGCCGCGAAGCCTAATGGCTCAGGCCGCTGACGTCAGAAGGTGTCAGGCGGCCGATAGGTACCCCAGACGGTCCGCAACGCGTCGCAGACCTCACCAACGGTCGCGCGCGCCCGCAGCGCATCCTTCATGGGATAGAGCACGTTTGATGCGCCGGTGGCGGCTACGACTAGTCCATCGAGCGCCTTGTCGACTGCTGTCGCATCGCGTTCCGCGCGCAGCTTGGCCAGCCGGTCGCGTTGGGCGACCTCGATAGCGGGATCGACCCGCAGCGGCTCGTAGGGCTCCTCGGCGTCGAGGACGTATCGGTTTACCCCGACGACCACGCGTCGTCCGGAATCGATCTGCTTGGCCACGGCGTAGGCCGACCGTTCGATCTCGCGCTTCTGAAAGCCCTGCTCGATGGCGGCGACCGCTCCCCCCAGATCGTCGACCTGGTTCATCAACGCATCGATGGCGGACTCGATCGCGTCGGTCATCGCTTCGATCAGGTATGAACCGGCAAGCGGGTCGACGGATGCCGTGATGTCGGTCTCGTTGGCCAGTACCTGCTGAGTGCGCAACGCCAGCCGGGCCGCCTTCTCGGTCGGGAGGGCGATCGCCTCGTCGAACGAGTTCGTGTGTAGCGACTGAGTGCCACCCAGTACGGCGGCGAGGGCCTGCACCGATACCCGCACTAAGTTGACCTCGGGCTGCTGCGCAGTGAGCTGGACGCCCGCCGTCTGGGTGTGGAACCGCAGCATTTGCGATCTCGGGCTCGTCGCGCCGAATCGGTCCCGCATCACTCGAGCCCAGGCCCGGCGCGCCGCGCGGAATTTCGCGACCTCCTCCAGCAGCGTGGTGCGCGCGACGAAGAAGAACGACAACCGTGGGGCGAAGTCGTCCACCCGCAAGCCGGCTTGCAGCGCTGCCTCGACGTAGGCAATGCCGTCCGCGAGAGTGAATGCGACCTCTTGCGCGGGTGTCGCTCCGGCCTCGGCCATGTGATAGCCAGAAATCGAGATCGTATTCCACCGCGGCACCTCGTCCCGGCAGTACGCGAACGTATCCGCGATGAGCCGTAGTGACGGCAAGGGCGGGTAGATATACGTGCCGCGGGCGATGTACTCCTTGAGCACGTCGTTCTGGATGGTGCCGGTCAGATTCGCTCCGGGTACACCCTGCTCCTCGGCGATGAGCTGATAGAGCAGCAATAACACGGCTGCTGGCGCATTGATCGTCATCGACGTGGACACCTTGTCCAGCGGGATACGGTCGAAGAGGATCCGCATGTCGTCGATGGAGTCGATAGCGACACCGACCTTGCCGACCTCACCATGTGCCAGCGGGGCATCGGAATCCATGCCCATCTGGGTCGGCAGATCGAATGCGACTGACAGCCCGGACGTTCCGGCCTTGAGCAATTGGTGATACCGCGCGTTGGACTCCGCGGCTGTGCCGAAGCCCGCGTATTGGCGCATGGTCCACGGTCGCTTGGTGTACATCGTCGAATAGATGCCACGCGTGAACGGGTAAGCACCGGGCTCGCCCAGCCGCTCGTCCAGTCCGGGCGCGACATCCTCCGCGGCGTACAGCGGTTCGATCTCGAACCCGGATTCCGACTCGCGAGTCACTCGCTAAGCGTGCCATTACCCAGGGGTTGCCAGGCACTCGATGTGAGCCAGTCGGCCACCAGCCTAGGCTCCCTAGACGTGACTGTGCTTGCCCGCGGGCGCCGACCACTGCGGTCCTGCTGTGTTCTTCCACCCCACGAAACCACCCCACGAAACCACCCCACGAAATCGCTGCGCGATTTCGCAGGGACCCCGGATCGCTGCGCGATTTCGCAGGGACCCCGGATCGCTGCGCGATTTCGCAGGGACCCCGGATCGCTGCACGATTTCGCGGGGGCCCCGGCCTCGTGATCGGCGCCCGCTCATGACAGGTCCCATGGCGTCGGCCCGGGAGGCCGCGCAATCACTCGCAAATCGCTTGGGTAGCAGCGAGCACGACGTGGCCATCGTCCTCGGCTCCGGCTGGATACCGGCCGTCGACGCGCTCGGACCGGCCACAGCCGATATTGCCACGACCGAGTTGCCCGGCTTCCGGCCGCCCGCGGTCGAGGGACATGCCGGCCGGCTGCGCGCCGTCACGGTATCGGGCCGGCGGGTCTTGGCCTTTCTCGGCCGAACCCATCTGTACGAGGGTGCCGGCGTCAACGCAGTCGTGCATGGCGTGCGGACCGCGGCCGCTGCCGGCTGCCGCACCGTGATCCTGACGAACGCCTGCGGTGCTCTTCGGCCCGGGCTGCAGGTCGGGGATCCGGTGTTGATCCGAGACCACATCAACCTGACCTGGCAGACGCCACTGGTTGGTCCGCGGTTCGTAGACCTGACCGACGTCTACTCTGCTCGACTGCGAGCTGTGGTCCGCGAGATCGATCCGTCGATCCCCGAAGGCGTCTACGCCATGTTCCACGGACCGCAGTACGAGACGCCGGCCGAAGTACGCATGGCCGGCATCCTCGGCGCGGACTTGGTCGGGATGTCCACGGTGTTGGAGGCGATTGCCGCCCGTGCCGAAGGATGTGAGGTGCTCGGCCTGTCGCTCGTGTCGAACCTGGCCGCCGGCCTCGCGGACCATCTGGATCACGAGGAGGTCCTCGCGGCCGGGAAAGCCGCAGCATCGCGAATGGGCGCGTTACTCGCCGAAGTCATCGGCCGGCTGTGACCCGGTGCCACGCATGGCCAGCCAACCACCCGAGCTAGCAGATGACGTCTCGGCTTGGATCGCCGACGACAGCCACCCCGGCGACGCGACTGAGTTGCAGGCATTGGTCGACGGTGGCGCGTGGGATGAGCTCGCCGATCGGTTCCGCGCTCCGCTGACCTTCGGGACCGCGGGATTGCGTGGTCCACTGCGCGCAGGACCTAACGGGATGAACGCTACGGTCGTGCGTCGGGCGGCAGCGGGGATCGCGACCTGGTTGGCGCGAAGTGGTCGTGGCGGCGGCCTCGTCGTCATCGGATACGACGGCCGGTTCCGCTCGGCCGAGTTTGCGGCCGACTCCGCAGCAATCTTCGCGGCGGCCGGCTTCGACACTCGCGTGATGCCCCGCCTACTGCCGACCCCAGTGCTGGCGTTCGCGGTGCAGTATTTCGGAGCCGTCGCCGGCATCATGGTGACCGCCTCGCACAATCCGCCCCAGGACAACGGCTACAAGGTCTACCTCGGCGACGGTGCCCAGCTCGCCCCGCCAACGGACACGTACATCGAGGCGTCGATCCGCGCGGTGGGTTCCACCCGGGCCATACCGACGTCTGCCAGCTTTACGGTGCTGGACGACACGGTCGTCGATGCGTATGTGGCCGCAGTTACCAACCTGGTCGCCCCCCCGCGTACTGGATTGCTCATCGTGCATACAGCTATGCACGGCGTAGGAACCGAAATCGTCCTGCGAGCGTTCGCCGAGGCCGGATTCCAGCCACTGATTTCGGTAAGCCGGCAAGCGGCACCCGACCCGCGGTTCCCCACGGTCGCGTTCCCGAACCCCGAAGAGCCCGGCGCGCTCGATCTCGCGTTGGCGCTCGCCCGGGAACGGGGCGCCGACATCATCATCGCCAACGACCCAGACGCCGACCGCTGCGCTGTCGCCGTGCCGGACCGCGGCACTTGGCGAATGCTGCGGGGCGACGAGGTGGGCGTGCTCCTGGCCGACGCCCTGCTCAGTCGTGGGGTCCGGGGAACGTACGCGACGACGATCGTCTCGTCCACGATGCTGCGCGCGCTGGCCGAACGGCACGGAGTCGGTTACGCCGAGACGCTGACCGGTTTCAAGTGGATCATGCGCGCCGCGCCCGACATGGTGTACGGCTACGAGGAAGCGCTCGGCTATGCGGTCGCGCCGAACCTTGTGCGGGACAAGGACGGGATCAGTGCGGCCCTGCTGGTCGCCGAGAGCGCCGCGGCGCTCAAGTCGACCGGTTCATCGCTCGTGGATCGGCTGGACGACCTCGCGGCCGAATACGGGCGATACCAGACCGATCAGATCTTCGTGCGGGTCGACGAGCTCGCCGTGATCGATCAGATAATGGCGCGGCTGCGGGCGGACCCGCCCGACCGATTGCTCGGTCACCCGGTCGAGGTCGCGGATCTGCTCCCGGACACCGATGCCCTGCGCTGGACGTTCCCCGGTGGTCGGGTCGTGCTGCGCCCGTCCGGCACCGAACCGAAGCTGAAGGCATATCTTGAGGTAGTCGTCCCGGACGGCTCGCGGGCCATTGCCGAGGCGCGGATGGCAGAGCTGCGGTCCGAGGTTTCAGACCGGCTGGATCAGCCATGACCCTTCCGTGATCTTGGACTTGATGTCGCTATTTGGCATCAAGTCCAAGATCATCAAGGGTAGTGGCGGACGATCAGGTGTGCACTCCCATGATCGCGAACCGCTCGATGGTCTGCAGGTGTCCGCCCGTCGTGGCAACGATCGTGAGGACCGTACCCGCCGGGGCGGAGAACGGGACCGACATGGCCCAGGCAGTGCCGTTGCCTCCGGCGGGCTGGCAGCACGACCCACCAACCGGCGCCGAGCTGCCCAGACTACGCACCGCAACCCGAATGTTCTCGTCGACGCCGGTGATGTGGCCGCCCACCAGCATCGGCGACTGCACCGTTGACCCGTAGGCAGGCTGCTCCAAGGAGAAGGTTGTGTCGTCGCTACCGACGACTTCCCACGGCGAGTCGGCATCCGGACCGAACCGCACCAGGAACAGCACCGCCGAGGTGTGCGTGCCCCCGTTGAGGTCGCGGTAGCCAACGCCGACGTAGGCGCCATCTGACGTGACGCGAGTTGAGGTCACGCGGTTGATCTCGGTCAGGCCGAGATATCCCTGGGTGAACGATAGTGCGGTCTGGGCCGGATCGGCGTGCCAGGGCTGCACACCGCTGCTGCGATGCGCTGCCTGCCAGGCTTGCGCGGACGCGAGGTTGGCAAACGGCCACAGCGGCTGATAGCCGAACTCGTACGCCGGAGCCGGTGCCGCCGGGGGTGTCGGCGTCGTTGCCGATGCGCTCGGCGCTGGGGACGTCGGCGCGCCGGTGGTCGGCGATTGATGCGGCACGCTGGGCGACGGAACAGGCGACGGGGGTGTCGGCGCGATCGTGCTCGGCGTCACCGCCGGTGCGGCGTGATGGTGGTCGGAGCGGACGGTCAGCGCGATCGACGCGCCGATCGCGAGGGCTGCGACCGCAGCCGCCGCAAGCGCCGGCGTGATCCAGCGACGGCGCGCGGTGGAGATGTCGATCACGTCGCCAATCGGCTGGATCTCGTCGCTCGGCGGCTCAGCCAGACGAAGTGAGGATTCGGTAACGGTATCGGCTCGGGCCGCATATGCCGCGCGCAGCCGATCCTCGATGTCGCGGCTCATCGCTCGCTACCCTTCATGATCGTTTCCAGTTTGTCGATCGCGCGACTGGCCTGGGATTTCACGGCGCCACGCGATATGCCGAGCGTCTGCGCAATCTCGGCCTCGGTGAGATTCGACCAGTACCGGAGCGCAAGAATCTCCTGTTGGCGATGGGGCAGGCTACGAACGGCGCGGAGCACCGTGCGGTGTTCGTCAGCCAGCAACGCGGCCGAGTCGGCCTCCTCGGGGTACTCCGGAGACGTCCGGCGCTGCAGAAAGCGCCGCTGCGTGCCCCGCCGGCGAAGAGCGGATCGGGCTCCGTTGACGACCGCGGTTCGCAGATAGCCCACGGCGGCCTCCGGATCCCGGAGCTGCGCCCGATGCCGGTGTAAGCCGACGAACGCATCCTGGACGACGTCCTCGGCGCTCGCCTGGTCGTCGACCAGCAGTACCGCGAGCCGGACCAGAGCGAGCCGATGCGTCGCGTACAGCATCGACACCGCGTTCTCGTCGAGCCCAGCGGTCCCGCGCATCACTCCGGTTCCCCCACCCAAGCCGAGCCGAGAGCGGCTGGCGGCCGTTATTGCGCTCATGTTCCAAGGACGCGCGAGCCGCCGCTAGGTTGCGTCTTGCCGACGACGGCGTCAGCGCGGGCCGAATTGCCGATCGCCGGCGTCTCCGAGGCCCGGCACGATGAAGGCGTTGGCGTCGAGGCCCTCGTCCACGCTGGCCGTGAAAAGGCGCGTCGCCAGACCGCTGTGGGCGATCCGGGCCACCCCCTCGGGCGCCGCCAATGCGCATACCACCGTGACGTCGGCCGCACCCCGCGCCGCGAGCAGCTGCAGGCAATGCAGCAGCGAGCCCCCGGTCGCGAGCATCGGATCGAGGACGAGCACGGGTCGGCCGGCGAGCGAGTCGGGCAGCGACGCCATGTAGGGAGTCGGCTCATGGGTCGTCTCGTCCCGGGCCAGCCCGACAAAGCCCATCTGCGACTCCGGCAGCAGGTTGAACGCCGCCTCGGCCATGCCCAGGCCCGCTCGCAGCACCGGCACGAGCAGTGGGGGGTTGGCCAGCGTGCTGCCCGTCGCCGGCCCGATCGGGGTGATCACCTGCAGATCCGTCGACGCCAGGTTGCGAGTGGCCTCGTAGACAAGCAGGGTGGCCAGCTCCCGGAGCGCGGCGCGGAACTCGGCGTTGCTGCTGCGCTCGTCCCGCATGACCGTGAGCCGCGACCGCACGATGGGATGGTCGACGACGACGGTCTCCACGAGGGGACACCCTATCTACCGGGAACGATCTAGGCTGAGGCGATGAGCTCCACTCTCAGCGGGCTCGATCTGCGGGACGTCACCCGAGACGACGCTGCGCTTCGCCGGTTCCTGTCCGGTTTGCCGGGTGTCGATCAGGTTGGCGCGGAAGCGCGCGCCGCCGGACTCGCGACCCGCAGCATCAAGACCACGGCCAAGGCCTGGGCGATCGACACGGCTATCTCCATGGTCGACCTCACGACGCTCGAGGGCGCTGACACACCGGGCAAAGTGCGGTCGCTGTGCGCGAAAGCCGTGCATCCCGATCCCAGCGATCTCACGACGCCGTCGGTTGCCGCCGTCTGTGTCTACCCAGACCTCGTCGAAACCGCGGTCGACGCGCTCGGGGGTGCCCCGGTCCAGGTGGCCAGCGTGGCCACGGCGTTTCCATCGGGCCGAGCTCCGCTGCCGACGAAGCTCGCCGATGTGCGCGATGCCGTCGCGGCCGGAGCCACCGAGATCGACATGGTCATCGACCGCGGGGCGTTCCTCGCCGGCCGCTACCTGCAGGTCTACGAGGAGATCGTCGCCACCCGAGAGGCCTGCGGCGTCGCGCATCTCAAGGTCATCCTGGAAACGGGCGAACTCGCGACCCTGGACAACGTGCGCCGGGCGTCATGGCTGGCGTTGCTCGCGGGCGGAGACTTCATCAAGTCCTCGACCGGCAAGATCACACCGGCCGCGACCCCTCCCGTCGCCCTTGTGATGCTCGAAGCCGCGCGGGACTTCGCGCAGACCACCTACGAGTTGCGCGGTGTGAAGCTTGCGGGCGGAATTCGCGCCAGCAAGGAAGCGATCCGCTACCTAGTGATGGTTAACGAAATCGCGGGCGAGCAGTGGCTCGACCCGTCGCTTTTCCGTTTCGGCGCGTCGAGCCTGTTGAACGATTTGCTGCTCCAACGGCACAAACTCCGCACCGGTGCCTACGACGGCGCCGACTACGTAACCCTGGACTGATTCCCATGCCAGCTTTCGAATACGCCCCCGCACCGGAATCGCGCGATGTCGCGAGACTTCGAGCCTCATACGGCATCTTCGTCGACGGCCGGTTCCGGGCCGGCGCCGGCGAGGCCATCAAGACCGTCAACCCGGCCAACGAGGAGCCGCTCGCCGAGGTCGCCGAAGCCGGCCGCGCCGACGTGGATGACGCAGTCCAGGCAGCGCGTAACGCCTTCGAGGGTGCGTGGGGCCGGATGCCCGGCCGGGAGCGAGCCAAATACCTGTTCCGGATCGCTCGCGCCATCCAGGAGCGGGCTCGCGAGCTAGCGGTCCTGGAATCGCTGGACAACGGCAAACCCATCCGTGAGTCGCGCGATGTCGACATCCCATTGGCGGCCGCCCATTTCTTCTACTACGCCGGATGGGCCGACAAGCTCGAGCACGCCGGCTTCGGATCCCGACCGCGACCGATCGGCGTGGCCGGGCAGGTCATCCCCTGGAACTTTCCTCTGCTCATGGCCGCGTGGAAGATCGCGCCCGCCCTCGCCACCGGGAACACCGTCGTGCTCAAGCCGGCCGAGACCACGCCGTTGACGGCGCTGACGCTCGCCGAGATCATCGCCGAGGCCGACCTGCCTTCGGGCACCGTCAACATCCTGGCCGGTGGTCCCTCGATCGGACAGGCCATTGTCGACCACAACGGCATCGACAAGATCGCGTTCACCGGCTCGACCGAGGTCGGTAAGGCCATCCAACGAGCGGTGGCCGGCACCGGCAAGCGCCTCTCCCTCGAGCTCGGCGGCAAGGCGGCGAACATCGTGTTCGACGACGCCCCACTCGATCAGGCCGTCGAAGGCATCGTCAACGGGATCTTCTTCAACCAGGGTCACGTGTGCTGCGCGGGATCGCGCCTGCTGGTCCAGGAATCCGTCATCGACGATGTCATCGCCGCGTTGCACCGCCGGCTGACAACGCTGCGGCTGGGCGACCCGCTGGACAAGAACACCGATATCGGCGCCATCAACTCGGCCGCCCAACTCGCGCGCATCCGGGAGCTGACCGATGCCGGCGAGGAGGAGGGCGCAACCCGCTGGTCGCCGCCTTGCGACCTGCCCGATCGGGGGTTCTGGTTCGCTCCGACCGTTTTCACCAACGTCAGCCAGGCCCATCGCATCGCCCGGGAAGAGATCTTCGGACCCGTCTTGTCCGTGCTGACGTTCCGGACTCCGGCTGAAGCCGTCGAGAAGGCCAACAACACCCCGTATGGGCTCTCGGCGGGAATCTGGACCGAGAAGGGATCGCGCATCCTGTCGATGGCCGGGAAACTCCGCGCCGGAGTGGTGTGGGCAAATACGTTCAACCGCTTCGACCCGGGATCGCCTTTCGGCGGTTACCAGGAGTCAGGCTTCGGCCGCGAAGGCGGCCGGCACGGGCTGGGGCCATACCTTGCCTAGCCGGACCACTGGCGACCGGCTCCGCGTGCGCAAGACGTACAAGCTGTACATCGGCGGGGCCTTCCCACGGTCCGAGTCGGGCCGGTCCTACCCGGTGACCAGTCCGGTCGGCGAGTTGCTCGCCCACGCGGCTCAGGCCTCGCGCAAGGACATCCGGGATGCGGTCGTCGCCGCGCGTAAAGCGTTCGGAGGCTGGTCCGGTGCGACGGCGTACAACCGGGGCCAGGTGCTGTACCGCATCGCCGAGATGCTGGATGGCCGGCGAGAGCAGTTCGCCGCGGAGGTGCGGGCCGCTGAAGGTGGCAGTGCCGCGGCCGCTGTCGCGACGGTGGAGCATGCGATCGACCGATGGGTGTGGTACGCGGGCTGGGCCGACAAGTACGCCCAGGTCACTGGGAGCGCCAACCCGGTTGCCGGGCCATATTTCAACTTTTCACTGCCCGAGCCCACCGGCGTGGTCGGCGCTCTCGCGCCGCAGGAGTCCAGCCTCCTCGGTCTCGTGTCCGTGGTTGCCCCGGTCATCACCACCGGGAACACGACCGTCATCGTCGCCTCGCGGGAGCGGCCGCTCCCGGCCGTGTCGCTCACCGAGGTCCTGGCCACGTCGGACCTCCCGAGCGGGGTCGTCAACCTGCTCACCGGCTTCCCGGCTGAGCTCGCGCCGTGGCTAGCCAGTCACCGCGACGTGAACGCGATCGACCTCACCGGCGTCGACCCAGCCGATCGCCCGGCACTGCAAGAGGCGGCTGCGGACAACGTCAAGCGGGTCTTCGCGCCCGCCGACGAGGACTGGCACTCCGACCCAAACACCGCCCGGCTGGCCGCGTTCGTCGAGACCAAGACGGTCTGGCATCCAGTCGGAGTCTGACCGGCCCAGTGACGAGCCGACTAACGACTGCACGTTAGGTTTCCGGTATGGCCAGTCCTCTCGACGCGTCTATCGTCCCGATCACCCTCACCGTGAACGGGCGGATCGGGCTCACCCTGTACGCGCCGCCGTGGGAGGACGAGGACGGAGAGCAGTGGCAGGGGTTCCTCGGCGACGGCGCCAAGATCGTGCTGTTTCCGAATGCGACCGAGCTTGCGAAGTTCATCGCCTCCGGCGAGGAGAACGACCTCTCCGACCATCCGGCGTGGGGCCGGGTTCAACGGCTGACGCCCGATCAGCTGCGCCCCGGACCAGATGACGCCTACGACCTCGACGCGGTGTACGAGTGGGCGGGCGGCGAGCCCGACCCGGTGCACGTCTCGGCTCTCGCCAACTCGGTCGACATGGTGACGAGGATCGCCGACTGCTGCGACGACGGAGCACTGCGGCGGCTGGTTGGCAACACACCGGAGTACGAGCTCTTGGTCAGTGACGACGTCAGCTACCACGGCAAGGAAGGGCGGCGGGAGTGGAACGCGCTTGGCGACATCATCGCCGAGACGTGGGAGCGGGCGATGACTCGGGTCGAGCGGTGGCTCGACTGGCGGGGTGACTTCTCTGACACCGAGCTCGAGGCCGAGACCGTATGGGATCGGATCGGCGCCGAGCCAATCCAGCTCGTGTTGCCCGCAGGCACATTTCTCACCGTTCGGGCCGAAGCAGAGACCGACAGCGACGAGCGGGACGAGCCCGAGGTGCTTTTCCTCGGTTCCGACGGCACGATCGCCGTGTTCGCCGATGTCGCCGGCCTGGCGCGGTACTGCCGCACGGCCGAGGAGCACGAACTGACGCGTCTGGAGTGGTGGTCGGAACTTGCCGACGAGCCGGACGACGAGGTTTTCACGCCGGCGCTCGACGCGAGCTACGACCTGCTAACGGTGACCGCGCGCGGAGCCGAACTGCTCCGCGAACTGGTCGACTTCTGTGAGCTCGATGCCGAGGAGTCAGACCTCGAGGATCCGATAGATCCGGCCGACTGGGAGCGGATCGTGTTCGAGCTCGAGACCTGCCTGGAGCGCCAGGACTGACGACGCACGCGTACGTACTCAGGCGATCCGACCCTCTCAGATCCAGTTGCGATAGTTGCGCGGTGTCGATGCGGAATGTGCGCCTGGGGGCAGCGGGCACCCTGCTCGCTCTGGTCGTCACGGCGTGCTCGGCGCTGGACAACGGCTCCGGCCATTCGCCGTCCGGGTTGCCTGGCTCGTCGGGCGGGCAGCCGTCGAGTTGGTCCGGCGACACCGCGGGAGGGAGCCGGCCGAGCGATGCGCCGGACTCCTCGCCGAATACGTCGCCGGGCCGCACGCGGGCGCCAGACGCCGCCAGCCGAATCCTCGCCCAGATGTCGCTCGCCGAGCGGGTCGGACAACTGTTCATGGTCAACGCGAGCGCTGCGGCAGTCGACCCCAGCGCGGTAGCAGCGGTGACCCGGTATCACGTCGGGTCGCTCTACCTGGGCGGTCAGACCAACCTGTCCGTACAGCAGACGGCAGCAATCACAGCGGCGCTGCAGGAGCAGCGGGGCTCCGGACCACCACTTTTCATCTCGGCCGACCAGGAAGGCGGCCAGGTTCAGCGCTTCACCGGCCCCGGCTTCTCGGCGATACCCACCGCCCTGGTCCAGGGCAGCATGGCGCCCGCCGCCCTTCAGACGCAGGCCACCGAGTGGGGCAACCAACTCGCGGCTGCCGGAGTCAATCTCGACCTGGCTCCGGTGCTCGACACCGTACCCAGCGCTGCGGCCGCCGGGCGGAACCCGCCGATTGGTGGGTTCGAGCGCGAATTCGGCTACGACCCGGAGACGGTAGCCGCGCACGGTGTCGCCGTCATGCAGGGGCTGGCTGCCGCGAGGGGGGCGACCAGCGTCAAGCATTTTCCAGGTTTGGGCCGAGTATCGGCC
>Ga0081540_1002947_pt1 | contig 13675 bp, 14 predicted proteins | sample TabmetS2T1R1_FD_71024 | JGI IMG/M metagenome (GOLD analysis project Ga0081540, IMG submission 71024) | Tabebuia heterophylla rhizosphere microbial communities from the University of Puerto Rico - S2T1R1 | ecosystem: Host-associated > Plants > Roots > Rhizosphere ... | reverse complement strand
GTAGAAGCTCGCGTAGACCTCGTCCTCGTCCAGCTCGAGCCAGCGCCGGAGCGTGCGGCCGGCGCGGCCGCGCCAGGGACGTCGCTCCTCGCCCTCGACCACGCCCGGCGCCTGGCCGAACATGTACGCGCGCTGTCCCGCGTACGGCTGGACGATCGGCAGCGACTCGAGGGGGAAGCCGGCCTCCGCGCACGCGCGGCAGACGCGGTTGTCGCGTTGCAGGGAGGCGAGCGAGCGGTAGCGCGACCGGCGCCGCGTCAAGAGCGGACGGCGACGAACCAGCGGCCGGCGAAGACCGTCTCGCCGCCGCCGAGCTCGCGCACCAGCGCCTCTGGCTCGAAGTAGCGCTTGTAGACCTCCCAGCGCGACCCGTCGTTCAGCACCCGTTCCTGGTGCTCCTCGGGCTCGACGTCCTCGCGCAGGGCCGAGTCGACGACGACGAGCTCCGTCGCGAGCCGGCGCGCCTCGGCGAGGAAGCGCGCACGGTCGTCACCCTCGAGGTGGCCGTAGAAATGTGCGGTGAACACCCGCTCGAAGGAGCCGCCCTCGAACGGCAGCGCGAGCGCGTCGCCCTGGACGTAGGTCGCGCCCGGAGCCTGGCGGTGCGCCTCGGCGAGCATCGCCTCGCTCTGGTCGAGCGCGACCACCTCGCCCGGCAGCCGGCGCGTGAGGAAGCCGGTGCCGCAGGCGACGTCGAGCGTGCGCACGGGCGTGAGGCCGGCGAGCGTCGCGCCGAGCGCCTCCAGCTCCCGCTCCCAGCCGGGCCTGTTGCGCTCGACGAAGCGGCCGGCACCGCGGTACCACTCGTCGTACTCCGGCGCGCGCCGGTCGTAGTAGGCCTTCACGGTTCCTAGACTACGCGCCGTGTCACGGCCCCTCGAGTCGGTCCCGAATTTCTCCGAGGGCCGCGACCGGGCGACCATCGACGCCCTTGCCGCCGCGTTGCGCTCGGGTGGCGCGCGCCTGCTCGACGTGCACGCCGACGAGGATCACAACCGCTCGGTCTTCACGCTCGTGGGCTCGGGCGACGAGCTCGCCGCGTCGCTGTTCGCGGGGATCGCGCGCGCGGCGGAGCTGATCGACCTCCGCCGGCACGAAGGCGCGCATCCGCGGATCGGCGCCGCCGACGTCGTGCCGGTCGTGCCGCTGGACGCCGGCGACGAGGACCTCGCGCGCGACGCGGCGAGAGCTCTCGCCCAGCGTGTCGGGCAGGAGCTCGGGTTGCCGGTCTTCCTCTACGGCGCCCTCGGCGAAGGCCGCGGGCCGGCGTTCTTCCGCCCGGGAGGGCCGGCTGAGCTCCAGCGGCGGATCGACGCGGGCGAGCTCGCCCCTGCGTATGGGCCCGCGAGGCTGTCCGAGTCGGCCGGCGGCGTGCTGGTCGGGGTGCGGCGGCCGCTGATCGCCTTCAACGTGAACCTGCGCGGGACGCTCGAGGCCGCGCGCGAGATCGCCGGGCTGGTACGCGAGGCCGGCGGCGGCTTTCCCGGCGTGCGCGCGCTCGGCCTGGAGCTGCCGCGTGCCGGGCTCGTGCAGGTGAGCATGAACGTCGAGGACTGGGAGGCCGTTGCGCTGCACGCGATCGTGGCAGAGGTCGAGCGCCGGGCGGCGGAGCGCGGGGCCGAGGTGGTCGGCTCGGAGCTCGTCGGCCTGATGCCGGCCGGCGCCGCCGCAGCGGCAGCCGGGGCGGCGTTGCGAATCGACGGCTTCGACGCCTCGCACGTGCTCGAGCTGCGACTGCTCGAGGACTGACTCGCGCCGGCACGGTTTCGTCACGGTCCGTCACAGACACGTGCGCCCGCGGTCGATACGCTCGCCTCGGGGAGGAGGCCGGGCGAACCGTAGTACGGGACGCGGGGCTCGGAGGGCGGCGAGAGGCGCGGGGATAGACTCGCCGCATGATCGAGAGCAAGGCGCTGACGGGCGACGATCTGGCGCTCGCCGACGTCTGGGAGGTCGCCGTCGGCCGCCGTCCGGTGGCGCTCGCCGATTCGGCCCGCGAGCGCATGGGCGCCGCCCGCGAGCTCGTCGAGCAGGCCGCGCACGGCCGCCAGGAGCACACCTACGGCGTCAACACCGGCTTCGGCCGCTTCGTCTCGCGCGCGATCCCGGAGGAACTGACCGAGGAGCTCCAGCTCCGCCTCCTGCGCAGCCACGCCTGCGGGGTCGGCGACCCGTACGCCGACGAGATCGTGCGCGCGGCGATGCTGCTGCGGGCAAACGCGCTGGCGAAGGGCTACTCCGGCGCGCGACCGGTCACCGTCGAGCTGCTCGTCGAACTGCTCAACCGCGGCGTGCTGCCTCACGTGCCGAGCCGCGGATCGGTCGGGGCCAGCGGCGACCTGGCTCCGCTCGCCCATCTGGCGCTGCCGCTGATCGGCGAGGGGGAGGCGACGTTCGAGGGGACGCGACTCCCGGGTGCCGAGGCCCTGGAGCAGGCCGGCCTCGAGCCGGTGCGGCTGCAGGCGAAGGAAGGGCTCTCACTCGTCAACGGCACGCAGTTCATGGCCGCCTTCGGGGCGCTCGGCGTGATCCGCGCCGACCGGATCGCCAAGACCGCCGACATCGCGTGCGCGCTGTCGCTCGAGGCGCTCCAGGGCTCGCGCACGAGCTTCCTGCCGCAGATCCAGGCTCTGCGGCCGCTGAAGGGCCAATCGGACTCTGCGGCGAACGTGCTCCGGCTGCTGGAGGACTCGGCGATCAACGAGGCCCATCGCTGGTGCGACCAAGTTCAGGACGCCTACTCGCTGCGCTGCGCGCCGCAGGTGCACGGCGCCTCGCGCGACCTACTCGACTACGTGCGGCAGACCGTGGCCGTCGAGCTCAACGCCGCCACCGACAATCCGCTCGTGCTCGTCGAGGACGGGATGCTCGTCTCGAACGGAAACTTCCACGGCCAGCCGCTGGCGCTCGCGCTCGATGCGACCGCGATGGCCGTCTCCGAGCTCGCGAACATCGCCGAGCGGCGCGTCGAGCGGCTCGTGAATCCGAGCCTTTCCGGCGGCCTGCCGGCCTTCCTGACCGGTGACGGCGGCCTGAATTCCGGCTTCATGATCCCGCAGTACGTCGCCGCCTCCCTGGTGAGCGAGAACAAGGTGCTGGCCCACCCCGCGGCAGTCGACTCGATCCCGACGAGCGCGGGCCAGGAGGATCACGTCTCGATGGGAAACGCCTCCGGGCTGAAGGCGTGGCAGGTGCTCGCAAACGTCGAGCGCGTGCTGGCGATCGAGTTGCTGGCGGGAGCGCAGGGGGTCGAGTTCCTGGCCCCGCTGCAGCCGGGGCTCGGCGTCCGGGCGGCACGGGAGCACGTCCGCTCGCTCTCGCCTCGCCTCCGCGACGACCGGACGCTGGCGGGCGACATCGAAACGGTCGCGGCGACGATCCGCGACGGCACGTTCGTGGAAGCGGTCGAGGCGGAAGTCGGCGCGCTCGCGTGAGCAGCGGCAACGGCAGCAACCCGCAGCGCCGCAAGTCGTCCCGCCCCTACCGCGACAGCGCGCTGGCCTACGGGGCGCTCGGCTCGCTGGTCGTGATCTTCGCCTACGCCACCGGGAGCGGCTTGCTGCGCTCGCTCGCCGGCGGGATCGCGGCCTTCGTGCTCGCGACCGGTTACACCTGGTGGCGACTGCGGGCGCGCGAGCGCGAGACGGAGCGGTCCTCGTGAGCGCGACCAGCTCGCTCGAGGCGACGGTCGAGGCGCTGTGCGGCGATCTGTCGGCGATCCGCGCGCCGCGCGGGACGGAGCTGAACGCGCGCTCGTGGTCGACCGAGGCGCCCCTGCGGATGCTCTTGAACAACCTCGACGCAGAGGTGGCGGAGCGGCCCGAGGAACTCGTCGTCTACGGCGGCTCCGGCAAGGCGGCGCGGAGCCCCGAGGCGCTGCGGGCGCTCGTCCGCTCGCTGCTGACGCTCGCCGACGACGAGACCCTGCTGGTGCAGAGCGGCAAGCCGGTCGGCGTCTTCCGGACGAGCCCGTCGGCGCCGCGAGTCCTGATCGCCAACTCGCTGCTGGTCCCGCGCTGGGCGACCTGGGACGAGTTCCGCAGGCTGGAGGCGCTCGGGCTGACGATGTTCGGCCAGATGACGGCCGGAAGCTGGATCTACATCGGCAGCCAGGGGATCCTGCAGGGCACCTACCAGACCTTCGTCTCGGCGGGCGAGAAGCACTTCGGCTCCGCCGACCTGGCCGGGCGCACGATCCTGACCGCGGGCCTCGGCGGGATGGGCGGCGCGCAGCCGCTCGCGGCCACGCTGGCCGGCGCGGCGATCCTCTGCATCGAGGTCGATCCGGAGCGGATCCGGCGTCGGCTCGAGACGCGCTACCTCGACGAGGCAGCGGAGTCGCTCGACGATGCCCTTGAGCGCGTGCGGGCCGCCGCCCGCGAGGGCCGGCCGCTGTCGGTCGGGCTGCTCGGGAACGCCGCCGACGTCGTGCCCGAGCTTGCGCGGAGGGGCGAGGCTTTCGACCTCGTCACCGATCAGACGGCCGCACACGATCCGCTCACCGGCTACGTGCCGTCGCGCCTCGACGTCGAGGCGGCCGCGGCCCTGCGCGAGCGCGACCCCAAGGAGTACCTGCGTCGCGCGCGCGAGTCGATCGCACGGCACGTCGAGGCGCTGCTCGAGTACGTCAGGCGAGGCAGCCACGTCTTCGACTACGGCAACAACCTGCGCGGGGAGGCCCTGGAGGCCGGGGTGGCGGACGCCTTCGCGTACCCAGGCTTCGTCCCCGCGTACATCCGGCCGCTGTTCTGCCGCGGGGTTGGGCCGTTCCGCTGGGCCGCGCTCTCGGGCGACCCGGGCGACATCGAGGCCATCGACCGGATGCTGCTCGAGCTGTTCCCCGCCGACGAGGCGCTCCAACGCTGGCTGATGCTGGCGCCCGAACGCGTCGCCTTCCAGGGGCTGCCCGCGCGGATCTGCTGGCTCGGCTTCGGCGATCGCGCCCGCGCCGGTCTGGCGATCAACGAGCTCGTCCGCAGCGGCGAGGTCAAGGCCCCCGTGGTGATCGGCCGCGACCACCTCGACTCGGGGTCGGTCGCCTCGCCCTACCGCGAGACCGAGGCGATGCAGGACGGCTCCGACGCGATCGCCGACTGGCCGATCCTGAACGCGCTGCTGAACGTCGCCGCCGGCGCGACCTGGGTCAGCGTCCATCACGGCGGCGGCGTCGGGATCGGCAACTCGATCCACGCGGGCATGGTCGTCGTCGCCGACGGGAGCGGCGAGGCGGCCGAGCGGCTCGAGCGCGTGTTGACGACCGACCCCGGCACGGGCGTCCTCCGCCACGCCGACGCGGGCTACGACGAGGCGCTCGCCGCCGCCGAGCAGCACGGGCTGCGGGTGCCCATGCCGCCTCGCCGGCGTCCATGAGCGAGCCTTCGCGGCTGCTCGTCCGCGACCTCGCGCAGCTCGTCACGGCGCCGCTCGGGGCGAGCGTGCCGTTGCGCGGGCCTGCGCTGCGAGAGCTCGAGGTCGTCGAGGACGCCTTCGTGCTCTGCGAGGGCGCGACGGTCGCGGCGACCGGGCCGATGCGGGAGCTCGGCGCTCTCGAGCTGGGCGCGGTGGAGGAGCTCGACGGCTCCGGCCTGTGCGCGATCCCCGGCCTCGTCGACTGTCACACGCACCCGGCCTTCCTCGGCGACCGCGTGGAGGAGTTCGCGCTGCGCGCGGGCGGCGCGAGCTACGAGGAGCTGCACGCGGCCGGCGGCGGGATCCTGTCCACGGTGCGAGCCACGCGCGCCGGTAGCCAGGACGAGCTGAACGCGGCCGTTCGCAGCCACGCCGACTCGATGCTGCGCGCTGGGACGACGACCTTCGAGGGCAAGTCTGGCTACGGGCTCGACCGCGACACCGAGCTCGCTTCGCTGGAGGCCGTCGCCGCGGCCGGCGGGGTGCCCACGTGGCTGGGAGCGCACGCGGTCCCGCCCGAGTTCGGCGACGCGGATGACTACCTCGACTTCGCGCTCGCCGAGGTGCTGCCCGCGGCGGCTGAGGTCGCCGTCGCCGCGGACGTCTTCGTCGAGGAGGGCGCCTTCGACGTCAAGCAGGCCCGCCGCTACCTGACCGCGTGCCGCGAGGCCGGCCTGGCTCCGAGGCTGCACGGCGACCAGTTCAACGAGCTCGGGGCGGTGGAGCTCGCGATCGAGCTCGGCGCCCGGTCGGTCGACCATCTCGAGGCGACAGGCGACGACGGCGTCCGGGCGCTCGCGGCGAGCGAGGTGACGGCGGTCCTGCTGCCGGCCAGCGCGCTCTTCCTCGACCGGCCGATGCCGCCCGCGCGGGCGCTCGCCGATGCCGGCGCGGCCGTCGCCCTCGCGACCGACTTCAACCCGGGCAGCGCCTTCTGCGAGAGCTTGCCGCTCGTCTGCTCGCTCGCCTGCACGCAGCTCCACCTGGCGCCCACGGAGGCGCTGGCCGCGTGCACCGTCAACGCGGCGCACGTGCTCGGCTTGGCGGAGCGGTGCGGCCGCGTCGGTCCGGGCCAGGACGCCGACCTCGTGCTGCTCGACGCACCCGACTGGCGGCACCTCGCCTACCACCTCGGCGGCGACCTGATCGCGGCCGTGATCCGCCGCGGCGCGGTCGCCTGGGCCCGGTGAGCGGCGCTACGCTTGCCGTTATGCCAACACGCAAGCAGCGACGCCGGCGCCAGAAAGAGCTCCGGCACGAGTACGAGTACGTCTACGTCGACGGCGAGGGCCAGGAGGTCGAGGTCGACCCCGCCGACGAGCCGACGCCGCACCGGAACGGCAAGCGCGACGCGAAGCCCGTTTCCGCGAAGGGGCGCGGAACGAAGCCGGTCCGTGAGGTCTCGCCGCCGTCCTGGCGTCGCGTGCTCAAGCGCGTCGCCTTCATCGCGCCGCTGCTGTTCCTGGCGTTCACGGCGCTGAACCACGACCAGTCGCTCGTCAGCCGGCTCGTGATCACCCTTGTCTACACCGGCTTCTTCGCGCCCTTCATGTACCTGATGGACCGAGCGATGTACCGGTCGTTCCTGCGGCGCAGCGGACAGCAGGCGCCCGCGCGTCCGGCGCGCAAGCGCTAGGCGCCCGCGCCGAAGAGCCGAGAACGCCCGGATAGACTCACCCTCCCGTGGGCGAGGCCTTCGCACCTGTCGTCGACCGTTACGAGCTCGGGCCGATCGGGACGAACTGCTACGTCGTCCGCCCCTCGCGCGGCGCGACCGAGGCGGTCGTCGTCGACCCGGGCGGCGACGCGGCCGAGCTGCGGCTCGAGCTTGCCCGCCTCGGCGCGAGCGTGGCCGCGATCCTGATCACACACGGCCACTGGGATCACCTGGGCGGGGTCGCCGACCTGGCCGAGGGCACCGGGGCGCCCGTCTACATGGCCGAGGACGAGCGCGCGATGCTGGAGAACCTGCCCGACCTCGTGCCGCAGGGCGTGATCGCCCGGGCGTACACGGCCGACACGTTCCTCCGGGGCGACGAGACCCTCGAGCTCGGCGGGATCGAGTTCGAGACGGTGCGCGTCCCGGGCCACTCGCCGGCCCATCTCGCCTACCACGCGGAGGGCAGCCTCTTCTCCGGCGACGTCCTCTTCCAGAACTCGGTCGGCCGAACCGACCTGCCGGGCGCGGACTGGGAGACGCTGGTCGAGTCGATCCGGCTGCTCAGCGACCGCTTCCCGCCCGAGACCGTCGTCTACCCGGGCCACGGGCCTCCGACGACGCTCGGCGCGGAGCTCGAGCGCAACCCGTTCCTCGCCCCGCTGCGCACCTCGTGACGAGCTTCGAGGCGCCGCGCGGCACACACGACATCCTTCCGTCCGAGCAGCCGCTCTGGCGGCTGGTGACGGGCGAGGCCGAGCACCTCTGCTCGCTGTACGGCTACCGGCCGATCCAGACGCCCGGCTTCGAGGACACCGCGGTCTTCCTGCGCACCTCGGGTGAGGGCTCGGACGTGGTGCACAAGGAGATGTACACCTTCGAGGACCGCGGCGGGCGCTCCCTGACGCTGCGGCCCGAGGGCACCGCGCCGATCGCGCGCGCGTACCTGGAGCACGGCCTGCACCGCGAGGCGCAGCCGGTCAAGCTCTACACGATCGCGACCATGTACCGGTACGCGGCGCCGCAGCGCGGGCGCTACCGCGAGCACTGGCAGCTCTCGGTCGAGGCGATCGGCTCGGCCGATCCCGCCGTCGACGCCGAGATCATCCAGCTGTACGACGAGCTGCTGGCACGCCTCGGGGTCACCGGCTACAAGCTGCTGCTGAACTCGATCGGCGACGAGAACTGCCGCCCCGCCTACCTGGAGCAGCTGAGCGCGTGGCTCGACGAGCACGAGGACGTCCTCGACGACGAAGCGCGGCAGAAGCGCGCGACGAGCCCGCTGCGTGTCTTCGACGTCAAGGACGAGCGCGTCCAGGCGGCCCTGGCGGACGCGCCGAAGATCGGCGACGCGCTCTGCGACGAATGCCGGTCGCACTTCGAGGCGGTGCAGGCGAACCTCGTGAACTACGGCGTCGAGTTCGAGCTCGTGCCGACGCTCGTGCGCGGTCTCGACTACTACACGCGCACGGCGTTCGAGTTCGTGGACGAGGCGATCGGCGCGCAGAGCTCGATCTGCGGCGGCGGGCGCTACGACGGGCTGATCGAGCAGCTCGGCGGCAAGCCGACGCCGGGAATCGGCTTCGGCGCCGGGATCGAGCGGCTGTTGCTCTCGCTCGAGGCCTCGGACGTGAAGGTCGACCCGGACGAGATCGACGTCTTCGTCGCCGTGCGCGAGGCGGCGGACACGCCGCGCGTGCTGCCGCTCGTCCAGGAGCTGCGCCGCATCGGGCTGCGCGTCGACCTCGACTACGCCGGCCGCTCGCACAAGGGGCAGCTCACCCAGGCCGGGCGGCTCGGCGCCAAGGCGATCGTCGAATGGGGCCCGGAGCGCTCGACGGTGCGCCGTTCCGGGCAGCGGGACGAGGAGGTCCCGACGGCCGAGCTGGCGGAGAGGCTGCGCACGTGAGGTGGCGGGACCTCAAGGCCGGCGAGCTGCGCAAGGAGCACGTCGGGCAGCGCTTCGCGCTCGCCGGCTGGGCTGCGCGGCGGCGGGACCACGGCGGGCTCGTTTTCGTCGACCTCCGCGACGAGAGCGGCCTCGCCCAACTCGTGATCAACCCCGAGCGCGCGCCCGAGGCGGCGAAGGCGGCGCACGAGATCCGCAACGAGTTCGTCCTCCGGGCCGTGGGCGAGGTTGCCGCCCGTGCGCCGGAGGCGGTCAACCCGAGCCTGCCGACCGGCGAGGTCGAGCTCCAGGTCGACGAGCTCCAGATCGTCTCGCGCTCGGAGCCGCTGCCCTTCCAGCTCGACGAGGAGAACGTCGACGAGACCCTGCGGATCCGCTACCGCTGGCTCGACCTGCGCCGCGGGAAGATGCAGCGCAACCTCCGCACGCGCGCGCGAGCGGTCTCGATCATCCGGTCGGAGATGGAGGCTGCCGGGTTCGTCGACATCGAGACGCCGATCCTTGCCAAGCAGACGCCGGAGGGCGCGCGCGACTTCGTCGTCCCGACGCGCCTCCAGCCCGGCAGCTTCTTCGCGCTGCCGCAGTCGCCGCAGACCTACAAGCAGCTGCTCGTGATCTCCGGCTTCGAGCGCTACTTCCAGATCGCCCGCTGCTTCCGGGACGAGGACCTGCGCGCCGACCGGCTGCAGGAGCTGACCCAGCTCGACGTGGAGCTGGCGTTCCCCGACCGCGAGGAGCTGTTCGCGCTGCTGGAGCGGACGATGTCGCGCATCTGGCGCGAGTGCCTCGAGGTCGAGATCGAGTCGCCGTTCCAGCGCATGACCTGGGACGAGGCGCAGCTCCGCTACGGCTCCGACAAGCCCGACCTCCGCTTCGGGCTCGAGATCCACGACGCGACCGAGCTGACGCGCGGGTCGGAGTTCGGCGTCTTCGCCGGCGCGCCGGCCGTGCGCTACCTGCGCGTCCCGCAGGAGCTCTCGCGCGCCGAGCTCGACCGGCTGGAGGCATTCGCCAAGGAGTGGGGCGCGAAAGGTCTCGCGTACCTCGTCTACGACGAGGAGGGCGAGGTGCGCTCGCCGATCGCGAAGTTCCTCTCCGAGGAGGAGCTGGCGGCCTTCCGCTCCGAGCCGGCGACGACCGTGCTCTTCGGCGCCGACGAGCCGGCGATGGTCGCCCGCGTGCTCGGCGCGCTGCGGCTGCACCTCGGCCGCGAGCTCGAGCTGATCGACCACGGGGCCTGGCGGTTCCTTTGGGTGACCGACTTCCCGCTGCTCGAGTGGGACGAGCCCGAGCAGCGCTGGACGGCCGTGCACCATCCGTTCACGCGGCCCACCGACGAGACCGTCGCGCTCGTCGACAGCGACCCCGGCCGGGCGCGTGCGGTGGCGTACGACCTCGTCGTGAACGGGATCGAGATCGCCGGCGGCTCGTTCCGGATCCACGAGCCCGATCTGCAGCGGAAAATCTTCGACCGCCTGGAGATCTCGCCGGAGGAGCAGCGGCAGAAGTTCGGCTTCCTGCTCGACGCGCTCGCGATGGGCGCGCCGCCGCACGGGGGCATCGCTTCGGGCATCGACCGGCTCTCGATGGCGCTGCTCGACGAGCCCTACATCCGCGACACGCTCGCCTTCCCGAAGAACCAGGCCGGCGTCGACCCGATGACCGGCGCGCCGACGCCGATCCCGCAGGAGTTGCTGGCCGAGCTCGGAATTCAGGTGCTGCCGAAAAACGAGTGACGGCAAGCCGGTACAGCAGTCATACTTGGACAGTCCGCGGTCGAGTCAGGAGGCAAGGAGCGCATGGCACCCGAAGGTCCCGAGCGAGCGTCGCAGGCACCGTCGCTGACGTCGTTGCCGCGGGTCGAGGACCTGCCGAGCGCCGCGGACGGCTTCGACCGCGAGAAGGTGCGCGAGGCCTTCGAGGCGTTCCGCCGGCACACGACCCAGCTCCAGGTCCAGCTGCGCGTGCTCCAGGCCGCCGGCCAGAGCGGCGCCGAGCCGACCGGGCACGCGGTGCGGATGGACGCGATGCACATGATCCGGGCCGCGGCGGAGATGGCCGACACGATCGAGCGCGACGCGCAGACGGCCTCGGCCGCACAGCTGCGTCGCACCGAGGAAGAGGTCACGCGCCGCCAGCGCGAGCTGCAGGAGCGCCAGGGCGATGTCGAGCGCTACCGCCAGGAGAGCGAGCGGCAGCGCGCGGAGATGCTCAACGCCGCCAAGTCCGAGTCGCGTAAGACGACCCAGGACGCCGAGCAACAGGCGGCGCAGGAGATCGCCGAGGCCGAGTCGCGGGCTGCCAGGCTGCTCGAGCAGGCCCGCCACCAGGCGACCGAGCTCACCAATGCGACCCGCGCCGAGGTCGAGCAGACGCTCGAGTGGGCGCGCGGACAGGCCGGGGCGATCATCAGTCGCGCGCAGGAAGGCGCGGAGCAGCTGCTGGGCGCGGCCGGCCTCGGGGACGAGGCCATCGACCGCGTCGCGACCTCGATCGTCAGCGCCGCTCAGGCCGCCGCCGAGTCGAGCCGCGGCACGGGTGCGTCGGCCGCGGCCTCCGGGCCGAAGCTGCGCGAGCCCGAGCCGGCCGCCGAGACCGAGCCTGCGGAAGAGCCCAAGGCCGAGAGCGACTCCGTCGAGGAGCCGCCGCTCTCGCCGCCCGTCTCGCCGGGCCCGTCGCCGCCTGCACCGCAGAGCGAAGACGACTCGACCGGCTAGGCTCGGCCCGTGTTGCCGGGCCGCCTCGGACTCCGCTTTGCGCTCGAGGCGCTGTTCCTCGTGCTGCTCGCGCTCGGCGCGGGTCTCGCCGGCCTGAGCGCCGGGTTGATCGTGCTCGTGATGGCGGTCGCCTGGCTGCTCGTCGCGATCGTCGAGTACACCGCGGAGCGGATCGCGAGGTCGCCGCTGACGTACATGCTGCCCCGTCCGGCCGAGCCGCCCGCGGACGAGGCGGAGGCGCGCTGGCCGACGCCGGAGGAGCGGACGGTCGTCGCGCCGCCGGAGCAGCCGGCGCCCGAGCCCAAGCCGGAGCCCGAGCCGGAGCCCGAACCGGAGCCGGAGCCGGAGCCCGAGCCCGAGGCGGAGGAGCCGGAGCCGGCGGAGGAGGAGGAGCCCGCGCGGCCCGGACGGCTTCGCTCGCTGCTGCGCCGTCACGAGCAGGACGCCGAACCGGAGCCGTCGGCGCCGCCTCGGCACGTGAAGCTGCTGCCACGGCGCTCCGCACCGCAGCCCGAGAGCCGGGCCGCGCGGGAGGTGGCCGAGCTCTTCGACAAGCCCGATGACCCGGAGGAGCAGAGCGGGTGAGGCTCCGGCTCTCGCTCGTCCGCTTCCTGCTCGAGGCGACCTTCCTCGTGCTCGTCGCCGTGGCGGCCGGGCTCGCGGGGCTCGCGGTGGTCGCGGGCAGCGCCATCGTCGCCGAGCCCGCGCGCGTGGTCTCGCTTGCGGATGCGGCAAGCATTTTTGTCGCCGGCGTTCGCGACGGCGGAGCGCAGCCGTGAACGCGCCGGCGCGGCCGCTGCGGATATTTCTGGTCGCGTGCGAGGAATCCGGTGATCGCCTGGGCGGCGCGCTGATGCGCGCGCTCACCGCCTCCGCTGGCCGGCCGGTCGAATTCACCGGCCTCGGCGGGCGCCAGATGACCGACCAGGGTCTCGCCACCCTGTTTCCGATCGACGACCTCGCCATCGTCGGCTTCAACGCCGTGTTCGCGCGCCTGCCGATGCTCATCCGCCGCATCCGCGAGACCGCGGACGCTGTGCTGGCGCAGCGCCCGGACGCGCTGGTGATCATCGATAGCCCGGATTTCACGCACCGGGTGGCGCGGCGCGTGCGCGCGGCGGCCCCAGACATCCCGATCGTGGACTATGTGTCGCCAACCGTGTGGGCGTGGCGGCCGTGGCGCGCGCGAGCGATGCGCCGCTATGTCGATCACGTGCTTGCGCTGCTTCCGTTCGAGCCGCGCGCCCACCAGCAACTCGGGGGCCCGCCCTGCACCTATGTGGGGCATCCGCTGGTCGAGATGGCGTCCGAGCTCCGGCCCGATGCCAACGACCGCGCGCGTCGCGAGGCCGCCCCGCCGATCCTGCTGGTGCTGCCGGGAAGCCGTCGCAGCGAGATCGCCCGCCACCTCGACCTGCTGGGCGAGGCGGTGAACCTCACGGCGACCCGCTGTGGTCCGTTCGAGCTCGTGCTGCCGACCGTGCCGAGCGTCTTGGCGCGGGTCGAGGAGGGCACGGCCAAGTGGCCGATCCGGCCGCGGATCACCACCGACACGGCCGAGAAATGGCGCGCCTTTCGCCGCGCGCGCGCCGCCATGGCGGTGTCTGGAACCGTGACGTTGGAGCTCGCGTTGGCGAGCGTGCCGAGCGTCGTCGTCTATCGCGTGTCATTGTTCGAGGAAGCAATCGGGCGGATTTTTCTACGCGGCTCGACCATCGTGTTGTCCAACCTCGTGCTGGGCGAGAACGCCGTGCCGGAGCTGCTGCAGCGCGATGTTACGCCCGAGCGCATCGCCGCGACCGTGGCGCCGCTCCTCGGCGCGACACCCGAACGCGTGCGGCAGCTCGATGCGTTCGCGCGCCTCGATTCCATCATGGAGATCGGCAAGGCGGTGCCGAGTGCGCGCGCCGCCGAGATCGTGCTCAAAACGCTAGTGCCGCCGATTTGAAGTTCCTGCAACACGTGCCGCAAGCTCATTCAGGA
>Ga0081540_1002946_pt1 | contig 13677 bp, 20 predicted proteins | sample TabmetS2T1R1_FD_71024 | JGI IMG/M metagenome (GOLD analysis project Ga0081540, IMG submission 71024) | Tabebuia heterophylla rhizosphere microbial communities from the University of Puerto Rico - S2T1R1 | ecosystem: Host-associated > Plants > Roots > Rhizosphere ... | reverse complement strand
CTGCTTTTCCCGCAGCCTGCTAGCCGCCCGGGGCGGGGCTGGCGCGGCGACGGCCGCGACCGCCGCGGCGCGAGCGCCGGCGTCCTCGCCGCGGCGCCGGCGCGGGCGCAACAGTGACCTCCGCCATCTCTTCGAAGGGCTGCTCGGGTGGGGACATCTCCTGGAGGACGACGGGCACCGGCGGCGGCGCGCCATGCGCCATCGCGCCGTCGACCAGCGAGATCATTCCGGTCGGGCTCACCGACAGCTCCTTGATGCGGCGCAGCCGCGTCACCAGTCGGGGCGAGCCCGGCGGCCGGCTGAAGCCGCGCGCCTTGAGCGTGCGGGCCACGTTGTCGATCAGGACGGCCCCGTTCGGGGAGCGCGCGGCCAGCTCGCGGACGACGGTGATCAGCGGCTCCCACAGGTCACGGTTGGCCACCGGCTTCTTGGCGCTGTTCACCCAGCCCCGGCTCAGCCAGCCGCGCCACCAGCCGTCCCGGAAGCAGTTCACGACGTAGGTGGAGTCGCTGACGACGATCAGCGGCGTCTCGAGCGCCCGCACGGCCTCCAGCGCCGCCTGGATCTCCATGCGCTGGTTCGTCGTCGTCCGGTCGCCCCCGCTCGCCTGCCGGCCGTCCCTCGTCGCCCACGCCCAACCGCCCGGCCCGGGGTTGCCCGAGCAGGCGCCGTCCGTCCACACCTCCAGGACGCCGTCCAGCAGCGGAGCCTCCGCCACCGCACCACCAGGGGCGGGGCGGCCGGCAGCGTCGCACGCGACGTGCGCCCAGCGCCGAGCCGAGGCGACGATTCCATCGCCGGGTGCGACCGATGCGACGATCACGTCGCCGGGTGCGATGGGCTGGGCACACACCGAGCAGGACGTGGCGTACTTCGCGGTGACCGGCACGGGCCAAACCTACGGAAGGACGTCGTCCAACGGCCGGCACACCGCCGAGGCAGGGCTCGACCTCGATCCCTTGATCTCCTCTGACGCCTCGCTTCCGTCACTCGGCGACGGCCGTGACCGCCGCGATGATCGCTTCGAGGGTCACCTGGGGTTGGGACACCATGGACACGTGTGAGGCCTCGGCCTCCGTGATCGTGGCCCCGGCGCGCTCGGCCATCCGGCGTTGGGTGGCTGCTGGGATGACCATGTCCTGCGTCCCGATCACCTGCCAGCTCGGGAGGGTCTTCCAGCCGGCGGTGACGGATGGCGTGGTGTTGGCGCTGAGCGTGATCGGCCGCTGGGTCGCGGCGATGAGCGATCGGTCGGCCTCCGGCAGGTCCTGAGCGAAGGAGCTGTGCACCGTGGCCGGCTTGAGGAACGCCTCGGCGTCACCCTCCGGCGCGCCGGGGTAGCCGGCGACGTCCAGCACGGTGGTCGGGTCGGGGACGTCGAGGGCCGAGCCGGAACCGCCCAGGATCTGGAAGACCGACTCCCCTTCCTCCGGGACGAACGCGTCCACGTACACCAGCGCTCGCACCTCTCCGCCGCCGGTCGCGGCGTTCGTGATGACGAAGCCGCCGTACGAGTGACCGACCAGGACGACGGGACCGCTCGTGCGCTGCGTGAGGAACGAGGCGATGTAGGCGGCGTCGGTCGCGACTCCACGCAACAGGTTCGGCGGGGCCAGGACGGTGAAGTCCTGACGCTGCAGCTCGGAGGCCACCGCATTCCAGCTCGATGCGTCTGCCCAGGCTCCGTGCACGAGGACGATGGTTGGGTTCGGCATCCTCTTCTCCCTTCCAGGCGTCGGACGTCGGCGAGAGGACTCACGCTACGAGCGGCCGATCATGCCCGCGCGGCGAAGGCTCGTGAACACCTGCTGAACTCTGCCGGCGGTCGAGGGGCAGGATGGGGCGATGACCGAAGCACGCCTCGAGCTCGTCGCCTTCGACGCGCCGGACATCGACCGGCTCGCCTCCTTCTACTCCGAGCTCGCCGGGTGGGACGTGGTGCGCCGCGAGGACGACTGGATCACGATGCGGACGCCGGACGGTGACGAGATCGCCTTCCAGCTGGCCCCCGACCACATCCCGCCCCAGTGGCCGGGGCAGGAGCACCCCCAGCAGTTCCACCTCGACCTTCTGGTCGAGGGGTACCAGGCGGCGGCGGAGCGTGCCGTGGCGCTGGGTGCCGAACGGCTGGGTGAGGGGTCGACCTGGGTCACCCTGGCCGATCCGGCCGGCCACCCGTTCGACCTCGTCCAGCGGGACGGTCTCGGATCGGGAACCCACCTGTACGCCGTCACCATCGACGCCCCCGACGCCGGGGCCCTGGCGGCCTTCTACGCCGCCCTGATGGGGATGGACGTCACGTACCAGGGCCCCGAAGGCGCGCTCGTCGAGGGCAAGAATGCTCGGCTGATGTTCCAGCAGGTCCAGGACTACACCCCGCCGCAGTGGCCCGATCCGGAGCACCCGCAGCAGGCGCACCTGGACATCCTCGTGGACGACCTCGACGCCGGCGAGGCGCGAGCCCTCGAGCTCGGCGCGACCCGACTGGAGGGTGGGGGCGAGGCGTTCCGCGTCTTCGCCGACCCCGCCGGGCACCCGTTCTGCCTGACGGTGCCATAGACAAGTGCCGTAGCCGACCGATCCGACGCTGTCGACGACTATCGCTCGCCGAGAACGCGATCGATTCCGTCGCGCACCTCGTTCTCGAGCGCTCGGTCCACCGAGACACCGAACTCTTCTTCCAGCGCGTCGCGGCGAGTCACGAACACCGCGACCGCGGCTTCGATGCTCGCCGGTACGGCGACGATCCCCATGGGCCGCAAGAGCTGGGCATGGAGCTGGGGCAGGTGCGCTGCCACGAGATCGCCTCGGCCGATGGCGGCCTTCGTGGTGAGCCACCAGATCCAGTCCCAGAAGTGCGTGTTGATGGCCGCCAGCGTTTCCCGACTGGGTTCCAGCGGGGGCATGGGGTCTTGCGACTGTTCGAGGAAGAGATATTCGATCTTGGTGGGGCCGCGCAGGAAGACCTGGTACACGGGAAAGTGGCCCATGGGTTCCCACTGCTGACCGAGCGGGTCCAGGGGCGCGACGAGCGCCGGCAGATCTCGCGCGAGGGCGTCGAAGTCCGAGGTCTCGACGGCGAAGTCCCAGTCGGAAAGCTGGTCGTGCGTGCCACGAGACCGCGAACCGGCGAATTCGACCGTCGTGACCGCCGGATGGCCGGCGAGCAGGCCTGTTGCGACTGCGACCCAGTCGTCCATCGCCCAATGCTCACTCGTCCTTCGCGCCGGGCACCAATCTGCGAGCGGCAACGTCCACCCGGAACGCCGCGTTCGATGCCGTCAGCTGCTGAAGCTCGGCGTCATCGACGTCCACGCTCTCCAGCGGCACCGCGTGCCGCTGCTCCAGAGACTCCTCGAAGGCAGCCAGCTCCTCCTCGATTCGGGCGTCGTCGAGATCCTCCGGAGAGACCAGCCGATGCACGTGGACGACCTGCCCGGATTCGGGGTCGTAGTAGACGCGGGTGCGAAGGGCGCGCACGCCCAGGCCCTCCGGTGCCTCGTCGTTCATTCCAGCTCCTCAGTCCCAGGGCGACAGCTTGGCGATGGCGTATGCGTACTCGTTGTTCACGCGCACGGTGAACGTGGCCGACAGGCAGTTGCTGATCCACTGCGCGCTGACGGCGCCGTCGGGGTCCGGCGAGATCGCATTCAGGATCTGGTCCGAACTCGGCTGATAGCGGTAGCCGGAGATCCAGGCGTATGCCCCGCCCGAGCGGGACACGCGGGACAGCGACGTCTCGGCGAAAGCCCAGCCGCGCCCACCCGCTCTCGCGATGGTCACCGAGATGTCGTACTGGCCGCCGCTGCTGGCCCACATCCAGCTGCTGTAGATGTTGCTGATCGGCATGGCTGGCCCCCTCGCGGACATGCTGGCTGCGGTTTCCCGGTAGGTAGGAGCCCGTCGCGGCCGACCTGATACGGCGTCTGGGGCCAGAGCCCGTGGGACGACGTCCGTGCTGGCAGCCCGGCCGTCGTTGTCCGTCAATAGGACGTCGTCGACGAGTCCGTGGGGGCGCCGACGAGGAAGATGATCGCGACGATGAAGATGATGACCCCCAGGATCAGGAAGATCGTCCCGATGATCGCCATGACCTTGCCGGCGACGGCAAGACCCCGGTTGCCGGGGTTGCGCCGCCCTGCGTCGACGCCGCGGATCTCGCGGTTGGCGATGACCCAGGCGAACGGCGCCAAGGGCTGGAACACGAACAGGCCGATGATCCCCAGCACGAACGCGAGCACCGCCTGACTGCCCTCGGGGTAGAGCCCCCACCCTGCGGGGCCGCCCGGGTAGGGACTCGGGTAACCCGCCTCGGGGCCGCCCGGGTGAGGACTCGGGTAACCCGCCTCGGGGCCGCCCGGCTGCGAGCTGGGATAGGGACGGTCGTTCGACTGATCCGACATGCCACTCCCCTGCTCGTGCGCTCTCCACCAGCGTCCCGCACGGCGCGAGGTACGGGCAACGGACTCGACGCGACGCGCCCGGCGCAGGGTGTCGCGACAGGCAGCGATCGCCGACCATGGGGTGGTGCTCGCCCACATGGTGGCGTCGTGACCACCAGACCTTCGACGGACAAGGCGGCCGCGCTGCTGGCCCTGCACGCAGGTCCGGGCTTCGTGCTGCCGAATGCCTGGGACGCCGGCTCCGCCCGGGTCCTCGAGCACGTCGGCTTCCCCGCCATTGCCACGACCAGCGCAGGCATCGCGTGGTCGTGCGGAGTCCCGGACGGAGGAGCGCTGGACCGCGACACGATGCTCGAGCACATCGGGCGCATCGTGGCTGCGGTGGATGTGCCGGTGACCGCGGACCTCGAAGCCGGGTACGGCGTCACCCCCGACGACGTCGGCCGCACGGTGGCCCGGGCCGTGGAGCTCGGGGCGGTGGGCGGCAACATCGAGGACGCTGACGGCGGCCGGCTGTTCGGCATCGATGAGGCGGTCGACCGCCTGGCGGCCGCCCGGGCCGCGGCCCCGAGCGGCACGTTCGTGCTGAACGCTCGCACCGACACCTACCTGGCCGGCACCACCGGCGACGCGTTCGCCGAGACGGTCGAGCGGGCGCGCCGGTACGTCGACGTCGGGGCCGACTGCGTCTTCGTGCCCGGTGTGGTCGACGAGGACACGATCCGGCGCCTCGCTGCGGCCATCCCGGTCCCATTCAACGTGGTGGCCGGGTTGGCGAACGTCATCGACGCGCGCACGCTGTTCTCGCTCGGGGTCACCCGGGTCAGCCTGGGCGGCAGTCTGGCCCGAGCCATGCTGAGCACGCTGGAGCGCGCCGGCCGCGAACTGCTCGACTCCGGCACCCTCGGCTTCCTCGACGGTGCGATCGCCTACGCCGACCTGCAGCGCCGCTTCGGCCCGTGATCGCGCGAGCAGCGCGGCCCGCGACGGACAGGTCCCCGGGCCATACCGACACGACCAGAACTGGAGACTCCCGGTATGTCACACGTGCGACGCTTCGATCACGTCGGCATCACGGTCGCCGACCTCGACACGGCGACGGCGTTCTTCGTCGGGCTGGGTCTGGAGGTCGAGGGTCGGATGCCCATGGAGGGCGAGTTCGTGGACACCGTCATCGGCATCCCCGACTCCCGCAGCGAGATCGTCATGCTGCGTACGCCCGACGGAGGCACGGGCCTGGAACTGTCGACCTTCCTCCGGCCCGAGCACCAGCCCGGGTCTCCCACCGCGATGTCCACCGAGCTGGGGCTTCGCAACGTGGCCTTCGAGGTCGACGACCTGCAGGCGACCGTCGACGCGCTGGCCGCGGATGGCTACGGCCTGGTCGGCGGCATCGGTCAGTACGAGCACGTCTGGCGGATGGCCTACGTGCGCGGGCCGGAGGGAATCATCGTCGCCCTCGCCGAGCGGATCGGCTGACGCCGGTCAGGACTGGAGCTCCGACGACCGTCTGCACCCCGATCCTCGACCGCCTGACGATAGTTCCCAGTGACGCTCAGCCGTCGCGTAAGCAGGGAGGTACGGATGACCCGCGATCAACGCGCAACCGAGGTCTACGAGCGCCTGTTCGGCCCGCGTGATACCAGCACCCAGCAGCCGGACCCGGAGCTCGGCGAGATCCTGCGCGGCCTCATTTTCGGCGACGTGTTCGCCGTCGGCGACCTCGACGACCGCACGCGAGAGCTCGTCACAGTCACCGTGCTAGCCACCATCCAGACGCTCCCGCAGCTGCGCGCCCACGCCGCCGCGGCGCTCAACGTCGCCGTGGAGCCGATCGAGCTGCGCGAGGCCATCTACCAGCTCGCGCCGTTCATCGGCTTTCCGCGCACGCTCAACGCCCTCGGCGTCGTCAACGAGGTCCTCGAGCAGCAAGGACACACGTTGCCTCTGCCTGACCAGGCCACCGTCACCGGACCGGAGCGCTACGAACGCGGGCACGCCATCCAGCACCCCCTCTACGGCGACGAGATCCGCTCCGGGCTGGCGCACCTGCCGGACAGCCTCGGCGATACGCTGGCGCGCCTCCTCACCGAATCCTGCTTCGGCGACTTCTACACGCGTACCGGCCTGACCCTGCAACAGCGAGAGCTGGTGGTGCTGTGCGCCCTCGCCGCCCTAGGTGGAACAGACGCACAACTCGTGCCGCACGCACGAGCCAACGTCACCGTCGGCAACACCAAGCCCACACAGCTGGCCGCTCTCATCCACTGCTACCCCTACATCGGCTTTCCGCGGGCCAGCAACGCCATTCGCCTCGTCGCGGGGATGACAGACGACGCCGAGTCCTGACGGTCAGATCGCCGCCGCCCGACCGGGCTCGGTAGCGATCGCAGCCGCTTCACAGAAGCCGTCACGTGTCTTCGCCGAATGCGCAGGGCGACGGCTCACGTCGATGACGTGGAGCCGTCCATGAACGCCGAGGCGTGGTCGGCGACCCATCGGCGAAACGACCGGGGCGGAGATCCGAGGATGTCGGCGACCGTCGAGGTGACGTACGCCGGCCTTCCCATCGTCGCGGCCCACGCGTCGAGCAGCATGTCCACGACCGGTCGAGGCCAGCTTCCCTCCGCCTCGCTGCGAAACTCGTCCGGCGTCAGCTCCTCGAAGGCGATCCGACGCCCCAGGACTTCGCCGATGATGCTCACCTGCTCCGCCTGACTCAGTGACTGCGAACCGGTGAGAACGTAGTCGCCGCCGACGTGTCCGTCCTCGTACAGGGTCCGCGCCGCGACGGCCGCGACGTCGCGGTCGTCGACGGGTGCCGTCTCGGCAGCGCCGTAGGGCCACCGGACGATGCCGTCCGCGCGAATCGCGGGGGCCCACCAGAACAACGCGTTCGACGCCAACATCCCTGGCCGGATGATCGTCGAATCGAGCCCGGTGGCAGCGATCTGCCGCTCGATGTCGGCGTGGAGCGCCGCCATCGGATTCGGTTGCTGGAAGAAGGGGTGCGGCGTCCGGTGGGGGGCCGACAAGAAGACGACACGCCGCGCGTGGCTGGCCAGGCGCTCGACGACCGCCGGAACAGTCGTCGGCGGGGCGGTCCAGACGAGAAAGACGACGCCGATATGGCGCAGTCCCGCATCGAGCGATTCGGGCTCGGTGAGGTCGCCGGTGACAACCTCGATGCTCGCGGGTAGCGTCGCAGCGTCCTCGGGACGACGCGTGAGGGCGCGCACTGGTACGGCGGCGTCCAGGAGAAGGTCGACCACGGCGCGGCCGACCCGGCCGGTCGCTCCGGTGACGAGGACCGTGGGCTCTCCCATCGTCGTCACGAGGACCTCGACGTCGTCGGTGGTCGGCGCACCGAGCGAATCCTGCCATCCCGCCGAAGATCAGCCGCCCCACCTCCGGTGCCGCTCCTCAAGGGGTCGGGCTACTCCAGAGCTCCGGCTACTCCTACCCGCCGTCAGACGGCCGCTGGTGGGCTCTCCATTCGTCGGCGAGCAGCCCGTAGACCACCTCGTCGACCCGGCGTCCGAGATACCAGGCGGCGCTGCGCAAGCGGCCCTCCTCGACGAAGCCGCACGCGACCGCCACAGCCCGCATTGCGCCGTTGGTCTCCAAGGTCTCCAGGGACAACCGCTCCAGTCCCCGGACGTCGAAGCCGAACCTGCAGATCACGTCGAGGGCGTCGCGGCCGAAGCCCTTGCCCTGCACCGACGGCAGCAGGGAGATCCCGATGTGCGCGCTGCGATTGTGCAGGTCGATCTGCCAGAGGCCGACGGAGCCGAGCGCCTCGCGCGCCTCGTCGTCCAGGCGCTGGATCGTGAAGAAGGTGGTCTTCGGGTTCTGCTCCGCCTGCCGCTTGTCGTACTCGGCCTGCCAGGACGCCAGGGTCCGGGGCTGGAACGGCCGCGCCGACGTCAGCGAGAACAGCTCGACATCGGCGTCGAGCTCGAACAGGGCCTCGACGTCCGTCCGCCGCTCTTCCCGCAACCCGACCAGGCGACCCTTCAGCATCGGGCCATCGAACCAGAACACGATGATCGGGTGCTTCTCGATCAACTCGCGGGCGGCGTGGCCAACCGGCACTGTCGAAGGTGCTCCATGTGGTTCCGGGAGAACTGCCGCCTCGACAGTCCAGAACGACCCTGGAGGTGCCCATGACAGTGGATTGGGAGAACGTGACGCGAGCCGAAGTCGCGCGCGCGATCCAGGAGTACGACCGACTCGGCCCGGAAGAGTTCTTCGCCACGCACGGTTTCGCGCCCACCACGACGTATGACCTCGTTTGGGAGGAACGCCTCTACCCGCCGAAAGCGATCTTGGGCACCGCGTACGAATTCGCCACCGGCCGGCGTCTCGCCTCCGGCGATTTCGAGGGTGGCAAGAGCGGCGCCGTCAAGGTGCTGGGAAATCTGGGATTCACCGTCCGCCCGCGACGGCCTGTCGGCTGAAGCCGCCGGCTCACAGCCGCCGGCTCACAGGTGCAGCAGTGACGTGATCAGCGTGAAGAGCAGGGCCAGCATGACCCCGACGAGCACGACACCCACGACGAGGACGGCGCTGCCGACGATCCCGAGGACGAGGCCGATCTGTCCGAGGACGCGGTTGCGCGGATTGCGCCGACCCCGATCGACGGCGCGGACCTCCCGGCGGCCGACGATCCAGGCGGCCGGCGCCACCGGCGGGAACAGGAGGAGCCCGACCAGCCCGAGCACGAGCGCGAGGAGGCCCTGACTGGCCTCCTCGTACTGCGGTCGCGATCGTTGGGTCAGCTGCGGGTCGGGCTCGGGTTCCCAGGTGTACCCCGGCTGCCCGGAAGGCCGCGTCTCCGGCGGTGTGCCCCAGGGCGGCACGTCGGCGATGTCGCCGCCGACCTGCGACTGATCGCGGGCGGTCCCCTTCGACTCGTTCGCCATGCCACCCCCACTCCGACGCGTCCGCGGGTACCTCGTCCAGGATCGCTCATATCGGCGGAGGATCGTTGCCGGGGATCGAGGAGGACACATGGACGCGCGCGGGTGGGACCAGCGGTACGCCGAGCACGACGTCGTCTGGGGCATCGGGCCGAACCGGTACGTCGAGAGCGAGCTCGCCGACGCGCGGCCGGGCAGGGCGCTCGACGCAGCGTGCGGCGAAGGCCGCAATGCCATCTGGCTCGCCCGACGGGGCTGGCACGCGACCGGGATCGACTTCTCCCCCGTCGGCATCGAGCGCGCCCGCCGGCTCGCCGCCGACGCCGGCGTCGCGGATCGCTGCACCTTCGAGCTCGCCGACGTCGTTCACGACGCCTGGCCGGCGGGGCCGTACGACGCGGTCGTCGTGGCCTACCTGCAGCTGACGGCGGCCGAGCGACGCATCGCGCTGCGGCAGGCGGCGGCCGCGGTGGCGCCCGGCGGCACGCTGCTCGTCGTCGCTCACGACAGCGCCAATCTCACCGAGGGCGTGGGCGGTCCGCAGGACTCGGCCGTGCTGTACACCGCCGACGACGTGGTGTCGGACGTCGACGGCCTGGGCCTGACCGTCGAGAAGGCGGGCCGAGTCCTACGCCCCGTCGACGGCGCCGACCGTCCCGCGGTCGACGCCCTGGTACGCCTGCGCGCCGCCCAGGCCGCCATCCCCACCACGAAAGGATCGAACTATGATCAAGACACTGCCTGACCTCCCCGATCGCGTCATCGGCTTCGAAGCCGCCGGCGAGATCCACGCCGATGACTACCGCGACGTCCTCATCCCCGCTGTCGAGCGCCAGATCGCCGCATACGACGAGGTTCGCATCGTCCTCGTCTTCCCGGACTTCGCCGGCTTCTCGTCCGGCGCCGCCTGGCAGGACCTCAAGATGGGCACCGAGCACCTCACGAAGTGGAAGCGCGTCGCGCTCGTCACCGACGTCGAGTGGATGGTCCGCCTCGTCGACCTCTTCGGCTGGATGACGCCTGGCGAGTTCAAGCGCTTCCCCCTCGCCGACCGCGACGCCGCCATCGCGTGGGCCGCCGGCTGACGGGTCCCCCGTCGTGATCCTCCCTGGTCCCCTCGTCGTTCGCGGCCCCACAAGCGAGCGCAACCTTCGGTTGCATATTGCAGGCCTCCGCGGTAGCGTCGTTCTCACGCGCAACCTTCGGTTGCATGTGAGGAGGATGTCATGACCGAGACGGTCAGCCAGACGACCGCGGGCAGCTACCGCGCGGAGGTCCGGTTCACCACGCCGCCGGACGCGGTGTTCGACGCGTTCACGACCCTCGACGGCATCGCCGGGTGGTGGACCGACCAGGTGTCCGGATCGGGCGAGCACGGTGGAGACCTGACGTTGGGGTTCCCGAACAGTGACGGGCCTCGAGTGGTCCTGCACGTCGACGTCGCCGAGCGCCCCCGCTCGATCGTGTGGCGTGTGCGCGCCGTCCCGCCGCTGCCTGCCTGGGAGGAGTGGGCCGGCACGCGGATCGTCGTCCGGCTGCTCCCCGACGGCGACGGCGGCACCAGGATGGAGTTCGAGCACGAGGGGCTGACACCCCGGCTGCACTGCTACGACACCTGCAGCCTCGGTTGGGACCACGGCCTGGCCTTCGTCCGCAGATACGTCGAGACCGGAACCCGTCGCCCAGCCTTCTGAACGCAGCTTGAGGACAGCGAGGAGATCGGCATGCCAGGCACCATCGAGCAGTCCGTCCACATCGACGCCCCCGTCGAGATCGTGTGGCGGATGGTGAGCGAACCCGACGAGGTCGTCCGCTGGTTCGCGGACGAGATCGACCTTCGGACGGCCCCGGGCTACCGGGGGTCGATGACCTTCCACCCCGACGCCGGCGGCACCGTGCGCGTCCCGATCACGGTCGAGTCCGTCGAGCCGCCGCGACGGTTCACCTTCCGGTGGAACCATCCCGAGGGCACCACGGCCGGCCCGACCAACTCCACCTTCGTCGAGTTCACGCTCACGCCCGAGGACGGCGGCACGCGCGTGCGCGTCGTCGAGACCGGCCACGACGGCCTCGGCTGGCCCCGGGATCAGCAGGACGCCTTCGCCGACGACCACAACGACGGCTGGACGACTCATCTCGCCCGGCTCGAGCAGCTCTTCGTAGGGCGATCGGCCGACGCGACCCGCTGATGCCGCTGACAGGACTCCGGATGGACCCGCCGATGAACAGGGACGACGAGCAGCTGTGGGCGGCGGTGGCCGAGCCCGGTCGCCGTCGCGTGCTCGACGCGCTCGTCGGCCTCGGCGAGGCCACGCCGACCGCCCTCGCCAGGGAGGTGCCGTTCACCCGGCAGGCGGTGTCCAAGCACCTCGCGGTGCTGCTGGAGGCGGGCGTCGTCGCGCAGCGGCGGGACGGCCGGGAGGTCAGGTACAGCGTGCGCCCCGATCGGCTGGAGGCCGCGGCCCGCGCGATGTCTGCCGCCGCCACGCGCTGGAACATGCGACTGCAGGCACTCAAGCGTCTGGCCGAGACCGAGCATCGGGCCCAGTCGGGCGAATCCCCCGAGTCGTGATCTCCTCCCCTTCGCGCTCGCCCTCGATCCGGGCCTTCCGTCGCCAGTTCGGCTCCGGCATGCCAAGAACGGCGGCGTGTCACGACGAACTGACGACGGTCGGCGCCCTCGGACGGCGTCGTCCGGACCCTCGTCGGTGTCGGGGCAGTCGGGCAGTGTCACAGCCGCTGCCGCCATCTCGTCTCATCAGGGAATCGTGAGACGAAAGGAGCAGTCGTGAAGGTCTTCGTCGCCGGCGCCACCGGCGTCCTCGGCAGAGCGCTCGTCCCCCGGCTCGTGGCACGAGGCCACGAGGTGGTCGGGATGACCAAGACGGCGTCAAAGCAGGACCTGCTGCGCGACCTGGGGGCGTGCCCGGTCGTGGCCAACGCCCTCGACCCGGACGCCGTCGCCGAGGCCGTGGCGTCCGCCGAGCCCGACGTGATCGTGCACGAGCTGACGGCGCTGTCCGGCCGGCTGTCCGTGCGGGACCTCCGGCACCCCGAGCACTCCGCCGCGGCGATCATGACCAACCGACTCCGGACCGAGGCGACGGACCATCTCCTGGCCGCCGGCCGGGCCGTCGGGGCCCGGCGCGTCGTGGCGCAGAGCTTCACCGCCTTTCGATGGGCACGCATCGGAGGGCCGGTCCTGACCGAGGCGGATCCCCTCGACGACGAGCCGCCGGCGGCGCTGCGGGCTCCGCTGGCGGGCATCATTCATGTGGAGCGGGCGGTGACGTCGATCGACTGGGGCGAGGGTCTGGTGATGCGCTACGGCAGCTTCTACGGCCCGGGGACCGCGATCAGCCGGGCTCCGGACGCCGTGATGGCGGCGCAGATCCGCAAGCGTCGGTTCCCGATTCTCGGCGACGGTGCTGGCATCACGTCGCACGTCCACGTCGACGACGCCGCGACCGCGACGGTCATCGCCGTCGAGCGGGGCCGGCCGGGTATCTACAACATCGTCGACGACGAGCCCGCGCCGGTCCGGGAGTGGCTGCCGGCGCTGGCGAGCGCGCTGGGCGCCAAGCCACCCAGGCGCATCCCGCGTTGGCTGGGGCGGCTCGCGGCCGGCGAGACCGCGACGCTGATGATGACCGACGTCCGAGGTGCCTCGAACGCGAAGGCCAAGCGCGACCTCGGCTGGCAGCCGTGCTACCCAAGTTGGCGGCTGGGCTTCGCGGCGGGGCTCGGGCAGCGATGACGGACGAGGAGTTCGACCAGCTCCGCCCGTCGGCGTTCGCACTCGCCTACCGCATGCTCGGCAGCGTCAGCGAGGCGGAGGATCTCGTGCAGGAGGCGTTCCTCCGCCTTCACCGCGCGCGCGAGGGCGGCCAGCGGATCGAGTCGCCGCGCGCCTACCTGTCGACCGTGGTCTCGCGGCTCGCGCTGGACCAGCTTCGGTCGGCGCGGGTCCGGCGCGAGACCTACGTGGGCGAATGGCTGCCGGAGCCGCTCGTGGCGAGCGACGACGATCCTGCCCGCAGGCTGGAGATGGCGGACTCGCTGTCGCTGGCCTTCCTGGTGCTGCTCGAGAGCCTGTCGCCCGAGCAGCGCGCCGCGTTCCTGCTGCGCGAGGTGTTCGACGAGCCGTACGACCGGATCGCGGACATCATCCGCACTAGCGAGCAGAACGCCCGCCAACTCGTCACCCGCGCCCGCCGGCACGTCGAGGAGCGGCGCCCGCGGTTCGAGACCTCGCGCCAGCAGCGGGAGGAGCTCGCAACCCGATTCTTCGCGGCCGCCGAAGAGGGCGACCTCGAAGGGCTGGAGAAGCCGCCGGCGGGCGGCCCCCTGCG
>Ga0081540_1002945_pt1 | contig 13679 bp, 9 predicted proteins | sample TabmetS2T1R1_FD_71024 | JGI IMG/M metagenome (GOLD analysis project Ga0081540, IMG submission 71024) | Tabebuia heterophylla rhizosphere microbial communities from the University of Puerto Rico - S2T1R1 | ecosystem: Host-associated > Plants > Roots > Rhizosphere ... | reverse complement strand
AGGGCCAGCTCAAGATCTCGCACCCGCAGGCGAACAGCGGCATGCGCGTGGAAGCTGATCTCAAATCTGAGCGCCTGGATCTCGATGCCGCGACTGCGCTTGTCCGCTCACTGGGCGGACCGCAGGCCGAATGGCCGGAGGACGTGCAGCTGTCGCTCGACATCGGCCGCGCCACCTCGGCGGGGCAGGAACTGCGGCCGCTGCAGGCCAGGCTCGCCTACGGACCCAAGTTGCTCAAGCTGGAGCAACTCAGGATCGGGCAGTCAGACAATGTGACGCTTGAGGGTTCCGGCAGCTTCGATCGCGTCAACAGCACCGGCAAGCTGGCGCTGGGTTCGAGCGCGGCGTCGTTCAGTCAGCTCACGGCGTTGATCAATCCGTTCGCGCCCTCGCTCGCGGCGCGTTTGAATGCGCTGGGCACAAGCCCAGGTCCTGCGCGCGCCAAGTTCGCGCTGGATCTGGAGAAAGGCACGGGCGACCGCGCCTATGCGCGGATCGCGCTCGATCTCGACGCCCCGCAGCTGAAGGGCAGCGCGACGATCGCGGCCAGGCCGCCGCTATCGGCGATCAACGGCCTCGATCTCGAGGCGCTGCGTCACTCCGAGCTTGCCGTCGAGACCAAACTGTCGGCGGAGCAGGGCAACGCGCTGCTGAAGCTGCTCGGCCTTGACCGCGCGATCATCGCCGGCGACGGCGCGGCCCGGCTCGAAGGTAGCGCAACCGGTGCGTGGGGCGTGCCGTTGCAGGTCAAGGCAAGGATCTCCGGCGCCGGCCTCGATGCCGAAGCGCAGGGCTCGGCGGAGCCGTTCGCGCAGGAGGCGAAGGCGAACGTCAATTTGCGGATCGGCCGCGCCAATCTCGCACCGCTGTTCGATCTCAAGCCGGCCGATACGCTGGCGCAGAACATTGCCGTGTCATCGCGGCTGACGGTCGCCGGCAGCAAATGGACGCTCGACGACCTCGACAGCACCATTGCCGGCTCGCGCCTGCGCGGGCGGCTGGCGCTGACGCTGGACGAGGAGAAATCAATCGAAGGCGAGGTCGGTCTCGACACGCTCGCATTGGCACCGGCCTTTGGTCTTGCCATTGGCGCCGCGGGCCACGATCCATCCGAGCCGCTCGGTGCGGGCCTCGTCAAGAGCTGGCGCGGCCGCATCGCCTTCCAGGCGCTGCGCGGCGAACTGCCGGGAGGCATCGAACTGCAGCCCGTCAGCGGCACGATCAAGGCCGAGGGCCAGTCGCTGGTGTTCGAGGACATCAAGGGCAAGATCGGCGGCGGCGAAGCGACGGCGACCATCGATGCAAGGCCGGGCGCCGACGGCATCTCGATCAATGCGCGCGTTGCGCTCAGCAATGTCGAGGGCAGCGCCTTGCGCTACCGTGCGCTCGCCATGCCCGCCGGCCGCGCCTCGCTGCAGATGGCGCTGACCAGCCAGGGCCGCAGCGCCGCGGCGCTGGTCGGTGCGCTCGCGGGCAGCGGTACCGTGACGCTGGAAGCTGCAAGGTTTGTCGGGCTCGATCCGCGCGCCTTCGAGGCCGCGGTGCGCGCCAGCGACAGCGGCCAGTCGCGCGACGAGGCGCGGCTGAAGCAGATCGTGGAACCGGCGCTGGCGGCCGGTGCGCTGTCGGTGAAATCCGTGCAGGTGCCGTTCACCGTCCGCGACGGCCGTATGCGGGTTGCCGCCACCACCATCGATACGCAGGGCGTGCGCGCGGTGATTTCCGGCGGCTATGACATCCCCGCCGACCAGGCCGACCTTCGCGCCGCGCTCGCGCTGACGCTGCCGACATCCACCAGTGGCCGTCCGGAGATTCAGTTGTTTGCGGCAGGAACGCCCGATGCGATGACGCGCAGCGTCGATGTCGCCTCGCTGTCGTCCTGGCTTGCGGTGCGCGCGATCGACCAGGAAACGAAAAGGCTCGATGCCATCGAGCGCGGTGAGCCGCCGCCTCCGCCGCCGACGCCGATTTCGATTCCGAAAGAGGCTGCGGAAGATATCGCTCCGCCCGCCGAGCCGCTCTCCAGCGTGCCGCTGCCCGGCCGCGATCCGCGACTGCCCGTGCGCGATCCGCGCCGCGCCAAGCAGCCGAAGGCCGCAGCCCCGCCGCGTCCCGCGCCGCCGCCCGCCGCCGCGGCACCGCATCCGCCGGCAGCCCAGCAGCAGGTGACGCCGCTACCGCCGCCGATCGAGGTCAGGCCCGCGCCGGGTGCGGTGGCAAAGCCCAAGCCAAGACCGCCGCTGGCATTGACGCCGCAGGTCGCCAATCCGCCGCCGCGTCCGGCTGCGCCGAATTAGAGCATGTGCTCACAAAAATTCGTCGCGTCCCTTTGCTTTGGAAGGCGACGTGGCAGCGCAGCGGGGTACAGCGGGAACGCTTGCCAATGTATGTCCAGCGCCGGAAATTGCTGGAAATGCCCTCATCTGCGTACCAATAGCCCGAGTTAAGCCAGTTCAATGGCACAAGAACTGCATTGCCCCCGGCGGTGGAGGCGCTTGGATATGCCATTGATAAGCCTCGATATACGTATGCTGAGGTCGTTCGTATCGGTAGTCGAGACCGGCAGCATCACTGTAACCGCACGACAGCTCGGGCGAACGCAGCCCGCCATCACCCTGCAGTTGCAACGGCTGGAAGAACTGATCAACACGACGCTGCTGCGTCATGAGGGCCGCCGCCAGCTTCTCACCGACGAGGGCGACGTCTTTCTGTCCTACGCTAAATCCATCCTGCGGCTGCACGACGAGATGTTGCAGCGGCTAGCCGCAGCGGATGTCGAAGGAACGGTTGTTCTAGGCACGCCGGATCTCTACGCAGCTTTCGTTTTGCCCGCGATTCTAAGTCGATTCCGCAAGGCATTTCCAAAAGTGCAGGTTGAATTGCGCTGCGAATTGTCGACGCCGCTGGTTGGCCTTGTCCGCCGCGGCGAGATCGATCTTGCGCTCGTTACCAAAATGGAGGGTTTTTCCGGCGGAAAAATCGTCGGACAGGAGCAGCTAATCTGGATGGCCGGCGCCGATTCCGATGCGCATCGGGCTGATCCGGTCCCGCTGGCGCTCTTGCCGACCGGCAACATCTATCGGGAACATGCCATCGACAGGCTCGAGCGGATCGGACGGGACTGGAAGATCACGTGCGTCAGCGCCAGTGCTGTTGGACTGCAGGCGGCAGCGCTCGCCGGCATGGCGGTGACTGTGCTGGGCCGCAGCGCATTGACACCGGGGCTGCGCGAAATCGGCGCGAATGAGGGCTTTCCGGCATTGCCACCGGTTGATCTGCTGCTGTATCGGGCCGCCGGCCGCAACCTCGCGGCGATCGATGCGCTCTACACCTATCTGGAGAGCTATTTGGGCTCGGATTCCAGCCGTCTCGAGTTTGCTGCCGAGACGGCCAACGTTCCCAACAGGCCCGCGCTTCGGGAGGCGGCCGAGTAGCCGCAACCATCAGCACCTGCTGCTTTGTTGTGCGCGAACTGTCCGTTGTCGCGTCAGCCCGTCTTATGCGCCAGCGCTTGGGCGACCGCCCGGCGGGCCATCACGACCACGAGATGGGCGCGGTACTCACTGTCGGCATGGATGTCGGAATTTAGCCCTGACGGCGCAATCGAAATCCGCGCCAGCGCCTCGGGCGAAAAGTTGGCCGCCAGCGCATCCTCAAGGTCCGCAGATCGGAACACTACCGGTGCTGCCCCGGTGACCCCGACGCGTACGGAACCTCCGAAGCGTGCCACGAATGCGCCGACAAGCGCGAAACGCGATGCCTGGCTCTTGAACTTGGCATAGCCGGCCGCATCCGGGATCGGAAAGCGGATGGCCAGAATGATCTCGTCGGGCTTGAGCGCGGTCTGAAACATCCCCGTAAAAAAGCTGTCGGCGGCGATCTCGCGGCGATCCGTGACGATTGTCGCGCCAAGGCCGAGCGCTGCGGCGGGATAGTCCGCCGAGGGATCGGCATTGGCCATCGATCCGCCGATCGTGCCGCGATGCCGGACCTGGGGATCGCCGATCAGGCCGGCGAGCGCGGCAAGGGCAGGGATTGCGGCCTTGACCTCGGCCGACGCAGCCACGCTGGCATGGGTCGCCATGGCGCCGATCGTCACGCTGCCGGTGCTGATCGTGATGGCGGTCAGCTGCGGCACCGCCGCCAGATCGATCAGGGCGGCCGGCGATGCGAGCCGCATCTTCATCGTCGGCAGCAGCGTCATGCCTCCGGAAAGAAGCCGGTTGTCGCCGCCGGCCAACAAGGCGACCGCTTCCGACACCGTGGATGGCTTGTGGTACGAGAACTCCCTCATCGTTCGCTCCTATTCCGCTGCGCGAAGCTGATTGGCGTTGTTGTGGATGATGCGCCAGATGCGGCTTGGCGTTGCCGGCATGTCGACATGATTGACGCCGAGATGCGACAGCGCATCGACCACCGCGTTGATCACGGTCGCAGGCGAGCCGATCGTGCCGACCTCACCGCAGCCCTTGACGCCGAAGCTGGTATGCGTGCACGGCGTCGACAGGGTGACGATCTCCATGTTGGGCATATTGTCGGCGCGCGGCATGCAATAGTCCATGAACGACGCTGACAGCATCTGGCCGGAAGTATCGTCGTAGACGCAGTTCTCGAACAACGCCTGACCGACGCCTTGCGCGATGCCGCCGTGCAACTGCCCGGCGACGATCATGGGATTGATTACGGTGCCGATGTCGTCCACCGCGATGTACGATACGAGATCGACCGAGCCGCACTCCGGATCGATTTCGACCTCGGCAATGTGGGCGCCGCCAGGATAGGTGAAATTCACGGGATCGTAGAAGGCCTGCGCCTCCATTCCCGGTTCGAGCACATCCACGGGAAAGTTGACCAGACCGTAGGCCGCGCCGACCACATCGCCCAGCGATTTCGAACGGTCGGTGCCCTGCACGGAAAACAATCCGTTCTCGAACACGATGTCTCCCTCGCCCGCCTCAAGCATATGGGCCGCGATTTTGATTCCCTTCGTGATGATCTTGTCGGTGGCCTTCGACAGCGCGGTGCCGCCGACGGCCAGCGATCTCGAGCCGTAGGTCCCCAATCCGAACTGCACCTTGTCGGTGTCGCCGAACACGATCTCGATCTTGTCGGTGGGAACAGACAATTTTTCGGAGACAATCTGCGCAAAGGTCGTCTCATGACCCTGGCCGTGATTGTGCGTCCCGATCAGCACCGTGACGTCACCGGTAACGTGGATCCGAACCGTCGCACTTTCGAAAATGCCGGCACGGGCGCCGAGCGACTGCACGATCCGCGAAGGCGCCAGGCCGCACGCCTCGACGTAGGTGCAAAGGCCGATGCCGCGGAGCTTGCCGCGCGATTTCGCTTCTTCCTTGCGCTTGGCAAAACCCTTCCAGTCGGCGACCACCAGCGCCTTTTCAAGGCAAGCTTTCGGATTGCCGCTGTCGTATTTCACGACCACCGGCGTCTGATAGGGATATTGCGACGCATCGATCATGTTCCGGCGCCGGATTTCATCCTTGCCGATCTTCATCTCACTGGCCGCCACGTCGACGAGACGCTCGAGCAGGAACGTGGCCTCGGGACGGCCTGCACCGCGATAGGCATCGACCGGCACGGTGTTGGTGAACACACCTTTGACTTCACAGTGAATCGCGGGCGTGGTGTAGACGCCAGCCAGCAGCAGCCCGTAGAGGTTGGTCGGAATGTTGGGGCCGAATGTCGATAGATAGCCGCCCATGTTGGCGATGGTCCGCACCTTGAGGCCAAGAAACTTGCCGGTCTCGTCCAGCGCGAGTTCCGCTTCGCTGACATGATCGCGGCCGTGAGCATCAGACAGAAAACCTTCACTGCGCTCGTTCACCCATTTCACCGGACGCCCCACCTTGCGGGCGGCCCAGGTCGTGATGACCTCTTCGGCATAGAGAAACTGCTTCACGCCAAATCCGCCACCGACGTCGGGCGCCACGATACGCAACTTGTGCTGCGGGATGTTCAGCACGAAATTTCCCATCAACACCTTCACCACGTGTGGAAACTGGCTCGTCGTCCACATCGTGTAGTGGTCGCGGGCGGCATCGTATTCGGCTACAGCCGCGCGAGGCTCCATCGGATTGCCAACCAGGCGATTGTTCACGAGGCTGATCCTGGCGACATGAGCCGCGCGCTTGAACGCTGCCGCTGTCGCCTTGGCGTCACCGCACTCCCAGTCAAAGCACGTGTTGTCCGGAATTTCGTCGAACACCGCCGAAGCGCCGGGACGAATGGCGTCGAGCACGCCGACCACCGCGGGGAGCACCTCATAGTCGACCACGATCGCATCTGCCGCCTCCCGCGCCTGCTCGATCGTGTCGGCGATCACGAATGCCACCCCGTCGCCGACGCATCGCACCTTGTCGACCGCCATGGCCGAACGCGGCGGCTCCTTCATCGGCGTGCCGTCTGCGTTACTGACACCCCATGCGCAGGGTAGCCCGCCGACCTTATCAGCTGCGAGGTCCGCCCCAGTAAAAATCGCAGCGACGCCAGGCAGCGCCGAGGCTGCGCTGATGTCGATGCTCTTGATCACGGCGTGCGCGTGCGGCGAGCGCAGGAATACGCCCATGGCCATGTCCGGGCGTTTGATGTCGGCGACATAATTGCCTTTGCCGGTAATGAAACGGCGGTCTTCCTTGCGAAGGATCGAAGCGCCAATGCCGGTGTGTGCGTTCATGCTCAACCTCCCGCCTGTGTTTGCATGGCGGCCGCGCCGGCAAGCACGGCAGCGACGATGTTTTGATAGCCGGTGCAGCGGCAGATATTGCCTTCGAGCCAGTGCCGGACGTCACCTTCCGTGGGACTCGGCGTTCGCTTCGCAAAGTCGACTGCGCTCATGATCATGCCTGGGGTGCAGAAGCCACACTGCAGGCCGTGATTTTGGTGAAACGCCAGCTGCATCGGATGCAGGTCGGCGTTGGCGGTTTTGGCAAGACCTTCGATGGTCGTGACCGATTTGCCGTCGGCGGCAACCGCCAGCAGCGTGCAGCTCTTCATCGAGACACCATCGAGATGAACGACGCATGCGCCGCACTGCGAGGTGTCGCAACCGACATGTGTGCCGGTGAGATTGAGATTCTCGCGGACAAAATCGGACAGCAGCAGCGACGGCGGGATGTCTGCTTTCACCTTCTTCCCGTTGACCGTGATCTCGATATTCATGCGCGTTTCTCCTGTTGTAACCGTCAGTCCGCAGCCTTGCTCAAGCGAGCATTCGCGTCTTTTCCTTTTCCCATCCGGCGATCACCACGTCGCCAATCGAGAATGGATCGCGATAGAACACGCGGTCCGGAACATAGGCGATCAGCTCGTCATCTCCGACCTTGTCGAGGATGACTTTGACGAAATTACCCTGGTATTCGATGGCCCGAACGCGGCTCGGCACTTTGGCGCGCGCGATGCCGCCGGCTATTTCGGGCCGCACCAGTTCGACATCGTCGCGGCGTACCGCAAAATCGACCTGGTCCCCGGCCGAAACGGTTCGCCGGGCGCCAAGGGAGACCACGACGTCCCGCATCTCCTGCGACACGATGATCGCGCTGTCGCCTTCGATCCGCTCGACGCGGCCGGTCAGGACATTCTGGCCGCCGAGAAATTCGGCGACATACCGGTCTTGCGGCTGGTCGTAGACGTCGCGGGCCGGGCCGGCCTGCTTGATCTTGCCCTTCTCCATCACCACGACGATGTCGGCGATTGCGATGGCCTCGAGCTGGGTGTGGGTGACGTGGATGAAGGTGATTCCAAGATCCCGCTGCATCCGGCTCAGCTCCTGCCGCATCTGGACCCTGAGCTGTTCGTCGAGCGCCGACAGCGGCTCATCCAGCAGCAGGACCTTGGGGCCCGTGATCGCCGCCCGTGCCAGCGCGACGCGTTGCTGCTGACCGCCGGAAAGCTGCGCCGGCAACCGATCGGCCAGTTCGGTCAGCCTCACCTTCTCGATCATCTCGTCCGCGGCCCTCCGCCGCTCCTGCGTACCCACGCCCCGCACACGCAGGGCGAACGCGACATTATCGCGGACATTCAGATGCGGAAACAGCGCGTACGACTGGAACATCATGGCGGTGCGCCGCTCCACCGGCGCGAGGCCGACGACATCCTTGCCGCCGATCAGGATCTCACCATGGGTGGGATCCTCATGGCCGGCGATCATGCGCAGGATCGTCGTCTTGCCGCAGCCGGACGGCCCCAGGAAGCAACAATAGGCACGGTCGGGAATCTTCAGGTTGACGCCGTCCACGACCCGGTTGGCGCCGTCGTAGCTCTTGACGATACCCGCCAGTTCGATGCTTCCGTTTTCGACATCCATGGCTCGATTGATTCCCTAACGTACTGACGGCCGTGCGGCGCGCCGTTTCTGGATGCGCGCAATGGTGCCAAGGCAGACGCCGATAATGACGAACGAGACCAGCGTCGTTACCGTGCCGAGCGCGTAGAGCGACGGCGAGGTGACGTTCAGCGTCATGCTCCAGATTTCGAGTGGGAGCGTGTTGAGCGAGCCTGCGGTCAGCAGGGAGCGCGTGAACTCGTCATAGGACAGGGTGAAGCCGAACAAGGCGACCGCTACCAGACCCGGCGCCAGGATCGGAATGATCACAAGGATGGTGGTCTGCCAGGCGCTGGCGCCGAGGTCGCGCGCCGCCTCTTCCCAGGCACTGTTGAGGCGGGACATCACGGCAAACATCACCAGCGCGCCGAAAGGCAGCGTCCAGGACAACTGCGCGCCGAGCGCGGTAGTGTACCAACTGGCCTCAATTCCAAGCACATTGCAGATCAGCCCGACACCGATGCCGAGCACGAGACCCGGCGCAACGAGGCTGCCGATCATCAGATAGAACACCACGGTATCGCCCACGAAGCGCCTGCGGAACGCCAGGCCCGACATGAAAGAGATCACGACAGTAATGATCGTCACCACGACGGCCAGCCTGATCGAGCGGCTGAACGAGCCCTTGACGTCGCCGGTGCGCACCTGGGTGAACAGATCGATGAACCAGTGCAGTGACGTTCCGCGCATCGGAAAAACCAGGCCGCCCCGGACATCCTGAAACGACAGAATGTAGATACAGATCATCGGACCGTAGAGCGCGACAACGTACAACGTGAACAACGTCGCCAGCACGTAGAACGTCCATGGACGACCGTCCCGGCTCGGTGCGAGCGCGCGGCGGGGCCGGACAAGCGCCGGATCCGCCTCCTTGCCTGCGGGATGATGATCGCTCACCTCGCCAGCTCCTTTCGGATGTCGACGGTGCGCAAGATGCCCACGACGAGCAGGAGAACGATGATCGTCAGGATGGTGGCGCTTGCCGCGGCGGACGGATACTGCAGCACGCCGATATCCTCGTAAAAGGCTCCGACCACCGAGGCGGAGCCGCCGCCGGACATCACCTTCACCACAAAGAAGTCGCCCATCACGATCGAGACGACGAAGATCGATCCGAGCGCAATGCCGGTCTTGCAAAGCGGCAAAACAATGAAGCGAACGATCTCGAATCGCGAGGCACCGGCATCGCGCGCCGCCTCGATGGTGCGTTTGTCGATCCGGGCCATCGAATTGAAGATCGGCACGATCATGAAGATCGTCAATTGATGGACATAGGCAATTACCACCGCAAGGCTCGAGAACAGCAGTACTTCGAGCGGTTGATCGATCGCGTGGACCTTCAGAAGCGCGCTATTGATCAATCCTTCCTTGCCGAGCAGTGGTATCCAGGAGATCATGCGGATAATGTTCGAGGTCCAGAACGGCACGGTGCAGATCAGGAATAACCCGAGGGCCAGAAGCGGGCTGCGAACATGGAACACCAGAAAATAGGCGATCCAGAAGCCGATCAACAGCGAGAAGAACCACGCGAACACCGAGAACTTCAGCGTCGCCCAGTACAGCTGATAGGTCAGCGCTGAAGTGAAGAGGTTCTTGTAGTTCTCGAACGTGAAACTCGGAATGATTCCGCCGAAGCCGTCGCTCTGGACGAAGCTCGCAGCGACCACGCCGATGATCGGCACGATGAAGAACGGCACCAGAATAAGAACGAGAGGAAGTATCAGCAGCCAGCCCGTGCTGCTTCCTCCTGCCTTTACCTTGCTTTCCATCCGCTTTTCGAACCTGCCTGCGTCAGATCACCGGATGAAACGCCCGGGACCATGCGAGTTCCGGGCGCTTCGACATACGCATCAAGCGACCTTGAAGTCGTTCCAGCGCTTGTTCATATAGGCGGCCTCGTCCATCAGCGTGTTCCAGCAGGAGATGTTCTTGACGCGCTCCAGGAACGAGCCGCCATCGCGGACAGTGCCGGCCTTTTCCATCGGTACACCGTACGGGTCCTTGATCTCCTCCGGCGCCGGCTTGCCTTCGTACCAGAATGCCCATTCGGTCGGCGTCATCTGCTTCTTCGCCGTCGACGGAACCGGGCTGTAGTAACCGTAGCGGCTGACGAACGCGCCCTGCCAGCCGGAGTAGTACCAGTTGATGTATTCGTAGGCCGCATCGAGTTTCTTGCCGCTCAGATGCTTCATCAGCCCGAGGCCGTTGCACCAGCCGCGATAACCTTCCTTGTCGCCCTTCTTGTTGACCGGCGCATAAATGCAGGGCGTCTGCTTGACGCGGACGGCCGCAACGGCCGGCGACCACATCGACTGAATGATGACCTCGCCCGCCGCCATCAGCTGCACCGATTGGTCAAACGTCGTCCAAGTGGCTCGGAAATGACCGGACTTCTTCAATTCGATCAGCTTCTCGATCGTGAAGTCGATCTCCTGCTTGGTCATGTTGCCTTTGTTGCCGTACTTGATCAGTCCGGCGCTTTCCATGCAGAGCGCCGCGTCCATAATGCCGATGGCCGGCACATCGAGAATGGCGGCCTTTCCCTTGTATTTCGGGTCGATGAGGTCCTTCCACTCCGTCACCGGGTGGTCGACGAGATCTGGGCGATAGCCGATCGAGTCGGCGTTGTAGACTTGCGGCAGGAAGGTCGCCCATTCTGTCACGCCTTCATGCAGGTCCGTGGCATCCGGCTTGGCGATGTACATTGCCTCGTACGGCGAGATTCCCTCGCGCGGAATCTTGTGCCCGTCGAGTTCGCCCTTGGTGAAGATGGGCAGGAAGTTGTCGAACTCCTTCACTTTCTTGACATTGATGCCCTGGATGACGCCGCGCTTGGCGGCGAGCTTGGCTTGCCATCCCTCGAGATCGGGAATATCGACCGTGTTGGGCTGGGTGATAAAGCGGTTGATCGCTGCAGACGTGTCGAGATTCTGCATCGTGACCTTGAAGCCAAGATCCTTGGCGGCCTGATCGCCGATCGCCTTCACGACCGAATAGGAAACGCCGACGTGCCTGAGCTCAATGTCCTTGATCTCTTGCGCCCAGATCACGGGAGCTCCGATCACGCTCGATCCGGCAGCTGCGCCGGCGACGGCCGCAGCTCCTTTCAGTAACTGTCGGCGAGAGGGGCGATGCCCCTCCGCAATGCTGCTCTTGCCTGATTTGTCGGTAGGCCTGCCCATATCCAGCTCCTTGCAAAACAGTTCGATGGCTATTGCGTTCGTTCTCTTGCCAAGAACGCTAACAGCGCAAGGTGCCGGCAAGAAATGAGAAGTTCTGATCGGAAGAATAAGAGGCCCTAATGCGGACTTGCACATATGCTGAGCGGAACTTGCGTTCGTCCTAATCATCGCTGATCAAGGAGCGAGCTTGTCGCCTTGTTTCGACGTTCACGATGCACGAGGCGCTTACTCCCGAGAATTGTCTTCGCGAACTTGAAAAGCTTGCTGCGCACGTTCGCACGCCGACACGACACATCGTGATTTTCATGCGGCAGAGAATCTGCAAGCCTGTCCACGCAACGCGGGTCGATGTTTAGATTGCTGCGACAAGCTGCGGGAATATACTGACTTGGCGTTGGTCAAGAGAGTCCGGCATATTGCTGAAGGAGCATTCGCGTGAATGATGTGATGTCTGAACGAGAAAGCCGTGTCGATCCCCGACTGAACTGGGCCGCGCTTTCACAGGCCGAACGCGACGCGGCCTACGACAACACCGCGGCGGTCAAGAATAGTTCGGAACTGATCGCTGAACGCAACGCTGCCTCCGCGGCGTTGCGCGCCGCTCGAAAATCCTTTCTCGACGTGCCTTATGGCGACCGCGAAAGAACAAAGCTCGATCTCTATCCGGCCGCCGATAAGTCCGCGCCCTGCATGGTCTTCCTGCACGGCGGCTACTGGCAGCGCAATTCGCGCGAGGTCTTCGCCATGCTGGTCGAAGGCGTTGCCGCGCACGGCTGGTCGGTTGCCATTCCCGGATACACGTTGGCGCCGGAGGCTTCGCTGAGAGAGATCGTGATGCAGATATCCAGTGCGCTCGACTGGCTGTCCGACAACGGCGAGGCCTACGGTATTGCAGGCCCCGTCGTGACCTCCGGTTGGTCCGCCGGTGCACAGCTCGTTGCGATGACGCTCGATCATCCGCGCGTCACTGCGGGTCTGGCTATCTCCGGCGTCTACGAGCTCGGGCCGATCCGTGACACTGTCCTGAACGATGCGTTGAGATTGACCGACGAGGAGGTTGTATCATTGTCACCGCTTCGATTGGCGATGATCCGCAAGCGGCTCGACATCACCTACGGCACCGCGGAATTGCCGGCCCTGGTTTTCGATGCAATAAAGCTGCACCAGGCGCGCGTCGCCGCGCATGCTCCCGGAAAATTGTTTCCGATAAACGGCGCAGATCACTTCACCATTCTCAAGGAGCTGCAACGGAGCGACGGCGCTCTTGTGGACATCGTCCTCGGACTGTTAAAGGCGCCGTAGGCGCAGAGAGCGTCTCGGAGCTGTCTCAGACACTCCCTGACGCTCAAAACTGACATGTCCCAACTTTGCCTCGTCCTGCGCCGCCGCCAGCCGCCGCATCGCATCCGCCGGCAGCCCAGCAACAGGCCGCGCCGCTACCGCCGCCGATCGAGGTCAGGCCCGCGCCGGGCGCGGTGGCAAAGCCCACCAAAACCGCCGCTGGCGCTGACGCTGCAGGTCGCCAATCCGCCGCCGCGTTTGCCGCCGGCGCAGAACTAGGGCGATCCGTCGCGTCCGCCTTGATCGCGGAAGGCGACGTTGAAGCCGATATGGACGCAGGTCGGCCTTGAACCAAGACCGGAATTTATCTGGCGGGGCTCGTCGGACTTACCGAGCCATGACGCGCTTGACCACCATAGTCGCGATGCCCGCGAGCACGGCCTTGGCCATCGGGGACGACAATATCTCCGTAAGCGGATTTGGCCCTGACGCTTGCTGGTCGGCATCATCACCAGCGCCGAGCATATCCCGGAGTTGCCCTGGCTTTTTATGCAGATCGGTCAGCACGCCGCCCAGTTCCTTCGGTTCGGGCGTCACATTTGCCGGCAGCGTTACTCCCCGCGCCGCTGCCCGGTCCTGCAGCATCTTCACGAAAACCGCTCGCTCCTCCGGGGACAGCTTGCTCAGCGCCTCTTGCGCGGCCTGAGCGTACTGGTCAGCAGGTACGGCGTGTGACACCTCGCCGTACCGCTTCAGAACCTCCTGATCGGAGTAGCCCTCGGACGGGTGTCCTTGTTCGTATCGATTAATGAAATCGCTGTATTCTTTCTGGCGTTGGCCGCCGGTTAGCAGGTCTTCAAGGATTCCCATGTGCA
>Ga0081540_1002944_pt1 | contig 13690 bp, 20 predicted proteins | sample TabmetS2T1R1_FD_71024 | JGI IMG/M metagenome (GOLD analysis project Ga0081540, IMG submission 71024) | Tabebuia heterophylla rhizosphere microbial communities from the University of Puerto Rico - S2T1R1 | ecosystem: Host-associated > Plants > Roots > Rhizosphere ... | reverse complement strand
TTCGGCGTTGGAGTGATTGCGTCCGTGAGGTCCTCTCTTGTTGGACCCAGAAGAGAAGTCAATTTTGGCACACCCTCAGTTTAAGTGGCGCTTTAGAAATCCCTGCATCCTGCGGGTCGCATCGGCGGCTGCCTCCTCGTTGTATTCCAGCCAGCGACCAAACATGGCTCTCCCGGGCTGGAGTTCCTGGTAGTAAAAACCGTGGTGAACGCTGGGATAAACAACCAGGTTGATCGGCACCCCCTCGGTCCCCCAGGCGTCGATTTTTTCGGAGCAGCCCGCCGCCGGTGTCCATTCGTCGAGGGTCCCAATTAGAATGAGCGTGGGTATCAACGGGCGCGCCCCTGCGTCTCTGCACGGAGGATTGAACGCAACCGCGGCACGGAACGTCAAATTACTTGGAATTTTGAACGAGTAATTGCTTTCTGACACTGAGAGGGCAACCCAACCGCCTTTCGAGAAGCCGACCGCGGCCACACGCTGAGGGTCGACGAAGGTCTGCCCAGCCAAGAAGGCTAGAGCACCATAAGCATCTGAAATGCGGGCAATGGCTAAAAATCCCTTAAAGCAATCGTGATCTACGCGGCGCGTGCCAAAGCTGTCGACCAGCAGAACGACGTAACCCCAGGCAACAAGTTCATCGACCAGTTTTTGCTTCGTCGCGTCGGGCATGCCGGCACAACCATGCAGGCCGATGACCGCGGGAAAAGGGCCTGCACCCTCGGGCTTGGCCAGATATCCCTGTATGCGGTCACCCTGAATGAGCCCGCCCGAAATGAGCCGTTGAGAGGCGCCTTCAAGCTCTACGCGCTCCGGCTGACCAGCCAAGGCGTCAACCACCAAAGTACGAGCGGCGCACCATAGCGTCAGCACGATCGCGGTCGGGAAAGTGACAGTTCTAAGCAACGGCGTGTCCCTTGAACGCTTGGCGCAATGCCTTGAGATCCATACCGATCATGGCAGCTTTTGCCCGTGGAGTGGTCGGCCCATGGCTCCTTCGCCCCGGCAACGGACAAGGGGGCCGCCGACGCGTTTGACCCACACCGGACTCTAGCCAGATCTCGCCTGTTGCAGCGCATTATCCGCTGAGCGCTCCTGCGCTTCGCTCCCGCCGCCGGATCTGTCACGCTCGTCGTCGCGAGGGCCGATCTTCATTCCCGAACTCCCCATCCAGCAAAACAGTTTTGACCGGCACTCTGATGTTCCGTAACCTGGGTAACCGCTAGTAGTTCGGATCAGAGCCAAAATACCTCAGGCAAGGTCTCACGCAATCGTGGTCGCCATCCCTGAATTGGCCGCCCACCTGCCGCATATTCCGTTGGTGCGGTCTGGGCCGGCGAGTGCGGGGGCGCTTGTCGCTGCTGGCGCTTGCTTTAGGTATCGAATGGCGGGGGCATGAAATGCGAGTTTTGGTACTTGGCGCTGGCGCTCTTGGCGGCTTTTTTGGCGGGCAAATGACTGAAGGGTGGGGCAGATGTTACATTCCAGGTCAGGCCCCATCGAGCTGCGCAATTGCAGCGCGACTGGTCGTCAAGACCCAGGACGGGGAAATCCGCACCCCAGTGTGCGTGATCTATCTGTCCTGTAAGGCAAAAAGACCGCGAGGATTGTCCTCAGGCGACCTCATTTATTAGGTGCCGGCTTAGTCGCGCTTCCCGCCGAGCTTCAGGAGAGCATCTACCAGGTGCGCCAAGGCTTGATCGTCCATCGCCGCCGTCTCGCCTCTGCTCGCGCGCCCTTTTGCGAATTGACGTGAGGATTTGTCGAGATTCTTGCCGCGGCCTTATCGAAACTGCTCATACCGCGCTTCGGCCTAGTCATCAGTCTTTAGCCCACAAATGACGTGTGGCCAAACCCATGCCGCGCACGCACGTGGTGGTGCAAAATCGCGCCTGCGGGTACTCGGTCTTCCGCTCAAAGCTTTCTTCGACTTTGGGTGGCGGTGGCTGCGCGTTGCGAGTCGGTAGCGTTTCCAGCTCGATGTTGAAGGTTGCAGCGTCTTTGGCCGTTAGCCACCGCATGGATCTCGGATCGGCGCTCGTAATGTAGATTATGGCTTCTTCGCTCAAACCGAGTTCGTTGAGGTAGGCGCCAACCATGGCGTTGCCCATGCCAGTTTCGGTCACCTGGCCGCCTTTTGTGATGTGGGCGGCATGGAAGCCGATGCGCGCCGTTGGTTTGGCGAGGCGTCGCGTCCCGCCAAGCCAGGCAAGTGCGCATGCCGAAGCGCAAGTTGTGTCGGCGGGAACATAGGTGCTCCAGTTTTTGAGCCGGATGTACCTGCCGATCCGAATGGCAGCTAGTACGCTTCCACCCTCCCCACGGAAAAGGACATTGGCATTTTTGATGTCCGCAACTTTCGTCCGGAACTGATCGATGTCCTCGGGGACGAGAGTGCCGTCGATCGCAATCAGCGCTGACGAGGGCATGTTAGCCCGTTCGATGGTGATTTCTGCCGCGGCTGCCTGCGTCACCCAGGCAAAAGACAGGGAAAGTACCAGGTCGCCCCACGAAGGTCTCCCACGCGGCATTGTTGAAGCCCCCTGCATCCTGTTGGCGCGTTCTCGCGCGTGTTAGCCAAGAGCTCATACTGATTTCTGAGAAATTCCTGATGTTTTTTGTCGGTATTTTATCAGTTTTCGACCGACTGTTGCCTGGTAGCTACATCATTCCTCGGTCCGCGGAGTTATAGTGAAATCCGCGTGCAAGGCCTCCCCGTTTGGCACGCGATTTAGACCCGGTGCGGTCCTTGGCTAACGTTGCGATTTACCCTCGTTCGCAGGTTGCTGGTGCGGGGTCACCCCCGGGTCGTTTTCTCCTTTGGACTGCCTCCCAAACGCAGAGGGGGTGTTGCCGTCACCCCCCTGCATTTTCGGGATTCAAATTGTTGATCAGGCAATGTTCCGACGTTGTGGGGACGCCAATGCTTACGGAATTTCAACTGTGGGTGCTGAGCACCGTCGCGGTGGTCGCCGCCGCTATCGTGAGCGTTAAGCTACCTGTCTGAAGTGGCAGACGGGGTGGACGGCGGTGGGGTGCTGAGTACCGAGTACGCGCTTTGCCCAGGTGCGGGGGGTGGATGCTGCGATGGTGCCCCACCGTCCTTAAGTTCGGCCTACGAAGTCAAGTTGGCCACTCCGGGAAAGCAGCAGGCGAGAAGGTCAGCCGACCGATGAAGTCAGCGCAGGGATCGATCGAGATGCCAATCGCGACGGTGGTCATGGCCATCTTAGTGCTGATCTACATCTTTCTGCTTGCCGTCGGCCGCGCCGGCACATGCCTCAGGACGTTTTGCGTCCGACGCGGTCAAGGCACTGGTCGCGGCCGTAACGCGGCGTTAACAGAATCAGCTGATACAGGTTCACGCTTTCCCGCGTAGTTGGGGCCTCGATCTCGACCCCGCAAGAGGTCGGGGCCCCGTTTGGTTTGATCTCCCCGCGCTAGGCGGCAGCCGCAGTCTGTCGAGCGCAATACCCGGGTGCAGTGCGGGTTTCTGTCGACGCTTCCACCGTGCCGGCTTCGATCCAAACGGCATTGCCGGTTGGGGGGCGCTTGCCGCCGTAGTTGTCCCCTGTTGGTAGGTCAGGCCCCTCGAACATCGAAATATAATCTCCCCCATTAAGGGGTTTGCGTTGTTGATGATTATTCACGACGTATCCGATGCAGACGGTGGAGCGCTAAGAAGGCGCAAGCGTGAACCGGACCATGTTGTGTGCGGGAGTAACGCGCTGCCCTGGTACTCTGCCGTCTGTGTTACTCGACCAGCACCCGCTATCCACCGCCGCGTCTGACCACGGGTTTGTAGGGGGCGAGCTTCTGCGCAGTTGGACCTTCCTGGATTTCGCGGCCCACTCGCCTGGGCGGTCCAAGTGGCCGTGTGGCTCACCAAACACGCTTCCTGTGCGAAGTAGAGCAGGTGTCTCTATCTGGTTGCACGCTTACTTAGGAATGGATAGCGTTTGCAGTAGGTGCGGTGCAGGGGTTCGGATCTAGTACCAGATCATGCCCCCTGGCGCGGTGCGGATCCTTCGTCGCTCCTACGTGGCCGATCTTTTCCCCTTTGATCGGCAAATATTGTCTTCCCGTTTTTGAAAGGTGCGGGGCGCTTGGCGACAAGCGTCCCAATTTTTTTTAATGCACGTCGGCAATCCAACCTATAGCTTTGCGGTTGGAGCGGTTCGGGTTTGCATCTGGCACCAGATCCCCGCACCTCTGGTGCCGTGCAAAACCATAGCTCCAGTGCCGATCCTTTATAGGATCAGGTGCGGGGACGCTTGGGGGTAAACAAGCGTCCCTTTTCCTGCACGTCCCAAATCTGCCATTAGCGCATAGGGTGCCAAGCCGACTCTTCTCGCTGCCCTATTGTCCGCAAAGCTCCTTCAGCATATGCGAGATTTCAGACAGCAGCCACGCGCTGGTGATGAATGCCGCCATCCCAGTTTGCGCATTTCGGGCAAGCGAGCGCAATGCGGCGGATCGTAAGGGATGCCCACTAGAGGCGACGTCCCGCCCAGATAGTCGATAGTCGGCCCGAGATCCACGATCGTAATAACGAGGCTTTGGACCCGTGGTCTCCCCTCGTTGCGTACGTGGTGCGTATTCCGACGAAGTCGGCCGTGGATTCCGAGCGAAGGCGGCCACCCATTCCAATCGAAGCCGGCCAGGGATTCCGATGATCCCGGCCACCTGCTGGGCCTTGCTCTCGTGTCAGCGTTCTCATCAGTTCATTTAGTGGGTACGGCGTCAAGCTTCTGACGCTTGGCGGCAGCCTTGCGCAGGCTCTCCCCGGCGAGGATGAGGCGGTGGGCGTTGTGCACCAGGCGATCGAGAATGGCGTCGGCAATGGTCGGATCACCAATGATCTCATGCCAATGCTCGACAGGCAGTTGGCTAGTGACGATGGTCGAACCGCGTCCATGCCGATCTTCTAGAATCTCCAGCAGGTCTCGGCGCTGGTCGGTAGTCATGGGCGAAAGACCCCAATCATCCAGGATCAAGAGCTCAACGCGGGCCAGGCTCTTGAGCAGCCGTGCATGCCGGCCATCGCCTCGAGCCAGTGCTAGCGCATCGAATAGCCGTGGTACTCGATGGTAGAGGACGGAGCGATTGTCTCGGCAGGCCTTGTGGCCGAGCGCACACCCGATCCAACTCTTGCCGACGCCGGTCGGACCAATGATCAGCAAGTTTTGCTGTCGCTGGATCCACTCTCCACCGACGAGCTTCTGGAACAGGGCTCGGTCGAGCCCGCGCGGTGTCTTGGTGTCGACGTCTTCAACGACGGCATTCTGCCTCAGGCTCGCGAACCGTAACCGAGTGATGAGCCGCTTGTTGTCACGCTCGGTTGCCTCGCGATCGACGAGCAGGGCGAAGCGCTCCTCAAAGCTGAGCGCGGCAATGTCGGGCTGGCGCCGTTGCTCCTCGAGCGCTTTCGCCATGCCAGTGAGCCCGAGCGCTGATAATCGCTCCTCGGTTGGATGTTTGAGCATTTGCTCTCCTCTTGCTTGTTGTCACCCGCCGATTGCTGCATCCCTGGGCCGGCTTTAGTGGTAGTAACCGGTGCCGCGGATGTTGCCGTGCCGGATCGGCGGGGCTTCCGGCGTCGGTTCTTGTGCGTAGGCTTTGTCGAGCCCGCTCTTCAGGATCGAGGCGATTGACCGATAGGTCGTGGCGCCGATCTCGTTGCCGCGCCTACACGCCGCTTCCAGGCGTGCCGAGCCATAGCTTCGTTCCAGCCGCAGAATGCCAAGACAGGCACGGAAGCCCTGCTCGGGGTGTGGCTTGGCCTTCATGATGGCCTCGATGAGCGCGATGGTGGCCGGGCCGATCGAGGCGGCATGTCGCATCATCCGGGACGGGGTCCACTCGGCGTAGCGCCGGTGCGCGCTCGGCATATGTTGTTGAATGGTGGTATGCCGGTTGCGCAGATGCGAACGGACATGGCTGGCGACGCGGCCGCCCTTGTGGAAGATCTCGATCGTCGTGTCAGTGATGCGGGCCTCGACCTCTTGGCGGATCAGGCGCGAAGGCACGGAGTAGTAGTGATGGTCGACCTCGACGTGATAGTCGGGGGCGACGCGGCACTTTTTCCATTCGGCATACTGATAAGGCTCACTCGGCAGCGCCTTCAGCTTTGGTCGCTCGATCGTCTCCAGCAACTCGCTCCTGCTGACGCCGACCTTGCGCATGACCCGGGCATTGAGATCAACGACGATCTCCCGTATCGCCACGTTGAGCTCGGTGAGCGAGAAGAAGCGCCTCTTGCGCAGACGCGCCAGTACATAGCGCTCGACGATCAGCACTCCGACTTCGACCTTGGCCTTGTCGCGCGGCTTCCTCGGTCGCGTGGGCAAAATGGCGGTGTCGTAGTGTGTGGCAAGCTCCTGGTAGGTGCGGTTGATCCCGGGCTCATAGCGGCAGGCGGCGGTAACGCCTGCCTTCAAGTTGTCGCACACGACAGCACCGGGCACACCGCGAATGGCAGCGAAAGCGTTGACGTGGGCGCCAATCCAATCAGGTAGTGCCTCACTCCAGCGAGCTTCCACGTAGATGTAATTGGACGCCCCCAGCACCGCGACGAATATGTGGGCACGACGCTCCTGGCCGGTGATGGCGTCAAACACCGGCACTGTGTCCCCCGCCCAGTCGACGAACAGCTTCTCGCCGGCGGCATGCGTTTGCCGCATGGTCGGGGAAACCGTTTTGAGCCAGTCCCGGTAGAGGTCGCAAAAGCGGCTATAGCCATAACCGTCGACGTGCTGAGCCCGGTACTCCTCCCACAGCAGGAGCAGCGTCACACCATGTCGCTTCAGCTCCTTGTGGACGTGATGCCAATCCGGAAGCCACCGCGTCGGCTTCAGTTCGAACGACGGCAGTGTGAACAGTCGCCGCTCCAGCTCGGCGTCGTGCATCCCCTCTGGCACCGGCCAGGTGATGCCAACCGCTCCCGCACGCCGTAGATAATCGGCAACCGTTGATCGGCTCACACCCACGGAGGCCGCAATTTGGCGCTCGCTCAGGCCAAGCGCATGCTTAAGTCTCAGGACTTCGCGAACCTTCCGCATCGGCGCTCTCTCGGCGGGCATCGGACCTCCCCTTGCATCAGCGCAAAAGAAGGTCGCGTGCGCGATTCGTTCGCTGCCAGCGAGAGTTTTGAACTAGCCCCTAACGGGGTGGCCGGCTTCCGTCGGAACGGGTGGCCGGCTTCCGTCGGAATGGGTGGCCGGCTTCCCATCGGAATGGGTGGCCGGATTGCGTCGGAACGGGTGGCCGGATTGCGTCGGAATCAGTGGCCGGATTGGCTCGGATTACGCATACGTGGGGAACCGTGGCGATGTGATAGGGATCGGTCCTGGCAGGCGTAATGCAGGCAAAGCACGCCCTAGTCACCACCATGACTGATGATCACCTCCGGAACTGCATCCTCGTCGAATGGGGTCTTGGTGCTTATGTCGTTCCCGAGAGGTGGTCCCCAGAAATGGATGTGGCTTCCTGATCTACGCAAGCCCTTCAAGGCATCGATGAGCCTTTCAATGCCGGCGTCATCGCAATGGTTGTGAATTGTCTGACCCGAATTTGTGATGCTAAAGTTGAGCATTCTCGTAGCCTCATTTCCTCGATTTCGGGCCGCCTTTTGCATTCTTAGCCAATGTCGCTGACCATTGCGCATTTCGGGGAAGGCGGACAGGCCCAACGCACGGAGCAGCCGCTACCGGTGCTTGACCTTCGTCAAGAGCGGAACGCGCTCTCGCTCGGCGAGGGCCATCGCATCATTTACGGCGTCGCTGGATCCGGAAAAACAGTCATACTCATCGCAAGGGCCCGCCTTGTCGCACAAGACCCCAACAAACAAGTGCTTATACTTTGCTTCAATCGGGCGCTTGCCGAATATTTCCAACGACTCTTTGCGCAGATACACAATGTGACTTGCCTGAACTTCCATCGATGGGGAAGCCAGCGAAACGGCGTCCGCTTCAACGAAGCTGAGGACGAAGAAACGTTTGGCGAGCGACTGCTTCAGCGCCTTCAGTATGGCGAGGGCGAGGCTCACAAGTACGACGCCGTGTTCATCGACGAGGCGCAAGACTTCTCCAAGAGTTGGTTCCTGTGCTCGAAACTTGCGCTGAAAGAGCCCGATGATGGCGATCTCTTGATCGTTGGCGATGGCAGTCAGTCACACTACCACCGACAACGTTTTACCTGGAAAGAGGCGGGTGTGAACGCCGTGGGGCGAACCATCAACACACGCTTCGACCTGGACAAAAACTACAGGAACACCTGAGAAATTATGAGGGTCGCAGCCGAGTTCGTCTCGACCAATGCCGAACAAACTGATCCTGAATCGGGTCTCCAGATTATAAAGCCGAACCCAGACATCGCACTGCGATGTCCAGCCGCTGAGATGCTGACGGCGTCGACCACCGAAGGTGAACTGCGAGTCGCGGTCAAAAAGATTCTTGATTGGCGAGAAAAAGGACTGAAGCCTTCGGAAATCGCCGTGCTGTACCGCGCCAACACGGACGGATGGGTTAAGCAATTAGCAGCAGCCCTGTCCAAGGAGACGGCTGTCTACTGGCCACACGACCTGAGTGGGCATTCCGTCGATCCGGCTGGTGTTTGCATTAGAACGATCCATTCGACGAAAGGTCTACAATGGCGGGCAGTGCTCGTGATGCGTTGCGACATGATGCCGTTCTTGGCGGGGCCAAATGCCGATAGAGCCGAGCAGGCGCGCCTTGAGCGCGGATTGATGTACGTTGCTATGACACGTGCCGAGGAGATACTTGCCTTTACCCGGTCAACCTTGAGCGGCTTCGCATCTCGGATTCAGCAGCTTCTTGAAAACGATGTTGCGAGCCCGCGCTAGGAAGGCGAATATTGCTTTTTCGCCCGCATAGCTGCTCCACAGGAGCCACACGAGGGTGAGGCCGAGACTTTCGATGTTGGCACATTTATTCCCCGGTAACCTCGGCCTCCTTGAACCCGTTCAGTGTCCGAAGCCCCCCGGCTAAGAGCAGAAAACGGGCTCCCAGCAGCGGCTTGGGAGCGCGTCGCATGAAGGGCTGAGATGCGGTGCGGGGTAGGCATCTTTCGCCCCAACGACGAATAAGCCTGTGTTCGTTAAAAAAAAAGCAATGATCTGTAGGCTGTGGATTTGCTCGTTGGGGCAACCGGCGCGTGCCGCCGCGCTGTTGCGAAGCAGTTGCAGCTTCGTAAATTTTGTTGAGCAATGAAGTTGCCAGTGCACTTTTAACTCCGAACATCCGATGCCCAGGATATTGTCGGTCATTTCGTAGTGGCGGCGTGGCGACACCGAACTTCCCTTCGCGACGGCAATGTCCTCACACCATGAGACTCCGTAGTCAGACTATGCCAACATCGTCGCGGCTGCTCTCGCTAACGGCACATGCAGCCATCGGGGGGACGGTCGGTCCCAGCGCGCGCAATGCTGCTGCGCTGGGATCGATCCCCTACAAGGTCAACCACGAAACGTACGATTGAGGGCCGCACTTCTTCCCGTTCGGTGGCCGCGGGCATGCTTCACCTTTGCCAACACGCTTCCCATACTGAGTGAGTTCGCGGCAGCAAGACTCTGACAAGTATGGGACCTTTTATTTAACCTGATGAACGGCTGACATATTTTATTGGCAATTTGTCAGTTTAAGGCTCGCTGTGACCTGGCAGCTACATCATTTCGGGGTGCACAGAGCTATACTCAAATCCGCGTGTGGGCCTCCCCGCCGGCACGCGATTTAAAACCGGTGCGGTACTACTTAGCTTCGCGATTAAACCTGGGTGCGGGGCCGCGCCGGATCTTTGTCTCTTTGGACTTGTCTCCCAATCGCAGAGGGGGTGTTGCCGTCACCCCCTCTATTTTTTCAGGGGAAGTTACCGAGAATATTACATTGAGTGGTGTGGTCTACCAATGCGATTCAAGAGCGAACTGACGATCCCAGCAGCCTGCCGCATTATCGCGTCGGGGCACGAGCAGTGGCAGCAGACCGGCTCGATCGAGCCCGAGCAGCTGGCAAGGGTGCGCAAGGTGCAAAGCTCAGAACCTCGCCAGGTTCGAGGACAGTTCAGCTGTCCTGTTCACGACATGGAGTACGCTCGAGGAGATTGCGAGCGACCTGATCTGCCTGAGCGAGCAACGCGCAACGCGTTGCGCATCTGGTGCTGAAGCAACTTCCATATAGAAAATATCAGCGATTTATCGCGTCCCTTCGGGGGCGGAGCCATGAACATGAGACGGACCATGACCAAACTCCTACCATGCCCGTTTTGCGGTGAAAACGAGGGGCAGTTTGCGCCTAAGGTGCAGAGGCGCGAAGGGCTCCGGAAGGGCCAGCAGCATTGGCTATGGTTCTTCGTTCTATGCGAGCGGTGCTCGGTGCGGACGACCGATTTCGCAACGGAGGCGCGGGCCATGGAGCAGTGGAACATGCGCACGGCACCAATCGTCGATTGGTGTTGGTGATCTCCGGACGCTGAGCACCGCAGTGATGGTCGCCCTGCTTATTGTTCACCTAAAGCAGCTACCCGTCTGCTGTAGGCGGGTTGGGACGGGCGGTGGGGTGCTGAGTAGACACTTTGCCCCGGTGCGGGGGCGGGTGCTGCCCCGGGGGCCCCACCGTCCTCATAAGCTCAACCATGGGGCCGGGCAGTTGCCGTTATCCCCAAATTGCTGGAACGAGTCGTCATTTAGTGGGACGCGAAGGACGCCGGCAAGCGCGTCGCAACGAGTGCGTACATGAAAATCTAGTCTGGGTCCGACGACCGGAGTTCCGCCACGACCTTCGCGTAATACTTTTTAACCTTTCGTCGCCGTCTGATCGCGTGGCCGACGTAGCTCAGAACGAGCACAACACCGGCAAGGATCAACGCGACCGGCCAGGCAATTGAGTCCATCCGCAATCTCAAAGCTTACACATCAATGGATCGGAAATGGATCGGACAACGGAAATACGCAGTCAGGCAGGGGCCACGCCTAAGGACTGTCCCCCAAAGTAAATGGAAAGAAGCCCAAAGGCGTGGCCCGGCGCTGCGGTAGCTCCGGTGCGGGAAGAAGCCAACGCGCGCCAATTATGTATCTGTAGCAAGTGGCCTTAGTCATTCTGCCGAAATCGGAGAACAAGCACCAGCGCCAACACGCCGTTCCGGCCATAGCAAGGCCAACGCCAATTAGTCGCGCTGGAGCGCTTGGGCGTGGAGGCGGGGGCGGAGGGTCGCGTGGAAGTCGAGCGGACGTTAAGTCTTGTGCAAATGCAGGAGCTTGAGCAAAAGGTTGACCATCAACGGAATTGTAACGATGGCCATACAGCCAAGAATGCCGAACGGCGTTCATGGAAGTCTCCCACACCAATCCAAATTTTGTTCTCGCCAAATTTGCTGATGGCGAGTTCGGTGATATCGAGAAGTGTTCGCAAACGGTATGGTTTACGAATCTAAGGCGGCACCACTAATAATGATCAGTTTACTGCTTTGAGACAAAGCAAGCATTGGACCTAAGGCGCGGTGCCGGTTTTCGCACGTTGACGTATCTTGAGAGCAACACTAACGGCGTTACCGTAAGAAACATGACCAAAAAAATAGGCACCGTCCACGAGCCTCGATGCCTACGACTTCTATCTTCTATCTGCGCGGACTAGAAAATGTTCACAAATGGACCAGGGAAGAGAATGCGGAAGCACTCCGCTTGTTTTACCAAGCTGTTGAACGTGATCCTGATTTCTCAGCGGCGTATGCCGCAGCAGCGTCGTGTTTTGCCAGACGCAAGACGGTTGGCTGGGTCATCGATCGAGAGCAAGAGGCTGCCGAAGCTAGAAGGTTGGCTCGACGCGCTGTGCAATTGGGCAAGGACGATGCTGTCGAACTCTGTCAGGCCGGATACGTGCTCGCCTATGTCGCCGGAGAATTGGATGATGCCGCTGCCTTCCTCGACCGAGCATTATTGATTAATCCGAACCTGGCGTCGGGGTGGTTTTGCAGCGGATGGGTTAAAGTGTGGCTCGGCGAACCAGATCAAGCTGTCGAGCACTTTGCGCATGCTATGCGTCTAAACCCTATCGACCCGGCACTCTTCGCTATGCAAGGAGGCATTGCGCACGCTCATTAGCAGTGTCATGGGCAAAGATGGCATTGCGAGAGCTGCCGGATAGCCACGCCGCACTTCGTATCGGTGCAGCAAGCTGTGCGCTTGCTGGGCGTGACGAGGAAGCGAAGAGACTGGTGGCGAGATAGCTTGAGATTGACCCTGCGCGGAGAGTTTCCAATCTCCAAAATGTATTGGGTCCATACCGGCGACCAGAAAATCTGGCAAAGTATGTAAATGCTCTGCGAAAGACTGGTCTCCCCGAATGACCCCTGTTTGGGGGGGGGCGATCTTTCAAAAAAAGCATCCTAACAAGGCGACGATGATCGTCGCAGCTATGACAATTGAACCACTAACAAAGTCGTTTTTCACGCCGGCGAAGCGAAGAAAACGCGCTCGTGAGTTCACTTGAAACTAGCCCCCACCAATCGGCATCTGCTGTTCGACAGATCACAGGAGAAGATGCGCAAGTCTACTTTTTCTCTGTGGTCTGCGCAGCGCCGGGAGTTGCGGGACACCGACGCAGCAGATTGGGTGTAAGCGGTGCTCCGCCTCCACGTTTCAGGCCGGATCGGGTTATGGCTTGATGCCGTGCTATGAGCGGTCGATTTGAGCATAGTGATAAGCATACGCTTAGCAGCAAGCCCGCTGACAACGCCGATAGCGCTGTCACGAGGGTGCGGCGGATCGAGCTGATCACGGGGACCGGGCGGCGCCGGCGGTGGTCGGCCGACGACAAGGCCCGCATCGTCGTCGAGAGCCTGAGGCCCGGTGCCAGCGTTTCGGAGGTGGCGAGGCGGCACGGGCTCAACCCACAGCAGTTGTTTGGCTGGCGGCGGCAGACGCGTCACGCGGTCGGCAGCGGGCCGGCAGGTCGTGGCTCGCTTGAACCGTCGCGATGTGGGCCGACGACCAACGGCAGGGTAGATGGGTCGCCTAGACCAGAGCCTGCCTTTGCACCCGTCGTGCTGGCATCCGCGACATCATCGTCGACAGCGGTTGCTCCACCGTCGCCAGCTTTCGACGCGGCAATGCGCGGTCTCATCGAGATCGCTATTGGCGATCTGACCGTGCGTGTCCGGGGCCAGATCGAGACCGGACTGCTCATCGCGGTGCTGCGTGCCGTGCGGAGGGCGTCATGATGCTAGCGGGGACGGATCTGCAGGTGCTGGTGGCGAAGAGACCCGTCGACTTCCGCAAGCAGGCCGACACGCTCGCCGCGCTGGTGCAAGAGGTGCTCGCCGCCAACCCCTATTCGGGCCGGACAGCAAGGTCTGCCCGTGCTGCAACGAGGCGCTGCATGTGATTGGCGAGGATGTGTCTCGGCGGCTCGACAAGCAGCCGGCCAAGCTCACCGCGGTCTACGTGTTCCGCGCCAAGCGGTCCGATCGCGTGATCGTGACGCGCAGGCCCAGGTTTGCTTGCCGCCGGTGCGAGAAGACGGGTGCCGACGAGGTTGCCGGCATCATCCAGGCGCCGGCGCCGCGGCGGTTGATCGAGGGCGGACTGCCGACCGACCGGCTCGTTGCCGACATTGTCGTGTCGAAGTTTTCCGACCACTTACCACTTTATCGGCAATCGCAGATCCTGGCGCGCTCCGGC